>Ga0209976_10001517_pt1 | contig 13661 bp, 15 predicted proteins | sample SumtaG_FD_182806 | JGI IMG/M metagenome (GOLD analysis project Ga0209976, IMG submission 182806) | Deep subsurface microbial communities from Indian Ocean to uncover new lineages of life (NeLLi) - Sumatra_00157 metaG (SPAdes) (version 2) | ecosystem: Environmental > Aquatic > Marine > Oceanic >...
ACTTCCCCGCGCTGTTATTAAACAAATGACTGCTTTAGCTACCTCTGGTTTTGGCTTAGTGGCTGCTCTTGCTTGGAACAATGTTATTAAAGAAACTGTTGATATTTATATCAAACCATTAATTGGCAATAATTCCGGCCTTATCTCTCTTATTGTTTATGCTCTTCTTATTACTACTCTTGCCATTCTGGTTACTTTCCAACTCTCCAAACTTGAACAAAAACTAGAATCTTTAGAGAAAAAACTTAAACAGTAAACACTTCATTTCCCTATTGCTTCACTCATCACTTTGGGCATTTCTTTAACTAAGTCAGAAGCATTAAAATACGATCCTGATTGAACATATAGCCTATCTCCTACCAAACCATTCAAATATACTCCACAACTAGCTGATAAAAATGCTTTATTTTTACAATATAAAGCTCCAATTAAACCTGCTAAAACATCACCTGTTCCTCCTTTAGTCATTCCTTCATTGCCTGTAGTATTTACCATACATTGATTCTTATCACACACAATATCTTTTCTCCCTTTAAAAACTATTACACACTCATATTTTTCTGCCATTTTTTTCACATTCACTTCATTAGCTTCTAAACCAAACACTCTTTTAAACTCTTTAGCATGAGGAGTAAGAATCATTGTTTTACTTAGCAATTTTTTATCCATCATCTGTAATGCTCCACCATCCACCACCCATCGCTTCTCAGGATATTTCTCCAACAACTTATCAACTTTATCCTTTGTCTCCTTACCTCTTTCCATTCCTGGCCCAATCACCACACAGTCAGCTTCTTTAATATATTCTTCCAACTTACCCTTAGGCACTACTATTCCATCATGAAACCTATGTTTTTGCTTTTTAACAATTTCCTCATTTACCGGCACTGAGGCATAAAACACCATATCCACAATTCTGCTAGCAACCTCTAATGCCCACATACTGGCAGCATGAAACAACCCGCTCCCTCCAATCACCAGCAACTTTCCATTCTGGCCTTTATGCGATTCCTTAGCTGGCCGATAAAGTTTTTTTAAATCTTTGCTTTCAAACTGCTTCATAAGCTATAGTTTATCACAGCCTTATAATTCCACTATCTTCATCTTCTTTTTCTTTTTTACTGGTATTAAATGTTTATCTGCTGTAGTAATAATTGTTTGTTGTTTTACTAATAACCTCAAAACTTCATTTCTATGTTTATGATCTAATTCTGAAAAAATATCATCTAATAAAAGAACTGGTCTATCTTCAGTCATCTCGCTTACATATTCCAATTCATTTAATTTTACCTCTAAAACTGCCATTCTTTGCTCCCCTCTTGAACCATAAATAGACAAATCTTTTTCTGCTTTGTCTTTTCTCTGCACAATAAATTTAAAATCATCTCTATGCGGACCAACTAATGTTTTTCCTGCCGCAACTTCCTGATTACTATATTGTTCTAATCTTTTCTCAGATACTCTACTACTATCATATTCCAATCTTAAATCAGATTGTCTTTTTTTTAACTGTTTATTTATCCACATTAAATATTTTTCTCTTGCTTTAAAAACAATCTCTCCATTCTTAATCAGCATCTTATTCCAAAACAATAATTGTTTTCTCTCAGCTTCTCCTTCTCTAATTTTCCATAACAATTTATTCCTCTGTCTTAATCCTTTCTGATAAGCCAAACTCGACCGTCTGTATTCCCTATCAATCTGCTCTAATACCTTATCTAAATACTCTCTTCTAATACTTGGACTGCCTAAAACTAACTCAATATCCTCTGGCCTAAATAGCACACATTTTAACTTGCCTACAAAATCCATTTTTCTTTTCCCCACTCCATTTACTAAATATCTTTTCCTTGGCGCTCTTTGACCTGCCACCTCCCCTATTGTTAACACAATTTCCAATTCTCCATCCTCTAATTCTCCTTTTACTCTTCCTAATTCCTCTCCATACAATATCATCTGTTGCTCTCTAGTCGCCCTAAAACTTTTTCCCACCGATAATAAATATATTGCTTCTAATATATTAGTTTTTCCTGTTGCATTATCTCCTATTAATAAATTAGTATTTTCAGAAAATATAAACTTTTTTTTCCTATAACTTCTAAAATTCTGCAAACTCAAATTTTTTAAATACATTAAACCTGACACTTAGGACAAAAATACGTCCCCCTGCCTCCTAATTTAATCTTTTTAATTTTTCCCTTGCATCTATTACACTTTTCCCCTTCTCTTTCATATACCAAAAAATGTTTCTGATATTTCCCCCTTAATCCCTGAGCATTAATATATTTATCATCACTAGCTGTTGCTCCTCCGTATTTAATTCCTGCTTCAATTACTTTCTTTAAACATCTCTGCAGTCTCTTCACTAATTTTTTATCCTCTCCTATTTCTCTTGCCTTTTTTCTTGGATCTATTCCAGCACAATACAATCCATCATTAGCATATATATTGCCTATCCCTCCAATTTTCTTCTGATCCATTAACACTAACTTCACTGCCCTACCTGAAGATTTTAAAACTTTTTCCAAATATTCAACTGTAAATTCTTTATCTATTACATCCGGACCAAACTTACTAAACTCTTTTTTCATTCCTTCTCCATCCACCACTTTAATCCAGCCAAACACTCTCATATCATTAAAAAACAATTTTCCCTTATCTAATTCAACCACCACTCGTGTATGTTTATGCAACAACTTTTCCTTTTCGGATTTACTTGTATAAACAAGTTGCCCTGTCATCTTTAAATGAATCAGCAAGCATTTTTTATTTTCCAACCCCACTATCAACATCTTAGCTTTTCGTCCTACTTTTACAATCCTCTTTCCCTCCACCTGTAGGGAGTCTCCCTGTAGGCTCTTTTTCTTTAACACCTTGATTTTTTTTATCCTCTGCCCCTTTAAAACTTTATCTAGTTGTCTTCTTATTATTTCTACTTCAGGCAATTCCGGCATATTTATTCCACACTTGATAAGCCTATTTTTCTGCTTTTATTAAACATCCATACAAAAAACATTCCTCCAAATATCAAATATATTATTGATAAACCTGCACTTTTAACCAACATCATTAAATCCATTTTCCCTTCAAATAATACTGTTCTCATGCCTTCAAATACATAACTGGTTGGCACAAATTTAGCCACCTTTTGTGCCCATAAAGGCAAACTTTTCACTGGATAATATATGGCACTAAATGGTGCTAATAAATACACTCCTGACCAGGCTAGAGTCTGAATTCTAGTTCCATATCTCACAATAATCCCTGACACAATAAAACCAATATACCAACCGCTCATTAACAGCAAGCCTATTAATGGCAATAATAACCAGCCTATTTTAAAAACATTCACCTGATACATAAAAAATACCAGTAAAAAAGAAAAACTTAGTGTTATAAACATCTTCACTATTCCCAAAAGCACTACTCCCATCATCCACTCATAAACACTTAAAGGTGTAGCAAACAAACTCACCAAATTTTTGCTCCACATTTCTTCCAGTAAATTAGTAGTAATTTCATATTGACTGCGCCATACTGCCTGCCAAAATACTAATCCTGTTAACAAAATCATTACCAAATTAGGCATATCTGCACTCGCTTCTCTAATATATATACTAGTTAATCCCCATAACAAAATATCCATTAATGGCCAATAAAAAGCATCAAACCACCTATCAGTTCTATGTTTAAAATTATATAAATGTCTTAAAATCAATGCTCCAATTCTTGCTCTATTCATTTTTTCCCCTCCCCACTCATTTGTAAAAAATAGTCTTCCAAAGTTGGCTTATCAATACTAATTTCACTATATTTAATATCATGCTTAGCCAATTTATTTAAAAAACTAGCCACATCTTCTTCTTTAATCATAATTTCTGCTTCTCTTTCTTTAACTTTAATCTGATAATTTCTACCCTCAGCAAAAACCTTTAATCTTTTTAATCCATCTCCTACTAACAACCTTAAACTACAATGTTTAATAGTTTTAGCTAAACCTTCAGGTGTGTCTTCAGCTACAACTTTACCTTTTCTTAAAAACACTACCCTATCACACATTTCTGCTACTTCTGCCATATTATGCGACGTAAATAACATTGCTACCCCATACTTCTTTTGCTGTTTTAATAAAAATTTTCTCACTGATGTAGCAATATCCGGATCTAAACTAGCAGTTGGTTCATCTAATAACAACACTCTGGGAAAATTAATAAATGCTTTAGTTAAAATTATTCTTGTTAATTGTCCTGCACTTAAAGATTTAATATCTTTATTTCTATAATCTTCCATTTCAAATTGCTCTAGCAACATGGCAATTCTTTTCTTAGGATATTCTACCTGATACATCTTGGCATAAACCAATAAATTTTCATAAACTGTCATTTGTCTGGGTAATTGCGTATAGGCTGAAGCATAATTTACCTCTTGCAAAATACTCTGCCTATGTTTATCAAAATCTTTTCCAAAAAATTTAATCTTTCCTTTACTTTTTTCAGTTGTTCCTAGCAACATCTGAGTTGTTGTTGTTTTTCCTGCTCCATTAGCCCCCAATAAACCCATAATTTCTCCTTCATGAATATTAAAGGAAATATTATCTACTGCCACAGTTGACTTGCCTCGCTTCATTTTCTTCAATGAAAAAGTACCAGAAAATATCTTAGTCAGGTTTTTTACCTCTAAAACAACTTTACTCATTCGCCTATTTTATCAGGCTTTCTTGACTTTCTGAAGTACAAACTCTTTTATTTCCCTCTTAAATCTCTCTTTGGAAAACTTTTTTGCTTGTTTTACACAATCCTCACTCTTTATTTTCATCCCCTCAAATCTTTTTATTGTTTTTCCCAAAGACTCCACTGTTTGCTTATCAAAAAACACTCCTGTCATCCCAGTAACTACTGTTTCCAAATATCCTCCTCCTTTATAAGCCACCACCCCTGTTCCGCACAGCATTGCCTCCACTGGTGTTATTCCAAAATCTTCATCTTTAGCTAAAGCTAGAAATCCTTTGGCTTTTGTATAAAGTTCAACCAGTTTTTCATCACTGGCTTCTTCTATAAATTCCACTTTTTCCCCTGCTATTTTCTTAAGTCTTTCTAATTCCTGTCCATATCCAGCAGATTTTCCTACTACTTTTAACTTAAATTTAAATTTACTGGCCGCTTTAACCGCTAAATCCAATCCTTTTCCTCCCACAATCCTGGAAATTACTAAATAATAGTCCTCTTTTTTAAACTTACCCGCCTTAGGCAATTCTACCGGCGGATAAATTACCTTTGCTTTTCTTCTATAAAACTTAACAATCCTTTTCCTTACATTCTCACTATTAGCAATAAACTTATTTACTTTTTGTGCCGCTCTAAAATCATATTGCCTCATAAAATGTCCCACTATCCCTGCATATATTCTTACTAACCAATATTTCTGCCATTCTATTGAAGTTTCATATCCATACAACCATCTTGGCGGTGTATGGCAATAGCAAATTTCCATAGGCTTTTTCTTTTTACTTCCTCTCACTCCAAAACCTTTAGTTACATACCAACTGGCTGAGGAAATAATCACATCATATTCCGCCAAGTTAAAGCTTTTCCAAATCCAAGGAGCTAAAAATCTTAAAGGTGAATGTAATTTTCCTGAAAAAAATGGAATCTTATGCACCCAGGAAGTAATAATCTTTTTATTTTTAAACCTTTCATATCCCTCTGATCCTTTTTTATAAAACGCTGTATAAATCGGTGCCTTAGGATAAATTTCACTCAGAGCCAACAATACTCTTTCTGCTCCTCCAAATTCATTTAAATAATCATGTACTAATGCAATTCTCATACTTTTTGCCCCGCTAATTTTCTGACAACAAACACATTCTCTATCTCTTTCTCCCATTCTTCACTTGGCAGTCTTTTAATTAATGATTGAAAACCTAGTTTTTCAAACAATTTTACCGCCTTTTTCTTATTATAATCATTTAATTTACACGCCTTCAAATCTAAAGTTATCGGCACATCTGTTACAATTCTAGCCAATTTCTTACTTCTCATTGCTTCCTCATAATCATCTGTTAATTTTTTAGCCACTAATTCTCTTATCTCCCCCTTATTTCTTGCTTCATCTAATTTTTCGTAAACTCTCTCCACTGTCATAAATTTCTTTAATAAATCAATGGCTGTTTTTGGACCTATTCCTTTTACTCCCGGAATATTGTCAGCTGAATCCCCCATCAATGCTTTTAAATCTACAATTTGTTCCGGCTCCAACTCATATTTTTCTTTCACTTCTTTTATCCCATATATCTTAGCTGGATTTCTTCCTCTTTTCGGCACATATACTTTTACCATTTTATTTACCAACTGCATTGCATCCTGATCGCCTGTGGCAATCACCACTTCTATATCTTTCTCTCCACCCTCCACTGCCTGCCGGCTCAAAGTACCTATCACATCATCAGCCTCAAATCCTTCTACCTCAAAAATCGGCATATTTAACACTTTAACTGTCTTTTTTACATCATTTATCTGATCAATCAATTCCTTATCTGGCTTCGGCCTCTGCGCCTTATATCCCACATAATCCACATGTCTAAAAGTCGGCTTATCTAAATCAAAAGCCACTGCTATATGACTTGGCTCAAGCTCTTTCACTACTGACAATAATATACTTACAAACCCATAGACCGCATTAATCTGTCTCCCCTCAGGCGTAGTCAAACTGGAAGGATAAGCATAATAGGCCCGATATATAATCGCGTGCCCATCAATTAACACTAATCTCTTCTTCATGAAGCTATTTTACACTAAATCTCTTACTAAATTTAAAATCTCTCCTTGTTGTTCTACACTTAAACTACTAAGCCATAATCCAAAACCAATTTTATCTTCTTCCCATATTTCTTTCACTCTTATAGCTCTAGACTCTCTACCAGCTTGCCTTATTGATTCTATTAATTCTTCTCTATTGTTATATATAGGGTTTCCATTTTCATCTACTCCCATCTTTTTTAATAGATACCCTCCATCTTCTCCTGTTTTAAGTTCTCCACCTTCATCTCTTTCAAAACACAAAACCAATGCCACCCCTGCTCTAAGACATGGGTGTTTTTCTCTTTTTGCTTCTTTCATGTACAAAAACCACCCTCTCGGGCAAATCAAAGTTTAATCATCATAAACCTAAGTCTATAATCTCGTCAATCTTTACTTCTTCATCAACTCTTCAAAATCCTCAGATTCTAATGTTTCTTTCTTCAAAAGTTCTTCTGCCACCAGCTTTAACTTCCCCTTATTTTTCCTCAACACTTCCATCGCCTTTTCCAATCCCTTTCCCACTATTTTCTTCACTTCCATATCTGCTTTAGCTAACAAGTCCTCTGATACTTTAGTTGGCTCATACCACATTGTCCCCATCTCCGCTAAATCTACCTTTGAACCTAAATTAATTGGCCCTAAATCACTCATCCCCATTTTCAATACCATTGCTCTGGCAATATCTGTTGCCCTGCTAATATCACTCGCCGCCCCTCCGGTTAACTCATTAAAAGTCAATTCTTCCGCTGCTCTTCCTCCTAATAAAGAAGCTACCTGTGCTACTAAATGTGATCTTGTTTCTGTATATCTGTCTGTTTTTGGAGGAATTAAAGTATGTCCTAAAACTCCTCCTCTGGAAACAATACTAATCCTATGTACTGGATCCATTTTGGGTAGATAATAAGTCACTACCGCATGTCCAGCCTCATGATAAGCTGTCATTCTTAAATCATCTTTTGTTTGCTTTAATTTTTTCTCAGGACCTAATTTCACCTTTAATGCCGCCTCTTCCAAATCTTTCATGTCAATTGCCTTTTTACCATTCCTAGCTGTTAATATTGCCGCCTCATTCAGCATGTTTTCTAAATCAGCCCCTGAAAATCCTATTGTTCTTCTAGCAATTTTATCCCAATCAACATCTTTTACAAATGGTTTGCCTTTAGCATGAATTGCTGCTATCTTTTTTCTTCCTTCAATATCCGGCATATCTAAAATAACCCTTCTGTCAAATCTTCCTGGTCTGATCAAAGCCGGATCCAATAAATCTCCTCTGTTAGTTGCCGCTACCACTACCACCTGATCATTTGGAGTAAATCCATCCATTTCCACCAAAATCTGATTCAATGTTTGCTCTCTTTCATCATGTCCTCCAGTCAAAGCTCTTGATCTTTGTCTGCCAATTGCATCAATTTCATCTATAAAAATTATTGACGGTGCTTTTTTCTTAGCAGTACTAAATAAATCACGCACTCTGGAAGCTCCTACTCCCACTAACATTTCCATAAACTCTGATCCTGCCATTGAGAAAAAAGGCGTATTAGCTTCTCCAGCCATAGCTCTGGCTAATAAAGTCTTTCCCACTCCTGAAGGCCCTACTAAAATTACCCCTTTAGGAGTTCTTGCCCCCACTGCTTTATATTTCTTAGGATGCTTTAAAAAATCCACAATTTCTTCTAATTCTTCTTTTGCTTCCTTTACTCCGGCCACATCTTTAAAAGATACATCCTGTTTACCTTTCATAAACAATTTAGCTTTACTCTTACCAAAACTAAATATTCCATCTTGACTCCCTCTAATTTGACGAAAAATAAACAAAAAGATTATTCCTGTTAATACCACTGGCAATAAAATTTCCAACACATTTGCCCAGGCTTTCATTACAGATGTATCTTTGTTTTCAAAATCAACTGAACTAGGATCAATTTCTGCACTATATAAAATATCTACAAACTTTTCTCCCGCTTCTTTTCTTGATTCTAACAATTCTTCACTATCTTTATACTTCACCAATAATCTTTCTTCTTCCACCTCAATTTTTTCCACCTTTTCTTCTTTAATATCTTTTAGCAATTGAGACATTCCTACTTTATCTATTGGCAATGGTGCCATCATTGAAAACAAAAATGACAACCCAAAAAACATCACTATTGACCAAATAACCATTCTTTTTGGATTAAATTTCAACTCCATCATCTTTACCTTTTTACCAGTCTGTTTTTCCAAAGCTTTTTTCAACTTTAATTTCTCTGCTTCTTTCCTATCCACCTGCTTACCAGGATTTTCAACAGGCTTTTTTATATTCTTATCTTTCTTCATAACCCTGATTCTACCATCAGGGGCTCTTCAAATGAAGAGCCCCTTAATACAAGACTATAAATATAAAACTATTTATTTAATTTTCCTTCTAAAAAATCCTCATAGCCTTTCAAATCTAAAAGTCCTTGTCCAGAAAGATTAAATACTATTACTTCTTCTTTTCGTTGCCTCTTGCATCGCCTAGCTTCATCAATCACTGCCTTAACTGCATGAGCTGTTTCAGGAGCTACCACTACTCCTTCAGTTTCAGAAAATAATTGAGCTGCTTTAAACACAGAAATTTGATCATAAGCTCTAGTCTCAATCAATCCTTTCTGATGCAAAAAAGATAAACTGGGTGCAATTCCATGATATCTTAGTCCTCCAGCATGCAAGGGTGGAGGAACAAAATCAGAACCCAAGCTTTCCATTTTTAAAAGAGGTGTTTGTTTTCCAGTATCTCCAAAATCATATTTATACTTACCTTTACCCATTGAAGCACATGATTTTGGTTCTACTCCTATAAACTTACAATTTTTAAGTTTACCTTTCAGTTTTTCAGCTAACATTGGAAAGGCAAAACCAGCCATATTAGATCCTCCACCACAACAACCAATCATTACATTTGGCTTTTCTCCACAAATTTTTAATTGTTGCTTAACTTCTTGACCAATTACTGTTTGATGTAAAAGAACATGATTCAAAACAGAACCCAACGAGTATTTAGTTAACTTATCTTGAACTGCTACCTCAATTGCTTCAGAAATAGCCATCCCTAAAGAACCATGAGTTTTTAAATCATTCTTTAAAAACTGCTTACCCATCTTCGTGGTTTTAGATGGACTGGAAATAACTTCTGCTCCAAACAGTTTCATCAAAGTTTTTCTATATGGCTTCTGATTAAAACTAATTTTCACCATATATACCAAACACTCCAAGTTAAAAAATTTACACGCCATGGAAAGAGCCGAGCCCCACTGACCAGCTCCTGTTTCAGTAGTTAGTCTTTTTACTCCTTCTTTGGAATTATAATAAGCTTGAGCTATTGCTGTATTAATTTTATGAGATTGAGTTAAAGTTAAACCTTCATGTTTAAAGTAAATCCTAGCTGGAGTCTTTAAATATTTTTCAAGCCTTTTAGCTCGAATTAAAGGTATAGCTCTATAAAGCTTATAAAACTCCATCACCTCATTAGGAATCTCTACACTTTCATCCATTGTAACTTCTTGCTTAATTAGCTCCATTGGAAATAAAGGTGCCAAATCCTCAGGACCTACTGGTTTTTTAGTCACTGGATGTAATGGTGGTTCAGGTAATTCACCTAAATACTTTTGAAAATAATAATTAATATTTAAAAATCTTTGCGGAATTTCATCTTCTCGCAAAAGAATTTTTGTTAAATCTTTATACTTTTTTTTCATAAATTTCTCCTATATATTTTCTAAAACTAAAAAACCCGCCGTAGCGGGTAATAAATTAAATAACTATACTAATCACCCACTACGCCATAAATAATCCCCCTGCCACCAATTAAACTGGAAAATAAACATATCTTTTCTCATAAAATCCTCACATTAATTTAATTTATTTTTAATTCCAATCACTTCATAAACTTCATCAATCGTTTCTCTTGCAAACTCACTCGCCTTTTTAGCCCCATCTGCTAATACTCTTTTAACCAACTCTGGATTTTTCTCAAGCTCTTTTCTTTTTTTCCTTGCTACACCAAAAAGTCTTTTATGAGCCTCAAATAAACGTTCTTTTACCTCACATCTCCCTACTCTCCCTTTTCTATATCGCTTTTTCAAATCCTCAACTTCCTCCTTATCATCATTAATCAAATCATGATAAATAAATACTGGATTGCCTTCCACCCTACCTGGATCTGTAGCCCGAATCCTTTTTGGATCAGTGAAACAGCCCATTATCTGCTTTTTAATCACTTTCTCGTCAGAAAAAATATCAATTGTGTTCCCTAAACTCTTACTCATCTTTCTCTCTCCATCTGTTCCTACTATTCTCCCCTGACTTCCTTTACCAATTAATGGCTCTGGAATTGGAAAAACCTTTCCATGAGTTTTATTAAAAGACTTAGCCACATTACGAGCAAACTCAATATGTTGTCTCTGATCTTCCCCTACCGGCACCCCATCTGGTTTATAAAGCAAAATGTCTGCAGCCATCAAAATCGGATAATTAAACAATCCCATGTTAATTGATTCTTTAGACATTCCTTTAGCCAATTTATCTTTAAACGCATGCATTCTATTAGTCAATCCAAACGAAACATAATTAGCCAAAACAATAGCTAACTGTGAATGTTCTGGTACATCAGATTGCCTAAAATAAGCACTCTTTTTCAAATCTAAACCTAAAGCCATATAATCTAAAACATTATTTACAATATTTGACTCAAGTTGTTTTCTATCTTGAACTGTAGTCAAAGCATGAAGATCCGCCACAAAATAATACGATGCTTCAACCTTTCCCTGTAAATCAAACTGTGGCTTAACTGCTCCAATATAATTCCCAATGTGCAACTTATTCCCACTTGGAGTAATCCCAGATAAAACTCTTTTTATTCTAACTTCTTCTTTTTTATCTAAAACTATATCCACCATCGTTGATCCAGGTATTTTTTTAAACTCCTCAACTTTATACCTAACTGAATAACTCAAGCTTCCACTTCCACCTATCAAATATTTTTTCTCAAACAACCTTTTATCTAATAATATTTTCTTAACTGGTGGTAATATATGAGCTGCTCCTGACACTAAGCCAGTCAATTTCTCAAACTCTTTTTCTGCCATCATTTCTAATTCTTTTACCCCTAAAATCCTTTTAGTCTTCTTTAAACTCAACTGACAATCATCTCTTCTAATAATCCCTACATACTCACCATCTGCCTTCATCACCAAAATTGAAAAGCCGTCTTCTAAAGGAAACCCTAAATAATCCATCACATCCTGCACTTCCCTCATCTTAGGATGTTTTAATAACTTGTACCCAATCCCCAACTTATCTAATCTCTTACAATAATTCTTTACTATCTTACTATTCATATTCCTCCTTTTAATAATACCTTTTTAATAAACTCCTTGCCAGGATCTCAATCGAGTCTAACACCGGCAACTGATAATTTTTCGGAAATGCGATTGGCAATTCTGTACACCCCAAAACTATTGCCTCCACTTTTTTCTCTTTTAAATTATCTGCTATCCTCTTTAATTTTCTCTCTGCTGAGTTTACTCTTCCAATCACTATTCTTTCTACTATCTTACCCAGTAATTGAATATCTTTCTTTTTTGGTAAAACCAATTCTATTCCTGATCCGCTAAACTCCTTCTGATAAAGTTCTAAATCATAGGTCGCTGGAGACGCCAACAACCCTATTCGATTATAACCTCTCTTTTTTACCTCAGCTAAAACTTCTTCAAGAATCGAAACAAAATTAATCTTTGTTATTTTTCTTAATTTATCAATAAATATATGTGCTGTATTACAAGTTATCCCCATACAACACAAGTCTTGATTTATTAATTTATTAGCTCTATCTTTTATCATCAAATAAGCTTTTTTAACCTCGTTAGTATCAGAAATAAATTCAGGCACAGGAATTGATTGTAATACAATTTCTGGATAATCTTCATTAGTTTTAACTACATATTCAACTCGAGCCATATCAATCATTATCTGATACAGCCGTGCTGAAGCATCGGGTCCCATACCACCTAAAATGCCAATTGGTTTATTTTTTATATTCATATTCATATGCAGGCACGAAAGGATTCGAACCTCTTCCTCTCGATTTGGAGTCGAGTGCTCTTCCTATTAAGCTACGCGCCTTTGACAACAAAAAAAGCCCTTGTAAAACCACTACTAATAATGATTTTGCAAGGGCCCTCTCAGACGTTGCCACCTTGTTTCCTTAATATTTTACAATATTAAGCTTATTATCTGACTCATGCTTTTCAGCGATTTCAGACTGTCATATGATAACGCTTGACTTGCGGGAAGACATTTCCTTCTTCCGACTCATGAACTCCAACCAGTTCAATCAATGTCTTTAATTTAATTTTCAACTTGTGATATTCTACCACTAAGCTAAAATTTGTCAAATTTATGCCAAAACACTTCATTAAAGTAAAAGAAAACTTTATCTGTGACCACTGCCAAACTAAAACAATTGGTACTGGCTACACCAACCACTGCCCTCATTGCCTTTATTCCAAACACATCGACAATAAAACTCCTGGCGACCGTAATTCAACCTGCAAAGGTTTAATGAAACCTATTGGCTTAGAAAAAAAATCAGGAAAATACAATATTTATCATCAATGCTTAAAATGCAATAAAACAATTAAAAACAAAACTTCTCCTAATGATAATAAACAAAAACTTATTCAACTTTCCAAAATACCTTTAAAAACAAAAAAGTAGCAGAGGGGAGACTCGAACTCCCGACCCCTCGATTATGATTCGAGTGCTCTAACCAACTGAGCTACCCTGCCATTTTGTAGCGGGTTCTGGGTAACGCTCCCAGATTAAGTGAGATTATGAGCCTCACGA
>Ga0209976_10001518_pt1 | contig 13661 bp, 15 predicted proteins | sample SumtaG_FD_182806 | JGI IMG/M metagenome (GOLD analysis project Ga0209976, IMG submission 182806) | Deep subsurface microbial communities from Indian Ocean to uncover new lineages of life (NeLLi) - Sumatra_00157 metaG (SPAdes) (version 2) | ecosystem: Environmental > Aquatic > Marine > Oceanic >...
CATCGAAAACTACAGGGCCTACGGCCAGTCCGAACCCTCTGCAAAAGCCACGTCCTGGGTCGATCCCAATGCCGAGGACCGGATTGAGGAGGAGATCGACAAGCTGCAAAGTCTTATGGGGACACGGGTTACGAGGTCTGGCCCAGAGGACAACGGCAAGCTAGAGTTCGATGAGGACACCATCGAGAACGGGGTCAACTACCTACTCGAAGTCGCGAGAGAATCGGGGGAGCAGTTGAGTAAAGAGCAGGCGAGGGACGAGGTTGAGAGGATGCTGGCTGCAGAAGGACCGGAGATGCCATGAGGCGCGAGAGAATCAAGCTGCTAAAGAAGTTCACCACGATGGAGAACCTCGTCGCGGCCATGGTGATCCGTGGAGAGAGCTACTCCCAGATCGGCAAAAGGCTAAGTATCAAGCGGTCTACAGTGAACTTTCACGCCAAGAACGCGGCGAATAAAATCCCCGGAGATGAGATCCTCAAACCCAGAACGAAGCTGCAGTTTTGGGCTCGAGGGGCGCGTCTCCACCAGCTTACCGGGGACGGCTGGATGCCCGGTCCCAGAACCTAGATGGTGCGCGGGTGACGGTTTCGTTGTATAAGTAGGCCATACGCCACACAAGCGACCCACACCAACAAGCGAGCGTATCATGCCTGAAGAGCCAACCCGCCTGAAGCGTCCCTTCCCGAAGGCCAAGTCAGCCAGAAGCCCCTTCCCAGACCTGCTCCAGATCGTTGACGTGGACGATATCAAGGTGGTGTTCGTTCCCATCATCCAGTGGGGGGCCATCCGAATCCGTGGGAGAATCGAAGGTACTGCTGGTGTGGTTGACCTCGCGTTCGCCAGGCCAGCGCGTCAGAAGAACCCGGATGATCTACCGCTCGCCAAGGAGTATACGACCTCTGAACCGGCTGCAAGCGGCACGGCCTGGGTTGACGATGTTGAGTTCACGCTGGACATCACAGCCGCCGAACACGTCGGTGAGAACTGGCTGAGAATCGCCCTCGATCCGGCTGGTGCCGGTGAGGTCATCTTCTTCGATATCATGGGTACGAATCTCGGCCAGAGCAGCTAGGTGCCGTTTTCCGGCGAGGAAGTATCAGAGAAGGGGTTCCCCAGGGGATGGGATGCTGACGCTGACGACCTAGCCTCTCAGCGCGTATTCCGAGTCACCCAACTCCTGGAGGCCATGGTCTTCAGGCCCTTCGCCTGGGACCGCTTCAACTCGCTGGATCTCCGGTACTCCTACCACGGTGGCTACATCGACAACGGGGTCGATGCGTGGGTGCTCATCCCCGACAGCGCGGACGAGGAGAACGGGGGAACCTCCGTAACCTTGGTCGATGGTGAGACGAATTTCATCGAGCGTTCGGACATAGGGAACGTGGTCGTCAACACCACCGGCTTCACCCACGACGGCTTCATTCCGATGGCCCAGATCGGCGCCAGGAACGGGGCATTCGTTGGGAGCACCTACATCGACAGCCGCCCTGAGATTGGCGGCGCACCCGTCTCAGGCGGTCCTGGTGGGATCACGTTCCCAGAGATCCTTGGAGTCATCCTGGGCTCCCAAGTTCCGCTCGAGGTCGTCAAGCAATGGGAGGGGGAACTCGTCATCAATGCGGCCCAGATCACGCCAGGGACCTTCGGCGTACTGGGGCTGCTCCTGGACTACACTTTCCCGAGAGACCTGGATGTCACCCAGGATCTCTTCGTTGGCCGCGATGCGATCATCAACGAAGACCTTCAGGTCATAGAGACCCTCATGGTAGGCGGGACATTCACCGCCGAGGCCCTGGCCTTCTTCCTGGGTGCCGTGGTCATGGAGTCCACGCTCAACGTCGAGGGGCTCGCGACGTTCGAGGCTGCTGCGATCTTCCAGGCGCTCGCGACGTTCCAGGCTGCAGCCGTGTTCGAGTCCACCGTCAATGTCGAAGGCGTCACGACCCTCGAGAACCAGACCCGTCGCGGCATTCGCACGATCACGGCTGCGGATACGCCATACACACTGGTTGCCACCGACTGGCACACCAACGTAGATATATCCCTGGGCTCTGTGGAGGTTCAGGTCCCAGACGCAGCGGCCCATTTTGCAGCCGGGTTCACTGACCAACTACACTTCAAGATCATCGGGTCTGGGTTCGGTGATCCCTTTGTCACTCTCACGCCCTCTGTGCCAGGCCAGTTGATCGACGGCTTTGAGGCTGCAATTATGCGGAGAAGCAACCTGTCGTTCACGCTGGTGAGTGACGGCGCTGGGTGGTTCATCCAGTGAGCTTCGACCCCGGAGCAGACGCGCTCGAGGTACTGCAAGGCATCCAGGAAGAGAACAACAAAACCAGGGCTCTGCTGGAGGAGATTCTGAAGGTGCTGCTCAGAATTGAGAAGCACTGGGAGGTCGCAACCGACGAGGAGATGGAAAACGATGTTCATTAGAGATCCGATCACCGCACAGGGCGCACGGGTAGCAGATGGTCGGCTGCGGACGCAGGGGATTCAGGAGTCTTTGGAGGCCGCAGCCTCACGCGACGGCGAGGCGTTTACGCTCGCTACGTCCCAAGGCACGAACCGCGTACTCTCGTTCGCGGCTGCAGATGACGGCCCCCTTATGTACGTCAGGAATCTGTCGGAGTCGAAGATCCTGGTCGCGGACGGCTTCACCGCCACGGAGGGCGGGGCAGGGATGATCCTGTACTTGGTGAAGAATCCGGTCCTGGGGGTCATTGGAGCGAACGAGGCTATCGTCGCGGCGAACCGGAACTTCTCCTCGACCAGAGATGCGGACGTGGAGGCTCACGTCTGGGACGAGACCGGCGTGGTGGGGCTCACAGGGCTCACGGGTGGCGAAGAGGTCGCGTCGTTCATCCGGTCGGTTCCTGCGGGCACGTTGGACCTGAAGAACGCGGTTCGCCTGGGTCGTCTGGACAGCGCGTACTTCGCGTACCAGAACCCGACTGGTGGAGCCATCACAGCCTCGCTGGCCTTCCGGTTCCACATGGAGCCCATCGAGGTCTTCACGTAAATGCTCGGGTTCGGTCTTCGGGATTTTCTGACCAAGCGGTCGGCTGGCATTGATATCTTCGGTGCCCTCAGAACGAGGGACACCGGCCTGCCGCCTTTCGGGAACACGGTCCAGGCGATCCCGTTCAGCGAGTTCTTCACCGACGAAGCTGGGTCGGCCAACATGGCGATCGTCGGGACTCTGGCCGATCCGGTGTTCTTCGAGATCCGGCCCGACACGGATCGAGACCGCTACATCAAGACGGTCGCTTTCTCCATCGCGGACCAAAACGCGACCCTATCGCAGTTCGGCAACATCGGTGCCCTGACCGATGGGGTCCTCTTCGAGTGGGACCGGCAGGGTGAGACGGTCCTGCTGGCGGACATGGTATCGAACTACGATCACGTCCGTCTGGCGGGGGGTGACCCACCCTTCGGTGATGGCACAGCCGCGTTCCGTGGCGGCAACGTGGTGGGGATCTCAGAGGGCTACCTGCCGGTGCTCGACTTCCAGAGGATGTTCGGCCTGCCGTGGGGGATCAGGCTCGCGGCGGGCAGCGACGAAGTTCTCAGGCTCACGGTTCGTGATGATACGTCAGGGGTGGACGGATACGACTGCATAGCGCGGGGCTTCGAGATTGAACCTGAAGTGGCCCAAGCTGGCCTTGGAATGTAAATAGGAGCTTAGGGAAAATGGCACTCGCATCATCTCGGTTTGGAGGCGGCACGGAAGGCGCCAGGACGCTCGCCCTGGGCAAGCGGTTCGAGTTCGACCAGATCCCGGATATCCGTGCGGACAGCGAGAACGGTCACGGGACAGCGGACGAGCGGGATGACGATCGGATCGCCTGGGCCACGTTCCTCTACGACTCTCAGGACGACGTTCTTCGGCGTTGGATACGCCAGGTAGAGGAGAACATCCGGATGCTGGCGGGGCAGCAATGGTCGGTCTTCAACCCCCGTATGGGCCGCTTCATCGACGTGACCCAGTGGATGACCGCCGAGGAAAAGAAGTGGCGCCAGAGGCCGGTCTTCAACCGGCTGCTGACGTGGTTCATCCTCACGCACGCTCGCATGACTGAGAACCCTCCCATCATCACGTTCACGCCTGGACCCGACCGGATCGACGCGCTGCTCGCGGAGACCATGGACGTGATCTTCAAGACGAAGTGGCGGGAAGTGAAGATGCCCGAGGTCTGGGACCGTGCGAGTGCGTGGCTGATCCCCGCTGGCATGGTCTACCTGCAGAGTACGATCGACCTGAGCAAAGGCGACTTCATTCGCTTCGAGGGACAGCCAGGCGAAGAGGATATGCAGGATCTCAACCCTGAGCAGCAGGAGATTCTGCGTGGGTTCCAGGGAGAGGGTGCGGGCAATATCGGCTTCACCGAAGAGGGTCTTCCCCAGTTCGATCAAGAGACCGGCCAACCCATGGGTCCTGAGTCTGGATTTGCAGAGCGAAAGGGCGACCTGGCGGTCGAAGTCCTGAACCCTGTGCAGGTTCGTGGTGAGTGGGGTCCAGCCGCATGGCAGGACAAGAGATGGCACATGGTCCGGAGCTTCCTAACCCAAGCGGAAATCTTCGAGACCTACCAAGTGAAGATCGAGGGACAGCAGGCGCCGAAGGGTGGCAGCAGCCGGGGAGGGGACACTGGGGTCGCAGAGCGCCTCACCTACGGTGACGGGTACTTCGGGGCTGCAGATCCAGCGGTGTTCGGTGCCGACTTCTCGGCGGACGTGAGCATCCCGGAGTCTACGGTGGAGGTCTTCACGCTCTGGCACAGGCCCGCCCCGTATGCTCGGATGGACGAGAACCCGGAGGAGCCCGGTGGCAGGCTGCTCATCCTGACCCGGAAAGAGGTTCTCCACGACAGCACGAGGCCGGTGAGGTATCAGAGCGCGAGCCCTATACGGAAGTTTGACTTCGTTCGGCTCCCTGGACGGCCTGCAGCGGGTACGACGCCCCAAGAGGCCATGAATCAGCCCCAGAGGGTCTTCAACAAGGTCGCTGCCCTCATCATCGAGCACACGAATCTCTCAGCCAACCCGATCAAGGTCATCGACACGAACAGCGGCATTGAGGAGTCGATGATTACGAACCGCCCCGGCCTGAACCTGAAGGTCTCGAGGCGCGACCGGATTCCACCCTTCGAGTGGGTCGCCCCGCCCCCGCTCTCGCAGGATGCTTACCGGACCCTCGAGTTCATGCGTCAGGAGATTGACGATATCGGGAACCTCGCAGGCACCGAAGGTGACGCCCCCACAGAGGACGCTTCGGGCGAACTCGTGAAGGAACTCCGCTTCAACAGCGATCGGTTCCTTGGGCCTACGATGCGGCGGGCTGCAGAGGAGTTCGCCCGCATGGCCGAAGACTGGAAGGTGATCCTCCCAGTCATCTACGATGAGGAGCAGATCCTTTCCTACGCTGGCACGGACAACGTGGCGCGGACGATCATGGTGCAGCCTGAGATGTTCGAGGAAGGCTCAGTGAACGCGCTGGCGGATGTGGAGTCCATGCTCCCGGAGGGGCGCGGGGAGCGCCAGAAGAACATCACGGCGCTGTACGCCAACGGCCTCTTCGGTCCTCCAGGCGCTCCGGAATCTGTGGCGACGTTCTTCGAGTTGAGCCAGTTCCCCCACTTGGGTCGCGCTGGCAAGTTCGGTGGCGTCCACCGGATCACGGCGGACCAGGAGAACGGGAAGCTCTTGCAGGGGGTTCCTGCGACGGAGATCCCGGTCTTCGAGTGGTACAACGATCTCGTGCATCTCCTGTCGCACGAAGAGTTTATGTCGTCTCCGGAGTTCCTGAACATCGACCCGGTTATCCAGCAAAATTTCCAGATGCACCGGCAGATGCACATCATCAACATCTTCGTGAAGACCCAACAGTCTGCAGAGGCCAACCCCGATGGAAACATCGAGGGAGAGGCCGGAGACAACCAGTTTACGGACGCCAGCAACCCGGATGGCTCGGGAGCGGCGGGATCTCCGGAAGGCGCACCCGCGTCCCAGCCAGCGCAGGGAACCGGGGGCACTCCACCGGGCGAATTAGGAGCACCAACAGCAGCGGGCCAATAGGCCCATAACCAGGAGGAAATGTGGCAGATTCAGACGACGCTACCGCGACCGAAGACGGTGCCGGAAGCGACGACACGACTGAGGAAGAGACAGGCCCCCCGACGATTGAAGACGCTCTCGCTCAGGCTCGGGCCACCTTAGAGAAAAAGGGTTCCATGATGGCCGCTACAGACGAGGAGGGCGACAGCGACGAGGAGGACGACAGCGATGGGGAAGAGGAGGACGAAGGCGGCGAGGAAGACGAAGAGGAGGAAGCGGGCGAGGAGGAGGGAGTCGAGGACGAATCGGGAGATGAAGACGAGGAAGATGAAGACGCCGATGCCGACGATGACGCCGACGCTGATGACGTAGACGAGGACGAGGGCGAGGAAAAGAAGCCCCACAGCGTCAAGCTCCCCTCCAGGGAGGCTGACGGCGAAGACTTCGAGATCGAGGTCGATGACGAAGAGACCGCCGAACGGCTGAACCAGATGCGTAACGGCTTCATGCGTGGGGAGGAGCACCGCGAGAAAGAGGCCAATCTGCAGGTCCGAGAGAATGAATTGGCCGGGATCTCGGAATCGTTCGAGGTTGATCCGGCTGGGTTTCTCATGGAGTACGTGGACGCCAAGGATCTCCCTCAAGTGGCTCTCGCGATCCTAGTACATGAAGGGGTTTGGGAGAAGCTCGAGGCCGTGGTGGACAAGCTCATCGGAGACCCGAAAGAACTCAGAACTCTGCAGGCCGAAGCAAAAGCGGCTCGGCTGGAAACCGTTGCAGACCTAAAGAAAACGCGGGAAGCGAGGGCCGAACAGAGCAAGAATGGGCAGCAACTCCGGGACGCGATCGACCTGATTGTGCCCGAGAAAATGGGCGCTGCCGTGAGGACCCAACTCGTCCAAGACTTGACTCGCGACCTTGTGGAGCATATACAAAGGAACAAGCTGCAGACGTTGGAAGTGAAGGATATCCCGACGATTGTGGCCGCTAGACTTGAGACCAACGGGATCGACCCCCTCGATGCGAGGACGGCGATCAAGGACGGCGCTCGGAGCCGGGGACGAATTTCGACCAAGAAGGGTCCTAAGAAGAAGCCAAAATCCGGGAAAGAACTCGTTAAGGCCAGTGCCAAACGGCGGAAGGTGGCGGCGGCGCCCGGAGCGGGCAAAGCAACCGCACCCACCCAACCTACTAAGCTGCCTGCGGGTCAGACGATCAAGGAACGCCTCGAACTCGTCCGAAAGGAAGGGGGGCTGGGCAAGTTCCTTGGAGCTTGATCCTTTAGCTACAGTGAGGTTGGGTTATGGCCAGCGTGACTACCACCACCGATGCCATTACCGAGGCGATGAAAATCATCTTCTCGGACCCCCTCATCGTCAACATAGTCGAGGATTCTGAGCTTCTCTCGATCTTCCAAACCGACATGAACGTGTCAGTAGACGACACGACTGGCGGACGGTTCATCGAGATGGCCCACTACTTCCAGCTTCCTGCTGGAGTAGGTGCCAGGGGTGAGAACGAATACATCCCGGAAGCCGACGATCCGGTCTTCAAGAACTCCAGGCTCTTCCTCCGGAAGATTCAGGGGACCGTGGAGATGACTGGCGACACGATGCGTCGTGTCGTTGGCGACGAGGGCGCCTTTATCAATTACATGGAGCGGGCACTCCCCGATCTCGTGACTCGTCTGGTGAACGAGTTGGATCGGATGTACATCGGGTTCGGCGCGGGGATCAAAGCCCGTGCAGAACTCACTCCAGTGAAGCCCGGTGTGGGCGTCGTGGAGATCACCGTGAACCGCTCCCTTGGAGTGGATGGATTCACGGATGCCTGGCTGCAGTTCCTCGAGGGCGAGAGGATCGTCTTCGACACGGCTGCAGATGGGCAGTCCCTCATCACTGGTGGCGGCTTCCGTAGCCTCCAGGTGACGGACATTGACGAGGACAACGATCTCGTCACCTTCGCCGGGAACGACACCCTGGTCGATGCCGTAGTCGCGGCAGGGGCAGATATCTATCTGTTCCCAGGGGATGAGGCAGGAGCCTCGTCGCAGAACGCTGGCGGCACAGACCGTGAGATCGCGGGACTGATGGCCGGGGCGGACGACGGCGGCATCATCGCCACGTACAACAACATCTCCCGCTCAGGGACTCTCTCCAGACAGTGGAAGTCGATCATCATCGACGGTTCGGATGCTGTGTGGGGCGGGCAACTGACGGAAGAGTTGCTGTCGTTCGCGGACGATGAGGTCTCCGTGAAGGGTGCGGGCAAGATCGACACGATCATCTCGTCTCGCGCCGCTGCCAGAGGTTACTGGCAGTCCCTCAAGGGCGATCGGGTCTTCAACGATCCGAGGACGTTTGCAGGCGGTAGAAGCGGACTGAGCATCATCCTTGGGGACCGTGAGGTTCGCATGATGGTGGCTCGGAAGCTCCCCCCAGAAGTGGTCTTCTGTCTGCAGTCCGATACCTGGCGTCGTCTGACGCTCGGTACGTGGGATTGGGACGATCGGACGGGCAGCATTTGGAACCGTGTGATCGACAGCATCGGGCGGAAAGACGCATTTTTCGCCACCGGGAATATGTACGAGCAGTTGTTCTGCACGCATCCCCGGAAGAACGTCCGCATCGACAACCTCGACGCTTCGTTCTAGTCAGCAGGCGGGTAACCCTGGGGGGTTTCGGCCCCCCAGGGCCGCATCATTGGCTTTGAAAAAACGGAGGATCATCATGCTTCAGGACCGCAACATCCATCGGGACGCCAGGGCTCTTCGCAAGTCTCTCACCATCCCGTTCATCGTACCGGCCTTCGGCACCGACCAGGACGAGCCCCAGTTCCTCATCCAGCCGAGGTACAACTGGCGGCTGAGTGATCTGGAGGTCCAGGTCTTATCCCTTGCGACCGCCGACCTAATCGTGAAGGCCCAAGCGGTGCCCTTTGCTGCTGCGGTTGGGAGCCCACAGCTTTCTCCGGCTGCAGCGGTGACCTTCGGGATCGAAGAGTTCTGGAAGAAGCGAGATGACAGGAACCAGATCAGGAACATCGGTCCCATCGCCGCCCAGGCGTTCACAGAACTATTCACGGTCCTGGATGGCTTCTGGGGTGTGGCCCTCGTGCTCATAGATACTTCCGACGCTGTGGGCGTGATCGTGAACGGCGCGATCCAGGGGTTCGCGACCGAGGCGGATGCGCTGGCGAATTGCCCCAAGCCGAGGCCCTTCCCAGGCTCCGATGGTGACGTGGGGCGGGTTGCCATCCTCACGATCAATGCGGTGGGCGGTGACTTCATCGCGGGCACCACGAACACGGACGCTGCGCTCGTGGCCGCGTTCAACACGGCTCCGCAGGACGGACACGTCGCGACGATCATTCCCAACAACAGCCCCCGGTCGTTCCAGTCCGTGCTCGGCCAGCAACTCAGGGACGCTTCGGAGACCGACATCCTACAGGGCATTGGCGGCTTCGACAATCCCGGTCCAGGCGGGGCTGGAACTTCGCTGGTCTTGAGTGTGCGAACGGCGGGCGCTCCAGTTCTCGTGGGCGGGATTGCCGTTGTGGAGTACCGGCCCTGGCCCGCAGGCGGCGAGGGCGTCGGTGACGCATCCGTGAGCCAGAACAGGCCATCCTTCGTCCCATAGGAGACTGACCCATGATTCAAGATCGCAATATCCATAGGGACGCACAGGCTCTACGGAAGACCATCACGGTGGCCCTCAGTGTCCCCGAGTTCGGCGTCAATCAGGACGAGCCGATCTTTCACATCACTCCCCGCTACAACTGGCGGCTGAGTGATCTAGCCTGTTGGCGTCAGGATCTCTCCGATGCGGTCCTGACCATCACGGCCCAAGCGTGTCCTGTCGGGGCGGCTCTCGGGAGCCCTCGCCTTCTGCCAGGGACGGCAGCAGCGACGTTTCTGATTGACGAGTTCTGGAGGCTCGCGCCTGACGGGGAGAGCTTCATCAACGTCGCGCCTACAGCAGCGCAGGCTTTCACTTCTGGCCCTGGAGTGGCTACGGTCCTGGATGGCTTCTGGGGCGTCTGGCTGCTTCAGACCAATGCGTCATCCGACAAGGATGTGTACGCCCAGGCTCCGATCATGGCCTTCGCGACGGAGGAGATCGCGTTGGCGAATTGCCCGAAGCTACGCGATACGGGCAACACCGATGGGCGGCTGGCGATCCTGACCGTCCAGGCGGTCGGTGGAGACTTCATCGCGGGGACGACCAACACGGATGCCGCGCTCGTCGCGGCCTTCAACACGGCCCCGCAGGTGGGCCACGTTGCCAGCCTGCCCGTGAGCAGCGCACCGCGCAGTACCCAGTCGGTCTTGGGGCAGCAACTCAAGGATGCGTCAGGCACCAATCTGCTCCAGGGCAAGGGCGGTCCTGGTGGCGATGCGCTCGTGCTGATGACCAAGTGCTTCGGGGGCGTGTCGCTCCTCAACGGTCCAGCCTTCGGGGCTATGGAATACAGGCCGTGGCCGTCAGGCGGTGAAGGCGTGGGCGATGCTTCGGTGAGTCAGAACAGGCCGTCGTTCGTGCCATGATCCAAGACAGAAACGTACACCGGGATGCCCAGCTACTTCGGAAGGTCATCTCCGTACCCATCGTCTCGCCGCTCGTCACGGACAAAGACATTCCGATCTACTCGACGCGGCCCAGCTACAACTGGCGACTCAGCGACCTACGGGTGTCCACCGTGGGGCACTCGGTAGCGGTTATGGAAGTGAAGGTCCAGGCCGTGAGGCCAGGGTACGCTGTGGGGAGTCCGCAGTTCGGGCAGAACGCTGCACCCACCTTCAGCATGGAAGACTTTTCTCAGGCTACCGCTCCGGGGGGCGGGTTCGGCAACGTCTCAGGGCCAGCGGCCCAGGCGTTCACGAATGCGTTCACGATCCTCGACGGCTTCTGGGGCGTCGTGCTACTTGCAGCCACTTCAGGGGAGGTCTCTTTCTCGACCCACGAGGCCCTTGCGGTCATGGCGTTCCCCACGGAAGAACTCGCGCTGCAAAGCTGTCCGAGAGTCCCTCCAGGACTAGGCAGGGTCGCCATCCTGACCATCCAGGCTGTAGGTGGGGATTTCATAGCCCAGACCACCAACACAGATGCGGCCCTAGTGGCAGCGTTCAATACCGCCCCCCAGGATGGGCACGTTGCGGCAGTCAGCGCAGCCAGCGAAAACCGAGATTACCAGGCCATCTTGGGCCAGCAACTCAAGGACGCTTCGGGCACGTCTATCCTTCAGGGCAAGGCCGTGACCGACCTCATCGCCCTGACCGTTCGGTCTGCGGGTGCGCCAGTCATCGTGGGTCCGTCGTCAGCGATCATCGAGTACCGGCCCTGGCCGGTCGGCGGTGAGGGTCTGGGTGACGTGTCGGTGTCTCAAACCCCCTCGAGCTTCGTGCCATGATCGAACGCTTCATTGATATCTGGGTGGAGAAGGAAACTCCCGAAGACGTGCTCAAGCGTCTCCGGGAGATCGACTCGATGGCCGAACTCTTCTACGCTGGCAACGGCTGGTGGTGGATGGGCGTCGTGAAGCCTGACGCGCCCCGAATCGAGGAAGGGAAAAAGCATCTGAACTACTGGGCCGACAAGGGTATCGAGCAGTCCTGGCCAGTGATGAGGCTCGAGCTTCTGAAGTCTCAGGGCTTCGGACTCTGTGGTAAGTACAGGTTTGGCGAAGAGGGTGCAGATTTCGGGGCGCTGATCGAGGACTTCCGCTTCGCGGATTTCGTCTACAGGAATTGGGGGATTTCCAACCCAGCCATCGAAGCGCAGATTCAGGACTCCGGAGTTCTGGAGGATGAGATGAGACTGAAGGCTCGTGCGGCCACGATCGAGAGGATCAAGGCCGATGGGCGCTACTTGTTCAGCCGCTTGCTGCGGCAGAATCCGGCCCCCGTGCCGGTGGGGGTGGACTTGACATGACTGGACATTTCGGAAATCGAGTGATCGGCCACACGAAGGCAGCGGAAGAGGCCGTCCTGGAGGAGACTCGTGCGGTTCACTTCGGCCATCGGGTGATCGGTGACGTGCTCGCCAAGCGCAGGCTCGAGATGAGACAGGACGACGGCGCGAAGGACAGCCGTTCCGACCCAACCGAGAAGGCCGTCAAGAGAGCCAAGGCGGTCGAGAAGGCTGCTGAACAGCGTGCAGAAGCCGAGATCGAGAAGATCGAGGCTCCGACGACCACGAACCTGGAGGAACTCGCATCTGCGCTCGAGGGCAACCCGGCATTCTACGAGGCCCTGTACAGCGCGGAATTTGCACGGGCTTCAGGACCCAGGAAGTCGGCACTGAGGATGTTCCTGGTGTTTGAGATGGAGAACGAGAATCGGGACGACCGCAAGGCGGATATCGAAGCTGCACTAGCTCCGAAGAAATAAGGGGGGTAGACCATGGCGTTGGTCAGGCCGACAGCGGACATAGCCAGCTTCCCGGCCCCCGGCTGGGGAGTCGCGCCCCTGTTCTCCAAGCTGAACTCCGTCGAGCGTGACGACTCCGCGTTCATCACGGGACTCCAACCGGGTGCAGAAGATCCACAGGTGTCGTTCGCGCTGGGCGACCTGGGGATTCCCTTCGGCTCGTCTGGCCGGATCGAGGTCCGCGTAGCGATGCGCTGGGACCTGGCCCTGACTGCAGACCCGGCGACGGTTCGCATTGGGCTGGCCAACGCAGCGGCTCTGGGCGTGGACAATCCCGTCCTCCTCTTCGAGAGGTCGATCGCTGGGTTCTCCAACACTGAGTTCGAGACGATCGACATAGCCTTCGATTACGAGGACTTCAGCGGCGATGCTGCAGCCTTCGGCCTCTACATCGAGATGACGCCCGACGCCACGGACGTGACTCAGGTGCCACAGATATCGTGGATCGAGGTTCTCTCCTGCGTGCCAGCGGTGTTCGTTGAGACCTGCAGCCTGGGGAGCCTGACGGCTGGCGATATCATCACGGACGCCAGAGACCACCACACGAGCTTCGAGCCCAGACGCAACCCTGACCGTGTGCTGCTCAGGATGCTGTCCAGCTACCAGAAGACCATCCTCGCCAAGATCGCCCAGGTGAACCCGGCGCTCTGTGCCTCGAATCTCTTCGTCTCCCTGCCCCTGGAGGATTTTGCTGCGGGGGTGACCCTCCCTTCGTTCACTTATCTGCTCCCGAACCCGACTCTCATCACCACGAACAATGAGGTCCGTGAGCCGATTGATCTCGTGAACGCGACGTTCCAGTCGGACTTCGAGCAGCCGCGCAAGTTCGCGTACCTCCAGGGCCAGCGTCTCTTTCTGGGCAGGAGGGCTGAGAACTACGATGCCTACGATCAGTTGCGGCTGCAGTTGGTACTGACGCCGAGGGATCTCGTGGGCCTGAACGACCCTCTCGCGCTCCCCGACTACGGCGAGGACGCTTACGTAGAGCATCTCACGATAAAGATGGCGATGCGGGCCACCCCACCGATCACGTCGTTCGCCAGCAACCACGCGGAGGTTGACTTCTTAGCTTCCGTAGGGCAGCAGAAGGGTGCAGAGGTCTCTCAGACCCGCGACGTGTTCCCAGGGGGCTGGTAATGGCTGCTACGACCAGCGTACAGGACATCCTGGATGCGGC
>Ga0209976_10001522_pt1 | contig 13629 bp, 9 predicted proteins | sample SumtaG_FD_182806 | JGI IMG/M metagenome (GOLD analysis project Ga0209976, IMG submission 182806) | Deep subsurface microbial communities from Indian Ocean to uncover new lineages of life (NeLLi) - Sumatra_00157 metaG (SPAdes) (version 2) | ecosystem: Environmental > Aquatic > Marine > Oceanic >...
AGGCCACCGCGTTTTCGACCGCGGCGATCTTTTCGTGTGTGAAACCCTTGGCGGCGAGCGCTTCGTGGTTGACGCCGGGCGCGCCCTCCAGCGAGCCGCGGCCCACGGCATATTCGACGATGCGCGTGATCGCCTCCTCCGGGTAGCCGAGACGCTTCAGCGCTTCGGGCACCGTGCGGTTGATGATCTTGAAATACCCGCCGCCAGCGAGCTTCTTGAACTTGACCAGGGCGAAATCGGGCTCGATCCCGGTCGTATCGCAGTCCATGACCAGACCGATAGTTCCAGTCGGCGCAATCACCGTCGCCTGCGCGTTGCGGTAGCCGTGCTTGCGGCCGAGCTCGATCGCCTTCTCCCAGGCACGGGTGGCATGGGCGAGCAGTCGCGGATCGGGGCAGGAGGCGTGGTCGAGCGGCACCGGCGCCGCGGCGAGATCTTCATAGTCCGCTGTCTCGCCTGCCGCGGCCCGGGCATGATTGCGCATGACCCGAAGCATGACCTCGCGGTTTGCCGCGTAGCCGGGGAAGGGCCCGAGCTCGCGCGCCATCTCAGCGCTCGTGGCGTAGGCGACGCCGGTCATGATGGCGCTGAGCGCGCCGCACAATGAGCGGCCTTGCGGCGAATCATAAGGAATTCCGGATGCCATGAGCAGGCCGCCGATATTGGCATAGCCAAGGCCGAGCGTGCGGTACTCGTAAGAAAGCTGGGCGATCCGCCGCGACGGGAATTGCGCCATGGTCACGGCGATCTCGAGCACGACCGTCCATAATCTGATCGCGTGCTCGTAGGCCGCAATGTCGAAGCTGCCATCCGCGCTGCGGAAGGCCATCAGGTTGAGCGAGGCGAGATTGCAGGCCGTGTCGTCGAGAAACATGTACTCAGAACAGGGATTCGACGCCCTGATCGGCCCGGCCTCCGGGCAGGTATGCCAGTCATTGATGGTGGTGTGGAACTGGATGCCGGGATCGGCGCAAGCCCAGGCGGCGTAGCCAATCTGCTCGAACAGCGCCCGCGCCTCCACCGTCTTGGCCACCGCACCGGTCTTGCGGAAGGTCAGATTCCATGTGCCGTCGGCTTCGACGGCGCGCAAAAAGTCGTCGGTCACGCGCACCGAATTGTTGGAGTTCTGGCCCGACACGGTGCGGTAGGCCTCAGAATCCCAATCCGTGTCATAGGTCGGGAAATGGATTGAGGTGTAGCCCTGGCGGGCGAATTGAATCACGCGGCGGACGGCGTTGTCGGGGACCTTGGCCTTGCGGGCCGCCCTAACCTCGCGCTTCAACGCCGGATTGCGCTTGGGATCGAAACAGTCGTCTCCATCGCCCTCGCAATTCACACAGGCCTTGAGGATGGCATTGAGCCGCTCAGAAAGGATTTTCGAGCCGGTGACGAGCGCCGCCACCTTGTGCTCCTCACTGACCTTCCAGTTGATGTAATCTTCGATATCGGGATGGTCGATGTCGACCACGACCATCTTGGCCGCCCGGCGCGTGGTGCCGCCCGACTTGATGGCGCCCGCCGCCCTATCGCCGATCTTGAGGAAACTCATCAGCCCCGAGGACTTGCCGCCGCCCGAGAGCGGTTCATTCTCGCCTCTCAGGCGAGAGAAGTTGGTGCCGGTGCCTGAGCCGTATTTGAACAGCCGCGCCTCGCGGACCCAGAGGTCCATGATCCCGCCCTCGTTGACGAGGTCGTCCTCGATCGACTGGATGAAGCAGGCATGCGGCTGGGGATGCTCATAGGCCGTGGTCGAGGCTTTGACCTCGCCGCTGGCAAGATCGACATAATAATGACCCTGGCTTGGACCGTCGATGCCATAGGCCCAAAAGAGGCCGGTATTGAACCATTGCGGGCTATTAGGCGCCCCCATCTGCATGGCGAGCATGTAGCGGAGCTCGTCGTGGAAGGCCTGTGCATCCTCCTCGCTGGTAAAATAGCCGCCCTTCCAGCCCCAATAGGTCCAGGTGCCGGCCAGCCGATCGAACACCTGACGCGCGTCGGTCTCGCCGACATAGCGCTCGGCCTCGGGCAGTCTGGCGAGGGCCTCCTCGTCCGGGACCGATCGCCATAGCCAGGACGGAACCGAATTCTCCTCGACCCGCTTCGCCTTTGCAGGGACGCCAGCCTTGCGGAAGTATTTTTGCGCTAAGATATCGGCCGCGACCGGGCTCCAATGGGCGGGAACCTGGAATCGCGAGAGCGAAAACACCACCGAGCCGTCGGGATTACGGATTTCGCTTGCGCTCTCCCGGAACGGGATAGCGTCGTAGGGCGATTTTCCTGCCTCGGTGAAACGTCTCTCGATCCGCATTTGCTCCCACCCCCCTGGATATCGCGCTCAGCGCCGAATAGGCGCGCGACACTCGAAGCTGGGGCGATTCGCCATCACCATCAATATATATGCAATAACTTCCTATCATACCACTAAAGGCTGTGGGGGAGCTTGGGGAAGCGTGTGGAAAGCGAGGGGACAATGCTGGGGTGCCCGTCCAGGGGGCTGGCCCCCATGCCGGCGATGATTGACTCTTATTCTTGCCAACTCCTCACCACAGAACCCCCCTTGCCTGGACAGGCGTAACCCCTGAGGCCATAGTCCCGGCGCTTACAAGAGGCGTCGAACCCGAAGATGAGATTTTTCAAGGAGCTCTTTGCCTGGTGGACCGGCAACACAATTGGCACGCGCCTTTATACTTGGCGGAAAGGGGAACGCGTGGGCGAGGACGGGCTCGGCAATGTCTATTACCGGGAGCGCGGGGGAAAGCGTCGCTGGGTGATTTACCGCTCCCTTGCCGAACCGTCGCAGATTCCCCCCGAGTGGCACGCTTGGCTGCATCACACCGTTGACGTGCCGCCGAGCGAGGAGAGCTACTCGCCGCGGCCATGGGAACAAGCGCATCGTCCCAACCTCACCGGGACCTACGAGGCCTACCGTCCGCCGGGCTCGACGCTGCGCGCAGGTGCGGTGAAGCCTCCGCTGGATTACGAGCCGTGGCAGCCGAATTGACGGAACCGACGGTGTTCGATGCCACGCCGCCCACGCCGGTGCAGCACTGGTCGGCGTCGGACTACGCCAAGAACGGACGCTTCGTGCAGGAGCTCGCCGGTCCTGTTTTCAGCACGCTCGCGGCCAAGCCCGGAGAGCGTATCCTCGATCTCGGCTGCGGCGACGGCACGTTGACCGCGGAGATCAGGGCACTTGGCGCCGACGTCCTCGGTGTCGATCTGAGTGACGAGCTCTTGGCCGTGGCGCGTATGAAGGGGCTCAATGTCCGTAAGGTCGATGGCCATGCCTTGGATTTCGTGTCCGAGTTCGATGCGGTCTTTTCCAACGCCGCGCTGCATTGGATGCGAAATCCCAAATTGGTGATGGCCGGTGTCGCGCGCGCCCTTCGTCCGCGCGGCCGCTTCGTAGGCGAACTCGGCGGCCATGGCAATGTCGCTGCCATCGCCACCGCGATGCGCGCCGTCGGCGCACGCCGCCGCAGCGATCCCGCCGTGACCGCGCCCTGGTTCTTTCCTACGGCCGAGGAATATCGCCGCCTCCTTACCGAAGGTGGATTCGCCGTCAAAGACATTGCGCTGGTACCGCGCCCAACTCCGCTCAGGACCGGCATGGAGGGCTGGCTCAGGACCTTCGGCAGGTCCTTCTTCGATCAATTCCCGGAGCCCGAGCGTAGCAAGGTGGTGAGTGAGGTCACTGAGTTCTTGCGGCCCTCGCTCTGCGACACGCAAGGGCAATGGACCGCCGACCACATTCGGCTTCGGTTCTTTGCCGAGCGTGACGCTTGATGCGGCCCGCCACACCAATGCCCCAATCTTGGCCGAGGCGTTCGATGCCGGGGAATGATGGGAATGGGAGCGATTTGGCTTTACGAGAGAGGCATTCTCGCGGCCAGGGGCACACCGGAGCGAGTGTCACTAGGCCCGTTCAGAGGGTGCGTGGCATGGCGGAACAAGCGAAAAACAAGGCGGCGCGCTTGATCGGCAACGGACTCAGTCTCTTATTGCTCGCGCTTGTGCTTGCCTCGAGCCCGGCCCATGCCGAGATCATCAAGAACCCGATCGCGGTGTTCGCCGCTCTCGACAAGGTCACGGGGCGCATCTCCCATCTGGAGATCCCGATGAACAAGACGGTCGAGTTCGGCGCGCTCAAAGTGACGCCGCGGGTCTGCAATACCCGCCCGCCAACCGAACAGCCCCGCACCGTATCCTTTGTCGAGGTCGACGAGACCACGCTCACGGGCGAAGTCCATCGTATTTTCACCGGCTGGATGTTCGCCGAAAGCCCCGGCCTTCACGCAGTCGAGCACCCGGTCTTCGATTTGTGGCTGACCAACTGCAAGACCGTCTCGGCGCCTGCGCCTTCCGGTAGCAGCGAAAATGCGGCCGCACCCGGGCCCGCGCCTGACGCCGCACCCGAGGCGGCGCCCGCCGCTGCCGAAGCCCCCGCCGCCGAGCCGCCGCCGGAGCCGGCGGAAGCCGTTCCGGAACCGCTTCCCTGGGCCACGCCGCCACCCCCCAACGCAGCCTCCAGCAATCCCTGAAACGCGTCACGGCTAACCTCGACCGCACCGAAACGCGCGAGGTGACCGGTGACGAATTGCGTATCGAGCAGGGTAAATCCGCCATAGATCAACCGCGCCACGAGATAGACGAGGGCGATCTTGCTGGCGTCGCGCGCCGTGGAGAACATGCTCTCGCCAAAGAAAGCGCGGCCGAGATGCACCCCGTAGAGTCCGCCGGTAAGCGTGCCGTCCTCCCAGACCTCGATGGTGTGGCAATTACCGAGCGCAAACAGCTCGCGGTAGAGGCTCCTGATGCGGCCGTTGATCCAGGTCGAGCGCCGGCCTAAACGGGGCGCCGCGCAGCCGTCGATAACCGCCTCGAAATTGCGATCGACCCTGACCTTGAAGCCGCCATTCCGGATGGTGCGGACAAGCCGCCGCGGAATATGCAATCGGTCGAGCGGAAGAATGCCGCGCCGCTCCGGCTCGATCCAATAAAGGGCGTTGTCCTCCGCGCTCTCGGCCATAGGGAAGATGCCGCACGCATAGGCTTTAAGAAGCACCTGAGGCGTGATCTCGATGGTGACGTCATCAATGGAGGTCATGAGCTCTTTCCTCGCTTGCCGAGCTTGGCGAGGTGGTTCTCGAGCCAATGAATATCGTAATTGCCGTCGACGATGTCAGGCTCGGAAATGAGCGAGGTAAACAAGGGTATGGTGGTCTCGATGCCATCGACCACGAACTCGCCCAGCGCCCGCTTGAGCCGCATCAGGCATTCGTTGCGGGTGCGCGCATGGACGATCAGCTTGCCGATCAGGCTGTCATAATAGGGCGGAATCGTGTAGCCGGCGTAGGCGCCGGAATCGACCCTGACGCCGAGCCCGCCTGGCGGATGAAAATGTGTGATCGTGCCCGGCGACGGCCTAAAGGTGTGGGGATTCTCCGCGTTGATGCGGCATTCAATGGCATGGCCATTGAAGCGAATGTCATCCTGGGTGAGCGAAAGCGGCGCTCCGGCCGCGATCCTGATTTGCTCGATGACGAGGTCGAGTCCGGTGATCATCTCGGTGATGGTGTGCTCGACCTGGAGGCGGGTGTTCATCTCGATGAAATAGAACGCGTCGGCCTCGTATAGGAATTCGACCGTGCCGACGCCGCGATAGCGCAACGCTTGCATCGCCTTGGCCGCCGTTTCCCCGATCCCGACGCGCTCGCTTTCATTGAGTGCGGGCGAGGGCGCTTCCTCCCAGAGCTTTTGATGGCGGCGTTGCAGCGAGCAGTCGCGCTCGCCGAGATGGATCGCGTGGCCCTGGCCATCGGCCAAGACCTGAACTTCGATGTGGCGGGGACGCGTGAGATATTTCTCGAGATAGACCGTATTGTCGCCGAAGGCAGCCTTCGCTTCGTTGCGCGCAGTCGCAAGAGCGGGTTCAAGCTCGTTGTCGAAAAGGGCAAGCTTCATGCCCCGGCCGCCGCCGCCTGCTGCCGCCTTCACCAGAACAGGATAGCCGATCTCACGCGCCAAATTCGCTGCTTCGTCGAGGTCCCCGATCGGGCCCGAGCCGGGCACCACAGGGATGCCGATCTTTTGTGCTGTCGCCTTAGCCTCAATCTTGTCTCCCATGAGCCGGACATGTTCGGCACTGGGTCCGATGAAGGTGATGTCGTGCTCCTCGAGGATCTCGGCGAAGCGGGCATTCTCGGCGAGGAAGCCGTAGCCCGGATGAACCGCATCGGCACCGGTGATCTCGCAGGCCGCGACGATAGCCGGAATATTGAGATAGCTGTCTTTGGCCGGGGCCGCGCCGATGCACACACTCTCATCGGCAAGGCGCACATGCATGGCGTCCGCATCGGCGGTCGAGTGCACCGCCACGGTGGCGATGCCGAGCTCCTTGCAGGCGCGTTCGACGCGAAGCGCGATCTCTCCCCGGTTGGCGATCAGGATCTTGTCGAACATCGCGACCCGGCTAGTTTTGCTCGATCACCACCAGGGGCTCGCCATATTCGACCGGCTGGCCGTCCTCGACCAGAATGGCAATGACGGTGCCGGCACGGGGGGAGGGGATCTGGTTCATGGTCTTCATGGCTTCGATGATGAGGATCGTTTGTCCCGCATCGATCTTCGACCCTATCTCAACGAATGGCGGCGCGCCGGGCTCGGGCGCGCGATAGGCGGTGCCGACCATCGGCGAAGTCACGGTACCCGGATGAACGATGAATTCCTCGGTTTGGCTCGACGTCCTTTTTGCCGTACGGGGGCTTGCCGGGTGGGCGCTCTCGCGCGGCTCGGCCTGCGGCAGGTCGGTGGTGAGCGTCGTCGTGAGGTTCACCCCGCGCGCGACCCTGATCCGTCTCCCGTCGTGTTCAACCTCGATCTCCGTGAGTCCGGTCTCCTCGAGTAGAGCGGAAAGTTCACGGATCAGATCCTTATCGAAGCTGCCCCCTTTCTGGGTCATGGGTGGCGTCCTCTTCCTCCTGCCGTCACTTGGGCTTGCCGGCCGCAAGCGCAGCCGCCAGGGCTTCAATGGCGAATTCATAACCGATCGCTCCGAAGCCGCAGATTACGCCTTTGACGGCCCTGGAAAGATATGAATGGTGGCGAAACGGTTCGCGGGTGAAAATATTCGATAGATGGACCTCGACCGAGGGCACCGGGCAGGCCAACAAGGCATCGAGCAGGGCGATCGAGGTGTGGGTAAAGGCGCCGGCATTGACGATCAACCCCTCCGCTTCGGTTCTCGCCTCCTGGATCCATGCCACCAACTCACCCTCGTGATTGCTCTGGCGAAAGACCAGAGGAAATCCCAAGGCCGCCGCTTTGCGCTCGCATCTGGTGCGCAGATCGTCGAGCGTCTCCCGGCCGTAGACCTCCGGCTCTCGGGTCCCAAGCAGGTTGAGATTGGGACCATTCAACACGTAAATCGGCTTGGCCATGGCGGCTAGGAAACGCCTGTAAGGTACGGGCGCACGCGAGTTCCCATGCGCTGCCCCCGGCAGGGGCGATCGGCCCCTTTACCAGCTTTTCAGCCATTCGGCAAAATGAGCGCGAGCTGCCGGGAGGATCTGCCGGGGGATCGGTCTCACCTTAAGAGGCGCTTAGCAGGTGGCCGCGCAACCCTTCTCGCGTATCTCGGTGACCCTTGCGACCAGTTGTTCGTAGAGGTCGTCGGGCGCGCCGGGTAACGCCAGATCGCCGATCAAGTAGAGCGGCGTCCCTTGCAGGCCGAGCTTCTGAGCAAGCTCCCCGGTCTCTTCCAGTCCCTGTTTGATCGAGGGGTCTTCCATATCCCTCTCAAGCTGCGGGATGTCGAGACCAAGCTCGCTGGCAACCCGCAGGGCCTTATCTTTGTCGACCTTGCCCGGCGCCGAGAATAGCTTCTGATGCATCTCGAAATATTTTCCCTGCTTCCCGGCGGCGAGAGCAGCCTTCGCTGCCCCTTCCGACTCCTCGCCGAAGATGGGCAGCTCCTTGAACACAACGCGCACCTTGTCGTCGCTTTCGATCAGCTTGACGAGGTCGGGCAGCGCCCGGCGGCAGTAACCGCAATTGTAATCGAAGAACTCGACCACGGTCACATCCCCATCGGGATTGCCTGCGACATAGGCGAGGGGCGAACGAAAGATCGCTTCGGCGTTGTCGCTAATCACTTTTTTCTGTAGTGCCGCTTGCTTGACTTGCTGGCGGTCTTCGAGCTCGGTGGTCATCTCAACCAAGATCTCGGGATTGTCGGTAAGATAATTGCGGACGACATCGACGATCTTCTTTTCGTTGAGCGCTGCGACAGGCCCATCGACGACTTCCGGCGCCGTGCGCAATATGACGACGAGGGTGGCCGCGGTCACGAGCGCGGCCACGATTGCGGCCACGAGCGCGGTGGCGAGGCCTGTCCTGAGGGTCATGTTGAGATCTCCGGGGGGTTTTTTGAGTCAGTTGGTTTGCGGGATTTCGAAAGCCAAGATGTCGTCGGCCTTAATCCAGTTCGGCGTGCCATCGGCGAAGCCGTCTTTGGCGCGCTTGGCCTGCTGCTTGGCCCGTTTCAGCTGACCTTCATAGAAATAGGCTTCGGCCGATGCAAGTGCGGCTCTCGCCATGAACTGCCGCTTGGCGCCGGCTGCGCGCGCCGCCTCGGCTTTGCGGGCGTAGGCCGCGGCGAGCTGGCGATAGCCCATCGCCGAGTTGTCTTCGCGCGCAAGCGCTGTGCGCAGATTGGTGATGGCCTCGTCGACCAGCTTCTTATTGTTGGTGCCGAGCAGGGCCTGACCCAGCATCACCCGGATAAGCGGCTCGTTGGGACTAAGCCTCACCGCCTCGCGAAGCGGCGGGACGGCGGCGGCTGGGTTTCCACTCTCGAACAGGAACTGGCCTTTGAGCTCGTGGAAATAGGGCCAATCGGGCTTGGCGGCAATCAACGCATCGATCAGCGGCGCGGCAGCCTTCATGCCGGATTTGCGGTAGGTGGCGATGGCTCTTGCATAAAGCGCCGGCAGAGTTTGATCGGTCTCCGGATAGCGGCTGAGCACAGACTGAGGATCGTCGAGAAAGCCGAACATCTTCGCCTTCATCAAGTCGTGCCGGAGCTGGAGCCCGGGGGGACTTGATGAAGTGTAGTAGGGGCTCGACGTCACAAGCTCCCTGAGGTGCACGATACGCTGCCGCGGCAGCGGGTGGGTTTGCAGATACGGATTGATGCCCTGGATGCCGACCAGCTTGCTGCCCATGATCTCGAAGGTCTCGATCATGCCGCGGCCGGATTGTTTGGTGGCATTGAGGAACGTCACAGCGGCTTGGTCAGCCGACGATTCCTCACTTTGCCGGTAGGCAAGCAGGCTGCGCAATGCCAAGTCCTGTCCGCCATAGGCCATGCCCATGCCCGCCTGTCCGATCCCCGGTGCCCCGATAAAAGCGCCCCCAACCATCGCGGCGAGGCCGAGCAGCTGCATCATGAGCGCCGCCGATTTCGCCCGCGAGACCTGGGTTCGCAACCGGGAAAGATGGCCGCCGGTGATGTGTCCAGTCTCATGAGCGATGACGCCGATCACCTGATTGGGCGTCTTGGACATCATCAAAGCGCCGGCATGAATGAACATGTTGTGCCCGTTTACGACAAAGGCATTGAAGTTGCGATCGTTGACGAGGTGAATGCGAATTCCTTGAGAACCGAGCCCGGCGGCGTTGAAGATTGGCTTGGCGTAAATACGGATCAACGTTTCGGTTTCGGCGTCGCGTATGAGCCCTCTCGCGTCGGCGGTGGTCGAGACGATCTGAGCGGCGGCGAGTCCGCCAACCAGGATTGCGCGGAGCCGCCGCGGTGCGGTGGATCGGGGTTGGACTTGAGCCACAACTGGCATGATCTGGCTTGTTCGGTTCGGCTTCACGAGCGCCGCGGCGAAAGCCGCCAATTCTCGCGCTCCGCGCTGCTGGCGACGCGCTTACAGACCGCCTCCGGCATCACTTAGCCGCTACTTTGCTTGACTTTTGAATGCGGCGACAACGTGACGATTCCCATTGGACCGGCAAGTGGCGGCGCGACTATCGCCGCCTTGCCTCGAGACCGATTGAACGAAAAGCGCTGGGCGGCATGCTCTCTTTCCTAGCGCTGCCACCACCCGCGGCGGCGTGGCGTCTCCTCTTCGCCTTGACTTTCGGCATGGGTCTCGCGTGAGGAGCCCGCCTCGACCGTGGGGACGGTCTCGACCGTGGGGACAGTCTCGACCGAGGAGACGGTCTCGAGGACGGGCTCGGCCTCGTGCACCGGCGCCTCATCCTGGCGTCGGCTTGCTCCGTTTTGCTGGATGTCACCGCCAGCCGGAGCGGCTGTCTCGCCGCCGGCGTCGACGCGGGCTTCGGCCTGCAATTCCTCGTCAGACGTTCGCCGGGACCGTTGAGAGGAGCGGCCGCGACGTCCGCCCCGGCGTCCTCTCCGGCGCGGTCCTTTGCGGGTTTGCGTGTCGCTGGCCTCTTTCGCTTCGGCGCCCTCGGCGTCTTCGGCAGGAGTGGGCTCAACCCTTTCCTCCGCCTCCTCGGCGGAGTCCTGAGCTGTTGCGGGCTCTTGCCGCTGCGCTTCGCCACCTTCCGCGCGGCGGCGGCGGCGGCGGCGCTTCGAATGGGGTTTCGCCGGTTCGGCTTCCGCTTCCTCGGCAGTGGGAGGCACCTCTTGGTGATGGGCCCAATCCATATGCACCGCGGCCGAGCCATTGGCAATCTCGCCTTCCGCCGCCCGCTCGATCACGAATTGCGAGATATGCATGTCCTCATCGGCGACGACCATGACGGAAACCTGATAGCGCTGCTGGATGTCGTTCAGATGGGCACGCTTCTGATTGAGGATATAGAGCGCCACGTCGACCGCGGTGGTGGCGACGAGCGGCATCACGCCGTCGGTGATAAGCCGGTCTTCGGTCGAGCGGAGAATGTCGAGTGCGACCGACTCGACGGATCGCACCATGCCGGTCCCCTGACACATGGGGCACGGTTTTGTCGAGCCTTCGAGCATGCCCGTCCGCAAACGCTGCCGTGACATTTCGAGCAAACCGAAATGACTGATGCGCCCGACCTGGATGCGCGCGCGATCGTGACGCAACGCCTCCTTCAGGCGCCGTTCCACCAACCGATTGTTGCGGCGCTCGTCCATGTCGATGAAGTCGATCACGATCAATCCGGCGAGGTCGCGCAACCGCAACTGCCGGGCGATCTCCTCGGCAGCCTCGAGATTGGTCTTAAGCGCCGTGTCCTCGATATTATGCTCACGCGTTGCCTTGCCCGAGTTGACGTCGATCGAGACCAGCGCCTCGGTCTGATTGATGACGATATAGCCGCCCGATTTCAGCACCACACGCGGCGAGAACATCGCGGCAAGCTGGCGCTCGACCTGGTAGCCGATGAAGACGGGCTCAGGCTCCTTGTAGGGCTTCACGTTCTTGGCATGGCTCGGCATCAGCATGCGCATGAAGTCCTTGGCCTCGCGATAGGCGTCGTCGCCGGCGACGAGCACTTCGTCGATGTCCTTGTTGTAGAGGTCGCGGATCGAGCGCTTGATCAGGCTCCCTTCCTCGTAGACCAGCGCCGGTGCCGTCGATTTCAGCGTCAGGTCGCGGACGTTCTCCCACAGCCGCAAGAGATAGTCGTAGTCGCGCTTGATCTCGGTCTTGGTGCGCTGAGCGCCGGCGGTGCGGATGATCAGCCCCATGCCTTCCGGCACTTCGATCTCGCCAGCAATTTCGCGCAAGCGCTTACGATCGGCAGGATTGGTGATCTTCCGCGAGATGCCGCCGCCACGGGCCGTATTGGGCATGAGCACGGTGTAGCGGCCGGCAAGCGAAAGGTAGGTGGTGAGGGCCGCGCCCTTGGTGCCCCGTTCCTCCTTGACTACCTGCACCAAGATGATCTGGCGGCGCCGGATCACTTCTTGAATCTTGTAGGGACGCCCGCGCCGGCGCTTTGCCCGCTCCGGCACCTCCTCGAGCACATCCTCGGATCCGACCGATTCGACCGTCTCGCCCGCGGCGTCGCCGTTGTCTTCCATCGGCGCGACGGGCTGACCGACGATCTCACCCGGCTCGGGGTCGTCTTCCTCAACTTCGGGCTCGGGCGCGCTAAACGGGATGCGTTCTTCCGTTTCGCCCTCTGGCGCATCGGCCTGCTCCGACACCTCATGAACGAGGTCGCTCGTCTCCATGGCGACCACCGAGGGGTCATCGCGCGCCGTTGTGTCGATTTCATCTTCGCGCTCGAACGTGGCCACCGATACCGGTTCTGTCTCGGCAACGTTGGGGCTCTCGGTGTCGAGGCGTGCTTGTCCTTGAGGACGCCCACGCCCGCGCCGCCCGCGCCGGCGGCGGCGCCCGGCCGCGGCCTCATCCTCTGCGGCCTCTGCCGCGGAGGCGCGGCTTTGCTCGGCGGCTTCTTCCTCGAGCAGCACTTGGCGGTCAGCCACCGGGATTTGGTAGTAGTCTGGATGAATTTCAGTAAAGGCTAAGAAGCCGTGGCGATTCCCACCATAATCGACGAAGGCCGCCTGTAATGACGGCTCAACTCGCGTGACCTTGGCAAGATAAATATTGCCTCTGAGTTGCTTCTTACTCGCCGATTCGTAGTCAAATTCCTCTACGCGGTTGCCCCTTACTACGACGACCCGGGTTTCCTCCGGATGCGCCGCATCGATCAGCATTTTGCTTGCCATGTTGTGTTATCTCCGCCGCGCTGGTCTCAGAGGACGGAACTGAAATCCGCCAATCCGGCTTCGGGTCCGAGCCCAGTGCGCGCCAATGACCAATAGACCATGATTCGCTGCGACGCCCCATCGGCGGCCCTCCTTTCGGGCCCGAGGGCGCGGCCATCGCCGGCCGGCCGGCGACCGGCGGTAACTGTAAAGTCTCTCTATTTCCGAGACTTATCGAATTACACCGATCTTGCATCGCAGTCCTCGTCGCCGCGTTTCAGCCGCGGCTTGAGAAATTCGCTTTCGACGGCTCTCTTTCTTTAAGCCGCCCTTCATCTCGCGTCCCGGCCGTTCGAATGAGGCCTGACGCGGGAAACAATTCCGCCCGTATCGCCGTTTGGCGTCCAGGGGTCTGGCCCGCAAGCGGGCCTGACCCCTTATTACGGGCTTGGCGGCAGATTTGGCAAGTGCCGCGGGTGGCGAGCCCGCAAAAATTGGCCACAACAGTCGCTTAACGACTGCGTGGTTAAGATTTGACGCAAGTTTTGCCTATTTTGGCGCAAAATGCCTGCGCCGCTTGCTCGACCGGGCAGTTAGATGAGGCGGCTCACAGAACGGGGAACGATGCGACTTAAGCGTGCTTTGCTTTCGGCCGTGCCCATTATAGCGCTCGTCGCCGGCCTTGAGCCGGGACTGATCGAGGCTAGCGCGCTCGCGGCCGGGAGCAAAACCAAGCCCGTTGTTGCCAACGATGCGCGCGTTGCCGGCGACCGGGAACGAACGCGTTTCATCGCCGATCTTTCAAAAAAGGTCGATGTTCGTGTCTTCGCCCTCGGCAATCCCTACCGGGTTATCGTCGATGCGCCCGACGTCAGTTTCCAAATGCCCGACGGGATCGGCAAGAAGGAGCGGGGGCTCGTCACCGCCTACCGCTTCGGGCTATTCGCACCGGGAAAAGCGCG
>Ga0209976_10001523_pt1 | contig 13623 bp, 7 predicted proteins | sample SumtaG_FD_182806 | JGI IMG/M metagenome (GOLD analysis project Ga0209976, IMG submission 182806) | Deep subsurface microbial communities from Indian Ocean to uncover new lineages of life (NeLLi) - Sumatra_00157 metaG (SPAdes) (version 2) | ecosystem: Environmental > Aquatic > Marine > Oceanic >...
GGTCGTTGCGCGGCGTTTGGGCGCATGATGGACTCGTCGACGAACTGGATCAGCGCTTCTGCGATCTTCGCCTCGTCGCCTTCCATCGCATGCGACTGCGAATTGAATGTTGGCCTGCCGTTCTTGACCCACGCGTCGACTTGCGCCTCGGTGATGCCGAGTTCTTTCAGCCGGTCACGAGCCTTGAACGCCTGCTTCTCGTCCCCGTCTTTCATGATCTGTGCTTGGTTCTGAATGTAATCCACACCGACTGCGAGCGCCATCTTACGAGTGACGTCGGTGTACCAGTTGAGCCCGGTCCACTTGAAGAATGAGTCGTTCCACTTACGCAGCGTGGGCGGCATGTGATGGTTGTCGACATATTCTGTCATTATGTGCTCGCTCGCGGTTGAGGAAATGATCCCGTACGCGCGAGCCATGTCAGCTAAGTCGTTGTCATTGTTAGCTAATTTATGCATATTGTCCTTGACGGATTTCCATGCGCCCTTCATGTCGCCCGCACGTATAGCCGGGCCTGCCAAATCGGGGAGCGATGCGAACACGGTGAACAAGAGCACGCGCATGTTTTGATACGCCATCACTCCGGCCATCCACTTACGTAACCCCGGGCTGATGTCATCCCGCCCAAGTTGCCCGAGGTTGGCGTCGACATATTTCTCGAGTATGACAAGCTCTTCGTCAGTGGCTTTCTGCTTCTTGGCTTCGCCAATCAGTTTATTCAGTTTCGCCTTGGGATCCCAGATGCCTGCCTTGATCGCTTCGCGCGCAGTTAGCTCAGTCACCGGCATGGGCTCACCGAGTACTCGGTTGAACTCTGCACGCTTGACCACGGCGTTGACGTAGTTGTGGACGATACCATCGAGGTTGTCGTCAAGGAACTGATCAAAGAACTTGTCTATCGCCGTTCGGGAGTTCATGTTTCGGAAGCCGGGCGTCTCCACTGCGTCGATCGTCGCGCGACCGTCGGCCGCGTCGATGCTGATCAGTGAGTTGTAAAATCCCCTGGCCTTTTCCAGCGACATACGAACGTCATCAGTCAAGTGATCGAGAATCTTCTGCTTGTTAGCGATAAGTTTCTCGTTGCTAAAAGCCCGGGGGAAATAATTGGTGACCTTGCGAACCGGCAAGCCATTCGCTAAGGCGTACTCGTGCATGCGATCGAACAGGTCGCGTAACGCGGCCTCGACCGGTGTGAATTCTGCGTTGGGGTTGCTGTCCTTATCACTAAGCGACTTAGCAACTTTGACGCGTTGTGCGGAGTCCAAGTCATTGACAGTTTTGTCATACTCGTTGATGAACTGACCTTTGAACAAGTTCTTGCGCTGGTGGTAATTCGAGCTGAGCTTCGCCTCGCCGTGGTTCTCCCTACCGAAGATACTCACCAGCTGATTCGCTGCCTTGATTCGTTTACCTATGGCGCGGACGACACTGGTCGACGGAGCGAGCGCGAGGCTATATGCATTGACCACCCAGTTGCGCATGAGCGCAGCACGCTTGGCAACGACTGGGAAGTTCTTCTTAATGCGATCGAGCGCCTGCTGCTGAAGCTCTGTACGTGGTACTGGTATCTCCATGTCCTCAATCTTGGGCAGCTTGCCGAAGAACTTGTACATGGTGATGCCTTCATTCTTGAACCAAGCACGTATTTCTGCGTCACTGAGTGGATTAGCGCCCGGTGACTCAGCGGCTCGGGCCTTGGCCGCGACTGCGTCAGCGAAGGCGGCGAAATTCTCATTAAGTCGAAAACGGTCGTCTTCCCGGTTGTGCAAGAAGTCATACAGGCGCCGGATCTGCCCGCCCACCTTGGCGAAGAACGCTTCCACCGCCCCTTTGGGTGCTCTGCGCTGAGTGATCCATGCTGCCAGCTGATCAGCCATCCACTCACTGAACGCTTGATCGCTGGTTTGCTCAGCAGTAGTTTCATCAAATAGTCCGAACCTCTCGTCATCGAACCCACTTTCTTTTATGGCTCGGTTCTCATCTTGGAGAAACTGTTTACGGGCTTCAATGCTGCCTGTTTCATCTTCAGCAAACTTGCCTTGGTTAATCTGGTCAATTTCTGCTGCGTTGTTATCGAAAATGTCCCGTGCTGAGCGCTTCAATTCCCTCGTTGTATTAGTCCTAAGTGCTACAGCGTCGTCCTCGAACGCTTTCCGCAGCCGGGCCTGTGCAGCCTCCGTCAAGCCGTTCTGTGCCACTGAGAACAGGTGGTGACCAAGCTCATGGCCCAGTGCCAGCACTGTCATGTGGTCGTTCTGCAGAAGCTTCGGAGACAGATAAATGAACGACGTGGCGCCGATGCGTATGTTGCGCGCGTTGACGTTCGGGTTCTCAAGAGTCTCCTTGAATACGGGGTCGCTCACAGCACCGGAATCGATCAGGCCCTTCAGGCCAGCGTCGTCCATGACGACAATGTCATTGCTCAGGCCGAGCTTCTTCTGTACGAACTGCACCAAGTCCTTGACTGCTTTTGTCAGGGTACCGTCTGTATGTGAGTCGTTGCCAAACAGCACCTTGACCTTTCCCGGGCGCTTGATGGCTCTAAGAATGCGTCGCTCCTGCTCAGTTAGCCGGTCAATCTGTTTCTTGCTTGTCTCAGGCGCCTTCGGCTGCTGGTCGCGCTCACTTGGTAATTCCCTCGGGTTGGTCGCCTGGTCGTCCGCTTGTGGGTCGGTGTCCCGTGTTGCGCTAGTCGCTACACGCGTCCCTTCGATGGGTTGTCCTGTCTTCGTACGAGAAGCGACGCGCTCTCCCTCACCAGTACGACCGGTGCGAATGGGGTCAGACGCAACGCGCCCCGAGCCTGCTGTGGCACCGCGGGGATCGCCAAGATCGCCACTACCGGTTTCTCCGGTAATATTACCGGAAAACTCCTTGCTTCGTTTTGACTCGTCAGCTAGGAAGTCTTGACGGCGCTGTTCTGTCAGAGCTGTCTTCAGAGCCTCTGCTCCCTGTGGATCCTTTACGCTCAGCGCACGGAATAGTTTCGGTTGATCGATGCCATAGCCGAATGTGCCGTCATTGTTCGGGCGCACGTCGAACATCCTGCGTGGTACTGTGAGGCCTCTGTCTTTCATCCTGTTGATAAAGTTGATCATTTCAGCCTGTGCGACACCCTTGGTGAAGAAGCGGCCGACTGGAGCGAAGTCATCGAGTTCAAGCTCAGCTTCTTTGCCGAAGTTCTCCTCGAACTGCTCTAACAATGAATTAGCCCCCTCGTTATCAAGGAAACCACGTGCGAGCATGTCCCCCACCATGGCGTTCAACCCGTCGCGCAATGTCTTGGCATTGGGGTCGATGTTCTTTCCACGGTTTGCCAACGTGATTATGTCGACCTGCGGGTTCTTTATCTTAAGACCCAGCTTCTCTATGACCGCACGTGGCAACTTGAACTTACGCTCCAAGTTTTTCTCGGTGTTCTTCGTACGGTTGGCAGAGTCTTGTGCTGCCTTGATCGCCTGGTTAAAATTATGCGTGTCCTGCAACTCAGGGTTGACTGCTTCGACCACGAACGTGCCATCGTCCTGCTCCCTGATCTCGAAGTCCTCATCAGTCGCTTCGGGGAATTGCTTGCGCAGTGTGTTTAGGCCCTTTTCAGCCTGTCTACGGTTGTCATACCCGACAACGGTTTGTTTTCCAGCTACAGTGACAGCCGGCGTCTTCTCGAATTTACCGAACGTGAGCGTTGGCACAGCCTCTATTTCACCAACCTCGGCTTCCTCGCGCTTCGCCTGGGATCTCAAGATCTCGTCAGTCTCAGGTGGCACGACATCTTCAAATCCAAAGGCGTCTTCGTCGAAGTCCATGTTATCGACTTCCGCTTCAATAGTCTGGTCCCGCGCCGCCGCGTCCTGGCGGAACTTGTCGATAAACCCAGCCATCCTTTCCTTGGTAGCTGCAATGTTCTCTTCGATGAACTTGGCGCGAGCGTCCGGATCCGAAATGGCCTCCGCGGTCTTCGCTATGAACTCTGCTTGCTTCTCGAGAAACGCTTTCACGTCCGCCAGCTGGCCTTTGTGGTCCTCAATAAATTTGTTATGAGCAGCAGCGATTACCTGAGAGATCGTAGCCGTCTCGGCGTTTACTCCCCCCTCCAGATTGGTGTCGAGAGACTCGACGACCTTTTGGAACTGGTTGCGCAAGCTGTTCGTAATAGACTCAATGGCTGGCTGTACCGTACCAAATACACGGGCACGGATCTCTTGGAATACTGTGTTGTCAGCAGGCACGAACCCGTCGGGCAGCTGCTCCTCCGCGGCCTCTTCCTCCTTCGCAGTGAAGTTGAACGCTGCTATCTTCGCTGCTGCAGCTTTCTTGACTGCTGGGCCACGCTGTCCGATCGCCTCTGCAGCACCACCGGTGACCGCACCGACCACAGCACCAGCTGCGAACGCATCAATGACACGTTTCTTCGCATCCGGGCTGAACATATCGAACGTGGGATCGTGGTAAGCAAGTGCTGCCAGCTGGATAAGCTCCTGAGCACCTTCTGTGCTGCCCTCAAGCACGGCCTGCGTGCCTGTAGCGATGGCGAAGTCCTTGACAAACGTCTTTGTCACCGCTTGGTCGACCCCGGGGAACATCTTATCCATCAAACGGCCCAGTGACACAGCTTCAAGCACACCACCGGCTACACCACCGATGATCGCAGTTAGCCCGCCATCTTCAACGCCGGCTTCAAGCAACTCTTGATCGATCTGTCCTATTTGAGGCAGCGAGGAAGCTACCACAAGTCCTTTTTGCGCGGCACCCCTTACCTTCTTCGCGTCACGCGCGACTGCGTCAGCGGCCGCTTTAGCATTGCGGGGGCGAAGGAACGCTTTGGCCAGTCGCTTCTGCCCCTCTTTGGAATTCATGAACTTACGAGTGGCCTCTAACGCAGCCCCTCTATCAAAGCCAAATTTTTTGACCATTTCGCGCTCGACCTGCTGCGCGACCGAGCGCTTTACACCCAGCTCAATTGCTTTCTTGCCAAGTGAGACACCAATACCAGCACCTGTGGCTGCAAACCCGAGGCTGGGAGCTGCTTCTCCTAACGTGGCAGCGACCCAGCGGAAGAAACCACCGGCTGAGTCTATGTCTGTGAAGCCCGCGGACTGCCTGGTAGCGGCCGCCGCCTCACCGAACTGCTCCTCGGCACCTGCCTGGCCGACGTCTTCCAGGGTCTGGATACCGAGCTCTCGTCCAACGAGGCCCACCACACCGTACAAAGAGCCTTGGAGTGAGTCTATGCCCGCCCCAAGGCCTGCTCGTAGCTCTGCGCCCAGCGTGTTGTCCTCACGGCGGATCTGAGGCCGTGGGCCTGAGTCAATGCGGAATTCTGCTAGGGGGTCGGCGCTTTCCGAAGGCTCCTGAAATAGAGGCTGTCCGAGCTCATTAGCTCGGAGCTGGTCAGCGGGTGCTGGCGCACTGGGCCCGCCCGGGGCAATGCGGAAATCTGCTAGTGGGTCATTAGAGGCCATGTTATTGCCTCTGAGCCGCTTGCTCTCTTAGTGCTTCCTGGTATTTCCAGCGAAGGATTACGTCAAAGACTTGCTTTTCATCCAAGCTATCTACAGCCTGTGAAGCTTCAAATCCGAAATCTCCTGCGCGCATACGTTGTTTCGCTTCCTCTAAATTTAGCCCGCTGGTACTCCGGACAGGCTTAACCTCAATCAGGTCTATGCCTAAGTCCGCAGCAACTTTTCCAGCCAACTCGGGGCTCATGAAAAGGTCTTCCGGGGAGGGAGAATTCGTTGTCGTGGCCCAGAACGAGTCCTCGCGACGATTCAACTCTGCATCAGAGAGTGACACCATCTGGCCAAAGTATCTACCAACCTGATTCATTTGCTCCTCGCTGCTCATGACATATCGTTGCCGTATCCAGTCAGCGTGGTCTATCAGTAGTCCAACAAATTGACCCTGACGTCGTTCGTCCATGTCGGGGAACTTGGTCATAGCGCCAGCCAATGCGAACCCGATGCCTTCTTCTGTAAGCTCTTGACTTGGTATTTTGCCACCCGAAGCTTGTGGAAGTACGGACACGGAGCCACCCTCATGCAAAGCATAAACTGTGTTGCCCGCCTTCTGCAAGGACTTAATAGCGTTCGGATCTTTGCCGGGGGGAAATGCGCCTGTCATCATCACGCTTGTAATAGTGGGCTTGTCGAGCCAAGGCTTGAGCGTGTATAGCGCCTGTATCTGTGCGTCATTCAATCGTCGCCGGGGGGAAATGCGCCCGGCTACTGTTGCGGCTGCGTTCAGAGCGCTCGGTGGTTGATACCCAACGCCCGGCTGATTCGAATCGTACATAGCATCCGTGACCTTACTGGTCATTTCAGCGTTCCCGATGTTCAGTCCCTGCGACCTCACACCAGCCTGTCTAGCTATACTCGGTTGCAGCCCAGCGACCTCATCTCGAGAGCGCTGTAGCTGGCCGAGGGAAGCCATCTGGCGGCGGAACTCGGGAGACCCGGGGGATTTGGAAATCAGTTCGTTCTGCATATTGACTTCGGCCTCGTTCAATACTGAAACCATACGGCGGTCCATATCAACTGCCAACCGGGGCTGTTTGCCCTCGATCGTAGCGCGGATATCCAAGTACGCAACTGCTGCGAGCTTCGGATCCGATTGCGCCAACTCGCCTAGCAATGATGTCTGGGCAGGGTCCAAGAAGTCCTGAGCAACCTTGATCGCGGAATTCTCCGCGGCGATCGCATTGCGTCGAGCAGCATCAGACTCCACTAAAACAGCCCCTTGCCTGCTACGAGCCGTTCTACTGAACGATTGAGGCAGCGCCCCGCGCCTTTCATAGTCTGCGGTTATCTCCCGGTTCTTGTCAGCGGCTTCTCTGATCGCTGCGCTGTCACCCGTTGCATTGAGCTCTTCAAACTCGGTCGTAGTAGTAAACTCGCCCGGGAGATTCACTCGACCGGTGAACTCTTGTCCTACATTCTGTGTAGCCGGGTTGATATCCTCACCAGTTATAGAAGCACGGATGCGGCCAGGCGCATTGAGCGCACCGGCTATGACATCTCTGCCCGCTCGTTTAGTCTGTGCGACCTGTCCAGCTACCACGTCAGCGCCTGTAGCAAAGAATCCTTTCTCTTGGAAGGCTGTGCTGAACCGGTTAAATTCTTCTTCCTCCACAACTTCGAGTCCGGATACACCGCGGTTAGGGCCGAAGCCGAAGGCGTTATCTCTGACTGGTTGCTGATCAACTGGTTGACTGAGTACTTGGTCCTCTTTCGCTCCGCCACCCAGTGGCTGAGTTGCTCCGTTACCGGGTACTCCCACGCCTCCTATGGTCTGGAATTCTCTTACAGCCTCCGTGAACTTTTCTTCACCGATGCGACGCTTCAACTCAGCAGCAGCTTGAGGCACATGCGCAAAGGACAGCAATTCCTCATTGGTAGAATCCGGATTCAGCGCAAGGCGCGATGCCTCTTTAATATCTGCGCGTTCTTTCGCTTGCCGGGTGCGCTCCTGAGCGACGAATCCTCGGTCCTCACGAACTTGCGTATCGCGCTCCAAAGTACGGCGACGCTGGAACGAACGCTCTTGGCGCTCCTCCTCCAGGCGCTGATTGAGGCGCTGCTCGTTACGCTTGTTGGCCTTGATCTGATCGACGAACTGAAAGCCCGTGATGAAATTGTTGGCGAACGCGTTTGCTGCGAAGCTATTAGGCATGAGCCTCTACCTTCCTGTCCAGTTCTTTTACGGCCCCAAGTGTAACACCCAGCGCGTCGATCACATTGATCATGCCCCGGTTGTCTTGGTTCACTTCGAAGGTGTCATTAAATTCTTCGGCGAACGGGCCGATGTGGCGGCGAGTGGCACCCTTGTAGTTCCACTTCTCTACACGCACCTTCTTCAGCTTATCGAGCAAATTCGTAGTAGCACCTTGCTTGTTTTTCAGTTCCTCAGAGCTGAAAATGGACCCAAGGATAGCGCCACCGATCTTGCCAATGGTCCCTATCTTCGCAGCTTTCTTATTCGCGCTGCGCGTGTCTTCCGCCTGTTGGCGAGCAGCTTCGGCAGCAGCTAGATCAGTCTGAGCGCCTATGCGCTGTCCGAACAGTGCGTCGCCGAACGAGCCTCGTACGCGTGAGGCCAGCTTCGACTGGTCCGTGAAGTCGCGGCGTGTCGTACCGGCTGCGCGAGCGCGATTAAGCGACCGAGCCAAACCTATCCTGCGACCAGCTGATCGTTGCTGTCGCGGACTCAAATCAAGGCCACGTGTGGCGCGTTCAAACTGTTCTTTGTCGAGATCAGACGAGCGATTGGCAGCGATGGAAGCTTTCTCAACTGCTGCCTCCTCACCGACACGGTCCTCCGTGCGACCAATTTTCTGCAACTGGTCCGTGAGTCCGCCAAGTGCCCCAGGCAGTTCGTTCGCAGCAGTTGCTTCAAGCCGACTCAGGTCATCGCTTCCATTAAAGCCTCTGTTGACGTTTGAGATTCCCGTAATGTCTGCGTTCACCTGGCGGCGCCGATCCAGATCTGCAAATGATTCACCTAAGAAAGTCATACGAACGACTCCCCGCCGGCGTCAAAGAAATCAATTGGGGGTGGTTGCCGGCTGTCAATGTTGAGGAAGTCAGAAAAAGATGTGCCCTGATCTGTCTCGATCGGGATCTCAGTGCTGCTGTTGAATAGCTTGTCACCGAAACCACTGGCAAGTCCGCCAGCGATTGACCCGAGTGCTCCGCCAAGGGCCGAGCCTACTTGGTCTTTGGCGCGTTGCGCGTTGGAGGCTACGCCTTCACGAAGCCTGCTTACGTTCGCAAGAGCGCCTTCGAGGACGCCCTTGCGCTGAATACGTTGCCGTGCAATTGAGACACGGTCTTTGAGTTGCTGGTTGCTTATGGCGCGCTCGCCTCGGTTCAGAATACCCTGCCGGGCTTTGCCACGGCGGATGGTCTGTTCCAAGTTGTTGGCGAACGAACGGCGTCCCCTGACATTCGGGAAACGCTGTTGTACAGATGACCCTACTCCTGAACGGAGTCGGTTTCGCTCTTGCTCGGTGCTATCGACGCCCGTCTCAAAGCGCTCCTGAGATACAGCGAGGTCGTTCTCAAGCAAGCGTGACTGCCCTAAAGAATCCCTGAGCAAGCCCGCACTGCGGGGGCCCCTGACATTCGGTGGCCGGAGTAGCGTATCACCTGTGTTTTGGAAGTTGAATCCGGGCATTTAAATGCACGTCCTTGTGCTACAGCTATCCATAATTATTCACTTTACCTCGATGCAGCGTGGGCTGTCACGCAGCTTCGTCCTGCTGCTCACCGCCGCCTTCTCCCTGATAATCGAGCTCGGGTTCAGGATCATCCAATGGCGCGGCGGCCTTGGGTTGTTCCGTTGGGCCGTTGTCCTTGAGCGTTTCCAGTTCAGGTTCAGCTGTCTTCCTCAGTATCCTGTCTTTCATTGCCTGCGTCGGTTTCAGAGCGTCCTCCTGCTTCTGGCACACGACAAGCGCACCTGACAGTATACCCCGAAACAGCGATTTACACGAGACTATGCCTTCCAGCATGTTGTTCGGCGTGCTGTTTTCGGGGGATTCGAGGTAAGCCAAACCTACTTGTAGGGCCTGTTGGACTTGTTCTTGGTTGATTGGAGCTAATGACATTTTTGCAGTCCTCTTAAAAAGATGATTATCCGGGGCTATTATACAGTCTTCTCAGCAGTTAAGTCGAGCGTGACACTGTCCAGCAGGTTGCCGCCGGAAGCTGCGTCATAGAAGTCAAATGTGACGTTGGCAGTGACAGGCCCGCCACCTGTGCTCGTGTCTGTGACGCCAAATGATCGCGTAGTAGACAGCTGCTTGCGGCCTGCCCCAGGGTCCAGCCAATTCAAGGACCCAGAATTTATTGTGCGCTCTACCCAAACAGCAGAACTGACTCCTAAGTCTAGCCACTGGCCACGACCGACTGAGAAAGTTCCTCCGCCCGTAGAAGACCACTCGCCGCCGGTTGTGTTGTACTGAACGCCGGCGAACGCATCATCAGGAAAAGTGGCACCGGTGGATACGTTGGCTGTGTTGGCACTTACGATAAGATCAGCAACGCCAAAGAAACCCATGTTCATCATTACGACATGTCCTGAACAAACGTACATTCCCATCGTGCGCCACCGTCGATAGTGACTAAATGAACTAAGTCAATGTCACCTACGCCCGTTGACATCACGTGGTCTACTCCCCCGGGGAAGTTGTACTTGCTCGCCCAGGCAATCGTTTTCGGAGAGGAGGCGTGCTGTACCAACTTCAACCAAATTTCGCCGAATGTACCACTGACGGGGGGGTTGGTGATCGTCACTGTCGTAACGTTCTCTGTGAACGTATACCGAACAGCGTTGCCAAGAGACATGTTGATTGATAGCGTCCCACTGGATGAAGTCTCGTTGTGCTTTGCCAGCGAGTAGTCTCTAATTTCTGGCCGCAACACTAGATTGTCAGACATCTGGAGGTTGCCAAATATCTTGAACGTCCCTACGGTAACGTTCCAGTCGGTGGTGTTGACAAACGTCGTATTGAAATCTGTGCCGTCGTGAGCGAATTTTGCAGAGTCAACACCCGATGCATCAAGCACCGAAAAAGACGGGGCTGATCCTGTAATAAATCGATGCTGTATCTTGTCGGCCGAATCTCTTATGTTGAATGTCTTGCCCGCTGCGAGGGCTTTCAGATCAAGCGTCGTCGTTGCGCCTTCACCATTTACTTCGAATTGCCATGCTCGGTCTATATCAAACTTGAGGAGCACTTCTCCATCTGCGGAGTTTCCGTCTCCGATAGTAACTGGGACTTTGAAATCGAAACCCGTGATTACATGAGCCGCCCGTGTAACCTGAAATGCTTCCGAGGACGCTGACTCGGCGTCGTCGAAGGCTTGTAAACGAAACGTGTCGCCGGTAGCTGTGAATCGCCATACACCTTCGTCCGCTGTTGCGTCTGTCTCAGTGAACCAAAGTCTCGGACGAGAGTTATCCAGCCGTATATTCTCGGTGGCTGTGAATGTCCACGCACCACTGACTGTCTCAGTTGCAGACTTGTCAAGCAGGTTCGCTGACGCGATGCCACCGAAACTGGTAGCCGTTAATGCGTTATCGACCTGCACTGTTGTGCCTTTGAGTATGACTAGGTCAATGGCTGTGCCTGTACGACGTGCTTCTAACAACGGAAAACTAGCACTGTTGTCATCAGGTCGAGCTTCTATGAATAAGCTGCCGGCGTTTGTTCGGAGGCTCCACAACTTTTCGTCGAGTGCCGCATCACTTTCCCACCACTGAACGTGGGGCTGAGTGCGGTCAAACCGGATTACTCCGCCTTGGAATGTCCACCCACCTGTAACGACCTCAGTTGCCGACTTGTCGAGTAGGTTTGCTGACGTGATGCCACCGAAAGAGGTTGCTGTCAGCGCATCGAAATCCGCGTCAATTGTTCCCGCTATGAGCGGGTTTGTGGTGAGTGTCAGTCCGCCGGTGATAGTGTAAGCGCCGCTGATCGTCTCAGCTGCGGACTTGTCGAGCAGGTTCGCAGCAGCTATACCTTCAAAAGATGTGGCCGTAAGCGCATCGAAGTCAGCGTCGACTCCACCTGCTTGTATTTTCGTTATGCCAGAGATGTTCCAGTCAGTCGTATTGACGGCCACTGTGTTGAAGTCAGTGCCGTCGTGATCAAATGCAACGGAGTCAGTGAGAAGCGAATCGAATATTGAGAACACCCCCAAGTTTGTAACGCGGAGCTGCGTCTCTTCCTCCCATGCAGATGTAGTGCTGTCCCACCGGAGCATAGCGTCGTCGATCGTGCCCGCAAGCACTGATCCAGTTGCAACGACCGGGTCAGCTGCAGCAGCTATAGTAGCTGTGGAGACAGCGGGTGCCGTGCGTTTACGAACAGAGCCGGATGACGTGCCGGCTGGCTGCATGATGTCGACGCCCTGAATCTGTGATATGAACGCGAACTTGTTCTTTATGGACGCTGTGATGATGCCGGAGTCTTCGAGCTCCTGCATGGTGACGAACCGTTCTTTGGGTGCGTTGGAGTCACCTTCGTACATGCGAAGGTGTTCTTTAATCGACTCGAGAGAGCGAGCCAGTCCTTCTTCTTGTACCTCTGGGACATCGACAGAAGGCAGCCTGCGATTTTTTTGTCGCCGGGCAAGGACTTTGGCTCCGAAAGTTTGGACGCTCATGTCTTACCCCCTTGCTAGTTCGAAAATGTTCTCTGCAGCAGAAACTCCGGTTACGACATCAGTGCTGACGAGCTCTATCTCGTAGATGTTTGACAAATATCCGCCAGGTAACCGGAAGGGCTCACCATCGGTAACAGTCACCGATTTCATCAGAGTGCCGTCTGCGAACAACCTGAACACCAAGGACGCGTAAGAGTCTGCTTCTACTAACGCAGCCCCTAAATTTACTTTCTTGGGCAGGCGGATCTTGCCAGAGCGCCACGTGTACGTTTGGTTCGTGCCGGTGTTCCCCTCCCACTCGTATATGTTGATCGTGTCCGTGAAGTACAGTTTGTCTTCCTCAATGTCGAGGTAAGTGCCGGCCGCAAGTTCGTCTCCAGTTGAAAAACCGACTTCATCACGTCTTGGATCAAAAATAATAAGGCCCGGCATTACTTACCCTCCAACCGTTTTTTCTGCTGTCAGGTCGAGTGTAACACTGTCCAGCAGGTTACCACCGGAAGCCGCGTCGTAGAAGTTGAACGTTACGTTGGCAGTAACGGCTCCACCACCTATGGTTGTGTCCGTGACGCCGTACGAGCGTGTAGTGGATAGAACGAGACGGCCTGTGCCCGCATCCTGCCAGCTCAAAGTCCCAGAGTTTATTACGCGCTCGACCCAAACAGCGCTGGAAGGTCCAACGTCTAGCCACTGTCCACGTCCTACTGAGAAAGTGCCGCCGCCGGTAGATGACCACTCACCACCGGTGCTGTTATATTGCACTCCTGCGAAAGCGTCAGCAGGAGAGTCATTGGAAGTGCTTACGTTGTTGGTGTTCGCGCTTACGATGTCAGTTGTTATCGTCGGCGTAGTCGTCGCGACTACAGCGATTGCAGACGTGACCAGCGCAGACGCCGGGATGGTTGCCGTGATGACCTCGTCTGAAATGATATCGTAATTAGGCGCCGCTGATAACGTGACCGTCACAACAGTGTCGCTCGTGCGCACGACATCGGTCACAACAAGCGCACTGTCGCGAACCTCGTTGTTCCAGCCATTAGTCGGTGACGCTGCTGCATCCAATCCGTTGATGATGGCTTGTCGCACTCCGTCGAACGATGCCCCGGCAGCGATGTACGTGTCATCCGCGATAGTCAGTATGATCGTCTTGCCACCGGCAATTATGTCGCCTTCTGAGTTGGCTCCGTCGAGCGTACCAGTCAACACTGCCGTGGTGACGATGTCTACGATAATAGTAGGCGTCGGAGAAGCCACGACTGCAATCAAAGATTCCAACAGCGCAGCTGCTGGAATTGTTGCAGTGATCGTCTCAGTTGCGGTGATGTCATAGTTCGGTGTCGCGGGCAACGTAACCGTAACGACCGTATCGCTCGTGCGAACAACGTTGCCCGGTATAAGCGTACCGTCGCGAACCTCGTCGTTCCAACCATTCGCTGGTGAGGTTGGAACGACGAGG
>Ga0209976_10001525_pt1 | contig 13620 bp, 16 predicted proteins | sample SumtaG_FD_182806 | JGI IMG/M metagenome (GOLD analysis project Ga0209976, IMG submission 182806) | Deep subsurface microbial communities from Indian Ocean to uncover new lineages of life (NeLLi) - Sumatra_00157 metaG (SPAdes) (version 2) | ecosystem: Environmental > Aquatic > Marine > Oceanic >...
AACACGGCCAGATTTTTCAGTGGTAGGGATGCGTTGGACGCGGTGAACGCCGCCTTCGTATTTCAGTTTATCAAAAGCGTCAGTGCCTTTTATTTCAAAAATAACTTCGCGAAAGCCGTTTAAGCCAGTAGGATGACTTTCTATGAGAATTGTTGGCCAGTTTTGTTTTTCAGCAAATCTGGAATACATTCTAAAAAGGTCAGCAACAAAGAGGGCTGCTTCATCTCCGCCGGCGCCGGCTCTGATTTCTACAATAACGTTTTGCTTCATTTTGCTTTTTTAACCTTTACGCCGAGTTTGGTTTGTTTTTTAGCAAGTCGCTGTCTGAATTTTTCTACTTGGCCGGTTTCAATGATTTTTTCTTTGCCTGTATAGAAAGGATGACAAGCAGAACAAATCTCTGTATCTATTTCGGGCTTGGTTGAACCAGTTTCAAAAACAGCGCCGCAAGCACATTTAATTTTTGATTTAGGATAGTATTTTGGATGTATGTCTTTCTTCATATTTTATATAATATACAAATTTAAGCAAAAAGGCAAGTTTAATGTGATTTCTATTGCTTTAATTTTAAAATATGCTATACTTGTTTATGCTGTTTAATGATAATTAGACAAAAATGACTGAAGAAAAGAAGAGAAAAAAAACAAAAACGACAAAAAAATCGCAGTCTATTGAGAAAATAATCCCCAGTTTAGAAGACATGTTAAAAACTGGGGTGCATTTTGGTCATAGGACATCCAGATGGAATGCGAAAATGGATCCGTATATTTACACTACACGCAATAATGTGCATATTATCAATTTGGAAAAGACGCGGAAAATGTTGGAAAAAGCGTTAAAATTTCTTCAGCAGATTAAGAAAAAAAAAGGAGTGGTTGTTTTTGTCGGCACAAAAGTAGCTGCTAAGGAGATTACTCGCAAAACAGCTGAACAATGCAAAGCAGCTTATGTGAATGAAAGATGGATAGGCGGCACTTTAACCAATTTTAAGGTTATTTCCGAGCGGTTGAAATATTTTCGGGATTTGGAAGAAAAGAAAAAGACTGGCGAATTAAAGAAATATACCAAAAAGGAACAGCATGAATTTGGTATTGAACTGCAAAAACTGGAGAGACAGTTTGGCGGGATTAAAAAGCTTATTAAAACGCCCGATACTTTGTTGGTTATTGATACTAATAAGGAGAAATTAGCAGTTAAAGAAGCGAGAATGAAAGGCATACCAATAGTCGGGTTGTGCGATACTAACGCTGACCCAAGCATTATTGACTATCCAATTCCAGTCAATGATGACGCTATTTCGTCATTAAAGCTGATTTTAGAGACAATAGTTAAGGTGTTGAAATAGGATTTAATTTATGATTACTATAGAACAAGTAAAACAACTTCGGGAGAAAACCAGTGTTTCAGCGATGGAATGTAAAAACGCTTTAGAGGAAACAAAAGGCGATGAAAATAAAGCAATAAAGATTTTAGAGAAAAAAGGAATTGAAAAAGCGGCTAAGAAATCAAAGAGAGAAGTAAAGCAGGGATTAATCGAGTCATATATTCATAATAACGGAAAGATAGGAGTTATTTTGGAACTGAATTGCGAGACAGATTTCGTTGCCAGAAATGAACAATTCAAGGAATTGATTCATGATTTAGCTATGCATATTGCGGCAATGAACCCTAAAGATATAAAGGAATTTCTTTCCCAGCCGTTTATTAAGGACGAACAAAAAACAGTTCAGAATTTAATCAATGAGGCCATTGCTAAATTGGGAGAGAATATTAAAATAGGGAGGTTTGAACGGTTGGAAATATAATTTACTATGTCAATCCTTAACCTAATTCTTTATTTTCTTATTGTTTTGAGCTTGATTGGCTTGGGAGCTATCATATACCGCAAAATTCCTTTGCTGGCTGATTTGTCAAAAGAAGAGATGACTATTTTGGAAAGAAAGAAGGGGATTGTTCAGCGAATTCGGGAAATTAATTATAAACATCACTGGTTTAATTTTATAATCTCATTGGAGAAATTTTTGCGCCGGCTAAAAATAATTTTCTTGAAGATAGAAAATCTGTTGACTAAATGGATTACGAGCTTAAGGACGCGATCAAAAGTGACGGCTCAAAAATCCAGAGAATGGATTCGTCAGAAAGAAATGAAGCGCCGGAAAAGCCAGAAAAGCAAGATAGAGGATTTAAAAAAGACAAAAGAAGGAATTTCTATCAGAATAAACAAGGAAGACGATGATGAGCGTTTAGAAGAGGAAGATGACCAGATGCCGCTTAGCGAGTTAAAAAAACCGATAAAAGAGGAACAGAAATGGATTGATTTGATTGTTGAAAATCCTAAGAATATTACGGCTTATAAATTTTTAGGTATTTTGTACTGGAAACAGCATAATTATTTAGACGCTAAGGCATCGTTGGAAATGGCTGTTAAGCTTGGCTCCAAAGACAAGAAAGTCAAAGAGATTTTAGGGGAGATAAAAAGGATGGATGTTAAATAACGCCAGCGTAGCTCAGTGGCAGAGCAACTGTTTTGTAAACAGTCGGTCATGGGTTCGATTCCCTTCGCTGGCTCCATGGGCGGTTCGCATAGCGGCAATTGCTCGAGACTGTAAATCTCGCGTCTTCGGACTTCGCAGGTTCGAGTCCTGCACCGCCCACAAAATAAGGTTCAAACAATGCTGAGGTAGCTCAGTCGGTAGAGCACTTGCATGGTAAGCAAAAGGCCGCGGGTTCGAATCCCGCCCTCAGCTCTGGGTAAAAATATTATGTCCCAAGATAATTTGATAAAATTTCAATGCAGCGAGTGCAAAAGGATTAATTATTATTCTCGCAAAAACAAAAAGACATCTCAGAATAAATTAGAACTGAAGAAGTTTTGCAAATGGTGCAAGAAGCATGTTTTGCATAAAGAGATGAAGAAATAAAAAAGAGCAGTTTAGAGACATGCTTAGGTCTTTATGAATTACTGGTGTGAGGGCTTTGGACTGGATTTAACCCCGAGTCCAAGGTACATCGCGACCAACATAATAATTGTCGTTGCGAATCCGATTGGGATAGCAGCAGAAAAGCTGTTGCCCCCAAGGACCTGGACACCAATCATTATAGGCCCACCAGCGATACAGATAGAAAGAGCTGTGCGATATCTGTTCATTCTTGGTACCTCCTTTTTCAGAAAGAGTGTAATTCCTATTTGATTACCTGGTATTATTATAGCATATTACTGTTATATTTGTCAAGCTTTGCGTGTCTGATTTGAAAAAATTTTGCAAATGGTGTAGAAAGCATATACTATATAAAGAGATGAAGAAATAAGGGCGCGTCCGTTAATTGGTTAAACGCCCGGTCTCCAAAACCGGTCCTGCAGGTTCGAATCCTGCCGCGCCTGCCAAGTAGAATGTCTGGGTTTTGCCAAGGCAGAAAGCGGAGGCGATAGCTATTTCAGCGAGAAACGCTTGGCAGGGGCAATTTTTGCAAGATGGCTAAATTTAGCCATCTTTTTGATGTCCAATATTTCAAGATTTTGAAAAATGGACAACTATTGATTTTTATTGCGTAATATGATAAGCTAAAGCGAAATTCTGAAATGGTGTTTTTTTGTCAGAAATGATGTAATTTTGTACCTTGATAACTTAATAACAAAACGAAAGGAGGTGGAACTATGTTTTCACAATTTCTTATAACTATCATTTTGATAGCTGTGATTGGTTATCTTCTTTGGAAATGTGTTGGCAAGCCGTATATTAAAAAATACGGTATTGATAAAGATGATTTGCCGACTCTTCAAAGAAAGATAAAGGAGCTTGAGCGCAAAAGAGAAGAGATTGTAGCTTTAAAGCAAGAGATTGAAACAACAACAGATCTTAACAAAATTGACAATCAACTTGCCAAGTTCCGAAATCGTCTTGCCAAGCTGGAATCAAAACGAACAGAACAAGCTGTTTAAATCTAAACCCTAACGAACAAAAGGAGGACAGACTGATGACAAAGAAACAAGTTTCACTTACGGTATTGGGAGTTACAATTATTGCTGCCGTTATACTCGGCGGTAAGATTTTTGAAACCGTTGAGAAAGGAACATATCAGATTAAACAGGCAGCGGTAACAGGCAAGATGAGCGCCAAGATGACTCCCGGGCTTTGGTTTCAGTGTTTTGGAGATATCCAGGCTTGGCCAAAGGCAGATACTTTCTACTTTACTGCTGACGAGGAAGAAGGGGAAGGCAAGGATCAAAGCATAGAGGTAAGGTTTAATGACGGCTCTTTAAGCAGGATTTCAGGGACAGTCAGAATAACAATGCCAATCTCTGATGAACAAGCATTGGCCCTTATTACCGAAAAGGGTTATAAGAGTTTTGTTGATTTGGAACATAAGCTTATACTTCCTCATGTCAGAAACTCCTTGCGTTTGGCAGCCAATCTTATGTCTGCCAGAGAATCCTATGCCGAGAAAAGACCTGATTATATCAGCTGGACATGGGATCAGATTCAGAACGGAGTCTACAAGACAAAAGAAGAAGAGCGTAAAGTTACTGATCTTCTTAGTGGAGAAAAAGTAACTAAGTTGTTTAAGGCTATCAAGAAAGATGAAGATGGCGTGCCGTTAAGAGAAGCCAATCCTTTGAGTGGGCTTGGAATTACAATCAGCAACTTCGAAGTCAAGAAGTTCATTTATTCCGGCAAGGTTCAAGAGCAGATAGCTACACAGCAAGAAGCTCTAATGGCAGTAGAAACTGCCATAGCCAAAGCCAAAGAGGCCGAACAGAACAAGCTCACCATTATAGAAGTAGGGAAGGCCAATGTTGAGAAAGCTCGGTACGAAAAGGAGCAGACAAAAGTAAGAGCAATCGTTGAAGCGCAAAAAGCCAAAGAAGTTGCGGAGCTACATGCCCAGAAAGCCTTAGAAGTCGCCAAGCTTGATAAAAAAGCCGCTGGATTTACAAAACAGAAAAATATCTTACTCGGCGAAGGTGAAGCAAAGAGAAAAAGTTTAGTCATGGCGGCTGACGGCGCCTTGAAACAGAAGCTGGATACCTACGAAAGAGTTATGGGGCGGTTTGCCCAGGAATTCAGCAAGCAAAAGTGGGTGCCGGAAGTTGTAATGGGCGATTCTGGCCAGAATGGCAATGGAAACTCTGCGGCGAATTTAATTGATATCCTTACTGCCAAGACAGTCAAAGACCTTGGTCTTGATATGAAAGTTCGGGCAGGCAAGCAACAGCAATAGGAGGTGAAATTATGAAGGATTTTCTAAAGTTTTTATCACTTCTTTTGGCTGTAGTTGTGCTTATAGGATGTTCTGGCGATGATATTGCCATGATGATTCTCAAGGGTGAAGATCTTGGAGAAAGCCAAAAAAAGCTTTATGCTGACGCCAAGGCCCAAATTGACAAATCCGCTGGTGAAATTCTGGCAAAAATTGCTCAAAAGAAAATTGCCAAAGTAAGTCTCTCGGATAATGAGAAAGCAATACACAGCCATAATCAAAAACGTCTTGGTCAACTTGTCATTAAAGAAGCTAAACGGCTTCGTAAAGAAGGCAAGCTGGCGTATCGTCGAATTAAAGGAAACCTCGGCATCTTTGATACTTCTAAGGTACACAAAAAGTTTGGCTTTCATTCTGGGGATCGTGTTCAAACAGAGTGGGGCCAGGCAACCGTTATCGGAATCTTGAAAGGAGATGATAAACTCTGGTTCCATATTGACAGTAAAGATGGCGCTTCTTTTTGGTCGGATATCAACAAAAAAGATTTTAAGTTGATAAAATCTGCCAAACAAGACGAAATTAAGTACGGTTCTGTAGACAAGGAGAATAAAACATCTTTGAGGACGTTGGCAGCAGATGGAACAGAAGATAGTAATTCTGAATCAGCAGAGCCTGCAGAGAAAAGCGTTTATCTTCTCGGAGAGGTAATTCCTCCAATTCCACCAATACTAAACAAATAAGAACGAAAAAATCGTTTTAACAAATTAACCAGGCGGCGCTGAGAATTATATTTCTCTCGCCGCCTTTTTTATTTTTAAAGAACAAGTTTTGCAATACAAACCTTAAAAAAATTATTGTGTTTTTTAAATAATTTATGTTATAATCAAAATAATATGAGACAAGCATCGCTTTGTTTATTATTAAAAGAAAATAAGGAAAGTAAAGAAATACTTTTGGCAATGAAAAAAAGAGGATTTGGCAAGGGACGATGGAATGGAGTTGGCGGGAAAATAGATCCAAAAAAAGGAGATAAAGATATCGTTGATGCAGCTGTCCGCGAAACAGAAGAAGAGATAGGTGTTAAGATAAAAAGTTTAAACAAAGTTGCTGTTATGGATTTTCGTTTTCCAGAAGTTCCTAAAGAAAAGGATTATGATCAGCAGGTTCATGTATTTTTAGTTGGTGATTGGGAAGGAGAGCCAATAGAGACCGAAGAAATGGCGCCAAAATGGTTTAAGGTGAATGAAATTCCTTTTGATGAAATGTGGGATGATGATAAGTATTGGCTTCCTCATGTTTTAGAGAACCGAAAATTAAAGGCAAAATTTGCTTTTGATAAAAAGGATAAAATAGTTGAACAAGTCATTGAATTTATGGAAGAGCTTAAGTAATATTATTAGTATATATTTAAATAAAGGTCGGATATAAATTTAATACAGGATTATACAAAAATATGAAGAAAATAATTTTAATGATTTTTGTTGGAATAATGGTTTTGGGTTTTTCTGGCGTAGTTGGAGCAGGGAAGCTAATTCCGGTGTCTGATAAGGCAAAAGAAAATGGAAGAGCGGATAATTCTTCAGTAATCACAAAAGGAAATGGCGGCTTATCTTTGAATACGCCAGGGTTAGAAAAAGTTGTTTTGATTCACTATAAGAAAGGATACGGAAGGGTTTGCGACTATGATGGAATTTGCGAGCCAGAGATTGGAGAAAATCCAAGCTGCGCAGATTGCAAAAAAGAAAAAGAAGAGCCAGAAGAACCAACAACAGCATGTTATGCGTTTTTGGATAAGTGGGCAAAATGGAAAGATCTTCCAGTGGATTATGTTATAGACCCTGATAATGACGATGGCTTATCAGATGAATTTGTGGCTATCACTATGTCAGCCGGAGCAGAAGAATGGAATAATCATATAAGCGAGGACCTTTTTGGAAGTTATTCAATTGACTATGATTTAAGTTGGGACAGCGATGCGCCAGACGGTAGAAATGAACTTCTTTTTGGAGATTATCCGCAGGAAGGCGTGATTGCGGTAGCAATAGTATGGGGATATTTTGCGGGGCCGCCTGGACAAAGAAAAATAATTGAATTTGACATTTTGTTTGATACTGATTTTACTTGGGGAAACGCAACGGTCAATCCAGAAGTAATGGACTTACAAAATATAGCTACTCACGAACTTGGCCATGGCGCTGGTTTAGCTGACTTATATGATACAGTTTGCGCTGAAGAAACAATGTATGGTTATTCTGAAAATGGAGAAACCAAGAAGCGAGATTTGAACGCAGGCGACATTATCGGCATCCAGGCGTTATACGATTGATTTGGCAGTTAAAAGCATTGAAAAAAGCCCGTCGGTTTTCCGATGGGCTTTTTTGTTTTTTTGGTTTATACCACGCTCCAGCGCAGCTTTTTTCCTCCCATAAATATCTTTATATTTTTGTATTGGTTGGGGACAGTCCATTCTTCGCGCCTAAGAGTGATTGGTCCAGAGTTTAATGGTAGACCGTAGAACTTGGCGCCGAATCTGGAAACAAAATCCTCAAGTTTATACATCATCTTTTCTTGTTCAAAAATCTCGCAAAGCAGAGGAAGGGCGATTGGAGCGGAAAAGATGCCTGGCTTGGGATTCTTGCGTTCTTTTTGCCAAATAGGTTGCGACGCAGAATCAGAACCAAAGAAAAACTTTGGGTTGCCGCTGGTCATTGTTTCAACAACCGCTTTTCTGTTGTATTCAGCTTTGGCAATTGGTTTACAATAGTTATGCGGATTGGCCACTTTGCCTTTTGTATCCAAGACATCCTTGGTTGTGAGTATTGGATGATGGGCTGTTATTGTAGCGGCAACATTCGGAGGCGCTAATTGGACTAACTTAATCATTCCAATAGTAGTTATATGCTCTACAATAATTTTCAATCCAGGCATATCATGGATAACTTCAGCAAGATACGCCATACTGGCTGTTTCTTGCTGTATTTTTGGAATGATTTCTTTGAGCAAACTATTGCTTGGGTATTTGTTCAGTTCCCAATGCCCGGAAAAAATCATATCCAATTCTCGGACAGTTTCCAAGACCGGGTAAAACTTTTCTAGATCTTCCAAACGAATGCCTTCTTTAGAATGAGTTGAGGTGTTTGCCGGGATAAATTTAAGCGCTTTTGCCCCGGCCTGATGGGCTTTTCTTACAATTTCCGGCGTGGTTCTTTTTGTCAGCATAATAGACATAATCGGGCTGAATCCGAAAGGCGTCTGTTTTAATATTTCTTGTCTGTAACGCTCAACATCTTCAGCTGTTTCCACAGGGCTGTTTAAATTGCCCATTACTACAGCCCTGGAAAAAACATTCGCAGTAAAGGGTAGAACATCAATCAACATTTGTCTTTGCCGCAGATGAACATGCATGTCATCCGGTCTTCTGATGGTTATTGCTTTCATGGCACCTCCTTAAAAAATTGGTTAGCAGAGTTAATTATTTTTTTAATTCGCCAAGGGCGGAGAATGGCTGCGCTGGCAATCGCGACGGCGTTTGATCCGGCTTTTTTTAGGACTATAATATCTTTTTGGCAAAGAATTCCGCCACCGGCAATTATTGGAATGTTTATTCCGGCTTTTCGAAATTCTCTGATTTTGTCCGCGGTGATTTGCAGTAATGGCCATCCAGACAAACCGTCTTTGCCGTATTCAGCCAGCGGAGATGTCGCTGTTTTAAAAAGTTTTTGCCAGTCAATTTTGTCAGGCAGTTCTCCCCAAGGGATAGTGTTGGAAATTGACAGAGCATCGCATAATCCAGAATCAGCGCTTTTTTTTATCAATGTCGCAGAAGCTAAGGCGTTGATTTTAAGGATAAGTGGAATATGCAGAGCCGAAGCAATTTTCAACAAATCTTTTGTTGCTGTAATAATATCGCTGGGACAGGAGATATTGATTTCCAAACCGATTTCTGTTTTGAAATCCGGCAGAGCATTTTTCAAAACAACAACAAATTTTTCCATTTCATCTAAGCGATCGTTGATTGTATTTCTGGCCGGCATAAATGAAATGAAAAATGGCTTTGTTCTTTTTTGCCATTGTCCGGTCTTGAGCAATGCATGAATGCCGGGATTGCTCAAACCAACTGCGTTAAGGATAATTCCTTTTCGGAAATAAACTTTAATGCATTTAGGCATTAGTTCTTTTGGCTGGAGATTTCTGTCTAAGGGCATGTTGCCTTGTCGGGGAGCGAAAGTGACTGTTTTTGCTGTAAAAGTAGAGCCAGTGAAGTCAAATCCGGGAATGAACTGATAGATTTTATGGAATGGCCAGCCCTGTCCAAAAAAATTCAATGTTCCTGAAGCAGTAAAAACATTTCCAAAATCAATTCCTCTTAATATCACTTTCAACACCTCCTTATTTAATTGTTAAGGTATAGTCGTTTTGTAAGTTGTTTATCATTATAAATTGCCATTGTCAATGGTTTATTGAAAAAAAGTCAGGAATTTGGTATAAAGGATATATGCTTAAGTTGTTTAATACTTTGACCAGAAAAATTGAATTGTTTAAACCGATTAAGCGGGGAAAAGTTGGGCTGTATGGATGCGGCCCGACTGTTTATGATTACGCGCATTTAGGAAATCTGCGGGCGTATGTTTTTGTTGACTTGTTGAAACGTTATCTGGAGTATGGCGGTTTTAAGGTTAAGCATGTGATGAATATAACTGATGTTGACGATAAGACGATTAAAGGCAGTCAAGAAAATAATAAAACCCTTAGCCAGTTCACGAATTTTTACGCAAAGGAGTTTATTAAGGATATAAAGGCATTGAATATAAAAATGCCGGACATAATGCCAAAAGCAACAGAGCATATTTCCGAAATGGTGGATTTGATTAAGAAGTTAAAAAAAAGAGGGTATGCTTATACATCTGACGGTTCAACATATTTTAAGATTTCTAAATTTTCTAATTATGGAAAGCTGGCTCAATTGGAAAGGCAGGCCTTAAAAAAAGGCGCTGGTGAGCAGTTGAATATTTCAGACGAATATGAAAAAGAAGAGGCCGCTGATTTTGTTTTATGGAAAGCGTGGCGGTTAGAAGATGGCAAAGTTTTCTGGAATACAGAAATTGGCAAGGGACGGCCTGGCTGGCATATAGAATGTTCAGCTATGTCAATGAAATATCTGGGAAATTCTTTTGACATACATACTGGCGGAGTGGATTTGATTTTCCCTCATCATACAAACGAGATTGCCCAGTCAGAAGGCGCCTTTGGAAAGAAGTTTGTTAATTATTGGCTTCATAATAATCATTTGTTGGTTGAAGGAGAGAAAATGAGCAAGTCGCTGGACAACTTTTATACTTTAAAAGATATTCATGATAGGGGATATGAGCCATTGCTATTAAGGGTGATTTTATTGAAATCGCATTACCGCAAAATTTTGGATTTTTCTTTTAAGAATTTTAAGGAAGCAGAATCAGTTGTCGGAAAATTATTGGACTTTTTGATTAGTTTGGACTTGGTGGGCGATAAAGCAAAGAATGAACTTAATATAGAAAGCGAGATAAAAAAGAGCAGGAGTAAGTTTAAAAAAGCAATGGATGACGATTTGAATATAAGCTTGGCGCTATCTGCTATTTTTGACTTTATAAATAAGATCAATAAAATAATTAGCAGTTTGAATGTTAAGCAGGCAATGGAAATAAAAAGATATATTTTTGAGATTGATTCTGTTTTGGGATTTGTGGATTTGTTCTATAAGCGTTATCAAAAAAGATTAGCCAAGTTAATGGGCGATAAGATAATTAGGCGTTTGATAAAAGACAGGTTTGAGGCGAGAGAGAAGGGGGCTTATAAGAAAGCTGATAAGATAAGAAGGGATTTATTAAACAAAGGAGTGGTTGTCAATGATATAAAAAATGGTTATAGTGTAAGATTAGCGGATATTTTTCCGCAAATAAAATGAGAGAAAAAAATGAAAATCTTCCAAAGCATGTTGTCATTGTTCCAGATGGCAATCGGCGCTGGGCTAGAAAAAAGGGATTGGCTCCATGGAGAGGGCATTTGGCTGGAGCGAAGAAGTCCGAAGAACAGCTTCAGACAGCTTTGGATTTGGGATTGAGATGCGTTTCTTGGTGGGGCGGGTCATGGTCTAATTTAACTCAACGATCTAAAGTAGAAGTTAGCGCGCTTTTTAGGATTTACGAGCGCTATTTTCGCAAGTTAACCAAGAACAGAGAAATCCATCAAAATCAGGTAAGGGTTAGCGTAATAGGCCGCTGGCAGGAAATTCTGCCTAAGAGCGGCATTAAGGCCGCAAAAGATTTAATCAAAGCGACAAAAAATTATAACCAGTGTTTGCTGAATTTTTGTATTGCTTATAATGGCACTGATGAAATGCTTGACGCGATTAAAGGAATTTTACAAGAAGGGAGACAGAATAAGAATTTAAGAGTAACGCCAGAGTTGCTAAAAAGCCATCTTTGGACTCGGGATTTGCCGCCAGTGGATTTTTTAATTCGGACTGGAAGTTGCAATGATCCTCATAACAGCTCTGGCTTTATGATGTGGGATTGTGCTGACAGCCAATTGTATTTTTCCAAAGAATTTTATCCTGGTTTTGGCAAAAAGGAATTTATTAAGGCGATTAAAGAATTTCAGAGGCGGGAAAGAAGATTGGGAAAATGAACTTAATTGACCAGTTAATTGAGCAAAATTACCTTAAGACCCCGCGGATTATTGAGGCCTTTAGAAAAATCAAGCGGGCTGATTTTGTGCCGGAAAAATTAGTAAAAGAAAAAGGCGAGGAGTTTATTGAGACATACAACGCGCCTTTGCCCATTGGCAATGGCCAGACAATTTCTCAGCCATTAACAGTTGCTTTTATGCTGGAATTGCTTCAGCCAAAGAAAGGCGATAAAATTTTGGATGTTGGTTTTGGTTCGGGCTGGCAAACAGCTATGCTTTGTCATATAGTCGGTTCCGAGGGTTTTGTTTATGCAATAGAAATAGTCCCTGAACTAAAAGATTTTGGCCAGGCGAATGTTGAAAAATACAAGTTTAAAAATGTTGAGTTTATCTGCGGCGACGGTTCATTGGGACTGCCGGCTCAAGCGCCTTTTAATAAGATTATTGCGGCTGCGGCTGGCGAAGAAATGACCCAAGCATGGAAAGAGCAATTGGAAGTTAACGGCCGTTTGGTCGCGCCAATTAAAAACAGCATCTGGTTGATGAATAAAAAAGGAGATGATGAATTTGAAGAAAAGGAATATCCGGGTTTTGCTTTTGTGCCGTTGATTAGGAAGTGAAAATATTATGAAAGTTGTTTATAAAATAAGATTTATTTTATTTTTGTCTTTTATATCTTTTATTATTATTTGTTTTATCGGAGGTTATTTTTTTGTCAAGCATCAGATTATTACTCCTTTTACAAATGAGGATGCTGAACAAGCCTTTATTATAGAAATAGGCGAGGGGCTAAATCAGGTTGCTCTTCATTTGGAAGAAGCCGGCTTAATCAGGAACAGGATTTGGTTTATTTCTTATGTCGTTTATAAGGGCTGGGCAGCTCAATTGCAGGCAGGCGAATATTCTTTAAATCCTTCATTTAATATTCCGCAAATTGCCCGTAAGATAGCCGGCGGAGAAGCGTTTTTTCAGGATGTAGAAATAACTATTCCAGAAGGATTTGATTTAAAAAAAATAGATGCTCGCTTAAGTAAGGCAGGCTTGATTGAGTCAGGCGAATTATTAAAACAGTTTGAATTGGAAGGATATCTGTTTCCTGACACTTATAGGTTTAGCAAAGATGACGGCATAGATAGAATTATTGTTAAAATGAGAGAAAATTTTGACCGTAAGATAGATAATAATTTATTAGGGAAAATAGAGCAGCAAGGAAAAACCATTGAAGAAATTATAATCATGGCCAGTTTGCTGGAAAAAGAAGTGAGGAGCGATGAGGATAGAGAGATTGTTTCAGGAATTTTTTGGAAGCGGCTCGGAAATAATTATCCTTTGCAGTCCTGCGCTACAATTGCTTATGTTCTTGGAGAGGATAAATTGCGTTATTCCACAGAAGATACCAAAGTTGATTCTCCTTATAATACTTATCAGAATATTGGTTTTCCGCCAGGCCCTATTTGCAATCCCGGGCTTTCAGCAATTCAAGCGGCGATTGAGCCGCAGGACAGCGATTATAATTTTTTCCTGTCAAAACCAGACGGTGAAACAGTTTTTAGCAAGACTTTAGAAGAGCATAATTTAAATAAGGCGAAGTATTTAAATTAAGTGATATGCATAATAAAAATAAAAAAGTAGTTATAATTATCGCCTTTACTGATTTTAAGGATGAGGAGTATTTTATTCCAAAAGAGATTTTAGAAGAGTCGGGAATTAAAGTTGTAACAGCGAGCAATTCCAAAGGCATTGCGCGCAGTATTGCTA
>Ga0209976_10001527_pt1 | contig 13616 bp, 10 predicted proteins | sample SumtaG_FD_182806 | JGI IMG/M metagenome (GOLD analysis project Ga0209976, IMG submission 182806) | Deep subsurface microbial communities from Indian Ocean to uncover new lineages of life (NeLLi) - Sumatra_00157 metaG (SPAdes) (version 2) | ecosystem: Environmental > Aquatic > Marine > Oceanic >...
CTCCTCTCCGGACTTTTGCTCAAGGAGCTCCATCTTCAGAAATCTTCTTCTGTGTTATATTCTTTTGCAATGGAAATAAAGGTAAGTTCCTATTAGCGCCACTTTCATTTTCATCTGGCACTGTATGTCTTTTCCAATGCCCATCGGAGCGCATTGTGTATCTCTTTTTGTCGAGTATCATCTCCGATGTTACGAATGACCATTTCATCAAGGATATTATCTTCTGCCTTCACCTCGAAGTCGAAAGCATCTTCCCATTCGATTTCTCCATTCTCAACACGGTGTCGATCTTCTTGTTGGAACTTTCCCAATATTCGTTCAAGAAAGAAACGAGCAAACGCACCACGAGTGATATCATAGATTGCGTGTTCAGCAGGAATGATTCTCATGGTCTGCTCTATCGTTTCGACCATTCCAAGTTCAAGGTTTCCCGCCTTGTTCATAATGGGAACAGTCTGAGGTTCTCCAGTTTCAACGGTAGGAGCTGGTGTTGCTGGTGTAGATTCATTAGGAATTGCTGCATCGGCAGTGACAAAGCTCCCTCTTGCAATTTGAGCATCGAGAGATACAATGTGGTCCTCCAATCTTGCTATCATATCTTTCAGTCTATCTACTTCTGTGTTCAATTCGGTTCGTATTTTTAGAAGAACTTGGATCTCTGGATTAGACACTTGATACACCTACTAGACTCTTCAACTCAGCGTCTAATCATATATCATTGCATGTATTATTAGTGCTCATAGAATCCGAGTAAGAAAAAACAATTTTGAGAGTTGTTTAACTCTCTACTTCTACAACTGAAATGGCAAAGTCAGGACATTCCATTTCGCAAAGACGACAGACCACACATGCATCTAGATCTGCAACAACTGGAAGAAAGAATCCTCTATTGTCAACCACATTTGCTTTCTTCAGCACTCCATGAGGACATACAGAGATACAGATGTGACAACCCTTGCACATCTTAGGGTCAACATCGATTTGCTTTGCTTTCTTTGCCATCGTACTATTCCCGTTCTCGTCGCTGTTCTAGTGAGATATAAAATAGTAGTGATGTGACATTGCTTGTGATTTTGTAAGGGTCTCAATCAGGTTTCATCACTAATATATAATAAACTTCATTAGCCAATACCTTCGAGCAATACCAAGTGATTTCATGTTGCGTATAGGTTTTCTTTCAATTTTCATTCTTATTATATCAAGTCCATGTTTAGCACTTGCAAACAACTTTACAATCATAAATTATCCTGAAATATCGGCAACAAGTAATGTATCAATTGATATCACAAACAATTCTGATTTTTCAAATCAGGGCTGGGGCGGAGATGGTTCCGCATCTAACCCTTACATTCTTGAAAGCCAACAGATCTCTACAAATTCAAGCTGCCTCTCTATTAGCAACACCACATTATACTTCATTGTTAGAAATTGTGAATTTGAATCCTATTGGTATGAGGATTCTGGAATCGGTTATCCTGCCGTTAGACTGGCAAATGTCACAAATGGGGTCATTATTGACTGTGATATCGAATCAAGTGCCTCTGATATCTACTTACTACATTGCTCCAATGTAAACATTACTCGAAATAGTCTGACCTCACAACACACTCAAGGTTTCAATGCATATGACATCAGGAATTGCATCGTGTCAGAGAATACTCTACTGGAATCGGGAATAGAAATCAGCACTGGTTCATTCTTGACTCTTTCAGATAATCAGATAACTGACTCCAAGTCGAGTGGTGTACATCTGTATAACATTTCTAGTTCATATCTGATAGCAAATTCGATTCATTCGAGTGCAACCGATGGTATAGTTCTCGATGAAACTTATTATACTGAGGTTTCTCAAAACGAGATAACCGACAATGATGGAAATGGCATACGTGCTTTGGCATTCAACACCAGATTCATCAACAACAGTCTTACCAATAATCTGGAATATGGAATTGACCTAGAAGGATCCGGTAACGTTCTGTATGGCAATCTTTTTCTCAACAATGTAGTAGCAAATGCTAGAGACCGAGGAACCGATAATAGATGGGATGATGCAATTGGTCTGGGCAACTATTGGGATGACTATTTCGGATGGGGTTCATACAATATAGATGGTTCATCGGGAAATGAAGATAGATACCCTCAATCGTATCCCGGAATTCTATCCCCATTGCAATTAACCATCCTTCTAGTCGGAGTAGTAATTATTTTCGTTTGTTTATTTCTAACAAGAAGAAAGCGATAGAATCTGGACATATATCATCAGTAGAGTAAAGCCTTATTCGAGATCTATATGTGCTAATGAAGATGCAACTTCAAATTTCTGAGAACTCATGGTAGATGATTTGCCACTCCTATGGTAGGTAAAAGATAGCACAACACACATCATGAGAATATATGAAAGATAAATAACGGATGGAATAACTAGATGATATCCTAAAGGTAGTATTCTGTTTGTGTATAACAAAAGGTTCGGGAGAATCGTGAGCCCATAGACAAAGATTAAACTAACAATAAATCCAATGATAAGCGGCAAACCAAAAACTGCTATGTTTTCGAGCATTGAGCTGACAACTAGCTGCTTCTTTGAAGCACCGCGATATCTAAGAATTATAGATGCATTTCGCGTTTCGCTAGTGCTCAAATCAACCAGAAGCACAATAGAAATCATACCAATTAGAATAAGGTACATGCCAGAAGTATAGGTGAACCTGCTTTGAATGGTTTTCTTGGAAATATCCGTTGATATTCTTTCAAGCACAAATTGAGCTCCAATTCCTGATATGAAATCGCGAATTTTACCTTCTGCTTGTTGATAGGTGTTCTCAATCTCATCAAAATGCGCAGTTTCGATGAAAAGCATGGAAACACCATCAAGGATCGGATTTTCATATACGGTATCAATGTATGATGATGAAGCGGCTAAATAAGGAATATCCTGTTGGAATTCAAAAGTTGTACTTTGAAAACCTGGTAGGAATTCAAACGAGCCTATAATTGATGTCTGCCTTGTCGCTTCTGCAATCTCAACAGCCACCGAATCAGACATACTAACTTCACTCAACATGGATGCGCTATATAGGATGCCTTCACTAAAGCTAATTTGATAATCTCTCACAAACCCAAGATTACTATATTCACTATCAACAATAATCATCTCGACTTGCTGTTCGTCAATACCACTTTTCATTATAACTTGAGTTTTCATTCCCCATACGACGCTAGTCACATTGGGCAAGGATAAGAGCGATGCGCGGAGTGAAGAGCGTACATCGCTGGTATTCATTCCATAGATTTCAGCTTTTATCTGACATCCCATTTTGAGTTCCTCATCAATAGAATGCATCTTTTGATTTGTTTCATTAATAATTAAGGGGGGACTCAAAAGGAAGGCTATTGTAATAGATAGAAGCACTAGCTTTGTTGTTGTTGCTGATGATGCTGAAAACGATTTTAGTGTAAGCTCAGGAATGTGAACCGTACTCACAAAAATATTTCTCAAGATGGATACCCACCTAGGAAAGGTTTTTGCAAGACCAATGGGAATGAGAAATGGACTTGATATGATTAGTCCGAATTCAACTATTGATATGATGAAAAACGCGAATTGCAGAGTATTGCTATTTGAGGATGCTAATACCTGCTGGATAAATTTCAATGCGGGGAAACTGAATATGGCATCTAGAAGTACTCCCAAGGAAACAAAGAAAATTACACTGTACCGATAGCCTTCTCTCTCTGGACTAATGTTTCTTGCCTGAATTAATATAGTAAGTGCATTTGCCAAAGTCGAGATGATGACACTAATTATAATTGTCAAGAGGAAAATGCTGAATGAATTCAACGAGAAGAAGGCTATCCAATCAAGCATATGGCTAAAATCAATTGAATAGACAAATACCGACATAATTAGTGAAATTACTGGTCCAAGTATACCCGCAACAAGACCAACAACTATTCCATTAAAAATAATTGAGTATTGGATAAGTTTTCTTGGAGTACCGCGTATTCTGAAAATCTTCCTTTCATTTTCACTTTGATTCATACTAATCCAATTCATGGAAATAGTGAATATCAACGCAGCCACCATCGAGGGAAAACTAATGAGAAGTAGTGAATATTGAAGCTGGGAAAAAATACTTTGAATCTCGTAAATATTATTCAAAGGTGACCAAAGTACCGTAGCATCTCCTATATTTCGGAAATAGCCCTGAATTTCTGACAATATAGATTGAAGTTTCGAAACAATCTCATTCTGTGATCCTGTAACTATACCACTCTGTAGTTTTCCCCAAACTGCCATTCTTGAGTTGTACAATACTGAAATGTCCAGCTGAGGAAGTAGTGTAATTGCCAGATCATGTACAGTGCCGATCTCACCAAAAAGCTGAATCTGTGTTTCAGAGGGTTCATAGCCAATCGACTCGCAAATGGCATCTAAGATATTCATCTCGTTCTTTGATATAGAAAAATTGGTCATTATCGGGATAGTCCTAGTTACGTTTTTTGCTTCATTTGAAAACTGTATATCCACACATTCATTCAATACCATCCTTTGAGCGAATCCAGACTCTAGTGTCAGTAAGTCGGCATTTAGTTCGTTTCGATTTCCAAATCCGATAAAAATACACTGAGTGCCTAACGTGAGATTTCCAATTGAACTATTTAGCTCAGCTGCGAGAGCGACGAATATCTCAAGTGACGAATTTACAAATTCATTATATTTTACTTGCGTTACTGACTCATTATATTCAGTAAGCATAGACGAGGATGGCATTGACAAAAGGAAATCCAGATTGTCATCGACATCATTGAATTCTTGAATAGCTAAAAAGTCCAATGTCCCAAAAAGCATAGTTGGCAATGACATCATCAATGCAATCATTATTACTCTTAGTTTTAGCCATCTTGTGCGCATCATTGATGCGAACAGAGGATGCAATCTCATTTTCCCCCATCATTTAGAGATGATTGACTGTTTCTCTCATCTTTGACTATTTCTCCATCTATTAATGTGATCACTCTATCGATTTGATTTAGAATATACTCGTCGTGGGTTGCTAGCAATATGGTGGTTCCCAGATCTCGATTTAGAGTTTGTAACATTTCCATAATTACATCTGCGTTCTCTCTGTCAAGTTCACCTGTAGGTTCATCTGCAACTACAATGCTTGGACTATTTGCTAACGCAACCATTATCGCAACCCTTTGTTTCTCCCCTCCACTAAGTTCTTCAGGGTATCTTTTCGAAAGATGCCCCATTTTCGTGGTTCTCAGAAGATTACGAGCTATCTCTTTTCGTTGTTTTGAATCCATTCCATCCAGTGCCATCGGTAATTCGATATTCTCCAGCACTGATAAATTTGGAATGAGATTGAAGAATTGAAAGACAACACCGACTGATTTTCTTCTGTAAGAACTAATCTCCTTATCATCGTAATCGGATATGGAGAATCCGTTGATAAACACAAGTCCAGCACTGGGCATATCCACAGATGCAATGATGTTCAGAAGGGTGGTCTTTCCGCTTCCTGATGGTCCCTTAATTCCAACAAACTCGGCTTTGTTGACTACCAGATTAATACTCTTTAATGCGAGAACTTTTGTGTGTCCCTTACCATATATCTTTGTTACATCTTTACATTCTATCAATTATATTTTCCCTCTAATACAAGTTGTTTCAAAACATGTTTCGTCATTATAAATGCTACAAAAAGTGTGATAGCCATCAGTAGCAGGTTGGTAAGAATTGCTGAGATTGGTAGAACCACACTATAGGACACAGGTAGTATTAAGTTCGAAATCCCAAATGAGAGATTCCATTCAAGAATAATTGGAGCGATGAGGAACCCATAGGCATATATCTCGCTCAGTATAATTCCCCCAAAAATTAATGGAACAATATGCGTGAAATAATACACCATAACTGTTCTCAAAATCTGATTATTACTAGCACCCCGAATTCTAGAAATTCGAATATGCTTTCTTGTTTCATTCAAAGTAAGAATGATGACCATTGCGATTCCAATAGAACCTATTATGGTTTGGTAAATTATCATAATTGCTATGTAGGTATTTTGTATCCTATTGGAGCTGGTATCTGAATTCATCGAATCAATATAGTAATCTGAGAGATCCCCGATAGATGTTAAGTATTCCAGCATTGTTTCTATATTTGACAAGGTCGTGACAAAATTGTCTTGCACTTCAATAAATAGAAACTGCTTGTGGATTCGTGGAGTTCCATGAAGTTCATGCAAATAGGACTCTGAAATCACAGTCACATAGCTTGTGCCTTCTACTTGATATTGCAGGATTGTATCTTGGAATCCCGGGATGAAATTGAAAAGATCTCCAACAGGAATACTGCTGCTATTCTGGAAATTCCACCTTACTGTAACATTATCACCTATTTCAGCAAAGTCAGAGAATCCTCTGGAAACAAGTATCGTATTCTGTGGAATATTCTGAACATCCAGCACCCTCATTCTGCAACTAGACCTGTTGAGATACTCATCATCTATGATGAAAAGATTACTAGGCTGAAAGAATGTGCTATTTGATTTGATACTGATAAAAGCAGAGGCGCATGAACTCATTAAATAAATGTCTGGAATACTCGAAATATTGTTCATTATGGATTCCATGTTGTTTTGACTCCCGTTAATAGTTATTTTAATATCACCTCCTGTTGTCAAAATACTATTTGTGTAAGTGATTTGTGAACGAGTTTCAAAATACACTGCTATGAAAGTTGAGAAAAAAATACTAAGAAGCAAAAGTGCACTGATGATGGCACGTCTTTTTTCTGGCATTGAGAGTCCTTTTGCCAAAAGTCTGCTTGCATCAGAAAATCTGTTTTTTACCTTAATTAGTTGTTGGAAAATTAAGGGATGCCATCTATAAGATAACATGGATATGCTATACCCTATCATCAATGGACTGAGAAAAATCAAAAATAAATTCAGATACATGAGCAATATTCCTACTATCTGAAAACTCGGACTTGCTTGTCCTGTTGAAACGATTAGATTCAACAATGGAAAGTTAAGTACGGTATCTACTAGCACTATGATGGGTATCAAAAGGAATAGGATGGCTGAATAGTTCCCCATTCTTTTGAAAGCGGATGAAACAATATCATTCATACCTTGGATAGATCTAGATGTTTTTACGATTGAAAGAGTTGAGTAAGTAACACCAAATACAGCAATGAAACTGAATGTTGTAACGCCAATTATAAGAAGGAGTGGTTCCTGAAAAACAAAGATAAGCCACGCAAATCCATTCCAAGTTGAAGATGCACCAAGTATCAAGATGGAAACCAATGCACCAAATGGAATACTCAAGAGTCCTCCTACAACTGCAACAATGATATCAGTAACAAGAACTGCATGAATAATTTGGGATCGTCTTGCACCTCTAATTGATAGCAAGGAAAAATCTCCTCTTCGCATTAGGGTCATTGTCCACAATGCAAGGTAAAGAAAGAGTATTGACAACATGATTGCAGGCCAGATTATAACAAGCGTATCTCTATCCAGTAGTGCATATTCCCGTTCTATTACTTCCAGTGTATCAAGTGGTGTCCAAGCTCGACCAGTTGTTCCATAAGGATTAATTATGGATTCTATGCCGCTTAAATCACTTTCAATTGATGTTTCAATTTCTGGAATTGTAGATCCATTGGCTTCCGATAGTTCCAAATTACCCTTGATATGTAGAAAGCGGCCAATATCTGACTCATCGCCAACAATGTTGTGCTTGACAGCCAATCCTCTTATGGTGGCTATATTTCCATATAATGAAAAGTAATTTGTTGGTCTGCCAAATCGAGAGAAAATTCCTTTAATTTGACCAATGGTTTCTGTGGGCACATCGACAACTGCACCAATAGGAAGATATGATGGGCTCCAACCAGATATGTTTAAGCTGTCAGATATTGACAGATTATACATTGCAGCATCTGTATCCAGAATTCCAATTGAATCATTATCTAAATTACCAGAAATTGTTTCAAGATTCGATAGACCTACAAGTAGTAGGTTGGAGGCAATATTTGTACTAGAAGTAGTCACTTCGGACGAAACCAATGTTAGATAGAATATCTCTATATCTTTGCAAAAACCCAATGTAGACATCTGTGCAGTAAGAGTATCGGTTTCGTTGAATATTTCCTCTTCATAGGGGGACATCTGAAATTCAAATCGATTGTGGTTGTCAGTATTGAAGAATGCCGCATAGCTCAAATAGTCAGTCATCGTGATGCTAATCAAAGGCACAGAAACCATAACTAGCAAAGTTGCAATCTTGAAAAGCTGCATCGGATGCTTAAGCATTACCTTTGTTGTTATATCCATTCAAGTGACCTTCATATAATCAAAAGCATATTTGCTGATATTCATAATTTCCAACATTCAATAGAAAAAAAGGCTTATCGAGTTTCGATAAGCCATATTCGTTATACTATTCAAATTTCTCAAACTATCTATACGCATAAGTATTGATATATTCAGTATTGCTTACATATGTGGTATATCTATAGTATCCAACGACAAACGGGAAAAACACCCAAAAGAAGCCATCATCATATTTAACTGTGGTTTTCATGTCCGCTCGGCTCTCAAAATATAAATCAGTATATGTGACTCTCCACTTACTACCTCTATAGGATTGAAGTCCTGTACGCGCTGCAAGACATGGTTCATAGCTAAGTGGCCACCATTCGTAGCTTGGATCTATGAAGGTTTCATACCACCTTGTATAGTCTGATGCTTGTGAAGAAGTAGCAGTTATAGTCACATCCTCTTCATTCCATTGCTTTTGGATACCCATACTCAATGCTGCTGGTGCGGAAATACTTTCACTAATTTGATATGTGGTGGAGCCTGTGGCTGTCTGTGGTGCCCACTCCCACAATTCTTCATTGGCATTACCATAAGAGTGAGCTGCATTTTTGATGTATCTTTCATGCACCCAAGGTCCACACCACTGATTCCAAATGTCATTCTTGTAGTCGAGGGAATCAATCAAATGAGAAACTCCCCATTCAAACATCCAAGTACGTTTGTTAGTGTAGACATCTGGAACAGATCTCCAGATATCATATTGGTATGTTGTTTCGTATGTCCAGTCATTGCCATTGTCGAGTGCTGATATTTCACGAGTCCAGGTTTCCTGCCAATCGCCGTGTAAATCCCATGCGGAAGCATCACCATCGTAATCTGCAATTACGGAGTGTCCCTGCACCTTTTGCTTCCAATGAGAGGAAGGTATCTCCTTAAGTGATGTTATTTCAGATTCTAAGGCTTCAAGGTAAATAGAATTTTCCAGCTCGGTGGAACTAAAAATCTCAATACGAATAGAATTTCCAGGCTCTATCACACTGTATTCTATCTCATATTGCGTTTCGTATTCAATACCAACGAATTCTTCGGTAGTTTCTCCGGTTTCTAAATCCATTGTTATTGCAGTCTTCTCATATGATATAGTTATTTCTGTAGCTACTTCACTACAGATGACAATTGGCTTTTCTAGTTCATTGGCCAATGAACTTAGTTCCTCATATCCTAGTGTATTTGACTGATTTGTGCTCATAATCAAAACATTAGGAGTTTCTGGTTGTTGATTTCCAACTAGTTGAATATTTGAAACAACCAGCATAGAGCAAATTACAAATATCACTATTAGTTTTAATTTCATTTGAGTCCTCCTTACACGATAATCCCTATGAACTAATTCAATGGGACAATGTTGGCATATGCAGACAAATATATAAAACTACTGATTAGAGAGTTATAGGGCGCTATGGAATCCCAGTGAACCCACGATATATCTCTCGGATCTGCCATGTGCGCGGGGAGAGAGGAGTCAGAGTGAAAGATGAAACCTCCTCAATTGAGTGGAAAGGTGGGGACTTCTTCTCCTGCGAAAAGTGTGAAGAACACATCCATACTGATGTGAACACAGCACGGAATATTATTTCTGTTCACTCAGGTTCCGTTCTCGTCGCTGTTCTAGTGAGATATAAAACAATTTTTGTTTGACCAGAGTGTGATGGTTATATATTCAGAGGCGTAGTAGTTCAGTGAAGTCGAGGTTGTCCTTGTGAAGCAATTCTATGTATTCATGTGTTCAAAGTGCAAAGGATTCACCAATGCACCTGCTGGTCAGAAACGGAGGCGATGTAGCTACTGTGGTAGCATTATCGACATCACTAAAGCCAATCTAGCATTATTTGATTCTCCAGATCAAGCTTCTGTTGCAGTAAAGGAATTCAATGCTTCAAAGGGCGGATCTGAATTCAAAGATGCTGTGGAACGGTCTCGCGAACGTGTCAAGGCACTGATGCCTTCTGAACGTGTAAGTGCCGATGACATAACGAGCAAAGGTGATGAACCTGCACCAGAAGGAAAACGTAGACGGCTATTGGCTATCTTGGAGAAAGAGGCACGCGGGAAATCGTGTACTCTCGATAGATTAGAGGAACTGACAACAGAAGATGGACTTGTCTGGAAATGGGTTGAAAAACAGGTGGAAAGTCTAGCAAATAATGGTGCTCTGATCTTTCCACGACCGTGGACTGTACAGCTAGTAATCACTGAAGAATCTGAACTACCCACCCAACTATCAAGCAGGGATGTATCCTCTGAGATTGTTGAATTGCTCAAGAAGAGCACAGGTCCGATGAAGGTTGATGAGATTGTCCGTCATTTCAAACAAGATGGAATTTCAGAGGCATCAGTAGATAGTTCACTAGAACGTCTATTGCGCAATGGAAACATCTACCAACCTAGTGCGAGTAGCGTGAGTCTAGTATGAACAATGCGATTCATTGAATAGGTTTGAATCAGCTGCAATAAATTGTAACAAACTTAGGCATTTATCAATGTGAGATTTCATAGGTTCTTTCTTAAACTCTCTCGCAATGCCAGTGCCCATCTCATTTGCTTTGCAAATCTTGTATTCGACTTCAACACACGAGGCTCAAAATGATACGAGTGTTTCTCGATCTGGTCCAGTACATTCAGCAACAACACAGAGTCAACAGTACCAGCCAGTTCTCCACTCAAAAGCACTTCTGCCTTGAGGAGAAGCACATCAATAAAAGACGAAATCAGTGCAGGATTGGTCTGTAGTTCTGGGCGTACCTTCTCAAGATATCCATCTATCACTCCAAGTGTCTGTTGCGACATTCCCATCCGTCGTAGCTCTTTTACTTCCTCCTCCACTCGACCATGTTCGAGTGCTACTGTGAGTGCGTCAAGAACGGGTACGACCGGGTCTTCTTCTGGAGGAACCCAACCTTGCTCAGCCGCTAATCTCTGTAAGATAACCAAGAGTGACTCTCGTATCTCATCAGGGGACTCTATCTCAAACGCTGCACCACTTAGTTTCGCACTTACAGCTTCTCGTAGTCGCTCATGCACTGTGTCAAGACTCATTCCCTCAGAGACCTCAATGTAGCCGAACTCATTGTTGGATATCTCACTATTCGAATGTCTTACAACAAACTCCACACGGTCTCCCTTACCGCTGACTTCAACCTCGTACAGGTTCTTTGAACTATACCCCTGTAACCTTAACATATCCCTGATATGTTCTGTCAATGAATGAAGGTTTCTGACGATACTATCACTGGGAAGGGTTTTGATGATATTGAAGATGACTGTGTCTGTGGAATGCTCCAGACTCGCTCCAGGATATAATAAGACGGTGAATGACAGTCCCTGATAGGTTTCCCCTGTGGTATCTGACTGCGCACTCCAAACAACTGTGTCCTTGTGGAAGTTCGGGGAAACTATCCATTGTTCCTCTCGCTTCACAAGGTATGAACCCGGTACCTGCATCTCCTTGAGAGCTCTTGGTACAAGCTCCCTGTATGCCTTTACTAGAACTATACTCTCTCTGAACTCTCTAGGAAGACTGTTAGCCTGTGGAACCTCAAACTCATGGTTCACCCACTGACCATCTCTCGTATAGATAAGAGAACCAGTCTTCAAGAGGGTGGCCAGTGCAGGACCGCTTAGTGGGATAGTCTCGAGGTTTCGCACACTCTCGGGGAGAACTTCAATTGATCTCAGCATGACTCGCCAGCACATCCCATGAAGATACATTGACTCCCTCAGAACATCATCTGGTTGGCTCACTGAACCCTCTATTGATTGCAGGTACTCTGCAATCTTACCCGCATGCTTCTGGATTCGTTCCTTCAGCTCCTCCTTTGAAACTGCACATAGGGGACAGGTCGTTCTATCATGGAGCACTTCGAGCTTGAGTCCTTTTTCTTTCTGCATCAGAAGGAACTGGTCCGCATTTGCTGGAAGTTTGAGCTCTGTGGTCTTGAAGGGATCTCTCCGTTCCACCCAGGGTCTGAGAATCTTTGCATCACCTGCATACTCGATATCTCTGAACCTGTTCCAGATCATCTCGTGTCCATCAACAACCACCTGCTGACATTGAAAATCTGGCCTTCTCAATATCTCAAGCACGTCCACAGTACGCTTGAGCAAGAGATGAGTGATTTCTTCGTCCCCTGTATCTCTGAGGAAGGAGAGCCTGAACATTTTCTCGGTAATGTCCAGTGACACTCGACATCTTACAGACCTACATTTGCGAAAGACTGCTGATACTGTTCCGAGGCCAACCTCTACCATGCTCCGAAGGAATGACCCTGGTATTCTAACAGATTGTGTTGACACATCCACAAGTTCTCGTTCTTCCCGCAGGGTCACTGACATCAAGAGTGTGACCTGTTCTCGTGGTCTTGAATAATAGTCCATGCTTCCGATAGCTGTCCAGACATTCTTCTCCGAGTCCAAGACCCAGAGGCCTCTCACTCCTCCTTGAGTTGCAACCTTGATGTCAGTACTAGTTTCTAAGTCTACCATGTCAGATAATGTACCCAGACGTGTCAGGTCAGTTTCTCCCCAGAAGGGGCGTTCTCGACATAGGCTGTGAAGAATCTCTGAGAGCGACCCCTCTATGCCTGAAGGTATTCTGATGAAAATCGTGTTCGTTTCGTGACTCTCTGGTCGTGTCTGAAATGATAGTAGAAGGGATGGATGTTTCTCGTTGTCATGAACAATGATTGCTTTTCCGAACTGGAGTTCACAGACGTCCTTGTTCTTGTACTGCTCCTTAAGAGTGCCTGCACGTCTAACAAGTCTGTCCACAAGTATGGAACGGTCAAGGACCGACGCCCCAGTCTGGTGCTGTGTTGGATACTCTGGTTTGAATCCGAGGGTCATCAACTGCCAGGGAACAAGGTACTGCCATAGTTTCTCAATAAGATCCCGTGGTGGTTCTGATACTTCTGCTTCATAGAGGGCAGTGAGAAGGAGGAGAAAGAACTGGTTGCCAATGATTGAGAGCAAGTCTGTATGTTGCACGGTCAGTTTCTTCAGAACTAGTTCTTGTTCTGGAGTGAGTCCCTTGGAAATCATTGTTCTGTTGGATCGAAGCTGGTGCCAGAGTTTTTGACTAATCGGATGGGACTCTAAAACCGTCTTCACAGATCGCAGGGCACCGAACATATCTGCCGGTCTATTACGCTTAGTGTTTTTTCTATCTACCAGTTCATTGAGAGAGTCAATGAGGTTTCGCCATTCCTGTTTCTC
>Ga0209976_10001528_pt1 | contig 13615 bp, 14 predicted proteins | sample SumtaG_FD_182806 | JGI IMG/M metagenome (GOLD analysis project Ga0209976, IMG submission 182806) | Deep subsurface microbial communities from Indian Ocean to uncover new lineages of life (NeLLi) - Sumatra_00157 metaG (SPAdes) (version 2) | ecosystem: Environmental > Aquatic > Marine > Oceanic >...
TCCATTCCCGATGCTGAGACCTGTATCGGATTTAAGATGTCAACCCCAATCTCGATCAGGTCCGGAATCAGCTCCAAGACTGCACCGCAGGAATGAAAGAATATTTTCAACTCGGGAGCCTTTGCCTTAATGAAGGAGAAGAGCTTCTTGTGTAAGGGCTTGAGGAGGTTTCGATACATATCGATCGAAATGATCAGACCGTTTTGAGAAGCAATATCATCAGCTTCGGCTGCAACCAAAATATAGTCTTTCGTTTCTTCTAAAGCTTTCTCCCAGTACACCATTTTGTGCTCGAGTACTTTCTCCATGATGGCATTTGCTAATTTAGGGTCCGCTGCGAGGTCCATTAAGAAGTTCTCAAAACCCCTCATCCACCAGGAGGTTTCAAAAATCCCCCCTGTGTGTCGCTCCAATACAATCCCAGCTTGACTGACCGATTCTAAATTGAGTGCTTCCTTCCTTAAATACTCATAGCGACTCGGGTCGTATGGATCCGGCCAGGGATAGTTTTCGATTTCTTTAATCGAATTCACTCCCGCGAGAGGGCTCGAGCCAATGTCGAAATAGTGTCCGCCCTTTAGAGGCATTTGCCATTTAATTCCCCATTCATCATAAAAATATTTGTGTTTGTTATCTTCATGTATTTCGATCTTATAACTCGAAGGTGGGCTAGTTCTCAGGCACCGTGTGTGCACGTGAAACCGTTGCAATACCTCTTCTTCAACTAAACCAAGTTGCGTGACTAGACTGAACGATTTAAGGTCATCGTTTTTCAGTCCGCTGAAACCTAGCCAGTTTTTTAAGGCAATGATAGAGATTCCCGAAGTTTCCGTGCCGTTTAAATCGAATGGAATCTTATCGGGCTCTCGGTGATTTAGAGTAAATTGGAGTCGCTCTTTTCCAGTCATAAGGTTGTATCCTATCTTTCTCACTCTATGCTTAACTTCAGTTGTGCGAGGAAAAAACTCTATCCTTACAGATTATTTCATATAGTCTTGAAATAGCTCCTCACCCTTATAACAATGTTTTCAAGATGATGTACGATCAGCTGCTCCGTTTGATCCGGATCCTTTCGTTTCAGGGCCTGAATGAACTTCGAGAGGTCAGCTTGAAAAACGGCTGGTTTATAGGAAATCATTTTTTCTATCCTTATAAATTGATTCATCACAACGGACAGATAGTCACTTAGATAAAAGTTATTGGCAGCTTCTCGGATAATTTTGTGGAATTGGGCGTCGTATTCAATCATGGAAAATATGTCTTCATTATCAGTCTGTTGGACCTTTATATTCAGTTTCTCTAGACTACGAATCTGATCGTTATTAGCTTTCTGTGCAGCCAGTCGGGCCACTCCTCGTTCAAGTATCAACCTCATTTCGATTAAAGCTTGAAACTCATGAAGATTGATGTCAGACACTCGAGCTCCTGAGTGTGGTATAATGGTGACCAATTTTTCAGATGAGAGACGAATTAGAGCCTCTCGAACAGGCGTCCTGCTGACCTGAAACTCCTCTGCCAATTTCGCCTCGTTAAGGGGATTGCCGGGTTGATAATAGAGATCCACAATTCGTTCTCTTATCAGGTTACACACATCGTTATTCACGAATCAATCCTCCCTCAGATCCTGGCTGTATAGCATTAATACTCATTAATATTACTATCTTACAAGTAGAGAACTCGATTTTCTTCATTTTATCCCTTTCGATATCATCCATAGTTTCTGTACCCATCTAGAACGGAAATTAATTGTCATTGAAGTTTTCAGTGGTATTCTCCAGTTTATAGGATCTACTTACTCTCATCTTTCGTTCCAAGTAATCGAGACTCTCGATCAGAGCATTCTTCGCAAAAACTTCGGTTGAGAGAATAGGGTGCATATTGAAACTATCCAATTTATCAAAAAAGTAATCAAAATTGATCGTACCTTCAAGAACAGAATTATGTTGATCATAATTCTTATAATTATTATGGACGTGCATATATACTAAATCTTTTCCGAAGGCCAGCAGCCAATCTTCCAGGGGAACCTCTGAAAAGAGATGAGCATGCCCAATGTCAAAAATAAATTTGAACTGCGTAGAGTTGATCCTATCAACAACAGGTTTTAGGATCTCTGGACATGTTTCGTATACATTCTCCATGACCAATAGAATATTCTCCTTTTCTGCCCGATCAACATAAGGCTCCCAAAAGCGTATCTGTTCGTCCTGCCATTTGCGTAAAAAGACATCTCTATAGAAGGGAAGCCAGTGGAAATGAGAGATGATAATTTTTGCACCGAGTTCTTTGGCAATCATGAAATGAAGATCATACTTCCTTCTCGTCAATGCGACTACTTCAGGATCCCGGCTGGCATTGACCAAATCAGCGAAAGCATTATGTAAAGAAAGCTCACCAGTGAAGTGTTCCAGTCTATGCTGATAATGATTGAGCAATTTTCCCCAATCACCCTCCATTAGTTCAGGAAGGCAGAATTCCTGTATTTCGAGTCCTAGATTTCTCTCTTCAGCTATTTGGATAAAATCGTTAAACTCTCGTGCTGCAGAAATAAATAAATTTTTGTTGATCATAAAATCCCTCCTCCTGTGGCAAGGGAGATACTCCCGAGCGTTTCTTCTGGTTCTTGGGTATATTTTCTCGGGAATTGAAATCTTTTGCTTTCTTCTTAATTTCGATGTACCGATCCGGATTTGTAGCATCTAATCTCCACTTGAGTTTTTCCCAGCTTTCTCGGTCCTTTACTGAAAATTCTAGAAACTGAGGTATGGATTCACCCTTCTTATATTCTTTGAGTATGATGCTATAGGAGTTTCGAATAATCCGGTAGTCTGAATGATCCTCAATTAATTTCTCCTCAAAACTAGGGGAAAATGGTATCCAGGTTATGGGAATCTCAGGGATCCAGTATAGCGCTTCCATGTCAAAGTATTCCTCTCCAGACATGCCTTTTGGAAACCGTTCATTTTCCCAACGCTTAATCGTATCGTTCCAAAAGAGAATTGTCTCCCAGTATGGTGGTCTGTCTGTGGGCCCAAAGAGGAAATGCTTCACGAAACGATCTCTTATTGTTTTTATTTCTCCCTCGTTGCATGCAGGCATATTCTTTCCCTATTTAAAGATTTTAGCACTTCATTAGCACTTTTTACTCTTTTATTCTCTCCGCTTCTTCTTTGGCAATCTGAACCCAGCGGATTACATTTTGTGGATTGTTGCCTATCGTATGGTTGTCCTTCATTATTATCTCTACCCTGCAGCCTCTGGTGATCTCAAGGGACTTCCTTAGTTTTTTTCTAATTGATTCTTCATCAATCGTAGGTTCTGCTAAATCCGCCGGTGAAGGTTTCATGGAAAAAACATAGTTATCTTCCAGCAATTCTGCCATCTTCTCCAGATCCGCCCAGGGCGAAACGGAAACTCGACGGAGGTTTGGTGCCTTCTTTATAATATGCCACCTGGCATCTAAGGGCTCGCAGCAACCGTAGCAGTTGAGCCCAAATCTCTCTAGCAGTGGCAGTTGATATGGGAAGACAAACTCGGCAAACATATCGGGGGAAATTCCAACCGTCTCCTGGCTTTCGCAGAATCCCCACATGTCTCTTGTCTTCACCGGACCCTCATGATCGCTGCCGAACAGCTCGCTCGTATAGCCAAATCCACCCGAGCCTACGTATTGATCCGTATTAAGGCTTAGAAGATTATTCGCTTCCAGAAATTCGAGCTTTTGAAGCGCCCCGTCTCCCAAGATGCCCATTAAGCGATGTATAAGGGCGGGACGATCAATCATATCAAGCATGATTTGCTCAAGGCCCCGGAGCAGAGACAGATTTAAAGTCAATCCCAGACTCCACCACCAGAGACCTCTGAGTCTCACCGTAAGGATATCGCCAAATGTTTCCCCGGCCAGCTCAAGCGTCTCCCGAGTTGTCTCATGATCGATATCAAAGACCGGCGCATGCAGCTTATCAATATCTTTTTCGTCCTTCAACGCCGCTTCCCACACGTATGAGCCTCCGTCAGTACCACCGATTTGTTTTTCATAGACCCCCCAATCCTCCTCACTGTGGGTGTAACCGATTTCAAAGAAAGGCTCTATAACCTTGTCATCTCTCATCAATTCGGCCCAGAAGATTTCCTTGCGCAGAACAACCTCCCAGCGCCTGGCTAAACGTCCTTTGCACTGCAATTGATCTTCAGTGATAATCTCATTCCAGCCGTTTTCAGGGTCACAGAACACCAGAGGTCGGGTCGGTTCCAGGTCGTTGTGCTTCCGCCAGTGCTCCCGCTTTTCTTTTTCTATTGAACAGGAGGCATACTCTGCTACTTTTAACGCCAACTCCCGCAGTACAACCTTATCTCCTGAGGAAATATATACTTCTCCTCGCACACCTGTGTTAAAATTAGGCGTAGAGCTTAAAGCTGCTCCGTCCCAAATACCGGTTACATTTTGTAATCCCATCTCAATTCCTCACCGGTCTTTCACTGGTCTTTTCTATGTTTAAATATTGGGATACAATCATTCCAATTGAGCACAAAAGTTATCCACGTGGTTCCGCTATATCGGCAAACGGTCGCCCGATCTTACTCACACCATATTTGCCCTCTCTGATGGTGTTGATAATCTCATCCGTTTCGATTCATGCTGACATTGATTCCTGCGGCCAAAGGAATTGGTTTAATGGAATGCTAAATATATTAGGGCCCGTCATTTCCTTATGACCAAAGCAAAGAAAGTTCATTTTCATTATCAAAAAGATGAACTTTCTGCATGTCAAATTTTATTTTTGTTTTATCCCCCATTTTCAATCTCAAAACAGGATCCATTAGAAAATGGATGTCCACCTTCCCCACTTTGCAAACAACAAGATCATCCCTGCCCATAGGCTCGATCATGGAAATCTCTGTACTAACTCCTTCCTTATGATCAAGATGAATATCCTGAGGCCTTATTCCCATTATAACCTGACCCTTGGCAGTTTTTGGTTTTATGGAATCAGGAATTGCAAGTTTCCGCCCATTGCCTATATTGGCGAATAGCTTTCCACCCTCGCTTTGAATTCCTATCTCGAATAGGTTCATAGGGGGATTACCAATGAACTCAGCAACAAATAACGTCTTAGGCCGGTCATGAAGATTGTCAGGGTTGGTATAAGCCTGCAGGACTCCATCCTTTATGACCGCGATCCTGTCTGCCATCGTCATCGCTTCGATCTGGTCGTGGGTGACATAGATACTGGTAATTCCAAGATCTTTTTGTAGCTTTCTTATTTCAGCTCTCATGGAAATCCTGAGCCGGGCATCGAGATTTGATAGAGGTTCATCAAAGAGAAGGAGCTTGGGCTTTTTAATAAGGGCTCTTCCCAGAGCAACTCTCTGCTGCTGCCCGCCGGAGAGCTGCACCGGCTTCCTGTGGAGGAGTTTCCCGATCCCGAGCATATCTGCCACACGTTGTGCCTCCCTCTTCATCTCATCCTTGGGTGTCCTTTTGAGCATAAGAGAGAAGACTATGTTTCTATATACAGTCATATGAGGATATAATGCATAACTCTGAAATACCATACCGATATCTCTGGCTTTGGGTGTAAGATCGTTTACCCTTTCTTTGTCAAAGAAGATATTCCCATCTGTTGGCTTGTAGATTCCGGCAATCATAAGGAGCGTTGTGGTCTTTCCGCAACCCGAAGGTCCCAGAAAGGCCACAAACTCACCGTGCTTTATATCAAGATTCATATTATCAACAGCGGTGACGCTGCCAAACTTCTTTGTTATATTCTCTAAATTTACTACCATATTTTTTCTCCGTTCTTATCCTGCTTCCTATTCTATCCTTACTTCAGTCTGATATTTTTAACCACGAGATCAATTCTCGATATACAATCAAACTCGCCGGCAGCGACCATACTGCCTAGCTTCTCGTCCGCATGATAAAGCTTGACCAAAGCCTCAGCTCTAACCTCCTCCCTTCATCCCTCCGATAGTCACCTTCATCAGGTATTTATTGGTGAATACAAAAAAGAATAGTACCGGGAGAATGAAAAATACTGACGCCGCTGCCAGAAAGCCCCAATCCACGAATCGGTACTCACCGAGGATGGCGTATATATAGGAGGAGAGGGTCCAACCCTGTTTCTTCAGAATGAAAACGAGCACATAGATGAACGTAGACCAACCCATAATGAAGGAAAAGATCGAGATGGCGAATATACCGGGACGCACCTGCGGGAGCATCACCTTATACCAGATTTGAAAGCGGTTGGCTCCGTCAACAAAGGCCGACATCTCGATATCCCAAGGGATGCCATCGAAGAACCCTTTCATCACCCAGATGCAAAAGGGACTCATCAACCCCGCATTAACCATGACCACCCCCATTATTGAGTTCAGCAGGTGTAGCTTCTGGAGCACCCAAAACAGGGAGATCAACAGGCTGATCCCCGGAAAGGCGTGGAGGATTAAGGTCAAAGCCAAAAACAATTTTCTTCCGGGAACCTTTAGCCTGGAGAGGGCATAACCTGTCGGCGTGGAGATCAGCACGGACAAAAACGCCGTTCCCAAGCCCAGGAACAGAGTGTTTAGAAACACCGGCCAGACGATGGGCATAACCTGGTTGGGTGCTTGCCATAAGAAACGCCAGTGTTTTATGGTTAAACCTTTGGGAATGATCCCAAAGGTCATTTCCTTGCTGAACGAAGCAACAAAGATCCAGGCGTAGCCCAGGAAAATTGGTGTGGCTGTGATTATCAGGAAGGTGTACATGGCGATCTTCAAAGCCCGCTCCTTCGACTTATCCCTGAGGACCATACCCCTATCAAACGTGAATGTCGTCTCTCCCTGTAAATCCTGAATCCGGGCGACCTTAGCCCTCTCAACCTTGATTTGTTTATCTGCCGTTTCCTCCATTTCATTCCACCTCGATCTTCGGTTCGGACATCATCTCTTTGAATTTGAAGATGCGCCAGTAGGCTATCGAAAATATTATGCCGATAATGACCAAAATTGTGGCCAGAGCAGCTCCATATCCATAGGCATAAGTTCCTGAATAAACATCGAAAGCAGCTTTATAGGCATACAGAGACCAATTGGTTGAGGCGAAGAACGGCCCGCCTTTTGTAATCACCAGGATACTTTCATACGAAGTTAGCAGCGACAAGGTCTGATAAGCAGTAATGAACATCAACGGCCAGCGGATTAGGGGCAGGATGATATATCTGATCTCCTGAAACCAGCTTGCTCCATCCACCTTCGCCGCTCGACGGAGGTCCTCCGAGATCGAATCGATCGCCGAGGCCAAGATCACCATTCCCATCGAGGCCCCAATGAACCCGCCCGTTATGATGACCACCGCCATTGGATAAAGAGAGATCCAGTCCAGAGGTTGCAGTCCCACGGCCCCTCTGACTGCGTTGAAAATCCCTCTTTTGGTTGGTAGCAACAGGGAAAGACAAATAACCCCGTAGACAATCATTGGAGTAAAACGCGGTAGTAGCCAGATGGCTCTGAAGAACGTGCCGGCCCGTCTTTCGATGCTCGTCGTCAGGATCGCTAATATTAGTCCGAAAATAGTGTTGATCAGAAGAGTTGCGAACACCCAGATGGCTGTGTTTATAATAATGTTGGGCCTGGCAAGTTTACCTTCCCTCCATATTGGCCAGATCAGGAAATCCTTGACCATTTTCACATAGTTTCCGAAGCCGATAAAATTCCATTTGAATTGGAAGTCCATATTAGTAAAACCCATGATAGCGGTGGTAACTGCCGGGATCGCGAAAAAGATAAGGATAATAACTAAGGCAGGGAGAAAAAAAAGATAGAGCTTGCCTATCGCTGCCAGTTTCATTTTAATGCACCTCCAGATGATCAAAGAATTCGGGGTCTGCGCCTGTGGGCGGAGACCCCGTAGTTACCGTTTCCGACTATTCTTCCACAATTACCTCATTGCCCAGCTCTTGCTGCATCCGTGCGACGAAAAAGTCCAATGCTCCCGAGGGATTCATGGCGCCGGTCTCAACCGCTTTTATCGCATCCATCCACGCCTCCCAGAGGAACGGTGCCTTGATATGGTTCGGGCTGATTCGGGTTACATCAAGGAGCCTGGTTACTTCACTCCTGTAGCGATTTTCTTTGTAGGCAGGGTACTCCAGTATAGATTGACCTATGGCCAAGTGACCACTGGCCAGTACCGACTCGGCCTGGAGGTCGGGCGCATATTGATAGGTTAGAAGCCTGAAGGCCAGATCCTTGTTCTGTGAAACACTGGTGAGCATGCATGTCAATGGATGGGATACCGACAGAGGTTTCCCGCCCTTTTTAGCAGCGGCGTATGGGATCCAGGTGATGTTTTCGAAAAGCCACTCTTCAGTAAAGTTCCACGGGTCTTTCTGCCAACCAAGCCACTGCCAGACACCCCCGGTCAAATAGAGCGCGGCCCTCCCCTCGAGAAAGGAACCGTTGATATCCGGCCAACTCCAGTTGGTCATTGAGCTGGGAACGACCCCCAACTGATTGACAAGTTTGTCCAAGTACTCAAGGGCCTTCAGGCAGGCCGACTTTGTTACAACCAGTTTACCGGTCGTTTCGTCTGACAATCTCCCTCCGTAGTTCCAGATTAATCCCAACCAGTCAACACCAGGGGTGGGCCGGTGGATCATCGTGGTTTCAACGACACCTGCATCTTTGATATCTTTGGCCAGATCCGACAGATCATCCCGGGTAAAATCACCCGCAAACGCACGTTCACGCAAGCCGTCAATCTCACTCTCAGTCCATCCAATCTTCTTGAGGACGTCTCTGCGAATCCAGATCAGCCGACCTTCAGAATCCCGGGGGATCCCCCAGATCTTGGCCTTGAATTCCCCGGTAGCCCATAGAGCGGGGAAGATATCGTTGTAAACTTCGGGGTACCGGGCAATATAGTCATCCAAAGGAACGATATAGCCGGCGACAGAGTATGGTCCAATCATTTCGTGGCCGGTCATGATGATATCGGCGATCTGTTCAGGATCCCCTGTCTGCAGCGCCAGTAGATTCCTCTGCTTGAACGAGGACCAGTTTACCGAGTTGAACTCCGCTTCGACATTGACCCTGATATTCGAACCTTCGGCTTCAAGATCTTTATTCAGGCGTTTTCCAGCCTCGTCAAACGCGGTTTTTCGCCCGAGAGCTGGATTGTCCGGCCCAATTGTCCAGACCCGTATGGTGACAACTTTTAGAGCCTCTTCGGCAGGAGCAGGCTCTTCTTCTTTACCGCCCGCTGTTGCAAACCCTACGAAAAGCACCAGCCAGGCCACTAAAATCAATGTTCCAAATGATTTTACCAAGTTTCTCATGAATTACCTCCATAAATCCTTTCCTAAACATTTTCGTTCGAATCTTTCAAAATTGAAAGATCTTATTAGAAGTGAATTTTTACTTCCCTCACTTCAGGAATGCCTCCTTCCAACAAAATTTTTAATCCAAAATTGCTTTAACATCACCTCCTTTCTGCTATCACATTACAAAACAAGTAGTAATAGTCTTCATCTCCATAAAAAGTTCTTTTTATACACACTACATATCCGGATGTTCTCCCGTTTCCAGATAACGTATAATCTGTCTTAAACTCAATCCCTCAATTCCCATCTTCTCTAGATTTCTGCCCTCTTTCCAGCAATCCTTACCTATGATGACACTTCCAATCTCAATAAGAGCGTCCATGGTAGGGGTTTCGATTCCAACTGCATTACCCATACTTGCCCATACCACTAAACCATAGGGAACATCTTCAGTGACATATCGATGGGTTAATGAATCAGGCCCTTTTATGGGAGTAAGACCCTCACTTCCATTAATGGATTGCCATAGTGTTCCTTTAGGCCCATATCCTGATTCCACCATCATCTCAACCGCTGATGGCAGTTTTATTCCCATCTTTTCACCTATTGCAAGCCGCTCCCTATCTATCGATTCAATTACTTTAATGACCGATGGAGTCATGCCTTCTTCATACATATAAAAATCGCCGTGAGCCCTCTCAATCCTTCCTGCATTCAGTAAAGCCCCTGCAGGGTGAAGAACGGGATTAAGAAAACCAAGTCCAGTTTCTACAACGGTATTTTTAACTCTAAAGGAGGGATAAAGCTTTTTTACTTTGTTATAAACTAAACTTGCTTGATTGCCAGGGAGGGTAGCAAATGGACAGACCGACCTAATATGAAATGTTTTTACTTTGCCGGGACCTACCAATCTAGTAGCAAAAGGAAGGCCTCCAATCTCGGCGAATACAATATCCTTTTTATTACCTTTGTTTATAAGAATTTTCCTAAATTCAAGAGTTCCCAATGTACCCGGCATAATTATTACAAACTGATCCTCTCTCAAATATGGCGCTAATAGCTCGGCATATGTACTAATTGCAAATCCAGGTAGGGGAATAAAGATTATTTCAACATCTTCAATTGCTTCCTTAATATTCGTTGTAACAAGATTGAGTTGAGCTTTTCCTTGGCCTGCTACACCTGATATTTCTATCTGGCGGGATTCAAACACCTCTTTTATCTGTTCCGCAAATATCTCTAGCTCGAACATATTAACCTTAAGGCCTTTAAGAGAAAGATCTGCGGCTATCGTATGAGAACCATTTCCTCCGCCCATCACTGCAACTTTCATAGTGTTTATGTACTTCCTCTTTTTATTCTTTCAATATTTATGGCTGAAGGATTTCGCCAAATTGATATTGATTTCTGAAGAACAGGCTGTTTTAATATAATACATATCATATTCTATTTGCATACTATTTGCATACTATATGTATCGATTATTGTCAAGCAATTTTTTTATTTAAAGGCGTACAGAGGTCTTAGCAAATAGCCAGGCTGAAATACCCTACCTGTAATTAGTTAATTTATCCTCGGATTCATAAAAGACAGCATGAATCCGGTAAACCTGCAACATAAGGAAAACAATCCATAAAATACAAGGAGATGCTTCTATGGGAAAAGGAACGGGTTTTGGTAAGACAATTTTAATAGGAGACCAGTTTGTGTTAGAAGAGGTCCCAGCCATTGTCTCATCGATTGGTTACGAAACTGTTGCCACAGTGAAAAGAATTAATGGCAAAGGCTGGACTCTGGAAGACAAAAGAATAGAAGTGCCAGGCTAAAAAAATAGTAAAAAAAAGCAACAGATCCAATCCATTAACGGCATTCTTGAGGTAATGAAGATTGATGTCGAGAAAACACCGATCAGCATTACCTTTGGCGGAAATCTGCTAGCCGGCAGCGGCATTGGCGCCAGTGCTGCCAGTTGTGTGTCTTTAGCAAGAGCTCTAAATGATGAATTCAAATTAGGTCTCACTATTGATCAAATCAACCAGGTGGGCTGGGAAGGGGAATTCGGTTATCACGGAACACCAAGTGGAGTAGATAATACTGCTTCCTTTTATGGGGGACTGATACTCTACCAGTTAAAGGGTGATCAGAAAATAATTGAAAGGCTCCAGGTTAAAAGCCCTTGAGACCGCCGTGACCTTCGGAAAGGATATGCCCGCCTTTTTCTGCGGCAAGCCAGGCATAAACAGCAGCCAGAAAATGGGATTTACCCGATCCAAAATCACCCTGCAGGAAATATCCCTGTCCGCGGGTGTTAAGCAGGGCATCGGCTATGACGGTGAAGTGGGAGGCGACTTCATTGGTAAAGATAAAACTCTCTGCAATCTCTACGGATTTAAGCCGCCGCTTCACGTACCATTCAATAAACCCGCCTTAAAAAAGCACTATTCAGAGACGCTTCAAATTGCTAAAGTAGCATTAAGGTATAAAAATATATATAAAGGTATAATCGATGAAAACGTATGAGGAGATTAACTCAAAAATAGAGTCAAAGAAAGCTGTTGTACTTACTGCAGAAGAGATCATCGATTACGTTGAAAAGAAAGGCCTTGAAGCCGCGGCTGACGAAGTTGATGTAGTTACAACAGCCACTTTCGGCCCCATGTGTTCTTCAGGCTGCTTTCTGAACTTCGGGCACAGCAAACCCAAGATCAGGATTACAGAAGCCTGGCTGGATGATGTAGCCGTGTACTGCGGTATTGCGGCAGTGGATATGTACCTGGGCGCAACACAGCTCAGGCACAACGATCCTGCAAATATGTACTACCCGGGGGAGTTCCGATTCGGGGGAGGGCATGTAATCGAAAAACTTGTGGCTGGTGAAAAGTTACAGCTCTTCGCTCTTTCTTACGGGACTGATGATTATCCAAAGCGGGAGATCAGAACCTGGTTTGACATAAATGATCTGAACCAGGCGATTATGGTGAACCCTCGGAATTGCTATCAGAACTACAATGTGGCAATAAACTGCTCTGACAAACCGATCTATACATATCTAGGTCTCCTGAAGCCTGAAATGAAGAACCTGACCTACTGCTCGGCAGGACAGCTCTCTCCCCTGTTGAACGACCCCATGTATGAGACTATAGGCATCGGCACCCGTGTCTGGCTGGCCGGCGCTCAAGGGCATGTATATGCAGAAGGGACCCAGCACACATCGGTCTGCAGCCGCACTCCGAACCAGGTACCCACAGAGGGGGCCGGTACGCTTGCTTTAACAGGCAATATGAAGGAAATGAATCCTGAGTATGTCCGGGGCTTAAGTCTTGTCGGCTACGGAGTTTCTCTGTCCCTGGGAATCGGAATACCTATACCTATACTTACACCAGAGCTATTGAAGCATACAACCGTAAGGGACAGGGATATTAAGGCACAGGTAATCGATTACAGCAGCGATTACCCAAATAAAACCGGAAAAGTTATCTGCCAGGTAAGCTACGAAGAGCTTAGATCAGGGGAAATCCGTATAAACGGGCGCCAGGTGGAAGTCGGCTCTCTTTCCTCATACGCAAAAGCTCATGAGATAGCCTGCCTGTTAAGGGATGAAATCAAGCGGGGCGAATTCCTCCTGTCGCAGCCAATACGCAAGCTGCCGATAGGCCAACCTATGAAATCGCTTGAGATAAGGGGGAAAAACCAATGATTACAAAAAAAAATGCTCCTTTATTTCCCTCAAAGTGTTACAGAGAAACCCATAGTCTATCATCTTGTGAAGGATTACAATTTGATTATAAATATTTTCAGGGCAAAAGTAACTCCGGAAGAGTACGGCTACCTTGTTCTGGATGTCACGGGCACTGAAGAGGATATTAAGAAGGGCATGGCATTTGTCGAGACCTGTGATGTAAAGATCAATGAGGCGGACAAGGGTGTGAGCTGGGATTCTTCCAAATGCACCCATTGCGGCAACTGCATTACCCACTGTCCGACACATGCCCTGTATATTGCGGATCAAAAAACAAGAAGAGTGGATTTCGACTCAAGCCTTTGCGTGGAATGTTTAAGCTGTATCGGCAACTGTCCTTTCGACGCTTGTTCTACTATTTTTTAATATAACAGCCCGGCAATGATACGGAATTATCAGAAATATTCTTATAAGCAGGCCAATTTTCACATCTGTTCCACTCGTATAGACCTGATCATCCGGGGAATCAAAAAACAGCGAAATCTCTTAGAAGCATACATTAAGCGGCATCCGGAGTTTGCCTCTGCGTTAAACCCTCTGCCTCTTCTGCCCGGGGCACCCGATATAG
>Ga0209976_10001529_pt1 | contig 13609 bp, 12 predicted proteins | sample SumtaG_FD_182806 | JGI IMG/M metagenome (GOLD analysis project Ga0209976, IMG submission 182806) | Deep subsurface microbial communities from Indian Ocean to uncover new lineages of life (NeLLi) - Sumatra_00157 metaG (SPAdes) (version 2) | ecosystem: Environmental > Aquatic > Marine > Oceanic >...
CTGCTGTGTAATCAGCTTGCGATGGGCCTTGATCATGCTGGCCACTGTCGCGTCACTGTCGTAGATACGGTCATGCAGCCGCCAAGCTGCGGCCTCCTCCATGGTACGGATGCCAAAGGCTGTCCGTAGGAGGAGTCCCATGTTGTCAGGTGTAAAGCTGATATGTTCACCGGATGCCCGGTAAAGTTTCCCCGTCTCATATGCCATCCACGTAGAGGCGATATCGTCGTACTGTGGGAGTAGCCTACGCGTTGCCATATCAGCCATACTGGTGAGAGAGGCTACAGGATCGTCATCGAAGGTACCTGCATACCCGGAAAGGGTAATGAACTGCGCAGCATCCACGGCGGCGGACACCCGGCTGCCGAAGGCACCCGTAGCGGTGGCTGCTATGATAGCAAGCGGGTTCTTGAGGTTGTGGTCGAAGTGCATCTCCCATAGCTGCTTGTACTGTGCGATGGGGGTCACATTCTCCATATTGGGGGAGTCCTTACCGAGGCTCTTGAAGACCTTGTTCGTGATGGTCTGCAACAGCCCTGCTGATATGAACTCAACCACGGTCGCGCCGTGGGTGCCCGGTACTTCGGCGTCGATCCATTTGTCGAAGCCTTGATTGAACATCAGCTCGCTGGCCTCATCCCTCATGCCTACCGCATTGGCCCCGAATAGGGTCCCTGCCCCTATCCATAGGCGTAGGACCTCAACCTTATTGAGGGCTGGGTTCTGGCCCAGCATGGTCAAGGACAGCTTGTGTGTAAAACTGAGGAACTGGGTCATTACACGGGTGGCACCCTGTGAGTAGCCACCTGCATTAGGCTTGGTCATGGCTAACGCCATGTTGTCGGCGTTCTCCGCCACCTTGCGCCAGTCGTCATCAGTCAGATCGGTGAATTTACTGTAGCCCTTCCGCTTCTTGAGGAGCCTCATCTGGTAGTCCCATGACACCAGCTTGTTGGTCTGCTCACCTGAGTTGAATCCCTTGTTTGTCAAGAAATTGTCAACCCGGTTACCCACGGCTCTACTCCCGTGGACAGCACGGGACGTGAGTCCGGCGTCGTCCTTGGGCAGGGCCATTCGTTGGAATGACTTGCTTCCTCCTGAGAACGCATGAGCGTCAACGATATCGACGATCCCACTCTTCTCTAAATTGTCAAGTACAACCTTGTACTCCTCGTCACTCATGCCCAGCGTCTTCTGGAGGAACTTACGAGAGTAGCCCATATCAGAGAAAGCTGAGTTGGTCAGCTTCATGAAGCCCACCTTCAGGTAGTGCGCGTTGATGAACCCGCGCCCACTGAGGAAGTACACCGGGTCGAGACCCGAATACATCAGGGGCTGGACTGACTGGAGCAGTCGCTGGCGTAATGGACGCCATGCGAGGAATAGCTTGAACGGTATCTTGGTCGCGGCAGCCACCGGGCTCATGGTCTGGGCGAAACGCTCCACACCACGACCAAACTTGGTCGCTTTAACCCATTTGAAGTTGTTGCCTGAAACGAACCGGTCGAGAGCGGTCGCTGTATCCAGCATCCTCTTCTTGAAGAACGGTATGACGGCACTATCGAAGCCGTCCATCATTCTGATGTACTTGGCTCTCTCAATGGCTAGATTCACACGCTTGAGTGCGTCCTTGTCCACCGTGTTGTTCCTCACGGTTTTCAAATCGTCAACCACCTGCCTGATGCCCTTATTCTTGATGTCTTGGTCGTTGATCAGACGGTGGGGACCCTGTGAGTACTCTTCATTGAAGGCATTCTTAATGGCCCGCATCGTGTCCTCTTCTGAATTGACCTTATTGGCCAGCCGGGAGCCCCGTTCGAGGGCTACCACGAAGTCAGTGAGAGGGGTGACGTTGCCATTCACGTCAGGGAGGGCATCTCGCTCTCTCTGGTCATACTGAAAGCGGCCTTCTTTCTGGAAGGACTGCTTCTGAGCCAGTACGAAGTCCTGCTGGTCCATATCTTTGGCCAGCGTGAAGTTGTATTCGGTGACTCCATCCTTCTTATCGATCCAGCGCCACACGCCGGGGGAGACCTCGACCTTATTGGCTATACGGCCAAGGAAGGACTCGGCCTCGCGGGCGGAGCCCGCTGTCTTGAAGGCGTCATCTATGGGGTTCACCTGCTTTACGCCATCAATCGTGGCGTTGCGGGTGACCTTGTTGACGAAGTACGGGTTCTCGTACATTCTGTATCTGAATCCGGGGTAGAACTCAAGAGGGTGGTCGCTCAGTCTGCCTACTGTATAGGCGTCCCCGTCCATTAGGACGTAGGTAGTCTTAACTAGCCCCTTGGTGCCCTCCACGTCGATAGGGACATCGACCTTCATGATCCCACCACCACCATTGTAGGCAGCCTCGACCTCAACAGCTGTCAATCGCTTGCCTTTCTTGGTGACAGGGTCTATGACCATCCGGCCCAGCTTGACCTCAGCTCGATCCAGCACCTTACCATGGTATCTGGGCAGCTCTGGGTCCAGTGGGCGGGCTGTCTTGAACTGCTGTCCAGCAAAGTCTTCCCAGACTCTGCGATCAGCCAGCTCATACAGGGTGTCGTACCCCTTACGTAAAGCAACCAGACCTGCCGCCTGCTTGGGCGTCATGTTTGGGAACTCTGCATAGAAGTCTGTCAAGGTGGGGGACTTGCCCGTCTCCTTGCCGAAGTGCTCGGACCACTCATACATGTTGGCCACTTGTTTCTTGTCCGCTGTCCCTAGATTGTAGAACGGAGTGAACATTGTGTCCGTCAATCTATTCTGCACAGCGGTACGGTGATGTGACAGACGGGTAGCCCCGTATATATCATCACTCTGACGTACGTTGGGCGTGAGGAACCACTTGGGTACCCACGTAGACCTTATGCCTGCTGCATCTCCGAGCAACATCTTGTCCATGGGGTGGTACTGTCTGAACTGGTCAAATTCAAGGAAAAACTCCCCTTGCCCAGCGAACTTTATATCACTGGTGCCCGTGGCGACCTTCGCAAACATCTCAGCATCCATTGGGATGTAGTGGAGCAGGCCGTCATCCATGACCTGCATTATCTTGACGTTCTCCAGCCTCGGGTCGATCAACAGGAGGTCAGGGACCAGTTCATCGAACGTCCTCCAACCCTCTTCGCCTGATTTGGCGATTATCTGTTGTACCCGAATGCCATTGTCCAGCTCCTCAACGATGCTCATGGAGGGTACCACGACAGCATTGTCGCCTAGCTGGAGGTTTGCCATCAGCTTACTGGCCGTGTTGGCGCGGCCTTCCTCGCCGAGGACGTGAAATAGGCTACGGTCTGCATTCTGGTGCATCCGTGAAGCGACTCGCTCGGCGCGTTCGGATGCTTCTACCACTCCGGGTAGGTGAACCTCTCGTGTATCCACGAACTCTTTGTTCTTGGGTGCGTCAAGCGCAGTATCAAGGGCCGTTGGGTCCACGCCCTGATGCTCGGCCACCTTACCTCGGATGGCCTTGTTGATCTTGGTCTGTGCCCTGCGGGCGCGGGTCTCGCGGGCCACGCGGGCTGCCGTAGAGGCTTGGTTGGGTGAGCTGAACACAGCACGCCAGCCTCCAGACCTGTAGGACTTGATGCCGGTCTTGAGAATCCATGCTCCCCATATGGCTTCGGCTGCTGTCTCCAGCTGGCCAATCCAGAAGTTCATGGCGGTGTTGCCCATCTTCCCCCTGATAACGTCAGGGGTGAGCAGCATCTCGAAGTTCTCGTATACGCCGAACTGGCGCAGGTACTTGCCCCAGAGGGGGTCGGCTTGGAGCTTCCGGGTCTCGGCTATTAGCTCACCGACGGCATCTACACGCTCGGAGTCGGACAGATTGACCAACCACGTTGCGATCTCCTTCCGCATAGAGCCAAGCCACACCTCGGAGGTGTCCTTGTGGGGCATCTTCAGGATATCCTGCCAGCGTTGGAGCAGGAAGTTCTTCGACGCTATGTTGTATATGGGTATCAGCTCTTGGGCCGCTGCATCCACCACGGCAAGGCCGTAGTTCTCGATGCCTTGACTGGCAATGAACTCATCTACCTGTCGTTGGTTCTCGTCACGGTAGGTAGAGCGGTAGCCTTCACGCCACTCCTGCCATTCAGCAATAGTCAGGCCCTGTGCCTCATCCTTGATGGTGCCCTCGGGCAGCTCACCACCGTCGGCCATGTAGATAGCCACTGCGGCCATGTTGAGCTGGGACATCTCCATGAAGTCTGCCTTCTTCAAGGCATTCTCAATGATCAGCTTCTTCTTCTCGTCGTCAGCTGCATCCAATAGGTCAAGTCCGATGTCATCCTTGATGATACCGGCTCCCAGCTGGGTGCGTAGCATCCCAATGACGGTATCCTCGACCGTGCCTGTCGGCTGGTCGAAGGCTCCCACCCCTTGGGCATTGTTCTCAGTGCGGACATCCAGTGACTTGGTCTGTCCCTCCAGCAAACTCTCCGTTATGCCGTAATCCAGTGCTGTATCGTCAGCACGGGGCTTAAGCGGAGGTGGCCGGGACAGGGGACTGTCCTCCAACTGGCGCAATGACCCCTCTTCGGGGATCGTGCCACTAAGTGGTGTCGTGATTTCTGCCATTAGGTGGGACTCTGGCTAGGTGGTGCTGTGTTGGTACCAACTTTCTGCTTCGGTGTCTTGGGCGTGCCACCTCCGAAGGAGATGAATTTGGAGGCGAAGCTCGATACTGCGCCGAACACCGCTGCTTGGGCATTGGCGCTTGCTTGCCTGTTACGCTGGGCGCTTACCTCTGCCCCCAGCTCGTCGAATTGTTTGAACTCAGCCAGTGCTGTGGCCGCTTGTGTACTGAAGCTGGCCGCTTGGCCTGCCACAGTGGAACTCTCCAACCCCACACCCGAAGCGATGCCTGCTGTCAGGTTGGCAGCCTGTGCCTGCCTGAACTTACGCATGAACTCACGTTTGGCTTGTGCGTTCTTGAGCCTTGTGGCCTTGAGTTGGGCTGCATTCGCAGCCTTCCCTGCCTTAACGCCCTTCCTAGCCTGACGAGCAGCGCCAACCGTACTGGTTACTGCGGCTACGCCTGCTACAATGGAGGTGATGACTCCCATTAGAGTACCTTTGTGTACGTCCGTTCCGTGAGGGTGAACCCACGGTCGGTGTAGAATTTGTCCATGTCAGTGCCTGACGACATGTCGCCGAAGCCGACCACATCCACCTTGTCTTCAAGGTAGATATCAGCCTCTTCGCGCAAGTTCTCTGCTATGCCCCTGTCCCGATGTTCGGGTTGGACATAGAAGAAGATTTCCACAGCCTGTGTGTAGTCCGGGTTGAACAACACCGGGCCGAGGAGCATCCCCAAGAAGCCCACTATGTCACCGTCGCGGGTAGCAACGAGTAGGTAGTGGTCATCTATCATTTGAGTGAGGAGGTTCTGCACTGCATTTGGATTATAGCCGATCCTATCAGCAAATGGCGACATTTGCCAGAAGATAGCGCCTTGGTGTACCAGTGGGATCACGTCAGTGATCTCTGCTTCTCTTATCATTTCTTTTTACTCACTTTGTAGTTGGTGTGCCAGCCGATGATATGGCTGTCTTTAGTCGCAGTTCCGTCAAAACGAAGTTGAAGTACGCGTCCACGTCCCCGGACCTTATTCCGGGTGACGACAACAGGGTATCCATCCACATCCCCCGCAGCCACAGGGATAAAGTTTCGAGGATGACGGTACACTTCGGATTGAACACCGATTTTCCCTGATACACCGTAGTTACCAGCCGTGCCCGTAAAAGCACGCTGGGTTGCTGGGGTTGCTGGGTCATTCCACTCTATTGCCTCTGTCCAATCCCATAGGGCTGTCATCTTCGTCGATGACGGGTTATCTGCATCCCAGCCTCCACCACCGTTGGCGGTGAAACCCGTCTCAGTCCTGCGACTGAATACAGTGATGATAGGTGTCTGTCGCCGACGTTGGAAGTCGCCGATGTTGTCGTATCCTGTGACTAGGAACGGCAGTGGGGACTCCACTCCATCAAAGTCGAGGTAGTCAGTCTGCTGGAAGTCAGCGATCTGCACCGTGGTGGTGCTGGCCTGATACAGGCACTTGATCTTCTGGTTCTCTGAGCTGTCGTCAGCGTCAGAGATAGCCACGATGGACAGCAGCCCGAAGTTGGTGGCTGAGTTATCGGAATGTGTAGAGATGTACCACGCAGACTGCTTGGTATCAAAGACCAGCATCTCCGTGTGCTTGTTTGATGCAGCGGTAGCCCCAATGAGGAAGTACAGCCGCAGCTTCGCGTCGTCATAGACGACCTGCACACGCTCCTGCTGTGCTGTGGTGTACTGGTTCCACTTGGTCTGGATCGTGTCAACGATCATGTTCTTGCCTTCAAGGAGACCGGTGAACTGGTTGGCTCCGAAGATGTAGATACCGGAGGGACCGGTGGCTATGCCCCCGTCCTCCAGTCTGATCGTGCCTGTGGCACTGTTGAGATTGGCCATGGACAGCTGCTTGACCTTGAAGGTAGTGGCTGTGAATATGTTCCCTCTGCCACCTGATATCTCCCAAGCACCCTCGGTGCCTACGAGTACGAGGCTGTTGCCTACGACCATCATGTCCACGATGCCGTTCATACCGGGCACCACAAGGACACCACCATCAGCTGGTGTCAGCTCATTGAACTCCTCATCGGTCGGGTCCTGCCGTTGATGGCACTCCCCATACGCTGCGGGTGTCGCAGCAATGCGAGAGAAGAATACGTGGTCAGCAAACTGGCCGTCGGCCATGCCTGCGTACCAGATTCGACCGGCGTAGAAGCCGATAGCTCGGAAACCTTTCTCGACGTTGGAGCCGTCGCTCTTGGTTAGAGCTACCGTGGTCCCGAGCTGTCCCAGTGTTAGGTCTTTAGTAGTCCAAGAAACCCAGTTGTATGGTGCAACTACTGTGATCTCAAAGGTGTTGGCGGTCTTGTTGGCTATTGCATACGTGCCATCGAAAGACCAACCGAGTATCACAGGACCCCATGGGCCTCCCATTACGTACGTAGATGATTGTCCTGAGACGGTAACTGAGTTGCCATCTGAGTATCCATGGCCTGTGACTGTGATCACCACCGTGGTCGCAGGCGGAGCCAACGTCCAACTTTCAATGGGCTGTGCTACGCCGCTGCCTGAGACATCGGTCGCAAAGGTAGTATCAAAAGGATCAAGGAACAGCGCACCCTGTGGGGCTGTGCTGTTTCCAAATACTTCAGCGGCATACTTGGTTTCGTTTAGTGCGCGTGTCCCGACCTTCTCAACGGCAGTCGAGGTGCTCTCGTCCACGGTACGTTCGTAAGCCGTATGCCATATGCCATTCTTAGCCGGGGACTTAGCTGCGTCCGCAATGATGGACGTGATGTCCGCATCATTCCATCCTCTGTTCCGCAGGTTGTACCTGTGGTCGTCGAGTATGGGATCATCTGCGGGCTCTGTGGTCACACTTATGCCATCGTCGATCCCCTCAAAGTCTCGATAACTGACCTTGATCCTTGTTGCAGTGAACACATCCGTCACTGAGTTGTACGAAACGTAGAAAGGCTTGAGGTAAGGACCAGACCCCATTAGATGACCTCTGCCCTGTGTGAATCGGACGTGCTCATCTCGAATGTTAGCCGCAGTGGGTGTGTCCTCTGCCGCAAAGGCTTCAACATCAACGATATTGCCATGCCACGAGTCACTTGGAATCGTGTCATCATCGGTAAAGTACAGTCTCTGTCCTATCTGGTGTACGATGAAAGACTTGTCGGGGTCGCCCCCGACATTCTTCCACTTGTACATCTGATGTGCCTGTGTGGCTACCATCGTGGGGATGGTGTGCGCAACGCCCGCGCTCGTCTCGACCGCAAGCCCTCTGCGTCTCTTACGGGTGCCATCAGCGAGCAGCTCGTAGTTAGCCTCGTCGGTCGTGAAACCGTCGGGCCAATTTACTTCGCTGATCTCTGTGTTCAGGCCACCTGAAAGGTCAAAGGTAGACTTCTCGGTCTGTTGTTCGGGCATTTACGCTTCCTTGGCTTCCGCTATTGCTGCGTTCTCCGCCGCGACGGCGCGCAGAATGGCGGCTTCTTTATCCTCAGTCGTCATATCCTCAGCCACATCGGGGACTTCAGTGGCGACTTCAGTGGCGGCTTGGTTGCTGCGTGCGTTCCTCTTGGCGACGAGTTCGGACTCGTCCCAATTACGTGTGACGTAGAGGGTGATCTTCTCTTGAAGCAGCTGCCTGTTGGTCCATTGACCTACCAGTAGCTCGGGTATGATCGCATCACTGCGGTCGGGGTTCGGACGTGCGAAGTACATTGGGTGTCCTCGCGTTTGAAATATCTCCCACTTTTTGCCAGCGGCATCTATGTTGTTAGTGATATTGGTCTCTCGGTCAAGATTGAATACTTTTTCGGTCATGGTCTGACTCCTATTTTCTGCCGTAGTTCGGCCTGTTGTCGTTGTCGGTGTTTTTGATTATACGTCTTTGGCGATTGGCTCTAACTTCAGCCCGTCGCCGGGTTCGATCTACCTCTGCTGTCAGCCCATCCTTGAACAGGTCAAAGTACATGGCACGACTCTCCCGCTTCAGCAGCACCATTAGGTGTTGCGGAAGGTTGGGACTGGTTGCGTCAGCGAGGGAGAGCGTCGGCTTGGATACGCCGTACGCGAGGGATTTGGAACTCTGGAGGTTGGTCTCCAGCGCACTGTCGTAGGCATCGAAGACGAGGTCATCGTAGCCATCGAGGACAGTGTAGTAGCGGGGTGCCTGATCGTTCTTGATCAGCACCACATGTGAGGAATCGGGCAAGGTCATGGCCTCAGTGGTCGAGTCACTGAGTGTGCGTCTCGACGTGCGATCCATGAACTCCTTGGGGTCCACGTAGTTGAGGTCCTCGTACTTCTGGTCACCTGCTGCGGTGACCTTGCTGTCGTACTTGACCCACTGAACGGCATGGAAGCCTTCAGGGCGCTGCATGATCGTGGGTGTCGTGGACGACGTGGCCGTCAGGCGGATAGTCGTCTCGTGAAGGTGCAGGTCGTATCCATCTACGATCTGATCGAAGACATCCTTGAGTACGTCTGCGCACTGCAAGGACTCAACCGTATCGGATATGGAGTTGACGCTATCACCGTCAGCATCACTCAGGATGTTCTGCACGATTGAAAGGACTGTATCTTTAGCCATTGTACCACCAAAAGTCGTAGCCTAACTGGTCCCTGTAGAGGGGTGCCAAGTTGGCGCTGTGTTCTGTTATAAACCATTGCCAGAGCGTACCATAGTAAATGATATCAGCAATGGCGTCCATATCCCGGTTGTCTATCGCTGCTCGTAGTGGCGTAGGGCCACCGGTATGCGAATAGCTACCTTCATTGAGTTCTACTCCCGCCCAATTACCAAGAGACCGGATCGGGTCCTCCACCCTATGGATGTAGGGGTCATGGTGATCGATGTGGTACTGTTGGATACGCCGGTATAAATCCAAACTGTTACCGATGTTCCTCAGTGCCTGTGGCTCATCGTTGGGCAGGTTCGGGAGCTGTGTCCTGTAATGCGTACAGAAGTTGTGCAGCGGATCGCGTACCACCAAGAAGTGTCGCGTGGTTGGCCACGTTTCCGTTATCTTCGCCGACCAGTTCTCATGGCCGAGTGTACAGTGCCCCCATATGAGGTCACTCTTCTCGTCGATATGATTCTTCGTCCTACGCGTGCTTTGCGCGTGGAACCCTGCGTCAATAAAGGAGTCACGTACGTACCGTGTACCGCTATGCGGTGTGGTTGACATGCTCCAGCGTGGTGCGTACTTTTGCATCGAATCTCACATTCGCCTCTCGGCATTCGTCTAGTGTTGCGTCTTCTATCTGGTAGAACTTGGCATGATCAGTTCTTTTTCCGGGTCTGAGTATGATCTTTCTGCCAAGCAGCATGGCCCAATACGCACCGTGGTACGAGTCTGTAACCACTGTCTCGCCTGAGCCTATCTGGCGTAACGCTTCATCTAACGTACCGATGTTGTGTATGCCACAATAGTAGGGGACTGCGGCCCCGGTAATCGGGTATTCCTCGTCGAACAAGGGAGACATGCAGCTTACACATGGCACCCAATCGGTGCCCGGTACTTCCCTGTCTCTGGTCCCGATCAACGCAAAGTCTTTGAGTTGTTCTCTGCGGTGTGTCATGCCTAGTCCCCAAGCTATCTGGACACCGGGCAGCGGGTACCGCATGGTCCGGGGTGAGCCGCCACCACCTACGATGTAAACATCTGCTGGGGGTGGTGCTTCCACCATTGTCCTCTTGATGTCAAAGAACTCGACAGGACAGTAGTCGAAATACTGAATGGGCGAGCAGCTCAGATCGCCGACGTTAGCTGTCTCAAACTGGTATAGATTTATAATCTTCATGCAGATATTGTCCTTTGGTCTTAGGATATTGGTAGGTCTCTGGTAAGACTACGTTGGCTATGTGTGGCCGGTAGAAGGTGGTGTCACCTCCTCGGTATGTAACGATTCCATCAGGGAAATACGGTGGGAGATTGTCCCATTGTACCCGCTTCTTGGGGTCGAACTCACACTCTCCTGTAACAATACATGGAACAGTACTCCATCCAAGCATCTTGCACGCTTCCAAGCGATTGATGCCTTGCATGACGTGATGGTCTATGTACTTCTTCGGTCGGTGGTTCAATACTATGATAGGATTGACAAGACCGTTCTCGCGGATGTTCTCCGCGAGCGCGGCTTGTACTATCTTTCGTTTAGTCCTGTCCTTCACCGACAGCCTGATGGCGTCGATGGGGTAGTTCGGGCAGAACCAAATGTCAAACATTGCTTACGATGCGGTCATCAGGCCATGCTCTTCCAAGACATCCAGTGCGCTATTGACAGCGGCCCTGTTTTGTGTGATGTCCGTAATGAAGGTAGCATGATCAGCGATTAGCTCGGCGTTCAGTGTAACCTGAGTGGCATGGTCAGCCGCCAACTCTGTTAGCATTGTCACGATGTCAGCAAGCGTGCCTTCGATCTCGTCGAAAGTTTGACAAGTTTCTAAGCCTGTCGGCGCATCGCCATCTGCTATCGTCTGAGCACCATCCGGTGAAATACCCGGATCATCTGTCGTGTACGTAAGAGTGACACGCGTCGGCGTTGTAGCCGTGATCGTGGCAATATTACCTGCCGTCAGGGTAGCCGTTAGGGTACTGGCCGGATCAGCAATGTTGGCTTGTCGGTCTCCAATCTGCGGATTCTGTGAGGAATCTGCTAGTTTGGATTTGCTTTTGATCAAAGCAGCCATACATTTTCTCCTTGTTAAAGAGTGGGGCTCTCACCCCACACTAGGGTTTATACTGCTAGGGCTCTGCCCATCGAACCAGTCGGGGGGCGGTAGGTAACGCTAACGCGAAGTTTGCCAGCCGTGAAAGCTGTATCAAACTCGCCAGTGATGATCACGTCGGAGTTCGACGTGGCACCGGCCACTGCTAGGTTCGAGTCAGCTGCATCAGCGATCAACGCTCCGTCAAGGAGTGAAGTATCACCGATGTTAGCGAACTCTGCCAGAAGCAGCGCATCAACTAAACCATTGGCATCGTCAACAATCTCGGTAGCTAGGCCGCGAGACCAAGTACCTAAATTGAAGTCGCCACCAGCGCCAGTCAAGGCAACCACACACTGTACTTCACCCCGCAAGAAGACGGAACCCCGAGGGATTACATGCGACTGCGGTGCGCCGGGATAACTTACACCCGTGGCAGTGGTCAGTAAGCTGAGAGGCTCTATCTCCAGTACGACGGTAACTTCACCGTTGGCACCGGGATAGACACCAGCTACTTGGTTGTCTACTGTATGCTTTTGAAACCCTACTACTAGACCGTCTGAATTGGTCCATGTATTGCCTCTACTCATTGTATTTCTCCAGTAGAAGAAGTAGCCCCGAAGGGCTACCACTAGGGTTATGCCGCTATTACGCGACCCATTGAGCCAGTCGGTGGACGATATGTCACTGTCAGCCGGACTTTACCAGCGGTGAATACAGCGGTACCCCACGATGCGGTGATGACAACATCTGAATCAGATATTGCACCCGCAACTGCAAGGCCACTGTCCGCAGCGTCGGCAATCAAGTCGCCGTCTGCGATGTTCACGTCGCCAATATTAGCCAGCGTAGAGTCAGTGGATGTTGCCGCTTTCACGATACCATCCATGTCATCTACGATTTCAGTTGCCAGCCCACGAGACCACGTACCGATGTCAAGACCAGACGTTGTGCCAGAGGTGGCAGCAACGATGGTTTGAACGTCAGCGCGCAGGATGATTGATCCACGGGGGATCACATGCGCCTGTGCGCCAGCGATATCAGCAGCGGTGTCAACCAGACCAGCTAGTGTGATCTCTTGGCTGAACGTGACCTCTCCGTTAGCGCCTTGAAAAACTGCGCCAACATCGTTGTCTTCCGTGTGCAGACCAAAGCCGACGATTAAGCCGTCCTTGTTGGTCCATGTGTTTGCTCTACTCATGATTGTTCTCCTTAGACTTGGTCGTCGTCAGTTAGAACGCAGACGAGGTTTTCGGGACGGTACACCTTAAGACCGTAACGAGCAGTCGTAACATACTCTTCACGCTGCTTGTTGATGTTGTACTGACCATCAACCTTAGGCATCTGACGGAATGCGCCCATGAATGGGAGCACGTCAGGCACTGCGGCAGAGAAAAAGATGTTCGCCTTACCACTCGCAGTTGTGACACTGGAGATGGCTTCGTTCGCGGTAGGTAGGTAGTTCGAGACGTAGAAGTCGAAGCCGAAGATGTTCTTGATGAACCTCATGCCGCTGCCGATTCCTGTTTCGATGATGCCTTCCCAACGAGGGTTGTTGCTGATATTGACAATGTTCGTCAGAGTATTGAGTTCATACTCGACGGACGGGTCAACGATAGCGATCAAGCTAGTGCTCTGGACGTTGGCCTTTTTAAGGGCGAACAGAGCCTTAGCTGCGTCTGCTACGGCGAATGTTTCGTTCGTGCCTGTACCAACGAAGCGATGCTCTGCTCCATTGATGCTATTGGTGTTCGCGGCGGTTTGACCACCTGAAGCACCACCAGCAGCGAGAGCCAGAACGTCCGTCTCAACCTTTTCCGCTAGGGCGCGGGCCTGATATGGGACGAACTTGGCTTCCAACTGTGAGGCGTAGAACAAATCTTGCCGAGCTTTTTCCGTGATGTAGTGTCCACTGGACAGATACTCAGAGATAGTGAAGGCGAACTCACCCGTGTCAAGCGCATCGAATACAACTTCTGTATCTTCAACGTAGTCACGAACGGTACTCTCACCAATCGACGGGATAGTGAACTGGTCACCATCTGGAAATTCACTCAGCCAGTTTACCCAGCCTTGCGCTTCCAAGTCGTCTTGGAGGACTTCTTTCAAAGAAGAACTCCAAACCTCTGAGCGTCTTAGGACACCAGTATTACCTGTGTTCATAGACATAGGTTGATTTCCTTATTACTCAGTTTTGGGATTTGAACTTGTCCCCGAGTTCCATCTGGTCCTTGTACATCTGACCCTGAATCTTCGGATCACTCCAGAACTTCCGTACGCCAACCTCTTTCTTGAGCTTGTCGTAGTAGACCTTCGTGTGGTGTCCGTCGATTA
>Ga0209976_10001530_pt1 | contig 13602 bp, 14 predicted proteins | sample SumtaG_FD_182806 | JGI IMG/M metagenome (GOLD analysis project Ga0209976, IMG submission 182806) | Deep subsurface microbial communities from Indian Ocean to uncover new lineages of life (NeLLi) - Sumatra_00157 metaG (SPAdes) (version 2) | ecosystem: Environmental > Aquatic > Marine > Oceanic >...
ATAGTATACATCGAAGTCTCGGATATGACTATAATGGTACCGGTAGAGAGAGCAGACGAGCTTGGTATCAGGGCAATTGTCAGTAAAAAAGAATCGCAAAAGGCATTGAAGTTTATTGCCGAAGATTATGAACCAATTCCCACTGACTGGAAAATGCGTTACCAGATGAACCTCGATCTGCTTAAGAAAGGGAGCATCCTTGATATAGCCACTGTAGTGCGCGCTCTCTATCACCGCAGCTGTATCAAGGAGCTGCCAATTCTGGAACGTAAGCTCTATGATAGCGCCCTGAATCTTATGGTCAGTGAAATCTCCTTTTCAATAGATAAGAGTAAAGCAGAGGTCGAATCGTTGATTATGAGCAAGATGGAAAAGGATTTAGCCTGATTGCAGCAGTTATAACCGCTGCCGGGGCCAGTACCCGCATGGGGGGAAAGCAGAAAAAAGAATTTCTTAACCTGGAAGGCCAGCCCATATTAGCCAGGGCCATCGCCCCTTTGGCCGAATATTGTCACCCTCTGGTGGTTACCCTTCCCGCAGGACAGATACCTTCAGCCGACAAACTTCTCAAACCATACTTCAATGACCTTATCTTGATCGAGGGCGGCAGCCTGCGAAGTGAATCAGTATACCTGGCGCTGCAGAGACTGGAAAGCTATTCTCCCGCTATTGTGTTAATCCATGACGGCGCCCGCCCCTGGGTCAGCGGTTCGCTGGTAAAAAGAGTTATTGAGGAAACCCGGAATCACGGCGCCTGTATTCCTGTTATCGGGGTGACCGAAGCACCCAAGCTGGTGGATAAGGAGGGGTTCCTGGTTAAAAATCTGAAACGCAGTGAAATTAAAGTAGCGCAAACCCCACAGGGATTTCTCTTTCCGTCAATTTTAAAGGCCCACTCCGCGGCAAGCAGGGAAAACATCAACTATATTGATGACGCAGAGGTATATTCCAGCCACATAGGTCCGGTATATACTATTACCGGAGAAATGGAGAATAAAAAGATTACCTTTCCGGAGGATTTAAATCCAGGAGATTTAAGCTGATGCAGAGAATCGGCTTTGGCTACGACATCCACCGCCTGGTCAATGGACGTAAACTGCTGCTGGCCGGTGTTGAGCTTCCCTTTGAAAAAGGGGAAGCGGGCCATTCAGATGGAGACGTACTCATTCACGCAGTAATCGATGGACTGCTCGGCGCCGCAGCCCTCGGCGACATCGGCTCCTTTTTCCCGCCGGAAGACCCCGGGCTCAAAGATATATCCAGCAGGATCCTGCTTAAGCGTATCACCTCGCTTATTAAACTTAAGAAGCTGCGCCTGGTTAATCTTGATTGTACGGTAGTGCTTGAAGCCCCTAAAATAAGAGCTTTTGTTCCTCTGATAAGAAAGAACCTGGCGGAGGATCTGGAGATCGATGAGAAATATATCTCCATAAAAGGGAAAACAAAGGAAGGTCTCGATCAAACCGGACGGAGTGAAGCTGTGGAGGCTTACGCTGTAGTGCTGGTTGATAGCGCGTCATGATTTAGAACCATGAATTCTAAGCTCGAGAAAAAAGAGTCCTTTACCTACATCCTGCCGCAGCAGGGCAATATGAAAGTACCGGTTACCCTCTACCTGTCACCGCAGATAGAGGTGGAGGATGAAGCCCTTAAGCAGATCGCCGATGTGGCCGCTATTGATCAAGACTCTAAGATATTTGCAACTCCCGATATTCACACCGGCTATGGCGTGCCCATAGGTTCCGTGTGGGCCACACCTGAATATATTTCACCTGCCGCCGTAGGCTACGATATCAACTGCGGCATGCGTCTTTTAGCCACCCCCTTTTACCTTGGTGATATAAACCCGGCTGCTCTGGCCGGTGAAATTGCCGGGCTGATCCCTCTTGGCGAGGGAAAAAGGAACCTCTCTCTTACCGCCAAAGAGCTTGGACGGGTAATAGATTCCGGGCTGGCAAAGATAGAGAGCCTGCTGCCCGCCAGGGGCCTGCTTGAGAGCAGCAGCGACTTTGAGCTGCTGGAGCGGGACCTGGAGCGGGTCGAGGATGGCGGCTCCCTTGGAGCTTCTCTTCATGAACTTCCCGCTAGAGCGCTGGAGCGCGGCCTGCCCCAGCTCGGCACCCTGGGAGGCGGGAATCACTTTATAGAGATCCAGGTAATAGAGGCTATTGAAGATCAGAAAAGCGCCTCGGCTTTGGGAATTCACCGGGGACAGATTACCATTATGATCCATTCCGGCTCCCGCGGCCTGGGCCATGAAACCGCCGGTCACTACCTGAAACTCGCCCTTCAACATATGGCTCAGAACAACCTGACCCCGCCTTCGAGCCAGCTGCTTTATTTCAAGGGTAATTCTCCACAAGGCCGGAGCTATCTGAAAGCCATGAACGGGGCAGCCAATTACGCCTTTGCCAACCGGCAGATCATGTGCCAGCTCATCAGAAAGGCGATAAAGAAAAGCTTCGGCTCGCAGGCTGCGGCCGGGATCGAAACCGTGTATGACGTATGTCATAATATCGCCAAAGAGGAGATCTATGAGGGTAAAAAATACTTTGTGCACCGCAAGGGAGCTACCCGGGCCTACGACGGTGAACGCATGAGAGGCACGCCTTTCGGGGAGCTGGGCCAGCCCGTGTTGATCCCCGGCTCCATGGGCACCTCCTCCTATGTTTTACTGGGACATCCCGGCTCCAAAAAATCTCTCTACTCGGTTAACCATGGCGCCGGCAGGAGGTTAAGCCGCAGTAAAGCTGCCGGCAAAAAGGGTAAACCGGGTATGATCAGCGATAAAGCCTTTAAAGATTCCATGCAGGGCATTCACCTGATTACCAAAGATCAACGCCGGATCAAGGAAGAGGCGCCGGGGGCTTATAAGGATATAGACGAAGTTATAAATATTGTTGTTGCGGCAGGGCTTGCTCTGCCCGTTGCCAGGATGCGTCCCCTGGCTGTGCTCAAGGGATAAGATGAAAAAAGCGAGCAGCCCGAATAAGGAAATCCCCTGGGATGATATTTTCACCAGACTTTATGATTTTCTAAAGCATAAACCTCTGCCCGCTGTTTCCGAGGTAGCCCGAAAGAACCGTGATCCCTTCCGGGTGCTCGTTTCCACCATGATATCCCTGCGCACCAAGGATGAGGTAACCGCGGTTGCCTCTGCGCGGCTTTTATCCCGCGCTCCCAACCCGGCGGCACTAAGCCGCTTACGCCAGGAAGAAATTGCTTCTCTGATCTACCCGGCCGGCTTTTACCGCACCAAGGCTGTAAATCTAAAAGAGGCTGCGCGGCTTCTGCTTTCTCGCTTTGACTCCAGGGTACCTGCCAACCTGGAAGACCTTCTCTCACTACCCGGTGTCGGTAGAAAAACCGCCAACCTGGTATTGAACCTCGGTTTCAACATTGATTCCATCTGCGTTGATACCCATGTGCATCGTATTGCCAACCGCCTCGGCTGGATCGACACGGCCAACCCTGAAAAGAGCGAATATGCCCTGATGGAAATCCTTCCTCGCAAGCGCTGGATAGCTATAAATGAGCTGCTGGTTCAATTCGGTCAACAGCATTGCACCCCCCTTTCCCCCAGGTGTTCCACCTGTCCTGTTCACAGTTACTGTGTCAGAAAAAAGGTTACCAGCCACCGCTGACGCACACCAATTTATTTGCCTCAAGGCAAAATTATTCGCTAATGAATTCACCTTAAGGCAAATTTATCATTAAACCAGGGCAGGTTGGTAAAACATAAGCTATTTTAAGAGCCACCTGAATATTCCCTACACTTATCAAATCATTAAAAGAAAGGACATCGATAGATGCAGGGAAGATACCAAGATCGTTTCCGCAGAGACTTTCCTCTCGGGGCTAATAAAAAACCTCTCTATGACAGGGATTCAAGATATGCCATACTATCTAGCGGAAATGCCTAATAAAACATGCTATACTGCAGTCCTATGCCTACGAAATTCAAAGTATAATAACTATTTCTACCGTTATATATCTATGAAGGAGTAAACAATGCCAGCAGTTGCCTCATTGGAAGATTTAAAAAAGGTCGAGGAGCAGCTCCGCACTATCAAAGAAAGCCACCCGCAAGGATATGCCGGTTTAGTGGAGTTGTTCCGTCAGAACCGCAAGATCGGCTACAAGAATATCTGTAAGCTGATGATGGGTGAAGCCACACCTGAAAAGCTCAAAGGTATGGATTAGGACTGTTAGGGATCATTTCTTCTATATACCCTCTTCTTGTACTTGTGCTTTTGAGCGAACCGAATACTCCAAAGCCGAGGAAACATATAAGTGACTGCGCCTGGGAAGCAGGCTTAACCAGGCAGAAGAATCGCTTAAGGATGCTAAGGTACTTCTGGATGGAGACCGAAGCCTTCACAACATCATCAACCTTCGACCAGCCCGGACGGGCGGATCAAACTTTTAGCTCAATCGCTTTTGCTTCAGGGAAGAGGGAAACATGAGCGGGATGGCAGGTAAATAGAATAAGCTGCTTCTCTTTAGCGAACCTGGAGAGCACTCCGGCGGCCAGTTCCTGCCTGTGCGGATCAAGATCCACCAGGGGATCATCCATTACCAGGAAACCATCCTGCTCCTTTAAAAAATAATCCGCCATAGCCAATCTGAGGGCCAGTCCAAAGACATCTTTGGTGCCTGCGGACAACAGAGAGTAGACAAGGGTATCGCCATCCCCCCTGATCACTCCCCGGGGCAGAGAGCCTTCAAGGCTGATGCTTCGGTAGCGGTCAGCCGTCAGCTCGGCAATATAGGCGGCTATTGATCTTTCATAGCCGGCAAAGGTGTTGCTGTCCAGCTTAGTGAGCATGCTTTCAGACCTATGCTTTATCCTGGCTATTATCTCCCCCTTTTTTATTTCAGCTTTGTAGATACTCTCAGCCTGCTTTAACCTGGCAGCTATCTCCTCAGAGGATTCATCCGGCATTTTTGCTTCCATTTCCACACATTCAATCTCCAGCCGGGTTTTACCGTCTTTGAGTTCGACAGCAGCCTGCTTCTTACCTTCATAAAATTGAATAAAAGAGTCACAATCAGTAAAGCTCTCCGGTATCGGTTTCAGTTCTGAGAGTTGCTGCTCCAGCTCCTTTTTCTCGCCGCCCAATTCAACGAGCCTGGAAAAGAGGTGGTCTTTACTGCTGTATTCCCCGGTTAATGCCTTAAGCTTCAAAGCAGCTTCTTTACGCTCACTTTGCTGCTGCTCAAGTTTATGCTTCCCGCTTAACAATTCCTCAAGTATCCCGGGCAAAGACCTTGACGGAGCCTCTTTTTTTAAAACTGCGGCCTTCTCTTGTAACTCCTCATAGGAATAATCTTCCAGCTCCTGCTTGAATACCCCGGCAATATTTTCTACCTGGCTGCCAAGAGCTTGATACTCCAAAGAGGCGTTTTTTGCTTCTTTCAAGCTTGTAACTCTTTTGACCCGGAAAAGAGCTTCAAGCCTGGCTTCAGTCTCTCTTAGTTCTACGGTTCTTTTCTGCTGATCCTGACCGCCGCTCTTTACCTCCAGTGACCAGTCCGCATGGTTCAGCAGTACCAGGCCATTTGAGCTTACTTCAAGTGATTCCCCGGAAGCAATCTTTTTCTCTTCGGCTTCCCGGAGATCATTCTCAACAGTCAGGGCAATATCTTTTTTAGCCTGCAACTTCAGATTGAGCTTTCCACCCTCTAAGGCTGCTTTCAGCCTTTCCGCTGTACTGACCTGCCGTTCAATCTCTTCCAGATCCCCGCGGGAAAAGGGTATGGCTTTAGCCAATTTTTCCTCCGCCTTTTCAAGCTGCGCTTTTTTTTCTGCCGCCCGTTCAAAGCGTTTCTTTAGTTCCCTACCCTCGTCATAGATTACTGCTGACTGCTTTTCCCCTTCCAGCCGTATAATATCCTGCTCAAGCCGGGGAATACTCCCGGTGAGCTCTCCCAACCTCGCTGCTAACACCGGCCAGCTGTCATAGGCGAACTGTAATTTTTTCATAGTAAGCTCAGCAGCCTCCAGCCTGGCCTCTAAAAGGCTCCTGATCCCGGCATCAGCCGCAGACTGCTGATTTTCACTTAAAAAAGCCTCTTTGGCAGCCAGCTCGTTCATGCACCCTTCCAGCTCCCCGCTTTTGACGCCGTAGGAATCCTCCTTTGCCTTTACATCATCTAAAAACCGGGAAAGCTCCTGATAATTGTAATAAGCCTTCAATATTCGGCCGACGCCCTTTTTATAGGGATTATCAATACCCCTGTTGTTCTCCGGCCTCTTCCTGAGCGGGTCCCAATGTTCATAAGCCTCCCGGTATTTCTCATCTAAGAGAGCCTTAAACCTCTCCACGGATATACCATCCGTTTCCAGGATCGTTTTTCGTAATATGGCTGAAAGGGAATCCAGGGTTTCCCGGTTTTTTTCTAGATCAGCCAGGGTGCTGGCCAGGGCCGATTGATAAGTCATCAATATGGAGCGCACTGTTCCTTCCCGGACAGGCAGAAGCTCCTTTACAAGAGCGGAAACCCTTTGATCATCGGTTATCCGCCCGCCATCCGGTAAAACCAGCTCAGCCGCTTGTTTACCACCCCAGCTTTTAGATAGCAGATAGCTTCTGTAGAGAGAAGTGAATCCCAATTTACAGCTGATTGTGTCTCCGCTCCCCAGGGGAATAAAGCCTGCCATAGTAGTGCGAAAATTGGGTTTGGATAATTTAACCGGTGTTAACAGGGTGTGGAGCATAGCCTGGAAGAGGGTTGTCTTCCCCGCTTCATTGGGCCCGAGAATAATATTCAACCCAGGGCTAAATTCAACTTTCCTGGCAGCCAGGAAACCGAAGGAAATAATTTCCAGACTATCCAGTATCATGCTCTAACCTCTTCGAGCAAAGCATAGGCGGCCTGCAGAGCTTCCGGATCTCCATCCTCGATCAAGCCTTTTAATAACAGATAGGGGAAAGAGCCTTGAGTAAACTCATGGTCAACCAGGTCAGGGGTAATCTCTTCGGCAACCTGGCTGTCATCGATTCTAATCCGGAAGAGGGATTCCTCCAGCTCTTTTATCAACTTCCGGAGCATGGTCATCTTTTCCCTGGGAAGCCTGCCTTTTAAATTAACCCCGCTTAAGATATTGGCCATATCAGGATCCCGGTACCTGGAGAACAGCTCTTCCAGGTCGGAATCCCCATCAACCTCGATATCTTCCCGTGAAAAGCGATAAGTCCCCGTATTTAGGGATTTCTTTTTGATCTTATTATCCGGAGTTACCTCCAGGAGCCAGGCTTTGCCCCTGTGCCTACAGTCAAAGCCGTCCGGCTCAGGTGTGCCGGGAATAATAAAAGCTGCTTCTTCCCTTTCAGTCGTCGGATACTGATTGTGGGTATGGCCCACAATCCAGAGATCGAGTCCCAGCTTTTCCAGTTCCTCACCCGTCATGGGAAAATAATCCCCCTGGGCGTCAAAGGATATTCCAGCCAGGCTGCCGTGTGCCATTCCAAGATAGAGGAGCTTCTCATCCCTTTCTTTTAAAGGCGAAAAACCGGCCAGTCCATTTACCCTGGAGTGCTTGGAGCTGCAGGGAGCAGCATAGAGCTTGACGGCCAGGCCATAGGGCTGTAAATCATAGACCTGCTGCTGCTTCAACAGCAGCACCCGGTCACCGGCGGATTCAGCATAATTTTTCCATAACGCGCCGCCGCTGCTGAAAAAATCGTGATTCCCGGGAAGCAGGGCTACAAGTTCTCCCTGGAACTCATTCAGCAGTGACGTTGTGCGGATAATATCCTTTCTGGAAACTGTTACCCTGTCAAAGAGATCACCGGCAATCAGGAAGAGGGAACACTGCTCCCGGTTTGCCGTTTCTATTAATCGCTTCAGAGCGGTAAACCTGGCTCCGGATAATTGCGCCTGTACCTCGGGATAGCCGGAGAATTTCATGCCAAGATGCAGGTCGGCGGCAGCCAGAATTTTCATTGCCACAATCCCGATACCCCCATTTATAATCTTATACAGTAATTAGTTGATTCCTGCTTTTAAAATAGCAGAACCGGTCAGGTTCAATCCAGCCACCCTATTTCTAAAGAGGGTTTGCCTATTCTATCATTGCCACCCTATTTCTCATTTCTCCAAGCTGATAAAGCTGCTTTGTCTGTAATCATTATAGCCTTTGCTGACAGAAAGTTAATCATCTCCCGTTATTAACCGGGATAGGGCGCAGATTCGTTTCGCTTTTTCCAAAACGGCATAATCGATGAATCTACCTTCCAGCTGCAGCGCAGCTTTCCCTTCCAGCTCGGCTTCCTCAAAAGCTTCAATGATTGCAGAGGCTTCCCTCATTTCCTCTTTTGTTGGTGTGAAGACGTCGTGACATGGCTCAATATGATTCGGATGTATAACCAGCTTGCCCTGGAATCCATAGGTTTTGGCTCTCCTGGCATCTGCAATCAATCCATCAATGTCTTTTAGGTCTATCATCCAGGGAGAATCAAGTGGAGGCATGATACCCGCTGCCCGGCAGGCAACTGGCAGGCGGGATCGGGCATATTCCAGTTCCTTTCCTTCCCTTGTTAACGTGATTCCCAAATCTAGAGTGAAATCGGCAGCTCCAAAGGCCAATAGTGAGATTTGATGATATTCCGGTTTTGCTGAGACTATCTGATATATATTTTCAAGCCCCTTAGCAGATTCGCATAATATCGCTACCTCCAGACTCCCTGGCTCCAGGCCATTTTTCTTCTCAGCTTCGCAGAGAAGTCTGTCAATTTCAAAGATTTCCCCTGAGGATTCCACCTTGGGGAATAATATACCATTCAGGTGATCGCAGACAACAGCCTCCAAATCTGCATTGCAGTACGGTGTGTTCAAACCATTCACCCTTACGTATGGTTTCCTTACAACATGATTGTCTAAAATGGACCTTACAACGGAACGTGTGTTCTCTTTTTCAGAAATTGGTACTGCATCTTCCAAATCAATAATTACCGCATCAGCTTTGGAGTTGATCGCTTTCAATACCCGCTCAGGCCGGTTTCCCGGAGAAAAAAGAGCAGTTCTTATCAATCTCATATTATCACCTCTATTTGCCTATTCTTGATATACCAGCACATTTATCAACTCTCCATCGCCTTCCGCACATAAGTAATAATATCAGTAAAACTATCGGCAACATAACACCCGGCATCTTTGAGTGCCGCCATTTTGCTCGAAGGCTTTCCTACACCACGCTCTATTATTGAGGCGGCATGGCCAAAGATGGTTCCTTCCGGCATTCGCTCTACAAATCTTCCCCCTATGTATGCAATCAAAGGTTTGGTGAATCCTCCCTCTTTCGTGAAACCAGCTACGTCCTCTTCATAGCTTGTACCTGGTTCCCCCCACATTACGACTGCTTTTGTCTTAGTATCTTTCTCAAACATTTCCAAAATTTTCATGGGTGGTGAACCAATAAGGGCATCGCCTCCGATACTCACACACGTGCTTACTCCAAAGCCTGCGCGTTTCACCATCCAAGCACATTCAGCCGTCATTCCGCCGCTTCTAGAGATAACGCCCACTGTTCCGGGAACAAAACAACGTTCCGGATTATCACCGCCAATCGCCCCGATTTTCACCCTGTTCTCTGGAGTAATCACGCCCACTGAATTTGGGCCAATGACAGTACAATTTGCTGTTCTGGCAGCAAAGAGGAATCTTATTGCGTCCTGTTGGGGAATTCGTTCCGTAATAATAATAACCAAAGGGATATCGTTCCCAATCGATTCCATAACCGCATCGTAAGCAAAAGCCGGTGGAACATAGATGACAGCTGTATTGATCTCGTGGTCCTTACAAGCCCGTTTTACGGTGTCATATACCGGAACACCTTCAATTTTCTGCCCCTCCTTTCCCGGAGTTATTCCAGCCACAATATTAGTCCCGTATAATAATGCGTGTTTCGTAACCATAGACGCTTCTCTCCCGGTTATGCCCTGAATGACGATTTTCGAAGTTTTATCCACGAGTATTGCCATCTTAATATTCCTCCTCGGGATAAGCCTTTTCCATTTTACTTACCATTATCCGGGCAGTATCTTCCATCGTAATGTCATCGCCATGATATTCAAGCCCGATCGCTTCACAGAGCCTCCTGGCCATTGCGTCATGCACACCAGCCAGCCTGACCACCGCTGGGAACTTTTGCGGATTGATATTTAGATCTTTAAAGGCGCCAATTATCCCTTTCGCCACAATATCCGTCTGTGTATTATTGGTAATGTTCATGTTCATAAAGAAGCCTTTAACACCGTGTTTTGAAAGAACGCCTTTCACCAATCCTCTTACCTTTGCTTCCGGTGGGTTCCCGCCAAACTCAGTGTAGTTCGCCGGCTTTCCGCCAAACCGAATCAACGCATCGTAAGACAACAGGCTGCCCCCCCCTCCTCCACAGAAAAACCCAATATTGCCTCCGTCTATTTCAACATATCGAGCGGTCCCCCTATAAGCTTCCATTTTATCGACCTCGATCATCTCTTTCTCCAAAGCGGATAAAGGTCTCCATGCCCTATCGCTACCCACTTCGACTTTGTTTTTAAAATACGGCTGCCTGTATAAAGCATCATCATCAACTCCCATCAAGACCGCAGCAGCAACAACTTCCTCATTCGAGGTTACCGCCAGGGGATTGATTTCAATAATGGTACAATCATATTTTAGGAAAAGATCAAATATTCTTTTAGTGATCTCCGTTGCATTCAACAGGACGCCGCCTCGCAGCCCCAGGTCGGACCAAATTGCTCTAACTTCATAAGGATGAACTCCTTCGGCCAAATAGACAGGATATTTAATCACTTTTGCGGGGTGAGATTTAGCGATTTCCTCAATATCCATCCCTCCAGCGCTGCTGGCGATAACAACCGGACAAATCTCTCTAGAGTTGTATGTAATAGACACGTAGAGCTCCTGTCGAATATCTAGCTTCTTCTCTACCAGCACCCTGTCAACCGGAAAATTTCGAACCGTCATACTCAGTATTTCTTCGGCGATCCTTCCTGCTTCGTCAGGATTTTCCGCAAATCTGACTGCTCCGGTTTTGCCTCGCTTACCGACAGTGACCAGTGCTTTGATTACAATCGGACATCCAATTTTCTCAGCGGCTTTCCGAGCTTCCTCGGCACTACTCGCCACTGCGGACTCCGGTATCGGAATCCCATTCTTTTTTAAAACTTCCTTCCCAACGTTCTCTAAAACCCTAGCCATTATCAACTTCCTTTTCTTCTTCGCCCATATTATGCCGGACTCTATGAAGTTCCGCCCATTGCAATTGAGGAATCTCAGAAACGCGGGACAGGTCCCCAGCTTCAGTGATTAGATTATCATAAGCAATAATTTCAGCCCTTCTAATCGTAGCTGATATGAGGGCTCCCGCAGTTCCCAGGTAGTCGGTCTTATACATTAACAACCGAAAATCTTGTTATTCTGACAAGCTTTTCCATTAAAATCAAGTACATCGCAATCTTCCCAGCAATTCTAAATTTGGCAGATAAGTTCTGTATGGCATAAACATTGCTGTTTTAATCTGGCACAGTCAGATCAGTCATCGGCCGGGTAATACTCTTATGGACGTACCGTACATTCTTGGAGCACGATGAACTCATGTTCCAGAAGAATAACCTGGGGGCAGTCCGGTTTTATAACTACAGCCATCAGTACACTGTGAGAATAGCTAATTTCTCATTTCTCCAGGTAAGGCGCTGCAAACCTCCTTGAATAAGCCCCATTCTTTTTCAGCTGCCTGTTCCAGTAGAAATTCAACAGTCCGGTGGGCCTGAGCAGCTGTAACAGCAGAAGTACTATTGGCGAGAGACGTTCCGGCTTTGCCAGTTGCTCAATCAGGCTTTGATCGAAGGATCCATCCCGGCCGAAAACCCTGCCCAATTTATAGAACCTGGTGAAAAGCTTAGCGGTCATCTGCGGAGGCTGTACCTGAATTTCCTCAGCCCCGCCCTTCACAATGGTGCCCAGGTAGCAACATCCCAGCCTGGAAGCAAGTTTTTCATTATACCGTTCCACCATCCGGCTGTGTGCGGCCTCGGGAAAGCCGGATTGGACAATAAATCCAAGGTCAGGATTACTCTTCCGACTTACAAAAGGTTCCGGCGACTCAATAAAACACTTGACCACTCCGGGCATGGAATCCGTATAGAGGGGAAAAGCGAGAAGAACACATTCTGCCTCAGTAAATGCACGCTTGAATTGATCCTGTTCTTTGACCAGGTTAAGGTAATAGACCTCGTGGCTGTTCCCCTCTGTTTCGGAGAATCCTTTTAAGAAATGCTCCAGCAATATACGGGTATTGCTCCTGCGTCCCCGCGGCGAGCCGTTAAATACTGCTAATTTCATTGACTACCTCCCCAATGGATGTATCAGTTGATCGCACAAAAGCCAGGCTGCTTTTCATGTTGAGGGCTGTACGCTCGTAGATACGGCTAATAATATCCATATCCTCATCATCCGTATCCTGCTGCCTCTTCAGAATCAGAGCCAGCTGCGGGTAGTGATCATAGCGGGCCCGGTGATGCACCTCGCCGCGATCGATCGCTAAATAGGGATGGATCAATGGTATCAGCCTGTCATTCACTTTTTTAAGAAGCGCACTGGGAAAACCCATGATTACCGAACTGGCATAGAGAGCCAGATCAGACCGGACCAGCTCACGGCAGACCATAGCTGAGTCATCCTTGACTACACACTCTCCGGGTGTCCGCACCCAGCAGCCGAAACAGCCGGTACAGTATTTAATTGTCAAATCCTTAAGTGCAAATTGAACGACTGAGTGTTTTTCTGCTTCCAGGGCTGCTGAGAGCTCTTTCAAGTAGCAGTCAAGCCCATTCCTGCTGCTGCCCGGGTTGCCGTTCAGTATACATATCTTCATAATTCCTCCTTATGGAGAGTCTTGTCCTGACGATCGTGCTCTCCGTTTTTAACACGTTGAATGACTCCCTCCACCCACTCAAGCTGGGCCCTGGCCATGGTTACCCCGCACTCCAGGGTGAGCAGAGAACCATAGCCACAGCTAAAGCTCTCCCTCTTCGGTAATCTGAAACACCTTGCGGCTGGGCCGGTTTCCCTTTAGCAACAACCTCCATCGATGCCCAGCCCCGCTCCAACAGCCGCGACAGGGTGCGGTAAATCCGGCTCTGGTCAGTCGGCCAAAAATGATGCACCGCTCTATCGAAGAGCTTCTTCTGATCGTAACCGGAAAATGGTTTGTAATTAATGAACCCCAGAACAGCATGCTCTAATGACATTATTAGACATCTCAATTATATGCTTTATCTACTATAGGATTAATCATATAACAACACTGCTTTAATGTAAAATAAAGAAGATTATTGCTGTTTCGCCCGATAGCGAATTCTACAAAGGATCATTCCGGCAAGCACTGTTGTGCCCATCACGGTCATTGCCCGCAACAGACCCAGATTGTAATAGGGAAGAGGATTGAGGATGATCCTTGCAAAGTGATTCCTATTGAAAAGCAGCATGAGAGTTGCGATGTTATGCTTGTAGAGATAGACGGAACTACCAGTCCACAAATACAAGAGGTAAAAGGAATTACAGGCATGGAGGGGTAAATATTCGGTGAAC
>Ga0209976_10001531_pt1 | contig 13593 bp, 31 predicted proteins | sample SumtaG_FD_182806 | JGI IMG/M metagenome (GOLD analysis project Ga0209976, IMG submission 182806) | Deep subsurface microbial communities from Indian Ocean to uncover new lineages of life (NeLLi) - Sumatra_00157 metaG (SPAdes) (version 2) | ecosystem: Environmental > Aquatic > Marine > Oceanic >...
ACTCGGGTGGGTCGCATTCGTTCAACAAGGGGCCGATGTCGTTGATCCAATTCGACCCGGCATCACAGTGTTGACCACCATCAATTCGAAACATGGCACAGTGTCCGTCGCCGTTGGCAGGATTCCATCCGACGTGTAAGGCACCGTCGACAAGAGAAGCCAACGTGACAACGCACTGGTGCCTATCGTGTGGTTCGGAATGGACAGCAGTAACGACGTAATATGGTACACGGTACCCCGCTCGATCGAAGTGACTACTCGACTCAGGGTTGGGTGGGATCACGCAAGCCAACCACGTGTCGTCCAATTTGTAGGTATTGCTATATTTTCCGGGCACCACAACGATGTCCCCAACCCTCAGACCACCGGTGTCAAACGGCTGCTCTTGGCATTCCTCAGCCTGACCCATGGAGATGAATGTGGAACCACATACGGGACATGCGAACAGAATCGAACCGAACTGGTCACGGAGGGAATCAACTTCGAGCCCGGTCTTGATGTCGTCGTGAGCCGAAATGAGTGTTCTGATGTCTCTCATAGTTCCTCCAATGGACAGACGGAATTCCATACCGAACTGATGTGGTCGTAAGTTGGAATGACTGCTGGGTCCTCTAAGGTGTGACCGGCCGCCCGGTATAGGAATGTCCCATTCTTTAGGCGGGGTTCCAAGTCGGTCGTCCAATTTTTCCCGATCGAATGCAACATGTCGTGTATCTTGGGTAGGCTCTTCCCCTGGAGTTGGCTGTGACTGAGGTAGGCTTGGGCATACATCATCACGGAGTTGCGATGCCAATCCTGTGCTCGCCAGAGGAAGTAGTTGGCGATTTCATCTTCCGGGATGTTGAAGGCGCGGGAGTCGAATGCTGCTGTCAATACGCCCTCCCCCACATCGAACATATTACCTATGAAAAACGCTGTCATCTGACTCGCACTGATCGACTCAATCTTCGATTGGCGGTAATCGAACCATCCCTCGGTGGCGAGATTGTCGTAGTCGGTTAGCACAAAACTGGCTTCATCACTCTGGATGTATGCCAGCTTGCAACCTTGCATATCATGAAACAGATCTCTCGCGGATTGAATCATGGCCCCGATAAACTGCTGGTCGAAAGGCTTGTTGTACGTTGCTGTCAAGGTATGGAACGCTCGCCCGTCAACTCGGACAATGATCGGCGTGCGACGGGTCAAGTAATGCCGATCGCGTAATTCGTAGTTTTCTTTCATCCGTTGAGCTAGGCTCTTCATGATGACTCCTGGCACTGTTGGCAGACACCCTCGAATTGCCCGATAATGAAATTGCACCGAGTGGGCGGCAAATTGAAGGTTCCGAATTCACGGTTGTAGTGACACTCGCGTAGACGCATTACAGGTCGATAGAGTTCTCGGGCTTCACCTAGGTTGGCCACGTTGGCTACGTACTGTTCTACGTGAGTGCTTCGATACAATTCACTGATTTCAAATCGTCCGCACCCTCGACAGGGATAAACAAGAACCTGGTGAAGGGTTGCCCACTTGCGTTCTAGCTTGGCGATTCGATCATACCACTTGTACATCTGTTTGAGTCGACGGTTGGCCGCTTCCGCTTCTGCCGTGTTCATAACACCGTCGTCCATTCCTTGACCAATTCAATGATGCCTCGATCCACTGTATTCCCGGTATGACCACCATCCAAGCAAAACGCAATCACCCTGGCATCTAGTTCACTATCCGCAATGATCTGATAATCATTGGTGGCCTCACTAAGCTCAGTGTAGACTCGTATCTTGAATTGTTTCAGTTGATTCCAGGCTGCCCTCAGCTTTGCCATTGCTGATCCGCCTTCCATTTTGCCAATTTCCATCAGGCGATCCAATTCTTCTGTGGTTAGCTGTACTTCAACGTCACGTGGACTCACGTGCTTACCACCCTCGATAACAGCAATCGCCTTGGTAACCAGATCGTCGTCTGGGATATCACCACCAAGTGCCGACCGGAGTCTATCTAAATCGTTGCATTGATTCATGTCATTTCTCCAAAGCAATGGTGATGTTCATCTCGGTCCCGAACCCACCCGATGTCATGTAGGCATTCGGGAAGTACTTACGGATCGCTGGCATGACGATGTTCTTCCACTCCCAATGACCACCCGCCGCCACGATGTGCAGGTAGGTTTTGTTTCGATGTGCCAGTTTCCGGTGTTTGACTTTCACTGCCGCACCGAGATTTTGCAGCGCGTCTCGTGTATCCCGCACCCTTTGGTTGTATTCTTGTATGTTCATTGAGATGCCTCCCAGGCTAGCTGCACATCCTCTTTTGTATGAACGTAGATCAGAACCTCGCCGGTGATGTCCTCGGCTTCCTCGGCTTCCTCAAGGTTGGGCATCGTTCGAGTATCTTCGACACGTATGACACTGGCCCACACATCGGGCCCATCAATGTGAACACTCAAACTGCCGTTGTGAAGACCTTCCCAGTTTTCACGGTTTTTCAATGCTTGAATCATCCTGGCAAGGTTCATCTGAGGGTCACTCTTTTCGGCCCATAAACACCAGGAGTAGTTGATCTTTCGGAACGCCCCGATTGGATAACGTTGGCCACGCCAAATCACCCAGACGGTTGGGGAGGTGGCGGCAAGCAGCGCGGACTTCACCTCGTGGATGCCTATGTAATCAAAACGGGGCTCGAAGTTGTGTTCGCAGTGTTCGCAGTTCATTCCATCTGCTCCATCTTCTCCATTCGCTCCATCAGTTCTTCAACAGCATCCTTGGCTTCCTTGAGTGGTATCCCGGTCAACTCGCGGCACAGTTTGATTGCCCCGATCTTTTTGTCGGCGCGGATAAGCGGGATGCACTTTCGTTCCCATGGGTTGAATCCCACCGCGTCGACAACAGCTTGTGGGTTCATCTTGGCAATCTGGATTACGATGTCTCGGAAGTCGGTTTCCGGATTGGTCAGGATGTCGATGGCTTTTGCGTAGTAACTCATGTCGTGTCTCCTTAAAAGTGAGGCTGTCCCGGCGGGTGGTATTTCAAGAGCGGGGTCCCGCGAGCGCCCGGTAGACTCTGAGTCTCCACGGGTGTCTAATACCCCTCCCACCTATCCTACACGACCGGGACTCGGTCGCGACCTTTGCCTCAGAACATACTTCATGCTAGGTATTTCTCCGCTCTTTGCGCTGCTTCTCCTAAATGACGTCTGTCTTCTAAGATCTCGACGACCGTGGGATCGCTCCGCAGTGAATGACCATCCTCCAAGCTGTTGATCTGTTCCAGGAAAATCAGGTAGCTTTCCAACCGAGGGTAGACTATCTTGTCGAGGATGTTTCGCAGATCGACATTTTTTTGTGACGTGGGTGCTACCCGACAACTGTGAAGTTGTAGATCGAAGGCTTGTATGATTGTCATTTGCTGACCCTTTCGAACTTGATGATGTGGTATTCGGCCAACACGATTCCACCCTCACTGATTCTCACAATATTGGATTGGTCTGGTGGACGGACTTCAACGTGGACCACGTCATTTGTGGACGCCCAATAATTGTCGAGGGCGATTTGTTTCAGACCATCGGCATCTTGTGCGAAATCATCGAACAGATCATTCGGTTCGCCCGTCCGGCTCAGCATATAGATGGTGTTCATTCCGTCCACTCCACACTCAGCACCACACTGGAGTCTAGAATCGCTGTTCGGTCAAAATCGGATGCATCAGTCAGTGGCGTCGTTTCGTGTCTCAGACAATTGCTCAGTACGTGGTATTCCTCCCGACTACGCACCCGTCGAACGCGAGAGGCAGCGGTGTAATGATCACCAAGCCCTGTTATGACTTCTCGGTAGGTTCCAGTAAAGAAGCTAATCGGAACCCAATTATCTCCGATGTACGTTTCCAGTATGAACAGTTTCATGCTACCTTCTCCAGGATCTTGGCACGGTTTACCATCGTCTCTTTCACTCCGTTGTAGTCGCCATGCTTCTTCACGGTCGCCTTGATGTTGACCACGTCGCCCGGCTCCAGGTCATCCAGATTCACTGTGGCAAACCACTTGATGAGGTTGCCGGGCTCGTCTTCAAATACCACGAGGGTGGTGAGACCCCAATCACCCTCAAAGGATTTCATGGACTTCACGGTGAGCTTGTCGAAGCGCCGTCGAACTTTGAGCTTGCCAACCCACTCCCGGCTCTTGACGGCATCCTCACACTTCCGTTGGGCGATCTCCTCTTCCCGCTCCATGTGTCGTAGGTAGGCCGAGATGAGCGAGGCAACGATGCCTGACGTGCTACGGAGGACGAACCCTGCTCGACAGGCAACGCCAAGATTGTACAGATAGTCATCAGTGCCCGTGGTTGACAATGCCTTGCCCCACTCAAGTGCCTCAGTCACAAGTTTCTCGTCACGCTCTTGGTGGTGAAGATCATTTGACTCGACCCAGTGATCGAACATCTTTATGGATTCGGCGTTGTGTGGAGGTCGCACCAGGGTCCAAGCATCGGATGACGTGGAAGAATCTTCGAAACGTGCCTGTGCCTTGCTGACCCAGCCCAGACGACGGATGCAAATGGCGACAGCGTTCAGATACTCGATCATGTCGATGGCATCTTCGTGATGTCCACCACCCCAGCCATCGCTTGCCCCACCGAGGGCTCCGCTGACTGAGAATCCCCAGGCCGCCTGGGCTAGTAGTTGTTCCGGGCTCTTGCCACCAAGGAAATCCTTGATACATTGGCGGCCTACCTGGACGTAACGGCCATCCTCGTGCTTGAGTACGAAGACGGTCTTTCGACGACGAGCCGAGTTGCAGTGGTCACAATAGAGGCCATTGGTCCGGAAATATGCGGGGCAGGTTTCGCCAGGCACACACTTAATCAGCTTCTCGCCTTCGAGTTCTTCGATTTTGGCCACCAGACTCCAACCTGCCAGCTTCGGTGTCGAGCCGATCACGGTAACATTGAAGACGGGGACGTTGTACTTGAGAACACGCCCACCCGGCATGATCTTGCTCCGCTCGATGACCACCTCATCTAGCACTTCAACAGTGGCCGGTTCGCAGCCAAGCTTCTTTGCCTTCTTATTCAGAAGGTAGATCTTCTCACGAAGCATATTCAGGTCGAAAGAATCGAGTTGGACGTAGTCGTTCATGGTGTCTTCCTTTATCTAAAGTATACACCATGAATCTCATTTGTCAAGTGGAATCTTGAGAAATTTCGATTACATCCACCATCATATCGCAATCGAAGCACCATTCCTTAAATTCCTTCCGATCCATGAGATCAGTACCACTGATATCACCCCATCCTGTTGGGTCGTTTTTGCTGTGCTTCCACCGGGCTTCCTGCTCAGTATCCGCTTCGACGATTTCCACCGTCAACTCATTATCGTAAAAGTTGATGTACCCTACAGCGAATTGTCTCATGGTGTCTCCTCTTCAAAATTGTTCAGTAAATCCATTCTGATGTCAATCGCCTCGACTTTTTTCAGCAGATCAATGCGTTTCTGCGATTCGCGGCCATACAACGCATCCAACGCCTCAGTGCGAGTATCATGGAGGAGATCTGTGTCGCGCGGAAAAGTATGCCCGAAGTGAATCGCTGTGTCCACGTCATCATGGTGTGAGCCACTCTCACGTCTCAACTGCTTCTTCGTTTCTTTGAAATCGCCTTTGGCCACATACAACCGGTCACACCAGAAGCCTGCCACCCATTTCTCAACTGTCTTTGACATCGCCGTGCTCCTTTAGAGGACTTTCACCATGGATCACTTGCAGACATGACTGTATCAGCTTCCAGGCACCCAGGCGTCTGGGCCACTTCCAAAGCTTTCCTTCGTGGCGCGTCGTCTCAGTCGTGAAGTTGAATTCGTAGTTACCCTGGTCATCATCCAAACTGAAGTCCTCACTGACGTTTGCGATTTTCATCACTCCGATGGTCCGCTTATGGTCTTCCTGACCCATGGGTACGATTTCCAGTGTTAGTCTGAGCATGTTAACTCCATTCTACTTGTGTGCAGCCATTGAGTCGAGGCGCGGTCCGAAATTCACAGTGTTCGCGGTGGTAGTCGAATTCCCCTTGCCCGTGAAGACGACGCCATCGTAGATTGTCAATTCGCCCGAACTTGCTCATCAAGGCATTGAACTCGTCGTAAGTTGCCAACAGGAGTTGGAACGGCTTCCAATTGTCTCCTTCTTTGATTTCGATCAAGTATGCGTGATTCATATGATGCTCCTCAGCAACTGTTCCAGATTCGCTAAGGCATTCGGCCCAGTCCACGACTGGTAGTAGTGATGATTCCACTTCCCACTGTGTGGATTGCAATTCACGACCTGCTTGGCATCTGGTGGACTGTCGAAGCGTGTAAACACTGTCCCTGGGCCACCCAAATGGTGAGTTTCGTGGGCTTCCACCAGAAGCGATAGCATACCGACCTTGGTCTTCAATCGCCACGGGTACCATTCATCAACGGGCTCGGCGCCCAGGCTCTCGATGAGGGCGTTGGCTCTCTTTGCCCATCGGTGTCGGTCACGTTGTCTCATCACTTGACCTCTTCAAAATAGTCGACGGCCGCGAGAGCGCCAGACCCATAACCAGCCCGTGCGAAAGCATCGGGTATACTGGTACCCGTTACGGTTTCTTTTTTCCCATCCAACCAGTGTAGGGTAAACCGTTTTTCATCGACTCTGTCGTTGATCCGATTTTCCATCCGATTGGCTATGTCTCGTAGCAAGTCCACATCACTCTCGTCAACATTGAATCTGGCAGGGATATGCCAGATACGGTCGGCAAGGTCACGCAGGTACTGTTCGTCGGTCATTTCGGGCATGATTCACTCATGGCAAAGGGAATAGATAGTCTCGGCCAAGGTATCACACATGGCTGAACAGGATTCGATTTCTTCACCACGAATGGGGCTCCTGTGACCACCCCACAGGATGACTTTGTATTCGTCCAAGTGGGTCAACTCAATGATGATCTTATGGAACAGTCGGGGTTTGATGGTCACGCGGAACATTAAACCGCCACGGCGATCATCGTTTACATCAAGGGCGACGAAGGAGTGAGCCCGAAAAGTGGCCAAGCACCACTCGTCACCTACGTGGATCTGTTCACGGATGGTCAGGGCGATCTGCCGTTCGTCACTCATGGTTTGCTCCGTACACTGACGTTTGTATACTCTGGTTGCGTGTCTCATACCTAAAGTATACCACACTATTCGCGTTTGTCAAATCAAAATCTACCAAGAGTTGGATTGCTACACCAACCGTTGTCGGACACCGTTAGCATTTTGATCCCCAGGACCGACTCCCCTCGGATCGCAATGATGCTGCCCCGCGTGGGCATCGCCTTGGTAGGGTTAAGTGGAGGCGGCGGGAATCGAACCCGCGTCCTGCGATGGCTTCCATGCAGCCGTCTACGTGTGTTTCCGATCAATCGTTTCTCGCTGGTTCAGGCTCAATCGGCAACGCGATTCCCAGCAAGTTGGCGTAGTCTTAAACCCCGTCCGGCCAACGTCGAACTTAGGGGTAGCATCCGAATCCCGATGGCCGGTCGCAGGTCCGATTCGGCGGGGACCTTTTGACCAGATGGCGGTTGTTATGCCGCCATGGCAAGTCGCTTAGTGCAAATTAACTTTGCGATCGGCTTTTAACGTGGCCAACCGATCAACCACGACACGCAGGCTACAGTTCCGCTATCCAGTCGAAACCATTTCGCCCCCTTGTAAAGACTGGGGTGCCACGGAGTTGCATGTGGCACCCCAGTACGTCGCCGAAAGCAGCCTCGTAAAGGCTGTCCGCTAGAATTCTGTCATACCCGTGTCCTCCGTGGTTTAGCATGGCTGCGTCGGATGCACGGCAGCCCGCGTGCGATTGGTGATAGTCTCAAACGTCTCTGTTCACTTGGCTTCGTCTCTTGGTGGATTACTTCATGGCTTGGTTCCTCCGGGCCGTGTTCTAGTCTCGTTGGGCAACCTCCTAGAATAGCGGGATCTGGACGGCGATGAATGGCCCGAGAGCGACGATCTGATCACTATCAACAATCGCATCACTACCGACGCCGCCTTCTTCATTCTGGGTGTGCGGGAACCACACACGATAATCGTCGCCACCACAGTAACTCAACAGGACACCATCCTTCTTGCCTTCATCGTCGAAGTATATGGTCACAAATCTTCCAATGTCCTCTTGGGCGACTGCTATTGACGAAATCATCGTGGACTCCTAATGTGGGTGTTACCGTCCTTTTGGTACTGCTGCGCGACTTGCATCGCAGTCAATTCGTCGGACCAGATGCAATAGCAGTAGCCCTCACTCTCAGTGTGGAAAACTCCCCAATCGCCGCTTTCCTCAATGAAATCGGCGTACCATTCTCCGTCACCGCCGTTTGCACACCGTGCATCATAGGCGTCAGCTAGCTCTTGCTATTGTTCAGTGGGTATCGTTTGTGGTAGAGTGCGACGAAGGCATGAGTCTAGGGCAGATGACACCGAGTCGGGTAGAGGGACATCCGAATAGTAGTTGAAGCATGCTCGCAAGGCATTCACGGATTCACGGATGATGTCGTTACGGGTCTTACTCATTATGTCCCCTTAGAACTTCGGAACATGGACAGCAACCAGCGGTCCAAGAGCCGTGATGTCTGCCGTGTCGACGAGTGTGCGGCTTCCTGCGCCACCGTCTTCACTAACTAGGTGCGGCAGCCAAATCTCGGCCACATCATCCTGGACTTCCAAAAGGACAGCATCCATTTTGCCTTCGCCCTCAAAGTAGGCGGTCACGAATCTTCCAGCGTCGGTCGGTTTGATCTTCATGTGGTGTCTCCTGGTTAGGCTCTCGGATGGTGTTGCGTGTAAACGGCTCTCTGCCGGGTCGTGGAAACGTGTGTATAGATCTGGGTCGAAGCGATTGATTGGTGGCCGAGCATCTCTTGTACGCTCCGTATGTCGGCACCGTTGTCTAACAGGTGCGTGGCAAAGCTATGCCGCAGGGAGTGCGGAGTAGCCTCCAGACCAACTTGCGCCGTGTACTTGTCCAGCATCTTCTGGACTCCGCGTGTACTGAGCCGCCCACCTTTGTAGTTTGTGTACACGGCTCCCACGGTGCGCCCGTCCAGCCACATCGTAAGAGCATGAATGGCTTGCTTGCCGATGGGAGCCAACCGTTCGCGGTCCCCTTTGCCGATTACCTTGACGGTTCCAGTGTCCAGATCCACGTCAGCTATATTCAGTCCGACCAATTCCGAGACACGCAGCCCTGCGGAGTACATCACTTCCAACAAGGCTCGATCCCGGAGGCCCAGGCGGTCGTGTCCAGGGGCGTCAAGCAGACGATCGATATCATGTGTGGCCACCAGGTGGGGCAGCCGTTGCCCACGTTTTGGAGCCCTGAGGGCTCGCGCATGGTTTTCCTCGACCAATCCCTCACGCTGAGCGAAGACGAAGAAACTGCGTATCGTGGCCAGTTTCCGACCAATCGTTGAGGCACAGTGCCCCACCTGGTGTAATCTCTTGAGCCATGCCCGCAGGTCTCCCATCCCAACCTGGTCCACATCTTGGTCGCCCAGGAACTCGACCAGGTCCCGCAGGTCCCTGTGGTACGCGCTCACTGTGTGTTCGCTAGCATTCCGCTCGACCCGCAGGTAGTCAACGAAGTCATCGACCACCACAGTGATGGCTCGGTCGCTCGGACCGCCTTGGACGATTCGCAGGGTCGGCTGTAGCTTGAGTGCTGTGCTGTTCATACTACAAGTATACACTACGATTCGGGTTTGTCAAACTCTTATTTGGCCGGATTGCCATTTTTTCTTGTAGGAGTCGCCCGCCGAATCCACATCCAACAGGATATGCCCTTGAGCCGGGTACACATCCACCCCTGTGGTGATCCCTTCAAAAGTTCCAAGCACCTTTGCTGCCGGGTCAAATTGGCTGAGAATATCAATAAGGTCTTGAATTGTCACGTCAACTCTCTTTAGTTGGGTTGTGCGGTCAAAGTAATCCGAGAGATTTTTCCTCTCGATGCAGTGCATCAATCACGGTTCTCAAATGGGCCACGGCCCACTCTCTTTCAGCGTTTGCTGGGCCGATCTCACCCTTACGGAGACCAGAGATACAAGCCCCATGGTGTACTTCTGCCGAGCGCCATTCATAAGCGGCCTGGATAACTGTTTCGCGTAGTCGATTGACGTTGACTCGTGGTTTAGTCATCGAGCACCTCATAGCCATAGTCAATGTGGTTGGCCATGTGATCCTCTGCATAGCCGTCGAGATGTTCCTCAAGTTGCCCACTAGTCATGTTTGCAATCTCCTTATCGGGGATGTCAATGATATCCTCGCGCATCCCGCCAACCATTCCAGTGTGCAGATAGAGTCGAACTTTCATCGAAACATGCTCCAGAAGTTTTCGTTGGACAAAGGTCGTGCCTGTTTGACTCGTTCTCTTGAGTTTTCGATTTGCTGCTTCATCACTTTAGGATCGCCTTCCGCGATGTCGATGACTACATCCAAAATGGAAACTCCAATGAATGCCCCAGTTTCGCTTTCAACCACATAGGTGTCCCCGGACGGAGATTCAATTTGGTAAGCGTAAAAACCGCCTCCCACATCAATTCGATTACCAACCTCCACCTCAGTGCAAATCGGAGCATTCACATCACCAAAATTGAATGGCCTGTAGGCTTCAGTCCAGACTAACATTGAACTCCTCCCGATGCTTGTAGTATTTCCAACAGGGAAGGTGTGGCAAAGCCTCTTTTGAGACCCTAATAATCTCATATTTCGCGCCCTTGAGGGGATGGGCAGTGGCCATACATCTCATCACTTCCTTAGCCCAATGTCTGGATGCAGTAAGCCATATTGCTGAGTGGTTCAAATCGGTTGCTAACAATTGTCGCCAACCCATCTCAGGGACACGGGTGTGATACCGAGTCCCACCCTTCCAAGTTCGGGCAATTGCATAGACCCATGTGTCTAACTGACGCAACTGACTGAGCCGAGTACGTGCGTCTTCGATGTCTTTCAGGCACTCTTCACGTGTTCGTAGATCAGACATTCGCCCACCTCTTGTTGAAGGCCCATAGTAGTGTCTTGTCGCTCATCAGTCTTCCAAGTACTCCACAATGCTCACCATGGCTCGCCGGGCTCCCCGCCACAGGGTTTGTAGTTTGGCATCTTTAATACGGCCTGCTGAGATGTAATCCCAGAGGCAATAGCCGAGCCCATGGTAAGCAATCTGATCTTGCACCTCTTCAACGCTGAGCGTTCCTTCCGGCAGGGGATCGGGCATCTCAATCTTAGGCATCCCCTTGGTAGGATCGTTGACCCAGCCGCCGGGCTCCACCTGTCGAACGAAGGAATGTCCGCACTCACATACCTTCTTTCGGGTGCCGTGCTGCTTGCTACACTTGGGACAGGTCTTCTTCGGCATGGCGTGGCGCCCAATTCAACAGGCTCTTGTAAACGAAGGATTCGTACAGCGCTTCTTTTTGTTCTTCAGTCGGTTCAAATGTTTCCGGGGCGTCGAGTGTGTCGCCTGGTTCGAACAACCGGCCAATCTCCAGGTCGGGATCAAAACTGTATAGGTGTGCGTAGTTTCTCACCCCTTGGAAGTCGGTTGTGGCTAGTGCGGCGGTTGGACATGTGAAAATGTGTTGGCGAACGCCTACCAAGACCATCTTCCCTTCGTTTACAAACGCGAATGCGTACATTACCCTACTCCCTCCCAGAGTTCAGCCCATTCGTCACAGATTACCTCCATAGCCTCCTCATCGCCCTCCCACCATCCAATAGACTCGGCCCGGTCAACAAGTTCATTGATTGCTGCCTTCATCTCTTCGGGCCCGTCCAAGATGGCCTGTGGCTCAAATACGCAGGATTCACCATACACTAGGACTGTCGCACTGGGGAAAATCACTTTGTATTGTTTGATCGCTTCTTTCTTGAGGTGCTCTTCACTTTGGAATCGTGCGGTCTTCAAGCCAGCCCTCCACTCAGGTCCATCGTCTTTTCTCCGATTACGCCTAGCAGCACCTGATTCCGTAAGGATGTGTTGCAAATCCTGTCGACTCCCTAGATCCTTCCCCAATTGCATCCATGCGTAGTAATGCTCAGCCGATTCGACACTACTCCCAATCCACGTCATCATGTGGCAGTAACAGATCATGTGGCCATACCTACGACCGCGTTGAGGAGGAAGTCTTGGAAGTCTCGCGAGCAATCAGTCGAACCGGTGATGTAGTGAGCCACCTCTTCCAACGCGACCTTCAAGGTGTGCTTGCTGACGGCACTGGAGATGTCTTCTCGAAGGTAGACCGTGCCATCCTCATAGTAGCCCATGGTTTCACCCTCGGCATCCATCAGGTCACGGTAACAGCTTACTCGTGGCTTCGTCTTCCCTTTGGTCATTTCGAGTTCTAGGAGCCAGGTCCAGACGATATCGACCGCTTGGAGGGCGGACGCACTGGCAACCAGGGGTTCTTTTCCCGCCTGCTCGTTCTCAGATAGGACCGTCTCGGAAGTTTTCACGCCGAAACGGGCTGCCGTTCGCACCCAACTATTCCCCTTGACCGCCTTGACGTTGAATCCCTTACGACTGGCAAATTCATTGACGTGCGTCGATTCCAGATCCCCCAAGACCGCATCACCGGCCACCTGTTCCCATCCCTTCTGCCAGGCGTCCTGTTCGTCAGTCGAGGGCGTTTCATACGTGGGGAGAAGGTAGTAGGGGTCCAGTTCAGACTCAAATGTCTGATCGACTGCTATCAGGCTCCTGTAGATTGTGGCAATGGTATCTGGGTCAGCGCGGCGAATCGCTCTGGCACATGCCGCTCGGGTGTGGTATTCGTTGGAATTACGACACTCGTCAATTTTCAAATCCGCCGGGGGGAAGTTGTAGTCGTACAAACTGCGGTGCTTGGTCTCCTTGATCTCGCGAACCATGACACCACCACGATAGATTACTGGCGTCTGGCTGTCGCACAGATTACGATCCGCTTTGGGCAAGAGAATCTGATAGACCTGTTCGGGCTGCTTACTAAAGTGCAGGAACCTCTTGGGCAACTCGCCATAATACGATTGCACGTCTGGTGTCATCTCAACGAAAATACGGGTAAACCCCTCACATGCCCGCCGTTGAGTTTCATCAACGGGGATGACCTTCAGCTTGCCATCACGTTTGGCATTGAGGAATTCCTTCTCCTGACGGATGGTGCGGTCGAGGGCGTTGGCGACGAACTCCCGCAGAGCCATGGCTGTTTCATTCCAGTCGATGACACCAAAGTCTAAGCACCAGCCACAGTCAATGGTCCTATTGCTGGTTCCACCAAGCTTGCAGTACACTCGCTGAACGGTCTTTGAGGTCAAACCATCGTGGATATCTTCGTCGAGGGTGAAGAAGTCCAGCCGAGTTTTGCCACAATAGATCCAGAATTTGATACCGGCCCGGAGCAGGACATTGACGGCATGTTTGGCACCGGAGCCAAATTGCCCGATGGTACCTTTGACTCCACAGTCGCGAGTGGTGGACATGCCTAACAGGGTGTAGGCTTCGATTGGGGCTACGCCAGGGTTTTGGATGAGCAGGTAGTTCATGGTGGTCGTTCCTTAGGCGGCTCGTTCAAGTACAACGTAGAAGGTG
>Ga0209976_10001532_pt1 | contig 13592 bp, 14 predicted proteins | sample SumtaG_FD_182806 | JGI IMG/M metagenome (GOLD analysis project Ga0209976, IMG submission 182806) | Deep subsurface microbial communities from Indian Ocean to uncover new lineages of life (NeLLi) - Sumatra_00157 metaG (SPAdes) (version 2) | ecosystem: Environmental > Aquatic > Marine > Oceanic >...
CTCTTATGGCTGCTCGCGCGTAAGAGCGGGCAGTTCCGGGCCTTGGTCAGCGTTCAGGGCTTCGATTGCTTCTCCTGCCATATCGCGCCGTCGCGGATCGCCGGGCTCAAGCGGGGACTGGAGCGCGAGCCTTACGCGACGATGCAGGCCTTCTGGCGCTCCTGCGGCGCGCCGGACTTTGCGCCGCCCGAGGCGCTCGATGTCGCGCGCCTCGACGAAGGCCTCGATTGGTTGATGCATTGGGACGCACGAAAAGCTAAAGACGAACTGAAATGCCCCGTGCTTCCCCTTTCTGCCCGCGACGATGCCATCGTGCCCGCCGCCATGAGCGAGGCGATTTGGCACGACGCCGGGCTCATCGTCTCGCCGGATGGCGGCCATGTCCTTCCCTTGAGGCACCCGCGATGGTGCGCACGTCATGTCCTTGAATTCGCCCATTCTCTCCCGTCATAGCGCGAAGATCGCGGAAAGCTTCAGCGCGCGCGCCGAAAGCTATGAGTCTCACGCCGGCCTTCAGAGCGCCATTGCCGGGCGGCTCGCCCGGCTTCTCCCCGAACTTGAGCGGCCGCGCGTGCTTGAGCTTGGCTGCGGCACAGGCCTGTTCAGCCGCCATCTGGTGCGGCGCTACAAGCAAGGGCGCTTTGTTATGACCGACGTTGCCCCCGCAATGATCGCGGAATGCCGGCGCAACCTCTTGGGCCTGGGCGCAGGCCATATCAGCTACGAGGTGATGGATGCAGGCGAGGCGGGGGGCCATGCCGGGCTCGACTTGATCGTCTCCAGCATGACGCTTCACTGGCTCGCCGATCCGGCCTTGAGCCTTGAACGCTTGCGCCGGTTGCTTAACCCCGGCGGTCTCCTGCTCTATGCCACGCTCGGGCCCGAAAGTTTCGCTGAGTGGCGCGCCGGGCTCGCAAGCGAAGGTCTAGAGAGCGGGCTTGCCGATATTCCGCTGCTGCCCGGCATGGCCGATGAGGAGAAGCTTGCGCCCGATGCTGACACGCTCTCCTTCCTCCGCCGCATGAAAGCGGTTGGCGGGCTTACGCCGCGTCAAGGCTACCTCCGGCTATCGCCCGGCGCGCTCCGCCGCGCGATCCGGACCACCGACTCCCGGTTCGGCGGGCGCGTCACCTGGCATATCGTCTATGGCGCGGCCAACGCGCCGGAGGCGAGCCGGTCGAGCCCTTCGGCGACGCCGTCATAGGCGCGTGTCAGTTCCGCATCGGTGATGCAGTATGGCGGCATCAGATAAACCGTTGCTCCGAGCGGTCTGATGTTGAGACCATGAGCGAGGTACCAGTCGCGTAAGCGCCGGCTTGCGTCTGACTGATAGCCGCCGGCTTCCTTCACGTCGAAGGCGAGCATCGAGCCAATCAGGCGAGGCCTGGTTACGTCGGGACGTCCTGCAAGCGCGGTCATCATCGCCTGGTGCGACCGGTTGATCTGCGCGATCCGTTCAAGCGTCCTCTCTTCCTCGAACAGCGCAAGCGAAGCGAGCGCCACGGCACAAGCGAGCGGATTGGCGGTGAAGGAATGCCCGTGGGGAAGCGCGCGGTCGAAGGTCTCGCCGAGAAACGCCTCAAACACGGCGTCCCGCGCCACCGTCACCGCCATCGGCATATAGCCGGCGGTAAGCCCTTTGGACAGGCAGACGAGGTCGGGGACGATTTCCGCCTGCTCCATGGCGAACATCGTCCCCGTTCGCCCAAAGCCCGTTGCGACCTCGTCGAAGATAACGAGAACGCCCGCTTGCCGCGCCACCTCAACGAGACGCTTGAGAAAGATCGGGCGGCAGATTCGCATGCCGCTGGCGCCCTGCAGCAAGGGCTCGAGAATCAGCGCCGCCACCCCGTGCTTGTGGTCGGCCAGAAGCGCCTCGAAGGCCGATAACGCGCCCGCCTCTCGTTCGTCCACGGCATCGTCGCCCTCAAACGTCGCGGGATAAGGCAGCACCATGACCTCGCACATCAGATCGCGGAACGGTTTGAAGAATTGCGAGCCGCGCCCGAGTGACATGGCGCCAAGCGTGTCGCCGTGATAGCCGCCGTCGAAGGCAATCAATGTCCGTCGCCGCGGCTCTCCGCAATTGATCCAATATTGATAGGCGATCTTGAGCGCGACCTCGACCGAGGTGGAGCCGTCGTCAGAGAAGAACACTCTGTTCAGATCGCCCGGGAGCACCTTTGCCAACAAAGCGGCAAGATCGGCTGCCGGCTGGTGGGTAAAGCCTGCAAACATCACATGCTCGAACCGGCTCGCCTGTTCGGCAAGAGCTGCGTTCAGTTTTGGATGCGAATGCCCATGGGTGCAGGTCCACCACGACGACACGAGATCGAGACTCTCATTGCCGTCGGCATCGAACAGAGACGCTCCCTTGGCGCGCGCGATGACAATGGGCTCGCTCTCGGTCCCATGCTGGGTGAAGGGATGCCAGACGTGGCGCCGGTCGCGCGCGAGCACCTCCTCTTCTGCCGAGGCGCCTTTGCGCTTGGATCTTGTATCGTCGTTCATGCGGCAATTCGTGCGAGTTTGGCTAGATCGAGCTCTGGCTCGATGGCGGCGAGTGTTGCCGTTGTCAGCTGATCGAGCCAGGGAATTTCGGCGATGACCTCCACTCTGCCATAACGCTCGATGGCGGCGCGATTATGCGGCGTCTCGGGACCGTTCACCACGACGCCGGCAAGAGGAAGACCGCGCCGCCTGATGGCCTCGAGTGACAGAAGCGTATGGTTGATGGTGCCAAGCGTGGAGCGTACGACGAGGATCAACGGCAGCTCAAGCTCCTGCGCAAGGTCGATGATGTAAGAGTCTTCGTCGAGCGGCACCATGAGCCCGCCGGCGCCTTCGACCACCAGCGGCCGGTCGCAAGAAGGGGGCACGAGCTTCGCCATGTCGATGGCAATACCGGCCCGCCGCGCCGCCTCGTGCGGGGCGATCGGCTCAGGTAATATATAGGCCTCGGGCAGGATGCGGGCCGGGGCCGTACCGGAGAGACGGCGCACAATGGCAGAGTCGGTCTCCGGATGGTTCCCGGCCTGGACCGGCTTCCAGTAGCAGGCGCCGAGCCGCGCCACGAGCCAAGCCGAGACGACCGTCTTGCCGACATCGGTGTCGGATCCGGTAACGAAGAAACCCTGCACCACTGTCCTAGCCCAAAAGGGGCTCCTCCCAAGAGAAGGCGACTGTATAGAGGCCGTCGGCGCGAGGCAAAGGGGGTGGACGGGGCTGCGCCTTTCAGGCGACATAGCTGCCACCCATGCGTCTTTTTCTCATCGCCGCTTCCTTCGCACTGTTCGCCGCCTGCGCCCCGCAAGGGATCGAGGCCAAGACTCTGCGCATGGCCTATGATTCCGACCCCACCTCGCTCGATCCCCACGAGCAGCTGTCGGGCGCAACGCTGCAGATGTCCCACCTTCTCTTCGATCCGCTGATCCGCTTTCGCCAAGACCTCTCGATCGAGCCGCGCCTGGCCAAAAGCTTTGAGACGATCGACGAGCGCACTACGCGCTTTCACTTGCGCGAGGGCGTGAAATTTCAATCCGGACGCACGCTCTCGGCGCATGACGTGGTATGGACATTCAACCGGCTGAAACAGAGTCCCGACTTCAAGGCCCTGTTCGAGCCCTTCAGCGAAGCGCGTGCGGTCGACGATGTCACCGTCGATCTTGTGACCAAAGGTCCTTATCCGCTCGTGCTCAACCTCGCCACCTACATCTTCCCCATGGACCGGGCGTATTATTCCGGTGTCGACCGGCGCGGGCGCCCGAAGGATGCGATCGTCAAGCACGGCGCTTCGTTCGCGTCGACTCACGCAAGCGGCACCGGTCCCTTCATCGTCACCGAGCGCGAGCAAGGCGTGCGCCTCAAGCTTGAGCGCTTCGCCGATTATTGGGACAAGGACTCGCCGGGTAATGTCGACGAAATCGTTTTCACGCCGATCAAGGAACCGGCGACGCGGGTCGCGGCGCTACTCGCCGGCGATGTCGATTTCATTGCGCCGGTGCCGCCGACCGATCTCGCCCGCCTCAAGCAGGCGTCCTGCTGCACCCTCATCACCATGCCGAGCACGCGCATCCTGACCTTCCAGCTCAACCAGGAGCGCGTTCCGGCTTTCAAGGATCCGCGCGTGCGTCTTGCCATGATCTATGCGGTCAACGGCGCAGGCATCGCCGAGAAGATCATGCGCGGGCTTGCCACCGAAGCGGGCCAGCTCAGCCCGCAAGGTTACGCCGGGCACGATCCTGCGCTCGTTCCCCGTTACGACCTCGCCAAGGCCAAGGCACTGATGAAAGAGGCCGGATACGAGGACGGTTTCGCGGCGACCATGATGGCTCCCAACAATCGCTATATCGAAGATGCGCGTGTGGCCGAAGCCGTCGCCGCCATGCTCGCCAAGATCAATATCAGGGTCGATTTGCAGACCATGCCTAAGGCCCAGTATTGGCAACGTTTCGATGAGCGTGCCGCCGATATCATGATGATTGGCTGGCAGTCGGACACCCAAGACTCGGCAAATTTCTACGAGTTCCTGGTGATGACGCCCGACAAAACCAAAGGCTACGGCCAGTACAACGCCGGGTCTTATTCCAATCCGGAAATCGACCGGCTGACGATTGAGACCCAGGCCATGACCGACCGAGACCGGCGCGCAGACATATTGCGAAAGATCGAGCGCCTTATCTATGACGACGCGGCGCTGTTGCCGCTGCACTGGCAGCATCTCTCCTGGGCGGCGCGAAACAACGCGAAGATCGGCGCGGTCGTCAATATTATCGATATGCCGTATCTCGGTGATCTCATCATCGAGTAATCAAAAGAACGTGCCTGAGGAGAGACCGCAAATGTTCAAAAAAATCCTTATCGGCCTCGCAGTGCTGATCGGCATCTTTGTCGTCGTCGTTGCTATGCAGCCTTCCGAGTTTCGCGTCGAGCGGACGGCTACAATTGCTGCCGGCCAAGCCGACCTGTTTGCCCAGGTGAACGACTTCCACAATTGGGATGCGTGGTCGCCTTGGGCAAAACTCGATCCCGCCGCCAAGGTCACATTCGAAGGTGCGGAAGCCGGACAAGGCGCGATCATGAATTGGGCCGGCAACGACAAGGTCGGCGAGGGGAAGTTGACCATCGTCGAGAGCCGCCCGAGCGACCTCGTCAGGATCAAGGCCGATTTCATCGAGCCTTTTGCCGGAACGAGCACGTCGCAGTTCGAATTCAAGCCCGAGGCCAATCGGACCGCCGTCACCTGGACCATGTCGAGCGAGCACGGTTTCACCGGTAAGGCGTTCTGCCTGGTCATGAACGGCAAGAAGATGATGGGCGACGACATGGAGAAGGGCTTGGCGCAAATGAGATCGGTGGCCGAGGGGGCTGAGGCGGCAAGCAATTAGGCGCTATATCTCAATTACTTAAGGCGTCAGACCTCTCCCGGTCTCTCACGCCGGGGCGTGGCGGGGGGCCCGGCATACTGCTACAATGAAAATTATCCGCTTACCCGCGATGCTGGGGCAGGGATGAGTTCATCAATTGCCGGAGCAGCCACGATTCCGAAGCCGCCGGCGCGGAGCCGAGCCGTAGCAGTCATGGCGGGGATCGGCATTCTCACCGGTCTGATTTCGAGCCTGCCATCTCCGTTGCCGGAGATCCGTCTCGAAGAGCCCGAGATTCTCATTAACGCCGAAGGCGTCCCCCTTCACGCCGGCATCGCCTTCGGCGCGGGACTTGCCACCATGCTATGGCTTTGGGTAAGCCGGGATCTTGGCAAATGCCTGCTCGTCATGGCGCTCACGCTTCTGGGCTGGCTTGCCGCGGTCAATACGGCGAATGACGTGCTGTCGGCGGTTGTGAGCTCCGATTTGTTCGGCACGGTCGAAGGCGCAAAGGCAAACCGCGAGGTCGTTGGGTGGGTGCTAGCAGGCCTCGTCGGCGGAGCAATCGGAGCAGGCCTCATCGTCTTTGGCGCCGGCATTGCCGACCACGCGATTTGGGCTCCCGAGGGCTGGGGTCCCGTCGTGGCAGTCGGTGCACTGTTTGGCCTCCTGCTCTATCCAGCCGCCAACTGGGACGCGATCGCGCTCCTCCTTGTGCCTTGGCAGGCTGCTGTCGCCGCTTCGATCGCCTATGTGCTGACTCGCCGAACGGCGTGAGCTCCAAGCGGGAGCGGTCATGAGAGCGTTCGTCGCGGGCCTTGGCTTCGCCGCGCGGCGCCTTATCCAGGCGGCGCTCGTGATGTTCGCGATTCTGCTCATCGCCTTCGCCGTGCGCTCGGCTCTCGGCGATCCTTTGCGCGAGATCATGGGCGAGGCAGTGCCCGAAGCCGAACGCGCAGAACTCCGTCACAAGCTTGGGCTCGATGCGCCTTGGCCGGTGCAGCTTGCACGTTATCTTGGCGGTGCTGTTCAAGGCGATTTCGGCACGTCCACCATCTATAAGCGGCCGACGCTTGAAATTATCCTCGCCAAATTCCCGGCAAGCTTTGAGCTGGTTCTCGGCGCGAGCCTGATCGTGTTTGTGCTTTCGCTCCCGGCAGGGATCTATTGCGCCGTGCGCCCCAGGGCGTTGGGCGCCAGGCTCATTTTGGGTGTCAGCGTTCTTGGCATCTCCATCCCCGTTTTTCTCACCGGCATTTTTCTCATCACCATCTTCGCGGTCTGGCTCGGGTGGTTGCCTGCCTTCGGCCGCGGCGAGACCATTCGTCTCGGCCCGTGGGAAACCGGTCTCCTGACCGGCGACGGGCTTCGGCACCTCATTCTTCCCGCGCTCACGCTCTCCTCGATCATGCTCCCGCTCTTCATCAGGCTGGTGCGCAGCGCCATGCTCGACGAGCTCGGCCACGATTATGTGCGCACGGCAGAAGCAAAAGGGGCCTCGCCGCTCCGGGTGTGGCTTTCGCACACGCTGCGAAATGCCTTGCTGCCGCTCGCCGCAATTGGCGGCCTTCAGATGGGAACCCTCATCGCTTACACGCTCCTGACCGAGACAGTGTTCCAATGGCCCGGGATGGGCTTTCTCTTTCTCGAAGCTGTCACCCGCGCCGACATTCCGCTGATCACCACCTATCTTGTCTTCGTCGGCCTTCTCTTTGTCGTCACCAACACGCTCGTCGATACCGTGAGCCTCTTGCTCGACCCCCGGATTGGCCTTGAGGGGATGCGATGAGCACCGGGGCACTCAGAAAAAGCACAAGCCCGCTGCGGAGTCTGGCTGCGAGCCATCCAGGTGTGATCATCGCGGCAAGCGTGCTCGGCGCGATCGCCCTTGCCGTGGCCTTTGCCCCGTTGATCGCTCCGCAAGATCCGTTCGATCTTAAGAGCTTCGACGTGCTTGACGCCGGCATGCCGCCCTCCTGGCTCGAGGGGAGCGACAAGCGCTTTCTCCTTGGCACCGATGCGCAAGGCCGCGACCTTTGGAGCGCGATCCTTTACGGCACGCGCATTTCGCTCATGGTGGGCATCTTCGCCGTTGCCATCCAGGCGGCAATCGGCGTGCCGCTCGGCCTTCTGGCCGGTTATGCCGGGGGGAGGGTGGACGCCGTCGTCACGCGCGCCGCAGATGTCCAGCTCTCGCTTTCGACCCTCATGATGGCGATCATCGCGCTGGCGCTGTTCCGCGCCGCACTCGGCGGGGAGAGCTTGGGCCGCTTCGCCGTACCCCTGCTTGTCGTCGTGATTGGCATCGCCGAATGGCCCCATTTCGCCCGCACCGCACGCGCCGCGACCCAAGTCGAGGCGGCCAAGGACTATGTCAGGGCGGCCCGCGCGCTTGGCGCCGGCACGTTCGGGCTGATGTGGCGGCACATCCTTCCCAATATCGCTTCGCCCCTGATCGTGATTGCGGCCATGCAAATGGCCGGCGCCATTATAGCCGAGGCGGCGCTCTCCTTCCTCGGCCTCGGCATGCCGGTCACCAAGCCTTCGCTCGGCACCCTGATCCGCTCGGGCTACGATTTGATGTTCGCCGGCGCGTGGTGGATCACGGTCATTCCTGGGCTCGTGCTGATCGGCCTATTGGTGTCGGTTAACGCGCTTGGCGATGCCTTACGTGACGCGCTCGATCCGCGCCGCAGGGCCGGTTGAAGGTCGAGGCAAGGGGTCCCGCCCAAACCCTTGCAAACTAGGTCGGCATCGAACCATAAGGTATAGTGGCCTTAACCCCTGACGTGTGCCTGGCTCAGTTCTGAGCTGGATCGTCCTTAAGGAGCCTCGATGGAGACCTCTGGTCCGGCCAACCCGGAGCTTGTCTTTTCTCTCCGCCGCGTGACGGAAGCCGCGGCCCGCGCCGCCTTCAATTGGATCGGGCGGGGCGACAGCCTCGATGGCGGCCGGGCTGCGCTCGATGCCATGCGCGCTGCGGTGGCCGATGTCGATATCGATGCCGTCGTGGCCATTGGCGAAGCGACGCGCGGCGAGGCCCCCCAGCCGCAGCGGGGCGAACGGCTCGGACGCCCGGGCTCTGCCTTTAAGGCCGATGTCGCAGTCGATCCGGTGGAGGGAACGAGCTACCTCGTGCGGGGGCAGACCAACGCGTTGGCCGTGCTCGCAGTGGCCGCCCGCGGCGCCATGATGAATCCGGCGCCCGCCTTTTACATGGAGAAATTCGTTGCGAGCGCGCCGGCGCACGGCAAGATCGATCCGGGCTGGCCGGTGGAGAAGAAGCTCACCACCCTTGCCGAGGTTCTCGGCAAGGATGCCTCGGATCTCACCGTCTTTGTGCTGGAGAAGCCGCGCCACCGCGAACTTGTCGATCGCATCTTAAAGGCGGGCGCGCGGGTCGCGCTTTACCCCGCCGGTGACGTCGCCGGCGCGCTGATGGCCGCTATTCCCGGCTCCGGAATCGATGCCCTGATGGGAACCGGCGGCTCGCCCGAAGGCGTTATGTCGGCATGTGCGATCAAGGCCATCGGCGGCGAATTTCTGGCGCGCCTCGATCCCCAGCTTCAAACCGAGGCAAAGGCGGTCAAGGAGGCCGGGATCGACACGTCAAGATGGTACCAGCGCGACGAAATAATCGCGTCGGACACTGTGTTCTTCTGTGCCACGGGGATTACCACGGGTCTCATGCTCGAAGGTGTCGAGCGGACCAAGTCCCACTACAAGCTGCAGACCATGATGATAACGGGCGCAACCGGCGAGCGGCAGATCTTGACGACCTACATGCCGACCGCGCGCGTGGCGAGCGCTGCCGCGCGCGAAGTCGCTTGACGCCCGATCTGGGAGGAGGGCCTGGAGTTGCGAAATGTCGAAGCGAGTCGAGCATCCGATCATACTCGGCATCGTAGGTGATTCGGCGTCAGGGAAGTCGACACTGTCAGCGGGCGTCGCCCAGATCTTGGGCGAGGAACACTGCACGGTGATCTGCACTGACGACTATCATCGCTATGACCGCAAGACCCGCGTCGCGGCAGGCCTCTCGGCGCTCGACCCGCGCGCCAACCACATGGACATACTCGAGCAGCAATTGCGTCTCCTGCGCAGGGGCGAGGCGATCCTCAAGCCAGTCTACGACCATGGGCGCGGGACATTCGAGCCCCCGGAATATGTGAGACCGAAGGAGTATGTGATCGCCGAGGGCCTGCTCGGCTTCGCCACGCGCAGCATGCGCGACTGCTATGACGTGAAAATCTATCTCGATCCCGAGGAAGAGATTCGGGTGAGGTGGAAATTGTACCGCGACACCACCAAGCGCGGCTACACAAAGGAGGAGGTTCTGGCGCAGCTCGAACGGCGCGAAATCGACAGCCCCAACTTCATCCATCCGCAGCGTACTTTCGCCGACATTGTCATCAGATTTCAGCGGGCGGCTGGCGCCGACTGGTCCGATACCCGCCTCGACGTCCTGCACATCTTGCGTCCGACGCTGCCGCATCCCGATTTCACGCCCTTATTCGACGGGTCGAGCAATGCCGGGCTGAACCTCGAACTTGCCCGTGACCGGGACGGGAAGCCCGTCGATGTGCTTGAGATTAACGGCAATATCTCCGACAAGAGGGCCGAACGGATCGAAGATCTGCTATGGAACCTCATCCCGGAGGCGGGGCACTTGCGCGACCAGGTGGGCCGCATCGACATCGCCAATGGCGCCAAGAGCTACCCCTTGGCGCTAACCCAACTTCTCGTTGGGTATCATGCGGTTAAGGCGGCGATGGGTGCTCGCGCCTAAGAGTAACAATCTAACCTTTGGGGAGACTCGATGGGCTAGCGCGTGTGAGAGCCCGCTAGCATCACCTGGGTGAGGCTTCTCCGACCTCGCAAATGGAGGCCGCTCCTTGCGTGGGCGGCCTCGCTTTTTAAGGCCCCAAGATTGTCTTTGCAGCCGCGCCGATGATCTTCCCGATTATCTCGCCGATCACTGCAGATCGGGTCTCCTCGGCAGCGCCCTTCACTTGCTCCACTAGTATCTCGCCCACGGGGCGCGTTTCGTCACCAAGACTTACCTCTACGTTCATTGCTGCCAGCCCCTTATCGGTGAGCTGTGCCCCCACAAAGCCTCCGAAACCAAACTTTGACTTTGTACCTAACGACCGAAACTGGGTTGTGAAATAACCCTCATCGTGAAGCCAAGCCAGTGTATCGTAGCAGATAAGCGCGTTCGGCCTTTCGAGGTCTATTCCCTCTTCTTCGACAATTTGTTCGGGCAGCAGAGTTGATCTATTGGGGAACGCTTCGCGAAGCTGCGCGAGTGCTCTTGCAGCGAAGCGATTGAACAATTCCATTTTTGTGTGAGAGGACATGGCGGGAAATCATACCACTAGGTCGTATCCCCTTTTAAGTTTTTGATTTGATTGCTGGCGCGTACTACGCGCCAAAAGCGAGACCACCGGAGCTGGGTCCCGGAGTCGAACCAGGGGCTTGTCGCTAACGAGGCGACCGTGCTGCCACTACACCAACCCAGCTAGGAAACAACAATGGTAGCAAAGGGGGCTGGCAAGCCGAAGCGAGCGTGCCTTTAATGGCACCCGGTGCTAGATTATCGTGCCAATTTATGATGACGACGAACATCTGAAAGGAAACATACGGTGGATGAGAAGTATCTGACAGTTGGCGCATGTGTCGCCTCTTTGACGCTGGCTGTGCTGATCACGCCAGCTCTTGGCAAGCCGGTTACGCAGGCACAAAGAGACGCTTGCGAACGGGCTGCATTGGACGTAAGGCCCGCCCTTCGTGCTGACGAAAAGGAAGCCTGGATCGCGAACTGCTTGGCAGATGCTACGGCGGGATCTCCGCCGAAGAAGGGTCGCGATTATTAAGAGGCCGCCGCGCCCGGTAAGGGCATCTGCGGAAAGATTTATCCTCTACGTCCGAGCGGCTTACCGGGCACGCCCTGCAATCGCCACGGCTTGACCGAGTGCAATGGCCCATCGCACTCTGCACAACGGAGCCGTGCTGAAAGCTGCGCGATGGTTAGTCCCAGCGAGATGCGGGGAAGCCAACTAATCGGCCTTAGCCTCATCATACGGCATCGCGGGCAGTAGCACTCGACGTGCGTGTAGCCATCGGCGGCAAACTCCTCGATTCTCGCACGCAGGGGATCCATGGTCCGACGCAGGCCACCCTGCTCTAAAACAGCAAGCTCCCAAGAGACGGGAGGGGAGGAGTGCAAGTATGGTAACTGTGCTGGCAGCGGTTGAAGCAGTTCCGGCCCCGACCCCGCTGCTGGCAACGGGCGACACAGGCGTTATAGCGATGTTTGCAAAAATTCGACGCCGCCTCCGCATCGCCTACGCCCAAGGAAGGCTCAACGAAGGCTAACGTGAGGCTTGCGGCTAATACGGCAAAGAGGATCTTCATGGTGTGCACCTTGGGCATTCCGGCATCGTCCGGGTCCCCGCTTAACCCGAAAATAGCAGAAGGGTGCCCGCTGAAGCGAGGTCAAATCCGCTGCATGCCATAGAGCGTTCGCGCCCCTTGGGACCGCATCAGCTGAGTAGTGTGGAAACGCCTCACTGGGCGCTTGTAACGCCCATTACCACCGCCTCCATCAACATGTGATTCCTCCATGTGGATGGTGTGATTGAGCACTGCCGTGCTAAAGACGGCAGCGGTTTTCCGGGGCATTCCTCTGTTACCTCGTGGGTTACCGCAAACGCCCGTCATCGGGCCTCAACGCATTGATAAATGGACACTTTCATGCAACACGAGACCCTGATGCAAGATCAGGCGACGACAGAGGCGTCTCATCAAGACATGGCCAACGCCATTCGGGCGCTTGCCATGGACGCCGTGCAAAAGGCCGATTCCGGCCATCCCGGCATGCCTATGGGCATGGCCGACGTGGCCACCATATTGTTCACGCGCTTCTTGAAGTTCGACGCCGCCTATCCCGACTGGCCCGACCGCGACCGCTTCGTGCTTTCTGCCGGCCACGGTTCGATGCTGCTTTACGCGCTGCTTCATCTCACCGGCTATCGTGAGATGGAGCTCGAGCAGCTCAAGACCTTTCGTCAATTGCACTCCCGGACCCCGGGCCATCCCGAATATGGTCATGCGCCCGGTATCGAAACGACCACCGGCCCGCTAGGCCAAGGGCTCGGCAATGCCGTCGGTATGGCGCTCGCCGAGCGGCTGCTCAATCACCGCTATGGCGATGCGATCGTCGATCATAACACCTATTGCCTGGCGGGCGACGGCTGCCTCATGGAGGGTGTGAGCCAGGAGGCGATCTCGCTTGCAGGCCATCTCAAGCTCGGGCGGCTCATCGTTCTGTTCGACGATAATCACGTCTCGATCGACGGTCCCACCAGCCTCGCCGTCTCCGACGATCAGCTCGAGCGTTTCAAGGCCTCGCACTGGCATACCGCCCGCGTAGACGGCCACGATCCGGAAGCGATCGCCCTTGCCATCGAGAATGCCAAGCAAGTCACCGACCGTCCCTCGCTGATCGCTTGCCGCACCATCATCGGCTACGGCGCGCCCAACAAGGCGGGCACGGCGGCAACCCACGGCGCTCCGCTGGGCGCGGAGGAGATCGAGGGCGCGCGCGCAAAACTGGGCTGGCGCCATCAGCCTTTCGATGTGCCGAAGCCGATCCTCGCGAGCTGGCGTGCTGCCGGCTCACGCCATCGTGCCCTCTATGAGGCGTGGCATGCTGCTGCCAGTAGGCTCGATGCATCGGCCCGTGCACGCCTGACCGACCCGATCGACGGTAAAGTCGAAGCAGAAGTGGCGAAAGCGGTCGCCGCGGCCAAATCGAACTTCGTCGGCGAAGGCGCTAAGCTCGCAACGCGGCAATCCTCGCAGAAGATGCTTGAGAGGCTCGTGCCGGTCATCCCCGGCCTGATTGGCGGCTCCGCCGACCTCACCGGATCGAACGGCACGCTCACCAAGCTCCATTCCACAATCAAGCCCGGCGAATTCGCCGGCGACTACCTGCATTACGGCGTCCGTGAGCACGGCATGGCGGCGGCGATGAACGGGATGGCGCTTCACGGCGGGATCGTGCCTTATGGCGGCACGTTCCTGGTCTTTTCCGACTATTGCCGTCCGTCGATCCGTCTTGCGGCTTTGATGCAGCAGCGGGTTATCTATGTGATGACCCACGATTCGATCGGGCTTGGCGAAGACGGCCCAACGCATCAGCCGGTCGAGCAGCTGGCGGCG
>Ga0209976_10001535_pt1 | contig 13575 bp, 14 predicted proteins | sample SumtaG_FD_182806 | JGI IMG/M metagenome (GOLD analysis project Ga0209976, IMG submission 182806) | Deep subsurface microbial communities from Indian Ocean to uncover new lineages of life (NeLLi) - Sumatra_00157 metaG (SPAdes) (version 2) | ecosystem: Environmental > Aquatic > Marine > Oceanic >...
CCTGCTCTGGAGTAGCTACCACCCCAGTGCCGATGGCCCAGACCGGCTCGTAGGCAACGACCAGCCGCTCAATCGGAAAGGATTCCATCCCGGCCAGATCATCCTGGAGCTGCTGCCGGAGTACTTCTTCCGTGGAGCCGGACTGCCGCTCCTCAAGGCGTTCACCGATGCACAGGATCACGTTGAGCCCGGCATCCAGCGCAGCCGGGATTTTTGCATGAAGATCCTTATCAGTTTCATGGAAAATATGCCGCCGCTCCGAATGCCCGATTATCACCCACTGGCAACCACATGCCAGCAGCATTGAGGCTGAGGTCTCGCCGGTAAATGCTCCTTCCCCGGCGGAATGCATATTCTGGCCACCAAACTCGACGGACGAGCCCTTAAGAGCTTCCTGGATGTGAAATAACCCCGTAGCCGAAGGAAATAAAATAAATTTCACCCCGGTAAGATTCAAGGCTTTTGTGGCCAGCTCTTGAGCGAACTGGTACCCCTCCTGGGGTGTCTTGTGCATCTTCCAGTTAGCGGCAATGATGGGTCTGTTGTCGTTCATGCCAGGGCCTCCAGTGCGGGCAGGACATTCCCGCTAAGCAGCTCCAGGGACGCCCCGCCCCCGGTGCTGATATGGCTGAAATGCTTGTGTTCAGCCAGCTTTTCGATGGCGGCGGCCGAGTCTCCTCCGCCCACCACCGATACGGTTCCCCGCGTGGTAGCCTCTGCAATAGCTGAAATTATCATTTCCGTCCCGGTCTGGAAGGCGGCAATCTCAAAGACACCCATAGGCCCATTCCAGAAGATAGTGCGTACCTCCTCGAGCGCCTTACCGAATTCTATGCAGGTTTCAGGGCCGATATCCACGCCGATCTCATCTGCCTTCAGTTCTTCCAGGGGCACCACCCGCCAAGTCGCTTCTTTAGAGATGCTTTCCGCGGCCACTACGTCCCTGGGCAGCAAAACCTGCACGCGCTGCGACTCGGCTGCTTTCAGGATGCCCCCGGCTTCCTCCAGGAGGGACTGATCAACCAGCGAGCCGCCCACGTTATTTCCTCGCGCCTGCAGGAAGGTGAAAGCCATGCCGCCTCCGATAATCAGGCAGTCCGCCCGGCCTACCAGCTTGTCGATGAGCTCCAGTTTACCGGCCACCTTGGCCCCGCCCAGAATAACGACAAAGGGGTGTTGGGGCTCATCAAGCTGGTCACGGAGGAACTTTAGCTCCTTGGCCATCAGGTATCCAATGCCTGCCTGGCTGAAGTGGGAGACTACACCCACGTTACTGGCATGGGCCCGGTGAGCGGTGCCGAAGGCGTCATTGACATATGCCGTCCCATGGCGGGCAAGACGGGAGGCAAAGTCGGGCTCATTGGCTTCCTCGCCGGGGTAAAACCGGAGGTTTTCCAGGAGGTGAACGTTCCCCGGCTCCAGCCGCCCGCTTACTTCGATGGCTTCATCCGAAATGCAGTCCGGGGAGAAAATAATGTCCTGCTTGAGGAGGGTTTCCAGTTCCTCGGCCACCGGCAACATGGTCAGCTCGGGAATCTGCTTACCCTTTGGCCGACCCAGGTGGGACATGAGAACGACGGCAGCGCCTTGATTCAGGCAGTACCTGATTGTCGGGAGGGCGGCCTTGATGCGAAAATTATCATCCACGACCCCGCCGTCCAGAGGAACGTTGAAATCCACGCGCATAAGGATCCGCTGATCCTTAAGGTTTAATTGCTCGATAGCTTTCATGCTGCAATCTACTCTATCGTGAAATTTACTTCTCTTTTAGTGGTGTCGCTACCGTTAAGACGGCAACCTCACCAAATCCAACGGCCTTTAGCGCCTGGGCGCAAGCTGAGGCCGTGGCCCCGGTGGTCAGTATGTCATCCACCAGGAGCACCTTCCGCCCGTCGCCCGGCCCGGTCGCTCGGAAACTGCCGCCCACGTTCGTCCGTCGTTCCTGAACCGACAGACCCGTCTGGGATTGGGTCCAGCGGTGCCGTAACACCAGCCGTTTGCTTACCGGCAGATCGGACAGCTCCCCCAGGGTACGCGCCAGCACAGCCGACTGGTTATAGCCCCGCTCCCGGCGCCTGGTCCGGTGCAGCGGCACCGGTACCAGGGTGTGAAAGCGATCCCAGGGGACTTCCCCTTCCAACTGGTGGAACACCGCTTCGCTTAGACGTCCCCCTACCCGGCGGTGCCCGTTGTACTTCAGCAGGTGGATCAACGTCTGCATGGCCTCGTCATACCAGAAGGCGCTCCAAACCTCGTCCAGCCCTTCCCCGACGGCGGCCTCTTCCAGCCAGGAGCCCAGGCCGGTAGGTAGCAGGGCCTCCAGGCAGGGGGTACAGACGGCTTTTACGCCATCCAGAGGTGTGGTACAAAGGGCGCACAGGGACGGAAAAAGGAGCTCCAGGGGGTTAGACCAACGGCCCGGCACCGGCGTCACTCATCCGCCATGCGAACCTGGCTGGCTGCGCCGTACAGGGCCGCCAGCCCGCCTAACTTGGATGGCATTACCTTGAGCCTTTCCCTCGGCAGGGAGAAGATGTTGCGGCGCAGGGTTTCCAACATGACAGGACTGAAGTGATCCCAGGCCCCGACCATGGCCCCCCCCACGACCACTACGTGGGGATCAATAAGGTTCACCCCGTGGCTCAGGGATAGGCCCAGCACCCGGCCGTATTCCTCCCAGGCCGCCCGGGCGGTCTCATCACCCTCGCCCGCCAGCCGGCCGACCTCTTCCGGCGAACCAGCCGAGCCTCCCTGGTCACGGTAGACGCGCATCAGTCCCTGGATGGAGACATCGTCCTCCCAGGTGTGGCCTTCTTCCCGCCAGACAGTGGGACCGTACTCGGCGGCGGTGCCCGTGGCTCCGTGATAGACCCGGCCGTTGAAGACAATTCCCCAGCCGAAGCCGGTGCCCAGGGTAACGCCCAGTACATAAGCGTATCCCTTGCCGACTCCCTGATGGGCCTCCCCCAGAACGAAGACGTTGGCATCGTTGTCCAACCATGCGGGGACCCCCGCCGCCCGGCTCATGCTGTCCCTGAGGGCGAAGTTATTCAACATAGGGACGTTGGGTGACTCGAGAATGATCCCCTCGTCAAGGTCCAGGGGGCCGGGTGAGCCGATGCCGATCCCCGCCAGGTCGGCCGGCTTGCCGCCCAGCTCCGAAAGGCCCGCTTCAATGCTGGCCAGTACCCCCTCTACCAGCTTGTCTCCCGATGACTGCGAAGTAGTATCAACGGTGGCACAGCGTTGTACCAGTTCCAGGCGGGTGTCAAAGAGCCCCGTCTTAATCGACGTGCCCCCGATATCTACACCGGCTGCGTATCTGGTCATATCCTGTCTTTCAAGGTGTTGTGGTTGTGTCGCCTATCGCCGGTTCGAGCGGGAGGGAATCGACAGCGGTGGTGTCTACGGTCACAGTGTCTGAAGGAACCAGCCTGACAGCCGAAGTGTCCATTATCAAAGTGTCCTGCGGCACCTGCGGTCCTGGGGTGGTCAGGGTGTCTATCAGGGCAGGCTCGGCCTGAGTCGTATCTACGGGTGCAGATACTGCGCCTTCCTCCCCGACTTCTGTAGCGGGTACGACCAGAGAGTCCACACTGGCAGGCTCGGCCTGAGTCGTATCTACGGGTGCAGATACTGCGCCTTTCTCCCCGACCTCTGCAGCGGGTACGGCCAGAGAGTCCACACTGGCAGGCTCGGCCCGAACGGTATCGACAACAGCCGCCGCCGCTTCTTCCTCAATAACTTCCACAGCAGGGATGGCCTGCTTATCTACCTGAACCGGTACCCAGGACAGTTCGCGGCGCCAGTCTTCATTCTGCACCGCGCCGGGAGCAGTGGCATGAACCAGGGCAAACTCACCGTAGCCCTCACGATCCACGAAAACAAACTGACCTGTCCCCGACAAACCGTCGGGGCCAGACGGATCAGTGCTGTCCGCGTAAGTGTAGGTCCAGATTTGATACTCCCGCAGAACGCTGGTAGCCGGATAGGTCTCGATTTTGGCAGGCGGTCCGTAAAGGAACATCGTGCGTCCCTGTTCCGTCAGCCGGCGGCGGCTGCGCCAGTCCCGGTCATAGGCCTTCACCTGCTCCCAGCGACGCAGCAGCTCGCCGATGTGGAGGCTGGAGTCCTGGACCAGCCCATGCGCTACCTCCCTGGCAGCGTCCCTTACAATCTGCCGCCGGCCCGTGCTGTCCATGGAGCGGAAGCGCTGGGGGTCCAGCTCGGTCGGTAGCAGTATCAGGCCCCGGGCGAAGTCAGTCAACCCAGCAGGGGAGAGCCCCGCCAGCACATCGCTGCTGTCGCTGGGTACCGGCGCCTCCCGCACTACCCGGAACGGTTTCAGCGCCGAGATTGAGTCCCCGTCCACAGTAATGGTGAGAGAGAGGCGGTAATCGCCAGCGGCCAGCGCTGACAGGTTGACCGCCCCCCAATCAGAGAAGACCAGGGATGGTGACGGCGTCCGCCTGGGGCCTAGGGAGATTACCTCCGTGCCATTCTGCCAGACCCCCGTGCGTATCTCTACCGTATCAAGTGGCGTCAGACCATAGACCTCTGTATAGTGCCAGAGTAGCGGCCGGTCATTATCGTAAATGCCTCCGGTGTGGGGCCAGACCGTCAACCCCCGCTTGAAAAATTCCTTCGGCCCGGCTGATCGCCGAACCAGGCCAGCCAGCTGAATGGTGCTCATTTCCAATTCCAGACCCCCATATCTGGGCACCTCCACCTGTAGGGTGCTGTCAGACCGGTTTCCCTGCTGGTTTTCCACAACTATCTGGAGGTCATACGATCCGGGCGTCAGGCTGAACGTGGCCTGTATAGGAATCGCGCCCTGCGAACCATCTTCAAGGTGGTCCACTACATCGTCAATAGCCATCTCCCGGAAGTGGACAATCTGCCCGCGCTGCTTGAGCAGAATTACCCCGGCCAGGTGAGCTGCATATCGACCGCCTTCCCGCTTGTAAGTCACCCACCGCCGGTCCAGGTCCAGATATACCTCCAGCCGGGAGCGATTCCCCTCAGCCCGGAACAGGCCCAGGTCCAGCTCGAAGGGGAGTCCCCGTGCCTGGAGGCCGGTTACCGTCACGATTAATCCGGCAACAAGAGGAGTAAGTAAGTTTCTACGAGGCATACTCACCGAGATCCACAGATACCAGGTTAGACAGCCCCTCTTCCGCCATGGTCACACCGTAGAGGTAATTAGTATTCTGCATGGTCAGCTTGTTATGCGTCACGATGATAAACTGGGTGTCGCTGGAGAATTGCTTGATGACCCTGGTGAACTTTCCGATGTTGACATCATCCAGCGGGGCGTCCACTTCATCGAGGATACAGAATGGGCTGGGCTTTACCATGTAAATGGCGAAGAGCAGGGCGATGGCGGTGAGGGCCTTTTCTCCGCCGGATAGGGAGCGCAAGGAGCGGGTCTTTTTCCCGGGTGGCCGGGCGATGATCTCGATGCCGGATTCCAGGGGATCGGGATCCCCCACCAGTCTCAAATCGCTCTCCCCTCCCTCGAAAAACAGCCGGAAAGTCTGCTTGAAGTGGTGGCGGATCTTGTCGTAGGTTTCACGGAACTGGGTACGGGCATGGTGGTCAACTTTCTGGATGGCCTCCTCCAGGCTCTCTTCGGCTTGCAGCAGGTCATCCCGCTGCTCCGTCAGGAAGTCCAGGCGTTTTGATTCCTCGGTGTATTCTTCGGCCACGGCCATGTTAATGGGGCCGATACGTTCCAGAGATATCCGCAGTTTCTCGATCCCGGCACGCAGGGTCTCTTCGTCCTCCTGCTCACCAGCGCTTTCCTCATCGGTAATCTCTTCCTGGTAAACCTCCTGAATGCGCAAGCGGATAAGCTCCTCCTCCTTCTTTAAATCGGAGATCTTTAGTTCCAGATCCTGGTGCTGAGAAAGGGCGGCTTCCCGTCCGTGCTGCCGCTGGCGGATATGTTCTTCCAGGCTGGATATCTGCTCACGGGTCTCCCTGGCCGCGGTTTCTTTCCGGTCGCTGGCGGTACGTTGCTCGCTGACATCCTTCTCAAGGCTCTTGCTGCGCTTCTCCGCTTCCGCCAGCTGCCCGGTCAATTCTTCAATGGACTGGCGGGACTGTTCCCGGTCCGCATCCAGCTGGGAGATGCGCTGGCTTGAGGCCGCCAGGGCATCCTCCCGCGACAGCTTCTGCCCGGCCAGGTTCTCCCGCTGGCCCTCGACGGTCAGGAGCTTAACCCGCAGCTCCTGCAGCTCCTCCTGCCAGGTATCCCGCCTAGCCCGCGCCTGCTGATAGACCGCTTCTGCCTGCCGGATGGCCTCCTCCAACTGGGATTCCTGCCCCTTCAGTTGATCCAGAACCCTGTCATGCGCAGCCCGGCTTTCCTCCAGGCCCTGGATGGTTTCCTTTAATTCGGGAACCTGGGCCTTCAATTCCGTCAGGTCATCGGTTGTGCGCTGCAGCTCGTATTCCAGCTGCGACGCGTCCCGGTTCCGCTGGTTTACCTCATCAAGGATGGCATCCGCTTCTTCCTTAAGATCATACTGTCGTCTGGTGAGTTGGGCCCGTTGATCCATGACTTCTTCCAGACTTGCATCCAGTTCCCCCGTTTTTTCCGTTGTCCCGGCAATGGCCTCCCGCAGGCGATGCAGCTCACCGCCCCGACCGACAATGACCGCGCCGCTTCGATGGCCTGATGCATCATCCCGATCCGGCTTCCGGGAGCCGAGGTGGGTCAGGAACGGCACCGCTCCATCCAGATGGCCGGCGGGGGTCACAACCGCCACATTGCTGGGCAGGTCCCCGGCGGATACCGTCTCCTCTTCAGCCCAGTAGAAACCGGCCAGGAGCCGGCGGTAAAGCTCGCTGAGCTCACCGGGTGCCTTGATCAACTCAATAAGTGGGATACCGGGAGCCGTTTCCATAACTGCGGCCGCATCATCCTCCGCCGCCACCCGCTCAAGGGGGATAACCGATAGTCGCCCCAGGCCGTGCTCAGCGGCATAGTCCAGGAGCTGCCGGGCCTGCTCGACAGTTTCAGCCACCAGGCAGGTGGCGAATGGTCCCAGGGCCGTCTCCACCGCCAGGACGTAGGGCGGTTCCATCTCCACCAGGTCAGCCACTGTCCCCAGCAGGCCTGGAAAACGGTTTATATCCGTGAGCACTTCACGGGTACCGCCGGGATATCCTTCGTGGCTCTCTACCAGCTCGGTAAAAATTTCCAGCCGTGATTGCAGTACTTTCAAGTGGGTGGTCTGTTGCTGGTGCTGTTCCCGCAGGCGGGACTCAATCCCGTCCAGTTCCTGGAGTTGGGCTGCAATCTGCTCCTGTTCCGTTGCCAGCCTGGCCAGTCGGGCTTCCAGTTCAGTTCGGTTTCGACTGAGATTATCCCGCCGTTCTTCCAGTGACTTGATGCCCTGGCTGTTTTCGGTCACCGTTTGTTCCAGGCGTTCCAGTTCCTGACGTTTTTCTTGGGCCATATCAGCCGTGCGCTGCCGCCGGGCTTCTTCCTCCTGGATCAGGTGCCGGTGATTGAACTTCCGCTCCCGGGCGGATTGAAGCTGCTGTTCCCCTTGCTGGAAATCAGCCATGACCGCCTCCTCCTCAGAGCGCCGGGTCTCGAAAGCCGCCTGCATTTTATCCAGCATCGGCCCCAAGGCCTCCAGCTCCTTTTCAAGCCTGGCTATCTCCGCCTCACAGCTGCTGGCGCGCTGGACCTCTGTTTCCTGTTCCTGCTCGAATCGTACCAAGCTCTGGCGGGTAGAGCGGAGCTGCTCACTCCAGACCAGCTGCTTTTCCTTCCACTCGCTGAGCTGGCCGACAGCTGCCGCCAGGGACTGACGCGCAGCCTCCAGCTCCAGTTCCTGCCGGCTAAAGGCTGCCTGGAGCCGGCCCAGGTGCTCCTCGTCCCCGGCAATGAGGGCCGCCTCGGCCTGGTGACTGTCACGACCGGTATCAAGAGCCTCCTGGAGGGGCGTCGTCTGTCGGGACAGAGCCCGGAGCTGCAGCCGGGCCAGGGTCAGCTCCCGGTGCTTCAGGTCAGCGGTAATCCGCTTATGCCGCTCAAACCGCTTTAGCTGCAGCCTCAGGGACCTAACCTGGCTCTCCACCTCCCCGATAATGTCGTTGACCCGTTCCAGGTCCTGGCGGGTGGCCTCCAGCTTCCGTTGGGTCGACCGGCGCTGCTTCTTGTACTTATTGATGCCCGCCGCTTCTTCGAACATCCGGCGCCGGTCATCCTCCACATCCGACAGAATGGCCTCGATCATATTCAGCTCGATGACCGAATAAGCGTCGCTTCCCATACCGGTGTCCATGAACAGATCCATGATGTCCTTCAACCGACAGGGATTACGATTGATCAGAAACTCGCTTTCTCCATCGCGGTAGAGGCGGCGGCTGATCTCAACGTCGGTGTACTCCAGGGGAAGCGTAGCCTTGTTGTTATGGAGTGTGAGGGTGACTTCGCTGAGGCTGGACGGCTTATGGCTCCGGCTGCCGTGAAAAATAACCTCATCCATGCGGGAGCTGCGAAGAATGCTCTGCTTCTGCTCTCCAAGAACCCAGCGGAGGGCGTCGACAATATTGGTCTTGCCACAGCCGTTGGGACCGACAATCCCGGTTATGCCCTCGCCAAAGGTCATGCTCGTCCGCTGACCAAAAGACTTGAACCCGTGGATGACCAGGCTAGAGATATACATGGATAGGCCACCCTAGCATGATGTCATCAGTATGGCTCCGCCGATACAGCTCTGCTGAAGATTTAGACATTAGGCAACAAATAAAAGGGGTATCGTACTCTTGAAATTAACCCACTTTAGGCGGGGAATGGGTAAATGAACTGATTCCCAACGGCGAGATGCCCTGCTCACAGCCCGCCGGGTCAGCACCTACCGTGGCTTTTGCCCGCTTGAGATAACCATCTTCAGATAAGGCCCGACATATCCCGGGAACAGACTTTCCGGGAAATGAGAAAAGGTAGACAGATAACCCATTTCAAAACGGTAGATGGCCGTGCCGGTATGGATGGACGCCCCTAATCCGGCCTGCAGGTATGGCGCCCAGCGCAGTGTGGTTTCCTGGAAATAGTAGCGCAGCCGGCCGAGCCGGGCGATATACCCGGAAGCGCCGCCCTCGATAACACTGTGGGGGAGAAACCCGCCGGCCATGCTCTCCCGGAACCACAACCGCCGCCAGCCATATCCCAGCTCCAGGTAGTAGGTCTGGGAGGAGCGGCGTTCGTAACGACCAGTGTAATAATTATAATAGATGGCACCGATACCTTCCTCCTCAATGTGGACACCCGCCGCCAGGTAGGTATGGTTGGTACTGAATGGATTGGTGGACCGAGTATAAAACAGGGATTGGCCACTGGAGAAGGAAAACCCAATCCCGGCATCGTGTACTTTTTTATCGCTGTCCTGGGCACCAACCATCAATGGCAGCAGGACCCAGAACAGGAATAACATGCTATATCGTCGTATGGTACTCATCATGTACTCCCTGAAATAGTCAAAGTCCTATTTATTCGGAAAGGTTATCACCACTTTCCCGTGATGCCGGCTTTCTTCCAGATAGCGGTGGGCAGGGGCAAGGATACACCGGGCGGACCGTTGCGTATCCACATCCGGGTGGTTCAGGGCCGCGGTCCTCATGGCTACCAGGACCCCGTTGGAATTCGACAGTGCCGGGCGGGGAACCTCATCCAGCGAGAGGACCGCCGGGCCGCCGTGTCGATGAATATGAACTGCCAGCACCTAGCTCTCCTTCGTTTCGTCTTCCTCGGTCACGTCTTCAAATTCAGCATCGATGATTTTATTATTACCCAGCTGTGAAGGCTTTTTTCGGGGCTCCCCGGGCATGAATCCCTTCAGGGTTTGGCTCAAGCGAAGGATCAACCACACCAGAAGTCCCCCTAGAAGTATAATAAGAAAAGAACGCATAACAGTCTACATACTGCGGGCCGGGTTATAGAACCGGGTACCGGTTGCCGGCTCTCGAATGAGAGTAATGATCTCCTCAAAATCATCCGGCCGGTTGACAAAATCGAGGTCATTGGAGTTGATGATCAGCAGTGAGCCGCGATCATATCGGAAGAAATATTCGTTATAGAGCTGGTTCAGGGCGTCGAGGTACTTCCAGTCCATGTTCACCTCGTAAGACCTGCTCCGCTTCCTGACATTGGCCATGAGCCGGTCAGTATCGGACTGAAGGTAGACCACCAGGTCCGGGCTGGCGATGTCCCGTTCCAGCAGGCTGGCGATGCGGTCGTACAGGCTCATCTCCTTGTCATTTAACGTAAGGGAGGCGAACAGCCGATCCTTCATGAACATGTAATCGGTTACCAGGAGAGGCGAGAAGAGGTCCAGCTGCTGAAGTTCCTGCTGTTGCCGGTACCGCGACAGAAGGAACCAGAGCTGGGTCTGGAAAGCGAACCGTTCCGGGTCCCGATAGAAGTCGGTGAGAAACGGATTTTCCTCGAACTCTTCCAGTACCAGGCGCGCGTCCAGACGCTGGGCCACCAGGCGGGCCAGACTGGTCTTACCCACACCGATAGGACCCTCAACAGCTATCGTGTACGCTTTGCCTAACACAGCGCCTCCTGGAACCTGTCCCAGCGATGAATAACGGACGTGTCCGGACAATCCTCCAGCAACCGCCGGATCGAATGTCCTGTGAGTGGATCCCGGAAATCAGGCAGCACTTCCGCCAGGGGGACCAGCACGAACTTACGCCGGGCATATCCGGGATGCGGAAGGACGAGCTGCCCGCTGTTGTGTATCAGGGAGCCGTAGGAGATGAGATCGATATCGATGGTGCGCGAGGCGCCGGCCGTATGATCCCTGGGGCGGTCCAATATTGCTTCAATCTCCTGGCATAGCGCCAGCAGCCTGGTTGGCGGCAGTGAGGTCGAGATAACTACCACCTGGTTGAGGAAATCCCCCTGGGAACTCGGGATATCCAGCGGCGGGGTTTCATAAATACTACTGGCCGCCGCCAGGCTAACCGACTCCTTCCGGCAAAGCAGTTCCACCGCCCTCAGAAGATAGGCCTCCCGATCACCTGCGTTGGAGCCTATTCCCAACACTACCTGCTCAGCCACCGAGCACCTCCTCCCGGCGGCGCGACAGCTCCACCTCAGCCGCATCCATCACCCCATCTATCGGGACGGACGGCTTGCGGATACGCACCGTGATCTCCTGCGCCGGGAATTGGTGGAACAGTGCCGTCATCACATGCCAGGCAGCGCCCTCTATGAGTTGATGGGGAATGGCAACAAAGGCCCGGGCTGCCGCGTGGTAGACAGCTTCATAATCGATGGATAGGGTGAGATCATCTTGCTGCGCGGCGGCTGTGAGGTCAGTGGTTAGTTCAATGTCAACGAAAAACCGTTGACCCAGCTCCCGCTCCTGCGGCGCAACACCGTGGTGGGCGAAAAGGGATATGTTGTTCAGGCGGATAGTGTCCATACCGTTGGAGAAAACTTATCTAGAAGACATGAAGATGTGCAAGGAGTTAGCGAACCACCAGCCCAGAAAAAAAATCCTCCCGGTCATCTCAAAGAATGCCGGGAGGGCCAGTAGTTTCATAAAGGAAAACCGCGGATCAGAACAACGGGTGCTGATTTTCGGAACTCACCAGATAAGGCAGTCCGAGGAATTCAGAACGGTATTTCTCACCTGTTTATCACGGCAAGGAGGAGCAATTTATAAAGACCCATACCAAGGAATCCGGGAAGTCTCAGCTGCACTATTCTTTCCCTTCGGGCTGGTCGGGGACTGCCGGTGGCAATTGCCTGCGAAGGCCTTGTCCGATCTGCCTCCTGAAATGCTCGTCAAAGATGGCAAACCTGGCCAACTGCTCATCACTTAATATGTCTTTTAGCCCCTGGATATGTTTGGCTCGCAGCTCGATAAGGGCCTTGTCCAGCCGGGTCGTCTCAGCAATATACCGGTCCACGTTCTCGGTACCAACCTTGCCGTCGTCTATCTGCTGCTCGAAATCCTCGTAGAGCTGCCGCCGCCGCTGGATGAGTTTGTCCATTTCTTTTTGATGCTCCCTGGTCCGGGGGAAGAACTTTTCGGCCTGTTCCTCGGACAGGTCCAGGTACTCGGTGAGCTTCCACATCTTCACAGCGCTGAGCCGGTTCCGCATCCTTTGGGAATCAGCCTGTCTCCTCCGGGGCCACTGAGCCTGCCTGGTACGCGCGTCAGCCCTGCCGGGGCGCTGTAATCCCTGCTGACCAACGCCTGGCATGGAGAGGCCTACTGGCGCGCATAGCCCCATGCCCAGCCCCATCTGTCCGGCAAGATTCCCCGTTCCGGCCATAATGACCAGCAACATGGGTATGATAATCCTGATGCCTGCTTGAGATTTCATGGATTTATCCTTTTACATTGACGGCTTGAATCCACTCCTCGCCACCCTCAAGGTTGAGAAGCTCTTCCAGGAGCAGGTCCAGGTCTTTCTCCTGCATGAGCGACTCCAGGTACAATTCCCAGGTAAAATCATCCAACTCCCGGGTATCCAATACCTCCTCACCAACTTCACTCAGGATGTACTCCTGCCACAGATCCTCATCGACCTGCTGCTGGATAGCGGAAAACGACACGACAAACAGGAGCACCGCGCTGGCTGTAGCCGCCGCTGAGGTTGCGAAGGTCCGGCGCCGCTGCCGCCGGCGCAGGCCGCCCCGCACCTGCCGAAGGAAGTCCTCCCCCCCACTGAAGTTGGGAAGCGGGAACTTTCCCTCAATTTCCGGTAGGAGGTTATCGGACATCCTTTAGAAGCTCCTTCAATTTCTTCCGTGCCGTATGATAGGCCACTTTCACCACGTTCTCCGACGTGCCCAGGATACCGGCGGTATCGGCTACCGACAGCTCCTGCAAGCCCCTCAGGATGATCACCTGGCGCTCCTGGGATGATAGCCGGGGGAGGTGAGCCAACAGCCGGCGGAATTGATAATCCCGATCATCGCTGGGAGACGAACCGTCGGGGTCTTCACTTTCGCCCAATGGCAGCCAGGAGCGGACGCGCTGCCGGCGGAAATGGGAGTTGAGAACATTGACGCCCACCCGGTAGAGCCAGGTCGATAACTCGCTGCCGCCGCGAAATCGGTGGAGGTTGTGGTATACCTTGATGAAGACTTCCTGGGCCAGGTCGTTGGCATCATCCACGTCCCCCGTCGCACGGTACATGAACTGGCGGACCTTTTCCTGGTGCCGCAGCACCAGCCGGTCGAAGGCCCGCTGGTCGCCGCGCAGGAATTGCGTAATGAGGATCTGGTCGTCTTCCATTCATGGTACCAGTTAGACGCTGGCCGCCGTCGAAGGTTAACGCCGTTTTGCCGCAGGATACACCCACTTTTTGCCAACTGACCTATCGCCTCCCTTACACACCGGCTTTATCATCTATTAATGCCCCGCTGATGCCTGACTCTTGGGGCTATTTTTTTTCATTGATACCGGGGAGAGCTCGCCGCTCTCCCCGACAGTCATCCCATCGATTTGCTCTACCAGCGCCAGCCGCGACCGCGGTTCCCCATGCCGTGACCACGGAAGCCCTTGTCGCCACCACGCCCGAAAGGAC
>Ga0209976_10001536_pt1 | contig 13573 bp, 7 predicted proteins | sample SumtaG_FD_182806 | JGI IMG/M metagenome (GOLD analysis project Ga0209976, IMG submission 182806) | Deep subsurface microbial communities from Indian Ocean to uncover new lineages of life (NeLLi) - Sumatra_00157 metaG (SPAdes) (version 2) | ecosystem: Environmental > Aquatic > Marine > Oceanic >...
GATACAACGCTTTTTTTATCCTTTATTGATTGAATTAAATCTTCAATAAAATACATAATATTTCGCAATACATTTTTTATAATAATATCAAGAGAGTCAAATAAAAATTTTATTGATCAGTCTCAGATTCTTCATAGTCATCAAGAATTCCATAGATCTCATCAATTAGATCATCAAATAATATTGTTTTTTGTTCTCCGGAGATCATATTTTTTATAGTTACTTTATCCCTTTCCATTTCATCTGGTCCAACGATTAAGGCAATAAGAACCCCTAATTCATTTGCTCTTTTTAACTGATTTTTTAAATTTTTAAATCGATAATCTATTATACAGGGGAAATCTTCTCCTCTTATGAAACGAGCGAGTTCCATAGCGTATATAGATACATCTTCATTTATTGAAGCTATATAAATAGTATCAGAATAATCTTTCTCTTTGATATCTTCAGGTATTAATTCATATGATCTGAGAAATAAAGAGAGTGTATATACCCCCATACCAAACCCTGTTCCTGTAATTTTCTCATCTGAGAATAATGTTAGAAGATTATCATATCTCCCTCCCCCAAATATGCTTCTTATATTCTCCTTACCGGTATCAAATACTTCATATATAATACCCGTGTAATAATCAAGACCTCTTACGGTACTTGAAGAAAAAGTACAATAATCAGATATACCTGCCTTTATTAATAATTTTTCAAACTTTTTTAGCTCAAGGTATCCTTCACAGTCATAAAATTCATCAGGTATGATATTAAATCGCATTAATACCTCATCTATACTCGTAACATCTTTTAGTTTTAAAATTCCTTGTATATTTACATCATTCTGAAATGTGTCAATTAAAAATTTTACAAATTCATTTTCTTCCATTTTATTAGATTTATCTAGTACTTTATAAACTAAAGGTAATTTCTCTTTACTTATTTTAAGGATAATGGTAAGAACTGAATCGATGAAGCGTCGATTATTATAATAAATTTGAAATTGTTCCTGTGTTGCCCCAAATTCAGAGAATATATCCACGATTATATTAAATATTTCAAGATCAGCATAAAGACTCTCTTCACCTAAAATGTCAAAATTTGGTTGTTTGAAGCTTCTTAATCTTCCTCGTTGAGGTTGCTCATATCTAAAACAAGTTGGTATCGAATACCATCGAATAGGTTTCTTTAATTCCTGAGATTTTTGAGCAACCATTCGGGCTAATGAAGGAGTAAGTTCAGGTCTTAAGATTATTTTCCTATCTTCAAATTTTTCTACATAAAAAGATTGCTCATAGACTAATTCTTGTGATGATTTTGCAGCAAAAATTTCAATTGGTTCTAATAGAGGTGTTTCAAACTCATCATAATTATAACGATCTGCAATATCTTTTATTATGCTTAATATCCAATTAACTTCTCTTAAATCTTCAGGATAAAAATCTTTCATTCCTTTAAGAGGATTGGTACTAAACTTTTTTTTTGTATATTTCTCCCAAATTCTGAATTTTTCTTCTATATGGTCTCTTTTTTCTTTAAGATCAGAAATTTCTTTTATATTTCCTAATTTATCCTTGAACATAAAATCCTTAAAGATTTCTAAGTAATTATATGCCCTATAGGTTAAATGACTAATACCAGAATCTTCAAGTTTCCTCCCAAAATCGATTGCTATATTATAAAAGTTAAAGGCTTTCTTGGCTTCATCAGCTTGGCTAATGTAGCTATCTTTTTTAATTTCTCCTAAAAAAGTTTGTTTTTCATTTCTTAATAATACTTTATGCACAAATAAATCACCTAGTGTTTCATATAAATCTTTAGATCGTTTGTAGTCATCAATATCATCTCCAAGATTTTCAAGTTCTGTTTTTATATTTTTTATTGCTTTATCTAGATTAGAGAATATTTTTGCATATTCTGTAGTAACCGCCATATTAAGAAATTCAGGTATATTTATATCACTTTGCGGATGGTGATGTACTATTTGATTTCTCTTTTGTAAAAATAAATTATATATTTTAGAATTTAATCTCAAATAAACGGAATAATGAATATTTTTACTTCCTCGAAGTCTTTCAGAAGTTAGAACATATTTTTCATCATAATCTAACTCTTTTTCCTTTTTATTAAAAATCACATCATAATATGATTCTTTTGTATAGATACTCAAATTTTCATTGTTCAATATGTTTTGTCTTAATAGTTGAATCATAATACGGTATTTATCCTCGAGATATTCTAAAACATCATTTGATTGTTCATCATCGGATTCATATTTTCTTATTTTTTGAGATAATGATTTAATTTCATTATCTACATTTTCTATATCACTTTGTATATCTTCTTTTCTCAAGTATTTTCACGATTAATATTATATTTCTAATTATAATAAAAATCTAAAAAATATAGTATTTTTTATTCGATATAATTAGTAAAAAATAAGATAAAGAATCTATAATAAGAATCCAAATTAAAGTTTTCTTATTATTTCGTTATATCTCAACTGTTGGTCTTTTCTATTACCAAAATTGAGTTTTATTTTCCTATTTACAGAATTTGCTATTTCTTTGAGTTCTTCATACGCCTTTGGGCTATAGGGTGCTTTTTTAGCCAAATTAATTGCATAAATAATTTTTTTTTTCATAGTATCATCAAAATCGAGAAGTTTCAATAAGAAATTGATATCAATTAATCTGACATTCTCTTTATGTGGTACATCTAAGGGAATTGAATAATTTTTTGGTTTATCAATGAGCATTACAATTAATAATAGCATTTCCTCACTGTGATAACCTTTATACATTTTAGGATATGATCGAGCAAGATTAGTAGAAAATAAGTAATCAAGATTTATAATTAAATTATCAAAAGCTCTTTTTCCGATAGATTTTGGATATATCAATGAATTATCAATTCTAAAAAGTTTAGCTTCCTTAGATGGTGTTATTTCATAGAATACAAAAATATCAGTATCTTTAAAGTTTAGCATAAAATAATATTCAATTATCTGATGTATTTTCTTTCCAATATCTACAATATTATCGCTAAGAGAAAACTCATCTAACCAATTATTATAATTGGTATACCTCGTTTCCAGATATTTTTTTACTCTCCTTCGAATTACACTTGGTCTAATATTAATGTCTAATGTATCTTTAATTTCATTGCTTACAGCAGGATAACTCCCCAACACTTCAAATAAAGATTTCCAATCAGAAACTTCAGAGTCTGTGTAGATAGTGGAATGATGTACATAATATCTTTCATACCAACTATTAAAAAGTTTTCCCATCAGCCCTTTTAAATGTTTTTTAATAGTTTTAACATCATGACCTGATAATTCTGAAATCTTTCCAATTGAACCATATTTTTCATATATACCTTTCCAATACTTTATTTCTTTTTCTGTAAATGGTCTTTTTGCAAATTTATTTTTCCATATTTCATATTCCTTTCCTAATATTGATCTTAAGCCTATTCTGATTGTAGTATGATCAGGAACATTATCAATTAACTCCTTCGCTAAATGTACTCTTACCTCTTTTAAACTTCCTAATTTTTCATATAATTTTTTCCAATAAATATAATCTTTTTTATTATATTTGTAAGGTTCAGTTTTATGATATCTTTCTACCCATTTATCATAATTTTCTCCTAAGATACGAGTAATATATTTTTTTAAATAATCCCTAATAGTCGTCTCAAATGGTCCAATAGGATCAACTTCTTCTTTAATAAAACTCTCAACTTTTTTAAAAGAATGTAATGATTCATAAAGGTTTTTCCATAAACGGGCATCTTCCCATGAGTATTTACCAGATAATTGATATTTCTTATGCCAATTTTCATAATTATTAATAAGAAAGTCTTTAAGCTTTTGCCTAACCGTAAAATCTGAGACGAATTTTCCTGTATATTCTCTAAATTTTTCTACAACTCTAGTAAAATTTCCATATTTCTCAAATAAAATTTTCCAATATTTAACATCTTCTTCACTGAATTTACTAATAGGAAATACACCCATTTCGTTCAATTTTAGAGTTTTTACTTCTGATTTATTATATTGAACATTTTCATCAAATAATAAATCATAATTACAATTATTGTGGTCTATTCTTGAATCATTAGAGATGTGTGGTTTATCATTTTTTGCATCATTATTCTGATTTCCATTAATATATTTAAATTCCACTGATTCTATACAAGGATATCTCTGATTTGAAAAATGAATATTTGAAAAATTATTATTCCTAGCAGCCTTAATATCAATTGGATTTTTTGAACAAGTACACCATCTATGATAAATTTTATTCCAATTTTCAACCTTATTATTTTCATTCATAAAATTACATCATTTATTTATGTCTATTTAAATGTTATTAATTTCAAGTTTAGTGATTTTTTAAATACTCTTCCAATTACCTATTTTTACAATTTTCTTTCTTTCCTTAATTGATCTAGTGTAATAGATTAACATAAATTCAATTTTCGCCTTATTGGGTGATAAAATTGAGATTTAATTTGTTCTAGATTATTTTTAAACGGAATCGGTAAATTTCTTAATTACCAAAGTACCTATATACTATTTATATAACTATTATGATTTTGTCTTTATAAATTTTTAATTTTTCTAAATAAAAATGAATTTAGATAAGATCTGAAATATAAATTTATACCTTTTTTTCTAAATTTATACTTTTTTTGCAAAATTTTTAAAGAATTTAATTATTTTTTTTTTTTTAAAAACGGCATTCGGTTTTGAGTATTAGCTTACTTCTCTAATAATTAAGAAATCATATTTTAGTTTATTTATTTTTTATATATTTATTTCATAAATTTTTGAACTAAAAATTAAAAAACTTATATTTATTAAAAGCAGAAAAATGAGATCTATGATAATGAAACGTTTAGATTCCAAACATAACCACAAATAGAAGTTAAAAATTTATTTTTTACAAGTACAAAATTTCAAAAAGAAATACTTAACACTACTATAAGTTGGTATATATTTATTAGTAATTTATTCAACCCTACTTAATCCATATCTTTTTATATCTCTTTATTTTAAACCCGGATAATCTGTTGTAGCAAATTAGTAAGGGTGTATAAATAGTTTTATGATAAGAATCATTTCAAAGCTTCTACTTCTACTTTTTCTCCTTGTGAATTGCCATGAATTTATTAATTAATTCTATATAGTCTTTTTTTTTATTAATTATAGAGAATTATTGATTTTAATAAGTTGTAAAAGAAAATGGAATTTGAAAATCCCTTAGGTCCTGATATTAAGATTCAGACTATTTTTGAATATAATATTGATGATTTTTCAAAAGAGGAAATTGAATTAATCAAAAGATATTGGGAGAATTATATAGAAAATTTTAGATATTCTCAAATTAATTCAAATCTCTTGACAATATCTCAACCGAGAAGGATAGAAATTAATGATGAATTGAAGAACGGTCTTGAAGAACTTGAAAAGAAAGATTTAGCTATAAATAACACCCTGAGATTAAGGTCTTATATATATTATGAAAAATTTATTGATAATAAGCTAAATAACATCATGTTATTGTGCAGATTACTCAATTACATTGAAGAGTATCATAAAACCCATATAGGGGATCCATTCGGTAATGATTTTTTTGAAAGAATTCCTATTGGTCCTCGAGATAAAGCACATTTTTTATTATTGTTACTTAAAGATTTAGATCTTATCTATTTTTATACTGATTTATTAACTGGAAACCTAATTTCTCTTGATCTTACATCCAACGGAAGATACATAACATCAGGTTTTTGTCCATTTTGGGATTTCAAGACATTAATAAAATTAGCTAATGATACAAAGGAACGATTCTTATTTGAATCTTATAATAACATTCGAGTAAGAATTACCGTCTATAATATAGAGGGGATAAAGACATACCCAGATTGGCTTCCCTCAAATGAAATTCTTTATTTTAGAATTGATTTTACTGATGAAGATCCTGAACAGAAGAAACCCATTTTCTCAATTCATAATCGTACGGGATTATTTGAAGAGATTTTATCTTTAAGCGATTTAGAGACAAGAATAGAAATTAGTCCTTTTTTAAAATATAATTTTAATAATTATGTACTTGAATTTGTTTATCCGGTGCCATCATATTTTTATTATAATAATTTCAAAGAGAAAATAAAGGGAAACTATGATTATTCACGTGTATCATGCAAAGATCTAATTAACTTCATCTTTTTTGACCACTTAGATCAAATTCACAGGATGGAATTTTCCCATAGAAATCTTGAGAATATTGAATTTCGTTCTAATAACGGCTCTTTATTAAATGTAAGAGAAAAAGTTAATAATTTTATGGGTATTAACCTTAATGCTATCGACCTACCAAATTTGGTAATTGTCTTTCCCATAAAATCTTTTAAAATCCTTGAACCAATATTTAAAGAGATTAATGGGAAAAAATTTGTTGAATTAAGATGGAATGTTGAAAAAGAATATCTACCTTCTTTTCGCTGTAAAACGAAAATTAATGGAATTTATTATGATATCCCCCCAGAAGGTTTGAAAAAAGAGATTGAAGATCTTAACCAAGGAGAATTTATAATTAAAATTCAATGGTGTGGAGACTCCGAATTTTTCCCTCTTGATACTGAGCTAGCAAGTGTGGCGTATAAAAATCAATATTATCAACCTTCAACCACAGATGATAAAGAGATTAAAAGAAGATTTTTTACATTTTTAAAGAGAAAGGATTTGTTCATACAGGAAATCGGTGGAGAAACATATTCAAACCTTAAAGAAGAGGTTGCTAAGTTAAAAGAAAAGTGTGGGCAGAGAATTAAAGCTGAAGATTGTGAAAGATGTGAAAGATCCACAAGTAAAATATGCCTGACAAAACTGTTTTCCTATTCTTTAGGGAAAGAAGTGCTACCCCATTGTGGACATGAATTAGCAGATTGTTATTGGATTTCTGAAAATGAAGGAAATGCAATCGTTTTAAAAGCGACGGATATGAATAGAAAGAGACAATATATGGATGCTCTTTCGCAAATTATTGATTTATCTCAGAACTATGCAGTAAAAATAATTTTTTTCGGTAATAACAAAAGGACGTCGAGAAAATTTATATCAAATGCTTTGCATCTATGTAAAACAAATAAAAAACAGTTTATAGAATTTAATCAAGATAATTTAATTCAAATTTTATATTTTTTTAAAAAGTCAATTTAAACTGAAAAATCAATAGGAAATTAAGAATTTATAGGTCATCTATCATCAATTAAAGAAATATCTTTCAACTTGTACTCCCTTTTCTCTGTTGGAAACCATAAGCCTTCCTCGGTTTCAATTGGTTCTCTTACTAAGAATGATAATAAATTGGAAATTTCTCTAATGTGATATAACCTTGGTTTAGATTTGGGAAGTCATGTGTATGAGTTTCATACTTTATTTATTATATTACCATTTGAAGCAAAAAATATGTTTAATGGAATATTATTTAGAAAAAAAGACAAACAACTCTAAAAAATTATATAAAAACCTGAGATTTATATATATTCTCAATAATTTCTATTATTATTAATTACTTTTTTTGAAAATAGGATAATGTGCCTTAGTTTAAATGATGATTTAATTAAGATTCAAGATAAAACAGACGAATTTAAATATGAATTCTTAAGAAAATATATTCCAATGTGGAATTCTATAATATGTGGAAAAGGCAGAAGATACAGAGCAATTGTTGAAACTCACGCAGGAACTGGAAACGTTTTTCTCGGGGGCGCAAAACAATATGGTTCAAGTCTAATTTTTTTAAAAAAAACAGCCTTAAAGCAAGAAGCAATGGATTTTCATTATGTAGAAATGAATGAAAATAATTTTCGCAAACTATCATTAAGCATTGAAGCAGTAATAAGTAGTGGATTCTATTTTCCAGGAGATACAAAAGGAAAAAAATTGATTGGAGACATTAAGAACGATATTCCTATTGCTATAGAAGTGCCAAAATACACCCCCACAACAAAATTCCCTAATAAAGATAACATTTTTTTATATAAAGAAAATTGTATTAATGCAATAAAAAGGATTTTAATCAAAGTTAAGAGCCGTCCAACTTTCTTCTTCATAGATCCCTGTGGTAAATTGGATTGGGAGCTTATTGATGATATTATTAAATATAGATTAATAACGGAAAATGGAAATGTTCGACTGGATGAAAATGGTGAAAGATTTCAAGGGACCGAATTATTTATAAACTTCTCTTGGGAAGCTATATCTCGAAATAACACAACAAAATTCGATGATGCTAGAAGAAATGTTTTTTTTCAAAATATGTTTGGAATGAGTTTGAACGAAATTAAAGTTGAAATTGATAAAACTAAACAGAAATTCATTTCAGAACAAAAAAGATATTTTGAATATAATCTTTATTTAGAAGTCTTTATGAACAAACTAAGAAAGTATTTTAATTTTGTCTCAAAACTTGATGTACCTGGAATAAAATCCAATAGAAATCCAATTTATTGCTTAGTTTTCTGTACAAATAATGATTCTGCAAAAAATTTATTCTTAAGTATTGAAGCAGAATTTACGAAAAAGAGAAGAGGTTATCTTTCAATGAAAAAAGTTGTAACTAACAAAAAAGAATTTACTATGGAAAAGTATAAAGAAATAATTGAAGGATATAGGCAATTAGATGAGTTCTTATAAAGGGTTGATAGAATCTAAATAATTATAAATACTATCTTTTATTCTCAAGAATGATCTGTCATATTCGAGGGATTTCTCAAGAATTTTAACTAGATTATCTTTATTCGTTATATTTCTAATATTTTTATAATATGTTGTTTCCTCTTTTTGAATATGGCTGGATTTTATGTAATTCATTTTTCCTATCCAAATTGATTCTGTTGTATAAGGTTTCAATTTTTCAAATAAGGTAAATGGATCCTTATCTAGGAATGGTTCAATTGATATGCTAGTTGCAAATCCTTTTTTATAAGCGTATTTGAGGGCTTTAAATCTTTCCTCAAAGAGTGGAGCACTTGGTTCCCAAAATTTGAGCTTAATATTATTAGTAGAAGTAATCGTAAACCTAAATTGAATCAAATCTTTATTATTTCTAAATTTTTCACAAATAGTTTTGATACATATTAGTTGAGGTTTGGAAGTGATCAAGATCTCGTTCTTGGCTTTAATCATTTTATCTAATACTAATAAACAATCCCCAAGATTTTCTTCTGTTATATCATGAGAAGTTGGAAACATTACTCTGCCTTTTCTCTTTCCATATCCTTTTCTAATATTTTTTTGATTAGGTACCATATTTTTCCAAGATTCATTAGTCTTCCGTTTAAAGCGAATAGCCATTTTTTTAGCATAACAATATCTGCAATCATTTGAACATCCATAATAAAGATTTATATTGGTATCTGCCCATTCTTTTGTCCCCTGTGTTATTTTATATGACTTAACTTTTGATGATTCCATAATAATCATTTTGATTTAAATCTATTTAAATAACAAAAAAATAAAAATTAATAATTTTTGAAATAACTTTAGTATTCTAAATATTTTTTAAATTCAATAAAAGGTATAATATAGAGATTATACTCAATTGAAATATTTAAAATTCTGGTTTATTAAAAAAAAGTAAGATAATAAATATAAGGATAAATGGTTTTATTAGGGTTACTGTCATTAAAAAGAGTTTTTCTAAGTAATATTTGCGCTTCTATACTCGTTATAATTTCTTTTATTCCCTTGTCCTCTCTTTTATACCAATATATGATGGTTTAAACTCTATATAATACATAGAATAATAAAAATTAATTTCTATTTCATACAGTTATTTATTCTTCATAAGAATAATTTTTATAAGATTTTCAATAAAAAGACATCAATTTTTAATATTTGAGAAAAGTAATGTTCGAGTGAAGATATTTTCGTTGTTCTTAACAATTTTCAAATTTTTATTCATTTCTCTATTATTGTAATTAAAAACAATCTATTCTCAATTTTTAAACTTAATAATAATTTAAATACTTCAGTTTTAGATGTAGTTAACTCCAATCATACCTAAAACATGTAGGATTTGAGAACCATCTGATTGGTTTTTTGAGTTCTTGGTTTTTTCTAGAGATCATTCTAGCTAAGGAGGGAGTGAGTTCGGGAATTAAGATGAGTCTCTCCCCCTTCTTTTTCTCTATAATAAAGGATTGTTCATTTACAAGCTCATCAGAAGATTTAGCTGCGAATATTTCAACGGGTTCTAATTGAGGGCTTTCAAATTCGTCATAACTATATATTTCAGCAATATATTTTATATTATCAATTATCCAATTCATCTCACGTAGATCAGAGGGGTAATAATCTCTCATACCCCTTAATGGCTCCTTAGAAAATCTATTTGACATATAATCACTATTTTACTGGTTTGATTTAGTTAATAATTTAAAAGCACATTAACAAATATTTTTTTCTATTTTTATATTAAGTTATAGTATTAGATGTTAATCAATGAACAGGATTTTAATTTTTACTTTTGTTTAGGAGAAAAGGATATCTCTCTTAATATAACCCATATTTATTTTTAAATAATTTAATGCTCTTGATTAAAGCCAAATGGGATATTTAAGCAAAAGAAAAAAATTGAAGATGAATCTTCAGGATCAATCTCCTAACTGAGTTAAAAGCGTAGACGGGGATCTTAAAAAAGTCATTATATCCTATTTTTAAAGAATAGATTTTATAAACAAGGTTCATGCTAATCCACCATCATTAATAGTCCAACCAAAAATACCAATGATAAACGTTCTTGCATCGGCTGCCTCGCCCAAGCTGTATTTTGAATTCCCAGCATGAAAGAGTACACCATCTTGCAAAGTCAATAGCGACCATCCGATTAACAAGCTATCGTAATTCGGTGTTGATAATGTAACATCCCAAAACATATCTTCCATATCTGTAACACTGGAAACGTCCCAGTTACCGATATCTTGGTTGAAAAAAGAAGCTATAGAGAACATGTACCCCATGTTTATAACGCTGGAGACATCCCAATTGCCGATATCTTGGTTGAAAGAAGAAGCATTATAGAACATAAACCTCATGTTTTTAACGCGGGAGACGTTCCAGTTGCCGATATCTTGGTTGAATGAAGAAGCTTCATAGAACATAAATTCCATGTTTATAACGCGGGAGACGTTCCAGTTGCCGATATCTTGGTCGAATGAAGGAGCATCCATGAATATATATCCCATGTTTGTAACGCTGGAGACATCCCAGTTGCCAATAGGTTGGTCGAATGAAGGAGTATCCCTGAATATAGAACCAATGTTAATAACACTGGAGACGTCCCAGTTACCAATAGGTTGGTTGAATGAAAGAGCATACCTGAACATATACCCCATGTTTGTAACACTGGAGACGTCCCAGTTGCCGATATCTTGGTTGAATGAAATAGCCGCAAGGAACATATTGTTCATGCTTGTAACGCTGGAGACGTCCCAGTTGTCAATAGATTGGTTGAATGAAAGAGCATATTCGAACATAGCGTCCATGTTTGTAACGCTGGAGACGTCCCAGTTACCAATAGGTTGGTCGAATGAAGAAGCTTCATTGAACATCAACCACATGTTTACAACGTTGGAGACGTCCCAATTACCAATAGGTTGGTCGAATGAAGAAGCATCCCTAAACATAGCATCCATGTTTATAACGCTGGAGACGTTCCAGTTATCGATATTCTGGTTGAAAAAAGAAGCTATAGAGAACATATACCCCATGTTTATAACGCTGGAGACATCCCAGTTGCCGATATCTTGGTTGAAAGAAGAAGCATTATAGAACATAAATTCCATGTTTATAACACTGGAGACGTCCCAGTTGTCAATAGATTGGTTGAAAGAAGAAGCACCATAGAACATATACTCCATGTTTATAACACTGGAGGTGTCCCAGCTGCCAATAGATTGGTTGAAAGAAGAAGCACCATAGAACATATACCCCATGTTTATAACGCTGGAGACGTCCAAACTATTCATACTTCCGTTATCACTAAGACTAGTGCAACCTCTAAAAGCTTGATAAAGCGTAGTTATTCCCATTAAATCCAAATTATCAGAAGCAGTAATATTTAAATTAGAACATCCCCAGAAATTACTTCCTGAATTACCTAATCCTAAGGCACCCCATTCTTTAATTTCAAGTAACTTTAATTTATCTCCTCCATAATCAAAACTCCAACCAATCAATGTACCATTTATTATAATTGTGTAAACGCCTTCTGAAGCATATGTATGAGTTACTTCTTCTTGATTCCAGCTCATAATAGTATCGTAATTTCCATCACCCCAATTAACTATAAAATTATAAAATCCTCGTGATTCCAATGGTAATTTAACTTGATTGCCAGTGCTGGAACCCAGATTTGTTTTTTCTGTATCCCATACCGAGATAAATGTTAAATCAAGCCCTATTGTATCAATAAAAAACATAACTGAAGTTGTTCCTATATTTCCCGTTGAATCGTTTGCCCAAGCATATATAGTGTTCAAACCTTCATTGAATGTGATGTTTTGTGAAGATGTATAAGTCACGTTCATACCGTTCCAGTTGTACCAGATGGTATCGACTATGCTTTTATCAGACGTCGAGATATTTAGTAATTGCGTAGCTGTATGATAAGTAATGTTCGCAGGATTGTTTATTTCCACTGTTGGGATTATTGTATCAATAAAAAACATAACTGAAGTTGTTCCTATATTTCCCGTTGAATCGTTTGCCCAAGCATATATAGTGTTCAAACCTTCTTCGAACGTGATGTATTGTGAGGAGGTGTAAGTTATGTTCATACCATTCCAGTTGTACCAGATAGTATTGACTGCAATATTGTCCGATGCCGAGATATCCAGTAATTGTGTGGCTAAATGATAAGTGGTGTTAGCGAGATTGTTTATTTCCACTGTTGGGATTATTGTATCAATAGTAAAGGTAATAGAAGTTGTTCCGATATTTCCTGTCGAATCGTTAACCCAGGCATGTATGGTGTTTAAACCTTCATTGAATGTGATATATTGCGCGGATATATAAATCACGTTCATACCGTTCCAGTTGTACCAGATAGTATCGACTACAATGTTATCAGATGCCGAAATATTCAATAATTGCGTAGCTGTATTATAAGTAATGTTCACAGGACTGTTTATTTCCACTGTTGGGGATGTTGTATCAATCTTTTCGGAAGGAATTAATAATACAAAAACAACAATAATTGAACTTACGATAATAAATAATACTAAAAAGATCGACAAAATTTTTCTATTAACCATTAGATTATTGTCAAATAAATGTTATACAATCGGGATAAATAATATCATCAATATATAAAAATGTTTTTATGATTGTTAATATTTCTCGGTGAACTCGTGATTTAACCTCGTAAAGTGATTGGGGGAATTTGCTAATATACCCTACCAAAATGGCAAACTGACAGTAGAAAGTTTAACCGATAACATCTCTTATTGTTTCAATAATCCAATTGTTTTTCATATCTCTGAGTGGTTGTATCAAAAATTTGTTTGA
>Ga0209976_10001538_pt1 | contig 13561 bp, 7 predicted proteins | sample SumtaG_FD_182806 | JGI IMG/M metagenome (GOLD analysis project Ga0209976, IMG submission 182806) | Deep subsurface microbial communities from Indian Ocean to uncover new lineages of life (NeLLi) - Sumatra_00157 metaG (SPAdes) (version 2) | ecosystem: Environmental > Aquatic > Marine > Oceanic >...
CTCGATGGCGTTGGTGAAAATAATGATCAAGACCTGGCGGATCCTGTCCTTGTCCGCATCGTACTCCGGGATCTGCACGTCAAGGTCCATCTTGAAAGAGTAACCTTGCGATCGCCTCTGCATTTGAATCAGACGAACGGTCGATTCGATGAGTTCGTTCAGATTAAAAGTGGTTACTTTGTCACTTCTGTGACGCGAAAAATCCAGCAGGTCGTTTATTATACTGCTGCTGTATTCAACCTCCTTCTGAATAATGTCCAGATAATCTTTGAATACGGTTCCGGAATCCAGGGTGATGACACCGCCGGATCGATGCAAGCGCGCATTGAGTGATTCCGCGCAGGCCGAGATTGTTGCCAGTGGGTTATTGATCTCGTGGGCTATCCCGGAGGCGACCTGTCCCACGGTGGCCAGATGACTGTTTCGTTTCAGTATTTTCTCAGTTCTGATACGGATGATCTCACTCGACAGTTTTACGGAAACGGCCTGCATGATCTTTATCGCCATTTCAGCATGTGAAACCTGCCCCTTGTAAAGGGCGCACAGGATTCCGATCACACTACCCTCAAAGTCTCTGAGAGGCACTCCCACATACCCTTCCGCCTCCAAATCCACCAGGACCCTGTCCTCTGGAAAATATCTCTGTAAGGAGTTCTTGTACACCTGGGGCTTCCCTGATTTGAGTACTTCCAGACAGGGAGTTTCCTCAAGATCGTAGGTGAAATTCTCGCCGACGACGTCCTGAGCTATGAACGCCAGGGATGTGGTTGTTTCAGCAGGAGGGTCGATCTCCGAGATGATGATGTAGTCAGGGTTCAGGATCTCGTAAAGACTCTGCGCCAAGTTGAGAAAAAGAGAGCTCCCTGTCAACCCGAGGGCGCCATCCATTAATTGGTTCACTGTTTTCTCGTAACTCCTTATGACGCTGACATCCTTTAATATGGTGAGAATGTGGGGAATACCGGCAAGGCTGACTACAGTCGCCGAAAGAAGCACATGGACGGTTGTTCCGTTCCTGTCCAGCAGCTCCAATTCGTGGGCATTGCGGGTTCGTTGATACTTCATCAGCTCGGTGAGGAGATGTTTTCTGTTCTTTTCATTTTTCCAGATGCCCAGTTCAAGCTCAGCTTTTCCCAGCATCTCTTCGACCCGGTATCCGAACAGAACTCCCATGAATTCGTTTGCGTCTACGATTATACCCTCGTCCAACGTGCTCAGGCATATGGCGTCAGGATTCAACTGGAACGCCAGCCTGAAACGCTCCTCGCTATCTCGAAGGTCTTTTTCAGCTCTTTTTCTTTCGGTGATGTCCAATATGATGGTAGCAAAGTGACCCTTACCGGGACAATAAGCGTGGACCAGATACCAGCGTTCAAGGGAATCAGAATACTGCTCGAAGACGACCTCCTTCCCAGTATCGGCCACTTTCCCGTACGTCTGTATCCAGTCGATTTCGTCTTCTTCTATTCCCGGTATGACCTCGGTAACCCGCCTTCCAAGAATGTCGCTTCCCTTGAGGCCAGTCATATGCTCGAACGCCTCGTTCACCTCGAGAAAGATGTAATCCACAGCCGTTCCGTTGTCGTCGTATATCATCTCGTGGTAAGCGAATCCCTCCGACATGTTCTCGAACAGAGAACGGAACTTGTCCTCGCTGTCTGTCAGCTTTTTTTCCGCCGCTATTCGTTCCGTCACATCCCGATCCAATCCCCTGTATCCGATAAACGTTCCTCTTTCGTTCACTATCGGGAACCCGGACGTCTCCAGGAAAACGGTTCTGCCGTCCCTGTGGATATTCCTGTTTAGAAAGTTCCTGAATGAGCCCCTTCTCTTAAAGACATTGAAGGCTGCCTTCTTGAGTTCCTTCCTGTCATCGGGATGAAAAAAATCGTAGAAATATCTGGAGACGATCTCCTCGCTGCCATAGCCGAGGATCTTTTCCGCAGCGGAACTACAGTACGTGTACCTGCCCTGAGTGTCTGTCTCCCAGAACCACTCCCCCGAGGCCCTGGCGACATCCTCAAAGCGCTGGTTGCTATGTATTAACTCCTTCTCCATTCGCTTTCTGTCGGAAATGTCCTCGAAAAGCGCCAACATGTAACCGCCGAACGGCTCATCCACTTCACCGAGCATGGTGGTGGAGAAACGGACATCGACCAGGGCTCCGTCCTTTCGAAGCCGTTTCGTTTCATAACCACTGATTACCTCACCATTACTGACTCTTCTTTGAAGCTCCTCAACCTCCGCCTTTTGCTTCTCGGAAACGATCGGGAGAGAACGTCCCAAGACCTCCTCCTCGGTCCATCCGAAAAGATTCTCAGCTGCGGGGTTCCAGATTGCCAACTTACGGTCCGAGTCCACGGCCAAAATTGCCAGGGGGGCCGACCTGATAAGTCCATTGAGCATCTCGTTGCTTTTCTCAAGATCCCTAATCATTTTCCTGAGATCGGTGATATCACGGATGACTTCGATGACCCCGGTAACTGGTCCGGTCCGGCTGTCCTTAAGGGGAAAAGTGTTCAGTTCGATGGTCCGCAAAGGCTTGCCCGGCATGGGTTTTATCTGCACAGCCGGTTGTCCTGTCCTCAGGGTCTCAAGGCTGGGGCACTGATCACATGGGACCCCACGGTCATAGTATGCCTCGTAGCACTTCTTCCCTGTCAGAGGAGCCTTGTCCGGGAACATTTCCTCGACAACTTTATTTACCCGCAGGATATTCAGGGATCTGTCCAATACATTGATCCCGTCCAGGAGGCTGTCGATAATGTTTTTCAGTAAAACCTCATCTGGATCAGATACCGCCTCGCTTCCGGCTTCATTATCATCCTCGCCCCTCGATTTTCCATGATGCCATCGATCCTCGCTGTGCCGGGTTCCAGCCTCGGCCAGGGATCTGGAGGCCATCTGAACGTACTCGATGGCAATGGACTTGTCCTTTGAGGAAAATCCGCCCTCCTTGTTGACCACGGTTAAGAGATAACACCCTCTTCCGGAGTTGTTAATGGGAACGATGAGCAGGTTGTCGATTGGAATATGCTTATCGGGTAATAAATGTTTCCATCTGTGATCTGAATTTCTGAAAAGAGGCTTACCAGTGAGGACGGCCTGTAGCATCAGTCCATTGACCGGCAACCGGATCGGTTTCTTCAAAATCTCCAGTTTCGATCCATGATCCAGGAAAACGATGTCCATTTTCGATCTGTCGGATGATAAAACAGACAGATAGCCATAAGCGGCTCCAATGGCTTTCCGGTACTCGGACAATGCTTTCCCCGCACCCATTATATCGGTACGATGACAATTCGACAGCATAGCTATGCAACTCCTGACAGGGTCCCTTTCGACGCGTCCCCGTCATTTTCATCAGGGTCGCTTGGAAATATGGTTTGACGCTACGGAGGACAGGCGGTCGTCGTCGTCACATTAATCATTTGACTATGGCGCATCAAACTACTGCCCTGCGTTCAAGGTTCTCGTCCCTCCTTGAAAAGGTTTTGGTGCCCTTTTCCTCGGCAGGCTCGTGACTGATGCGACTTGTATCTTGTTGAATGGTGCCCTTCGATGCGCTCCCCATGTTGCACCGGGATCGCTTGCTCACAACGTGCCGCTGCCCGTGGCGTACGGCTTTCGAACTGTGGCCTGCCACGAGCAAACAAAAAGGCCTTCTTCATATTGACCCGGCATTTTTGTGCGTCGAGTGGTGGGGAAGGAGGGACTCGAACCCTCACGATCTTACGATCCCAGGATTTTAAGTCCTGTGCGTCTACCAGTTCCGCCACTCCCCCTTATACAAATCAGCATGATGATTTGAATATGATGATTTTGGCAACCTACGTCAAGGTTCTAAGTTTTTCAAGCTGTAACGCCAACCCTTCGACCTGGTTCAGGATGGGGATCTTACGAACAAATCAATGACTTTAATTAACGGTCATTGATTTGGGCGCCCCACCCGGGGCGCGTTGATGACTTTGTGCGATGTCATCAACCTTCAGCCAGCCTTAAGGTTCAAGCCCTTTCCGGTCTTCGTCGTTGACACGGAAGTACCCGATACTGTTTCTGAGTTCAGCGGCCTGGGACGACAATTCTTCGGCAGTCGATGCCATCTCCTCCGAGGCAGAGGCGTTCTGCTGCGTGACCAGGTCAAGCTGTTGTATGGCCCGGTTGATCTGTTCAGCGCCCACGTTCTGTTCGGAGGAAGCGGCGGCGATCTCCTGAACCAACTCGGCAGTTTTCTTGATATCCGGCACTATCTCCTCCAGCATATGACCTGCCTTATCGGCAACTTCCATACTGTTGATGGAGAGCCGGTTTATCTCTGCAGCAGCCGTCTGGCTGCGCTCCGCGAGTTTTCGAACCTCCGCGGCCACAACCGCGAAGCCCTTGCCGTGTTCACCCGCCCGCGCCGCTTCTATGGCGGCGTTTAGAGCCAGCATGTTGGTTTGCCGGGCGATCTCCTCCACAATAGTGATCTTCTCGGCTACCTCGCTCATGGCGCTGACCGTTTCAGCCACCGCTTGGCCACCCTGCCTCGTATCATTCGATGCCTTGATGGCGATCTTCTCGGTCTGCAGCGCGTTTTCAGCGTTCTGCCGTATGTTGGAGCTCATCTCTTCCATGGAGGAGGACGCTTCTTCCGAAGAAGAGGCCTGCGCTGCGGCTCCCTGGGACATCTGTTTGGTGCTGGAGTTCATTAAATAACTTGCGTTGCCCACGTTTTCGGCCGCTGCCGCAACATTAAGGACTACTGTCCTGATCCGGCCCACCATCACCGCGATCCCTCCTATGAGGAGCCCGATCTCATCTGTGCGGCCAGTCTCCAGTTCCACCTCCAGGTCTCCCTTGCTGACAGAATCGACGATACCCAAAAGGTTTCCGATAGGCCGTGTTATTCCCCTGGCGATGAGAAGAGCCAGTGAAAGCCCCATTATCAGACCGATTATAGTTGTGATCAGAAGAGTGAAAGATGAATTCCGGAAGGTGGATTCAGCTTCCATCCTTCTGCTGTCGACCCTCTGCATCGTGAGGTCCGTGAGCTCATCCAGGTACGCCCTCATCTCATCGAATTTCACCTTGGCATCGCCAAGAGACAGGTCGATGGCCAACCTTCTGCCTGCTCTTGTATCCGAGGCCCTGCCATCGACTACCTGTCTTGACAGCGATTCCCATTGGTCTCTGGATTCTTCATATTTTGCGATCAAGCCTTCAGCGTTCGTACCCGCAAGTTCCTTGAATTTTACAAACCGCTGCTTCGACTGCAGGAGGTTTTCCTCGTAATCAGCAAACAATTGCTCGAACATCTCTGAATTTACATTGGAAAAGATCATCGATCTTTCCGCCGTCAAAAGCTGATAAAGGTCACGATCAGCCTGCAGCAGGTAGTTGACGCTGGGGAGATCACTTGTTGAAATATCAACAAGTTTTTCATTGATGCTCCGTGTGCTGTAAAAACCGGCGACACTAACCGCGACAACGATCAGAAGTATGATGGAAAAACTAATGAGCAGCTTGGTGCTGATCTTTATGTTGTTTAGATTTATCATCTATTCAGTCCTTTCAAGTTGATGACTTCGCAAAAAACCATCAATGCGCCCCGTGTGGGGCGCCCAAATCAATGACCGGCATGTAAGTCATTGATTTGTAAGGAAAGCGAAAATGACACTTTTCGCTTTCCGTTTAGCAAAAGTCCATAAAGCAGGATGAACGCGTTGTGTGCATCCTGGTGTGGGAGTGAAAAAGACGCCATCCTCCGCCTCGCAAAATGGCTCGAAGAGACTTTTTGCGAGGTTATCAAGGTCATATGATCAGTAAGTACCCTGGTAAAGGTGGAGCGTCTTTACCCGAAGGCTGATCAGTCAATGTTATCAATATCTATACCAAAGGTGATGGCTCCAATGGCTTTCCCGTCTTCCATAACCGGGACGGAGACCTGGGAAAGGTAGGTCTGGGTACTGTCATCGAACTCGACCTCATCGACGAAAACAGCTCCCTTGCCACCGCTGAAGGAGTTCTTGAATTTGGCCTCATCACCCTGCCAGTAGTCACTCGTTTTATCGGTCATGCAGACGTTAGCGCCCTGGATGTCCATGACGAAAATCTCCGCCATATAGGGTTTCGAGTTTTGTATGCTCCTGAGATATTTTCCGCATTTGCTTTCCATCATGGCGTTCATGTAATCGGCCACGCCCGCTGTTCCCTTCCACTTTTCATCCATCTTCTTGATCTGACTCAGGGATTTCCCTTTCGCGTTCTCCGCCTTAACTGCGGCGATAATAGCTGGGTCGTTCCCCAGAGCGGCCAGTTCGGAGTTGGCTAGATCAAACACCGCTTTGGGCGCTTTTTCAGCAACAGCAATACCGCTAATCGACAGAACCATCATGAAAATCGTCCATACTCGAATAAACCTTTTCATCTCCAATTCCTCCTTTTTAGACTCCCGAGTTATATCCGGTGTGCATTAACAAACGCACAGATGTGAGCAATAAACATGCCGATAAATCATGAAATGGTTATCGGCTGTAAAAAATCTATTTACAGCCAACATACCACCGAAGGAATGTTCAGGTTTGAAACGGTATTCTTCGGGCTCTTTACCTTACTGCAGGCATATTGCCCGTAATTCCATATTACCGGGTCGGATGTTTGAGTGATTAATTATTATGAACGGGATTGTAACTGGAGCAACCCCTGAGACAAATTGCACATCTGTAAGTAAAGTTGCACCCAATCATATGCAAATATAATTATTCCGAATTCGGGAACTTGTTCTTTAAAGGTAATTTTACATAACCTGATACTCGGCAGACCTTTCATGGAAAAAGTATATGTGATTCGTGTATTATACTTTCCATGAATTATGTATCTCATGAAATTGTATCCACTTCTGGCTCCTGGATTCTGGATTCTGGATTCTTTTCCCATGGACGCTATCGAACTTAACCTCAGACATCACGTAAGCGTCCTGTGCAACGATATCGGCAGCCGCAGTATCCAGGAGCCCCGGAACCTGGCCAGAGCGCAGGAGTATATCCATGAGAGGTTCACAGATTGTGGAATGGATGTCAGGGTTCAGAGCTATGAGGCTTTCGGGAACCCGACTGCAAATCTGATAGGGTTTCATCCCGATACGGATCTCGATTCCCCCCTCCTGCTCCTCGGAGCCCACTACGACACTGTAATGGGTACCCCAGGAGCAGATGACAACGCCAGCGCTGTTGCTGTCATGCTGGAAGTCGCTCGTCTTTTTAATACTCAGACAATTGACAGACCAGGTAATGTGCTGTTCGCAGCATTTTCCACCGAGGAGCCTCCCTCATTCAATACCCGTTACATGGGAAGCAGGATCTTTGTCCGTTCCCTCGGGACCGAAAAGCTGGTGGTACAGGGTGCGCTCATCCTGGAAATGGTCGGTTACTACAGCGACAAACCCGGCTCCCAGAAGATCCCACTGACCGTAAAATGGATGGGTTTTCCCAACACTGCCAACTTTATTGCCGTCGTCGGAAATGGTAGTTCCCGCTCCCTGGTGAAGGGTGTTGTCGAGAGCATTATGGATTCGGACTGCGGACTTCCTGTCGAGGATCTAACGATCCCCGGTTCCGGCCACATCCTTCCTGCAGCGCGCCTTTCAGACAACGCCTCTTTCTGGGATGCCCGTATTCCGGCAGTCATGATCACCGACACCTCCTTCTTCAGAAACCCGCACTACCACACCCACAGGGACAAGCCGGAGACGTTGGACTATGAAAAAATGAGTCAACTTGTTATAGGGCTGACTCATTTTTTCAGCGGAAAATAAAAAACAGCTAATCACCAGGATCATCTGTTTATTTATCTCTAACCTTATTTATCCCCTCCCTTGATGGGAGGGGTCCAAGGGAATCACGCCATCGGCGTGACTCGGTAAACACTTTCCCCCTCACCCCGGCCCTCTCTCCTTCGGTCCTTCGACAAAGCTCAGGATGGTGAGCCTGCCGAACCACAAGCTCAGGATGGTGAGCCTGTCGAACCACCACGGCGGGGAGAGTGGGAGTAAGGAACGGGCCTATTTGAGGCCCGGAATGATGCCAACCTACGGTTGGAGTTCCAAGTTTCAAGTTCCAGGGTTCAGGTTTACCCCTTAAATGGTTTCCCTAAATTAAAGGACCCGCAAGCTCCTTTTGTACAGAACCTGCGGGCCCTTCCTCTACCCCAGAGATGTAAGTCTTGTTTCAGATAGTCGCCGTAGCATCCTCCTCAGAGCCTACTACGTCCAGGTCGAGGATCATTTTTTCATCTGGATAGTGTGCTGACGACTCGAGTGCACTCCTTTCCTGGAACAGGCCCAGTTCTGCAGCCGAAAAGATCCGATGTGTATCGAGGATAATGATAAACTGCTCGTTGTGCTTACCCATACCGGAAATGAACTCGATATCTAGACTCGTTCCGATATTTGGTGGCGGCTCTATTTCGTCAGAAGCAATTTCCAGTACCTCCTTTACCGAATCCGCCATGGCTCCGATGACAGTTGTTTCTCCTTCCAACTCCACCTCCATAACTACGATACAGGTATCCAACGTTGCCTCGGCCTCTTGCATACCGAATTTCACGCGCATGTCCACCACCGGGACCACACTTCCACGCAGATTGATAATACCCTTCATGAAATCTGGTGTACGAGGAATTTTTGTAATCGTGGTGTAATCGAGCACCTCCCTGACGTTGGACACGTCCACAGCAAAATCCTCGTCATCCAGAGAGAAGCTCAAGTAGGTCTTTGTCCTGGTTATCTTTGCAACAGCCATCTCATCAACTCCTTATGGATTCTATTTCAAGTCTCCAATCTGGATCCGTATTCACAGATCTCAGTATTTCTCGAACTCGGCGTCCTCTTGGTCTCCTTCACGCAATTGGATTTTAAATCCTCCAGCCGGCTCGTGATCAGTCTCAGCGTAGCCGGACTGAAGATTGGCATATGATACTTTGGCCGACCTTAAATCGCTCATCGATCCTCCCGTTTGAGCCTTATTCCGACCTGAACCGTTATCCCCGATGTTGAAAAAACCTATGGATGCGTTTAGTTGTTCCGCCTGGGACGCAAGCTCTTCAGCAGTGGAAGACATCTCTTCCGCGGCGGAGGCGTTCTGCTGAATAACCTGATCGAGCTGCTGGATGGCCTTGTTTATCTGATCAGTGCCGACATTCTGCTCACCCGAAGCCGCCGCGATCTCCTGAACCAGTTCAGCCGTCTTCCGGATATCTGGAACCATCTGCTCGAGCATACCGCCTGCCTTCTGGGCCACTTCAACGCTGGAGCTTGAAAGCTGGCTGATCTCGGCCGCCGCTGACTGGCTGCGCTCAGCAAGTTTTCTCACTTCAGCCGCAACAACGGCAAAACCCTTGCCGTGCTCGCCTGCCCTGGCCGCCTCAATGGCCGCGTTAAGGGCCAGCATGTTGGTCTGCCTTGCGATCTCTTCTATGATGGAGATCTTCTCGGCGATGTCGTTCATAGCTGCAACGGTCTGTATCACAGCCGCGCCGCCTTCGATTGTATCCTCGGCCGCTTTGACGGCGATCTTTTCAGTCTGTTGCGCGTTGTCGGCGTTCTGCCTGATGTTGGAACTCATTTCCTCCATGGATGAAGAGGCCTCTTCAGCGGCTGACGCCTGTTCTGTGGCACCTTGTGACATCTCCTCTGTGCTGGCACTCATGGCCATGGCAGCACCGTTCACGTTTTCAGCCACCATCTTTACCTCAGCTACTACTTTCCGCAGGTTGGATACCATGTCTGTTACGGAACCGTAGATCCCCGTCGCCCGGTTTTTTCCGTTAAAGCCCGCTTCGACAGTAAGGTCACCTGATGCCACCTTTTCCGCGATCATGGCTATTTCGGCCGGCTCCCCGCCGACTTGCCTGATGATCCCCCTGGCAAGGATAACCGCCATGAATATTCCAATAACAAGGGCGATCAACCCAACAGTTATATCAGCATTACGAACCTGAACCCCTGAGGATATGGCAGATTCGCTGACATCTTGAGCTCTTTGACTGGCCACACCCCGTATTACGTCCAGTATCCTGCGCACATTTTCCAGAGCAGGCATGGTTTCCTGGGTATAAAGCTCATTAGCCTTCTCCCAACCTGCCATCTGGGCATTTGCTTGTTCTCTGAGGCTTTCGATGATCCTTCCGGTTTCCGCGAGGACAGGACCGACTTCCCCTTCATAAATATTGTGCGCTCCATCCAGGTCGCCTGAAGATAAACGCGTGTTGATAGTTGCACCCAGACTGTGAAGTCTCCGGTGCGGTGCATCGATCTCGTTCAGAAGCCGTGCCATAGTTTTGTCAGTTTTCAGTTTATCCGAAGTACCACTGTAAAGAAATTGACCCAAGCCGCATTTTGTTGGGTCCAACTGTACACCCGCTTCTCGTTTCCCAAGAAGAATAGCGTTTTGCACATTAAGAGCCCACCTCAGGTGATCGGACTCCTTCTCGGCAAGAAATGCCGGTAATTTCGTGTCCGCCTGCACGAAAGCACTGGATATCCTGCTGGCTGACGCGTGAAGATCTGAATGATATTTTTCGATCTCTGCGAGTTGTCCTTTCAACTCCGGGAATTCCTGCTCTGCCTTGATCTTTCCTTCGCCGTAATACCATTTTCCAAATGCGCAATTTCTGGGATCAAGTTCCACATTTAATGTTGTTATTTCGTCATCTGTCAAAAGTGCCGAGACGTTAGATGCCCAGTTAAGATGGTCTATCAGCCTTTCCTGAACCTCCGATGCCATTTCATGGTTCGAGTCGGCGGAAATCTGTTTACTCATAATTTGTTCGACACCCAGGATCGACCAACCTCCCACAACGATCAGCATGAATAGAACGCTTCCGAAGCCTACAGCAAATTTGTTACGGATTTTCATTTTTTCCCAGTTCATCTCGTACCCTCCCTCGGTTAGAAATTCAATTGCCAGTAATTTCAGTCTGACAAACTGGTGTCATGCATACCCCGTACCCATGAGGGGAATGGTTGGACCACAAAATCGTTATCACCTTATCTTTGTGTGTTATTAAGTGTTTGGAATGCGACTATCTTCCAAAAATGAACATCTTTGTTGGATTTCATCGATAGAACTATCATTCCATTCGGGCACATTTCCGTTGCATCAAGGCATTTTGCCCGCCCGATCCAACGCTCCAATCAGATCGCTTTTTAAGCTTTGCAACTTTCATGGTCATAGGAGCATGTTAATTCAGGAGTGCTATTCGATTACCGGATGGTTTTGAATTCTGTCCATGCAATGAAAAACTATATGCCTTTTTCCAAATTCCACTTTCGAAATAAAAACAGCCGATCCCAAGGACCGGCTGTTTTTTATTTCTGGAGGCGCCACCCGGATTCGAACCGGGGAATAAAGGCTTTGCAGGCCTCTGCCTTACCACTTGGCGATGGCGCCATTTGACTTGGGATAGTAATTACTTTACGCGATATTTGTCAAGAAAACTCAAGGCAATCACGCATGATAACCGCGTGTCGCGGGGACACCCTTCGACAGGCTCAGGGCAGGCGGGCGACACGGTGACGCGGAGACACGGTGACGCGGAGAGAGTAAATCGTGTATCGGAGTATCGGTGAAAGAACTAAACCTGGAACTTGGAACCTGGAACGTGGAACTCCGGTCCCAGATTATAATCGACCTCTTTTAAAAAGTGACCTGGGACCGGCGTATTTCATGACCGTTTCCATCTGGTCCTTGTAAACTGGTCTGTAGCAGTGCTGAGGGCACGTACGGCACTTCGGCTTGGGGTCCAGGGGGCAAAGGACCCTCATAACAATAGCGTGGCGCAGGAGGGCAACACACTCGTCACAGAGGTCAGGTCCCTTCTGCACCTTTGCCGGCACTTTGGAATGGTCAAAGATGAAAGGTCCCCTGAGGCGATGCCCGTGGTGAGCGTTGCAGTACATGGAGAGAAAGCGGACCAGCTTGTCCGTGTCTTTCTGGATCTCATTGGGGTCTGATGTAGAGCGCTTGGACTTTGCCATTGTGCCGAAAGATAACACATTTCAGCCGCAAGGTAATTGATGGACGTCAAAGTAGAAGGATCGAATATAAGACGATTTGTTATATTGAGAATTCTGAGCAAAGTCTGCGGTTGCAATCCTCAATTTTCAATTCTCAATTCTTAATTGTATTTGAACTTTGGTCGTTGGACATTGGACATTGGATTGCATCTCGTCTTCATGACGAGATGCGCTTTAACTTTTCCGCATCAAGCACCTGCAGCACCCCGGGCGATGCCTCCTTCACCAACCCCTCGTCCTTGAACTTCGTGAGGGTTCTGGAGAATGTTTCCACTGCCATCCCCAGGCTGGAAGCAGTTTGACCCTTCCCCGCTCCAAGACGTACAAGCCCGGTAGCTGCTTCCATATTACCAAGGAGATGTTGGGCCAATCTCTCTGTGGCGTCCAGTAGAGATAACTCTTCAATTTTTCGTGTCAGCAGCTGAAGATAACGAGCCAGGTGGGAAATGAGGTTCATGGCCAGTCCAGGATCTGAGGACAAGGCCTCGGAAAGCGCTTCCCTTGGGATGAAGAGAAGCTCTGATTCCTCTAATGCTTCAGCCGTTGCGGGATAGGAGCTGTTCAGGTACAGGGCAGCCTCGGCGAAGGATTGGCCCTTTTGGACAAAATGCAGGATCTGTTCTTTTCCATTGGGGCTCAACTTTATAAGCTTGATCCTTCCCTTTAACAGGAGGTAAAAACCGTTCGCTACATCACCCTCGCGAAAAAGAACCGCTTTTTTGGATATTCGCTTTAAAACGGCGATCTTTGCGATGGTGTTCAGATGTTCTTCCGCAAGACCGGAAAACAGAGAGAATTCAGCTAATTTTTCAATCTTTGATTTCATTTGGACTCGCAAGGTCAGGGTTTCGGGGGTCGGGGGTCGGGTTAAACCCTTTCATCCCATGCTTTAGCACGCCTACAATATCATGAAACAGTGGCATTTAGGACAACCTGATTAAAGGCTGTTTCACCACAGAGGAAAGAACGGTATGGAGGTAAAGGGATAAGGCGTGATTGCTATAACGGCGATATTTTTTAACGCAGAGGAAAATGAGAACACTGAGAAAGACTGAAATCTGGGGAAATGCGCTTTTGCTATGACAGCGACGTTTTTCACCACGGAGACACCCCTCGACAAGCTCGGGGCAGGCGGAGAAAGGCGGAGGAAACCGGGATCAAGGGGAAAAGAGTGATTGCTTTAACCGCGATGGGTTTTACCACTGAGTAAAATGAGTACACTGAGAAAACCTGGGTCTGGGGGGAAGACGTGATTGCTATAACGGCGTCGTTTTTTACCGCAGAGGCCGCAGAGGTAGACTAAAATCCTGGGTGAACAACAGCTTCCATAAGAGCGGCTTTTTTGAACACGAAGTACACAAAGTTTCACAAAATTAGATGAAATAGATCTGATTAACCACTGAGGAAAATGACGGCACCCTTCGACGCGCTTCGCTTGCTCAGGGCAGGCTGAGAAAACCTGGATCTAGGGGAAAAGCGTGATTGCTATGACGGCGATGTTTTTTA
>Ga0209976_10001540_pt1 | contig 13558 bp, 6 predicted proteins | sample SumtaG_FD_182806 | JGI IMG/M metagenome (GOLD analysis project Ga0209976, IMG submission 182806) | Deep subsurface microbial communities from Indian Ocean to uncover new lineages of life (NeLLi) - Sumatra_00157 metaG (SPAdes) (version 2) | ecosystem: Environmental > Aquatic > Marine > Oceanic >...
TAGGTTCAGATTATCTAACATGCTTTTAGCTTCATCACCAAAAGCTTCAGACATCTGAGTCCAGATAAGCGGGATTTCCAAACCCATATTCAACATGGATTTTGCAACAGCTACTATCAGTGCGTTGCTTGTGTCTAACAGTTGTTTGTAATCCATTTCTGTTATCTCAAGGCCGCTGCCTTTCTGCCACAGTTGATCCGTGGCTACATGGCCGAATAATTATAATAATAATAATATATATATATCTTTCTGATATATCTAAAAGATATAGAATTACTTCTTTTTGTCTGTTTCAGCCTGTAATACACGAGTAGCTTTAGAAGAAAGCATCTTTCTAGCATCTATTCTCAGTTGGGTCAAATTCATATTAACCTCAGATTTCAAAGTATCCAAAGCTGAACGAGCTTTAGTTTCATTGTCCCCTAGTGATACCTTCATAGCTTCTAACTCCCCTAGAAAGCCCTCTAACTCTAGAGTCAATCTTCGTATTCCAAAAAGAATCAATCCTGACAGACCTTCAGTAGTTGCATACAGAGTAGGTCTACGGCCACGACCACTTTGTCCGGTGTCGATTCGGCTCTCGATAAAACCTAATGATCTCAACTGGGATATGGCGACACTGATGCTCCCTCTTGAGTAACCTGCGAGAGAAGATAATTCTTCAGGGGATAGAGATCCTCCAGTCCAATAACTTTCGACAAGTAGAAACGCCAGTATGTCATGTGCTGCTTCAGACAATCCTATCCATTGGATGTGTCTTTTGGAGATTTTTACAAGTTTAAGGTATGTATGCGAGTCACGGTCTGTCAATTGTCTTACCTTCTTTCTAAATTGCACTATTGTAAATCCAATGTGCATTATTATACTAATACATCAATACATTTAAATTTTATTATATTATAGTAAATTCGAAATTAATCAAAATTATTGAGATTAATTCACAATGGCTAAAGGTAAAGACGTGAATAACCAAACAACAACATAAATTCACGTGTTATATCAAATTGTTCTGGGGAAAATTAAATGAAACTCCGTATTCTGGTCGTCGATGATGATGAAGACCTCCTCTTTATAGCTGAGCAACTCTTACGCGTTCAAGAAGAAGAGCTGGAATTAGTAAGAGCAACAACTGCTCAAGCAGCTGTTCAATTTCTGGATGAAGGTAATCTTGATGCAGTTATATGTGATTTCCATCTTGGACCGGATCAGATGAATGGACTAGAGATTCTTGAATGGGTGAGGGATGAAGGTATAGATATCCCTTTCATTATTTTCACCGGACATAGCCGTGAGGAGATTGCCATTAAGGCATTGAATCTTGGTGCTGATTATTATATAGAAAAAAGTGATGACCTCGAAGGATTATTCACTGAGATTGGATATCATATTAAAAAGGTTGTAAGAAATAAAAGGACGGAGGAAGCCCTCCATGATAGTGAACAACGATTACGGACACTTGTGCAATCACTTAACGACTTGATCTTTGTTGTGGATTCAGAAAATAGATTTTCTCAATACCATTCGATTTCTAGAGAGGAGCTATTTGAACCTCCGGAGAAATTCATTGGAAAACACATATCCGAAATATTCCCACCATCAATCGCAGGCACATATATCAAATTGGTACAAGAAGTCAGAGCATCTGGCGAAAGGCAGAGTTTTGATTATGAACTGAAGACAAATGGAGAGAGGAGATGGTACACTGCAGATCTGGATTTGCACGAAGACAAAGAGAGTATTGTTGTAACCGTTGCTGAGATATCCAAGAGAAAGCAGGCAGAGCTTGACCTAAGAAACGCAGAGAGAGCTTGGAGAAATACCTTTGATTCAATACCAGATATAGTTACTGTCTTGAATAACGAATTTGAGATAATCAAGGCAAATAAGACCATGTCAGACTTTCTTGGAATCCCCTCAGAAGAGCTGATTGGAAAGAAATGTTATGAATTAATGCATCGCTCATCCGAACCATTTTCAGGATGTCCACACCTAGAAACAATCAAAACTGGAATACCAGCTACTGCAAAAATTACTGACCCGTGTATGGGTAAACCCTTCTTAGTGACAACGTCTCCAATTCAAGATGACCAAGGAGAACAAGTAGGAGTTGTTCATATTGCAAAGGATATTTCTGAAAGTCTTGAGGCTGAAAAGACGGTAAAGGAGAGCGAATCACAATTCCGAGCCATCTTTAATGATGCCGGAATTGGAATAGCACTCGTGATGAATGGTCACATTCGTGAAGCTAACTCAGCTCTATTGAACCTTCTTGGGTATGATGCGAATGAAATTAAGGGATTGACAATTTCCGATATTACACACCCAGATGACAGAGGAATGGACCAAGCAGCTCTTCAAGATTTGGTAGCCAGTGATAAGGAGAACTACAAGTTAGAGAAACGATATATCAGAAAGGACGGAGAAATTGTCTGGGGTAAAACAACAGTATCACTCATCCGAGATCTAGACGGAACACAAGATTACGTAATAGGAATGGTTGAAGATCTGACTGAAACAAAGGTGGCACAGAGTGCACTCAAGAAGAGCGAGTCGCGGCTACGAGCCAATTTCGAACAAGCTGGGATCGGAATGGCTCTTGTTTTGATGGATGGAGAAATTGTTGAAGCCAACGTAGCACTACAAGAATTTCTTGGCTATGATATCGAAGAACTCTTGGAAATGAATACATCTCATTTCACTCATCCGGAGGATATTGAGAAAGATAGCATAGCATTACAAAACATGCTGGAAGCAGAAGAAACGAGATATCAGATTGAGAAACGATACATTCGAAAGGATGGCGAAATTGTTCTGGGCAGATTGACAGTATCCTTAATCAGAGATGCTAACGGAACTCCACAGTATACGATTGGCATGGTTGAAGACATCACAGAACGAAAGAAAACCGAGATACTCCTCAATGCAGAGAGAGACCGTGCAAAAACATACCTCAATCTCGCAGGTACTATGATTCTAGCTACGAATACAAACCTAGATATCACCATGATTAATGACACAGGCTGCACAATACTTGGATTAGCAGAAGAAGAGATTCTAGGTAAGAATTGGATTGAAACTTTTATTCCTGAGCAGGAGCAGGAAAGGATACGTAATTATATGCTAGGGATAATGTCAGGGCAGGTTGAGCCATCGAAAACTGATGAAGGTCCAGTCATTGAAGTTTCAGGTAACGTCCGTTGGATTCAATGGTCTGATGTAGTTGTTAGAGGGTATGAAGGTCAAGTCGTCGGGATTCTAAGCGCGGGACCTGATATCACTGAGAAGAAGATAGCGGAAGAAGAGCATCTGGCTAGTGAAGCTAAGTTCAGACTCATATTTGACCATGCGCCAATCGGTGCTTCGCATGCAGGCATCGAAGGTGAGCTAATTAGAGTAAACAAAGCGCTAGAGAACATGCTAGGGTACACAATTGAAGAACTCACACTGAAAAAAGTAGAATCAATTACACACCCAGATGATTGGAAAGTTGAATCGAAACTGAATCAAGAATTATTCAATGGCACGAGGGATACATACACAATTGAGAAGCGCTTCTTCCATAAGAATGAACAGATTGTTTGGGGACGACTGAATGTTTCAATTAAAAGAGATGTTGAGGGAAAACCAGAGTTCGTCATTGGCATGGTTGAGGATATTACTGAACAAATAGGAATGCGTAGGAAGCTGCAAGAGAGTGAAGCCAGGTTCAGAGCGATGTTTGAACACTCCGCTGTAGGTGTTGCAAGGGTGAAGATGTCTGGCGAGATTCTGGAAGCGAACAAAAAAACAGAGGAGATGCTCGGTTACAGCAATGGACAACTTGTTGGAATCAATGTGTTTGATATCACTATTCCAGATGATCTAGAAACTGAAAAGCTGCTGAGTAGAGAATTGATTGAGGGCAAACGAGATAGCTACAATATGATTAAGTGCTATATCTGTAAGGATGGTGGGAGAATCTGGGGGCGTTTAACAGTTTCAATAGTACGGGACAGTAGTGGAAACCCGGAATTTACCATAGGAGTTATTGAGGACATTACCACGCAAAGGCAAGCAGAGGAGGATCTCAGAACAAGTGAAGTAAGATTCAGGAGTGTCTTTGAAGATGCTAGAATCGGCATGACGATAGTTAGCAGAGACGACCACATCATTGATGTCAACTCTGCATATCAAGAGCTTGTAGGCTATACGATTGATGAACTCCGAAATATAACAATCGCGGATATCACTCACCCTGATGATGTACTGATTGATGCACAATTGTTTGAGGAAGTGTTGCAAGGGAAGAGAAGTTCATATCAAATGGAGAAGCGGTATATTCGTGAAGATGGAGATATCATATGGGTACACCTCACTGTTACGGTGGTGAAGGATGAACATGATGAGATTACTTTCATCGTGGGGATGGCAGAAGATATTACTGCTCGAAAAGAAGCTGAAAGCTCACTAAGTGAAAGCGAATACAAATATCGAACTCTCTTAGAGAACGTACAGAGTGGAATCCAGATTACTCAGGAAGGCATTATTGTTTTCTCCAATGAGATATTAGCAGAGATGCTTGGATATACAATCGATGAGATTGTGGGATCACCCTTTTTGAACCTCATAGCACCCGAGGATCAGGAATGGATCATAGCCCGTTATCGTAAAAGACTAGCTGGTGAGGAAGTACTATCAGAGTATGACGTAAGGGTGCTGCATAAGAATGGTAGTCTTAAGCAGGTTAGATTGAAAATTGCGAACTTCGAGTTTGAAGGAAAACTCTCCACTATTGCGACGATTACAGATGTTACCGAAAGAAGAAAAGCTGAAGAAAGACTGAGAGAGAGCGAAGAACAGTTTAGGACTTTTGTTGAAGATGGCTCTCACGGTTATTTGGTTCTTCAAGGCAGTCCTCCCCGTATCGTTTATACTAATCCGGCATTACTGAGAATTCTAAGTTTTTCAGAAGAAGAGTTTCAAACTATGAGCTACCGAGATGTTCTTGGTTTACTGGAGGAAGATGAACGTGAAGCAGGACGCAATAGGATATCTGCTGCACTGGAATCTGGAGAAGCTCCTGAATTAGATTATGAATTCAAAGTTATTGGGGGAGATGGAAATGAGGTGTGGCTAAGTACTAGTCCAAGGCTTATCACGCTGAATAATGAGCCAGCATATCAAATTCTTGTTGTTGACATCACCGAAAGAAAACAAAATCAAGAAGCACTTGAACGAAGTGAGGAGCGATACCGCCTTCTTTTTGAAAATCTATCGGATGGGTTATTCATTACCGACTCCGAAGGCATCATCACAATGTGCAGTCCCCAAGGTGCTCGACTTTTTGGCAAAACTCCTGATGAAACAATCGGAACTCACTTTTCCGAATCAATGCATCCAGATGACAGAGAGAGATTAATAAACGAATTTCAGAGGGGTTTTGAAAATAAAGAAACTCAAATACAAGGACATGAGGTAAGGGGAATCCGCCATGATGGTTCTGAGTTCTACTATCACATCACAAATACATTACTCATGGAGAATGATGAACCTATAGGGTATCAGAGTCTTATTCGAGATATTACTGACCTTAAGCAGATTGAAGCTAACCTGCGGGTCAGCGAGTTGAGATACAAGCAAATCATAGAATCGACCCCTATGGGAATGCACATCTATGAGTTGAATGCCAATGATGAACTTGTGTTCCAGGGTGCAAACCCTGCAGCTGATAAATTGCTTGGAGTAGAAAATAGTCAATTCATTGGAAAAACTATCGAACAAGCATTCCCCCCTCTTGCTAATACAGAGATTCCTCAAAGGTACAAAGAGGTTGCTCTCAATGGAAGAATGTGGAGTTCTGAACAAATCAACTATGACGATGACAAGATTTCTGGGGCTTTTGAGGTCCATGCTTATCAAACAATACCTAGAAGGATGGTTACCTCATTTTTGGATATAACTGAAAGAAAAGTTGCAGAACAAGCTATCGCTAATAGCCGTGAGAACTTCCAAACCGTTTTTGAAACAATAGACGACCTTGTTTTCATAGTTGGACTAGACACGAAGATAATCACAACTAATCACTCAGTGAGAGATCTTCTCGGATACTCTGAGGAAGAGCTTCATGGTCTAGACGTGCTGATTGTGCATCCTCCAGATCGACGAGAGGAAGCAGCAAATATTCTCAAAGAAATGATAAAGGGAGAGACTACAGTCTGTCCTGTACCTTTGATGGCAAAAGATGGGACTATCATCCCAGTAGAAACGAGGATTACACTAGGGAGATGGAGCGGTGAAGATGTACTCGTAGGTGTTTCACGGGATATTACTGAGAGTATCAATTCTGAAATATTACTGAAGAAAACGACTCACGACCTCGGTGAGCGTATGAAGGAACTCACTTGTCTTTATCAAACAACAAGCGTGTTGAGAGACCCAGATATTTCAACAAGTGATGCAATTCAGGCTATAGTCAAACTAATCCCACCTGCATGGCAGTATCCTGAGGTGACCTGTGCTAAAATAAAAATAAATGGAGAAGATTACTCTACATCGAATTTCAAACAATCAAAATGGAAACAAACCGCTGACATTAAGGTGTTCAAAGAAAAGATTGGAGCTATCCAGGTATATTACACTGAGGAAAGACCGGACAACTTTGAAGGACCGTTTCTAAAGGAGGAACGAAGCCTGATTGATACACTCGCAAAACATGTATGTGAATACATCGAACGACGGATTTCTGAAAAAGCGCTCCAAGAGAACGAGGATAGGTATCGATCTCTTGTTGAGAATATTCCTGTTGTTTCTTGGACTTCTAACTCAAAAGGGGAAACTACATTCATTAGTCAAAATGTAGAGGAAATATATGGGTATACTCCTGAAGAGATTTACAAAGCAGGGGAAGAATTGTGGTTCAACCGAATTCATCCTGACGATGTTGAGAGAGTAAAACAGGTTTATGCCAAAGTCTTTGATCCCAATGAAGAGTTCAATGTTGAATACAGGATAAAGACAAAGGATGGCAACTGGATATGGTTGCTTGACTGGTCAACGCAAACCTATGAAAAGAATGGAGAAAGATTAGCAGCGGGAGTTTTCATGGATATCACGCAAAGGAAACGAATGCAGGATATTCTCAAGGAATCAGAAGAAAAGGCGCAGCGATATCTAGACATCATTGGATCAATGATACTCACTATCGACAATGAAGGAATTGTAACTAACATTAACCGCATGGGATGTGAGATATTAGGCTATAGTGCAGACGAAATAATCGGTTTGAAGTGGATTGACAATTTCATTCCTCCGAGATTAAGAGCAGATCTTCAGGAAGTTCACTCCAAAGCAATGTCTGGAAAGATCACAGAAGTAGAAAAATATGAGAATCTTATCACAACAAAAAGTGGTGAGGAGAGATTACTCGCATGGCGTAATGTCGCGTTGCTGGATGTTGATGGGAATATCTGTGGAGCAATATCCTCAGCTGTTGATATAACAGACCGAAACAAAGCGGAGATAAAACTGAGGAACGAGATGGAGTTCACAGAAACTGCATTGAATTCTCAACATGACACTTTCTTTGTCTTTGAGCCTTCAACTAAGAAAGCCATTAGATGGAACAAGGCCTTTCAGCAGATTAGTGAGTATAGTGATGAAGAAATCGCTTCGATGAAAGCTCTCGACTCCTTCTACGATGGGGATGACCTTGAACGAGCCAATGATGCCATTCAGAATGTGATGGCAGAAGGCATAGCAACACTCGAGATCAGATTAATCACCAAGAGCGGAAAACGAATCCCCTTTGAGTATGAAGCTTCGTTAATGAAGGTTGATGATAACAACGAGTTTATTGTTTCAGTTGGGAGGGATATAACTGATCGAAAGTATGCTCTGGAAGAGGTTAGAAAAAGCGAAGCAAGATACAAGGCGTTGTTTGATAGCACGAACGATGCTATATTCTTGATAAATCTCGATGGTATTCACACTGAGGTTAATGAACAAGGTGCCCGGATGTTAGGATATGATCGCGAGGAACTTATAGGAATTTCCATACTAGAAAATATAGCTCCAGTAGACCGTGAAGATGCGAACGAGAAATTGACCAAGTTGCTAGCTGGAGAGAGTTTCCCTGTATATGAACGGACGTTCCTGAAGAAGGATGGCACTGAAATGTCAGTTGAAATCAATGTTGCTCTAGTCACAGATTCCGAAGGTCAACCACATCATTTTCAGAGCGTTGCTAGGGACATAAGTGAAAGGAAACAGGCTGAAGAGGCTCTTGAGAAGCAACTTGATTTTCTGGAAAATGTTCTGGAATCATTGTCTCACCCGTTTTATGTGATTGACGCCAAAGACTACACGATAAAGCTTGCCAATAAAGTTGCGCGCATTGGTAACCTCGAAGAGAACCCAACTTGTCATTACGTTACGCACAGGAGCGAAACACCATGCAGTCAAAGTGAGCATCCTTGCCCCCTTGAGGAAGTTAAGAGAACAAAGAAACCGGTCATAGTGGAACACAAACACTATGACGATGAAGGTAACATCCGAGATGTGGAAATTCATGCCCACCCAATTTTCGGTGATGATGGAAACGTCATTCAGATGATTGAATACTCTCTTGATGTTACAGACTTAAAGAAAACAATAAGAGCTCTTGAGGAAGGCGAAAAGAGATTCAGAATTCTATATGAAAATGCGCCTTTAGGATATCAGACACTGGATGAAAATGGCTATGTGGTAGACATTAACTCAGCGTGGCTTGATGGAACTGGATATCAAAGAGATGAAGTAGTTGGCCACTACTTTGGAGAGTTTCTCAGTGAGGAATCTGAGCAAATTTTCGAGGATTCTTTCCCTATATTCAAGAGCAAGGGTGAAATATCTAATATTGAATATGAGATGATTAGAAAGGATGGGTCTAAACTAATTGGAAGATTCAGTGGAAGAACCACAAATGACGAGTCTGGGAAATTCAAACAAACAGCTTGTATTTTCCAGGATGTAACGGATTGGAAAGTTTCAGATAATTTACTCAGAAGGCAGAAAGAGGAACTAAGCGAACTTGCACACGTAATGTCACACGATCTTGGAAACAAAATGATGAGTATTCGAACACTCATAACATTACTAAAACGTGAACCCAATGATGAAGTTCTTGAAAGGATTGATCGCTTGGCGCAACAAACATCAGAACTTCTTCAATCCTCTGCTGAACTAGCTGACTCAGGGCTAGTCGTGGAGAAGAGCGAACTTGTAGATCTCAATCAAGTAGTTCAAGAGATAGCATCTACTGTAATTCCTGACAATGTAGTATTCGAAATGGATGAGCTGCCAAAGATTCAAGGAGATTCACCAAGAATAGCACAGATTGTCCAAAACTTGCTTGACAACGCTGTTGAGCATGGGCATCCAGAAATAATAGAAGTGAGGAAAGTAATATCTCGAACTGGAATGACATTATTAGTAATAAACGATGGTGAGGTTATTCCAAATGATATCAAAGACATTATATTCAAGAGAGGGTTCACAACAAAAGGACAAGGTAGAGGACTCGGCCTAACAATCGTCAAGAAACTTGTCGAAGCTCATGGATGGGCCATCGATATAGAGTTGACTGATAGGACCGTATTCAAAATTACAATTCCTAAATCTTCAATTCGAGGATAGTAGTTTCAGGGTTTGAGTTTCTCATTCCAAGAATTGCCACTGTCATTGGATAGGGAAAACCTTACTCTTCACTTCGACCTTCAACCTTTCCACCCCTCTTACTTTGAAGTTATTAGATCTCACGCATCATGGAAGGAGAACTTGTACAGAGAGTTGTGAATTCAATCGATTGTTTCATATCATCAGGAACCAGGTTTCTACCGACTACAACAAACCCACGTTTCTTGAAGTAGTCCTCTGCACTATCTGTAAGAAGGAAGAGATGCGTAATGCCCTTTCCTTTTGCCACATCTATAATGCGATTAACCAATCTTGTACCCAAACCTGTTCCTTGGAAATCTGGATGTACTGCTAGAGACCTCAACAAAGCGGATTTACCATAGATCTCAAGTCCAGCAGAGCCCACAAGAAATTCTGGTCCAGCAACAGCTTCGGGATGTCTGATGACAATGAAGTTCTTCAGATGAGATTCGATACCATCCGGTGGAAGATTTGTGTTCTGTAGTAGAACCACAATCGCCTCACGATCAGACTCATTTGCATCTTCAATCAATATTCCATCTCTCATATCTTAGAAAATGGCAGAAATTCGTTTTAATACACTCGGAACACGTCGGGAGAATAGATGGATAGCTTAGCGAGGAACATTACAAAGATTACATCGATTTCCTAGTTGGTACTTGTCCCCCAAAAGCAATATAATCAAAAGATGGAGTTTTGGATGATACTTCTTTCATACGTTCCCTAAACCGTTTCTCAAAAGCCTGATATTCCTCTTCCCAGATTTTGCTTTCAGCCTTAGACATGAAATGAAAAGTAAAGGTAACATTACCAAGTCGCTTCTTAGATTTCGAAGATTCTGAATCAAATTCCTTGGCTCTTTCTAGAATCAGATTTGAGATAACCTGGAGATGTGCAGATGCAGATTCTAAGAATAGCAGCTTTTCTCTCCTCTTAGTTTCTCCGTCCCCTTTGATTATCACCTCTCTCTTCTGTTGTGGTTTTATAGAATAGTGTTTGATAGAGCGACCTGTACTCTGAACGTGCACATCAAAGACTTCTTCCTCGACAAATCTAGTTAGGTGATGAGATAAGGTACTGCGACTGATATCTACGACTTCCATCAATTCTTGTGCAGTCATCTCTTTGTTCACAAGAATCTCGATGTAGATACGAGCTCGTACAGGATCAGATAGAAGTTCGAACAGAGTCATTGTCACTCATCTCATTTAGTTACAGAAATTACACAAGGAAGTATATTTATAAGTCCGACGTTATCATATTGTTTCGATATAATCGAAACGTTTCGATTCAATAGGATTGATAATGATGTCGGAATTTAATGAGAAGGAATTCGAGAAAATCTTCACTGATCTATTTGAGGCGGACAAGTTCTCAGGAGTTGTACTTGTTGCGAAAGAAAATCAAGTGATATTGGAACGTGCATACGGGTATGCTTGCAAGAATTTTGATGTGCCCAACCAAATTGATACGATATTCAATATCGGATCACTGAACAAGGTGATCACAAAGATTGCAATCCTGCAACTTCTTCAGAAAGGATTATTGACATTGGATGATCTAGTTGGAAAACATCTACACGAATTTCCGAAGGATATTGCTACCAAGGTGAAAATCAGCCATCTCATTTCATTCACATCGGGGATGGGCGATTACTTCAATGAAAAATTCACAGCTGGAAATGGAAACCTCAGAACCTTGGATGACTTCGTTCCGTGCTTCATTGATGACCCTCTCTTGTTTGAACCAGGAGAGAAGATGGAGTATAGTAATGCAGGGTATGTCGTACTTGGAAAGATCATAGAAGCAGTATCCGGAATGAACTACTATGAGTATGTCAAGAAGAATATCTACGAACCTGCAGGTATGGCTGATACGGGTCATTTCGAGATAGACTCGATAACACCTAGACTTGCCACAGGATACACACGACACATGCCAGATGGTTCAGTACATCCTACAAAGAGAAGAACGAATTATTTCATCATTGGAAGCCGCGGAAGTTCAGCAGGTGGCGGTCAATCAACAGTCTACGATTTACTCAAACTTGATAGAGCCATTGCTAATGAGGTTCTTTTGGACAAAGAACATAGTGGAAGAGTCTATGTTCCATTAGAAGCAAAACCAAATGCCAAGCCAAGGGCGGTGGGACTAGCAGGTGGAGCTCCAGGTCTCAATGCTTTGTACCTGAAGTTCGGTATCACTGACTATGTGGTACTCGTATTGGCAAATTATGATCCTGAAGATGTTGAACCTGTTGCAAAATCAATAATGGACATTTTCATTCCAGAAAGTGACAGGGGAAAACAAGAGAAGATGCGTCATAAGGAGTCATGAAGGTCGAATGTGTGCATACTTCTGAATTTTATCACTCTCGTGAGCTTTATTAGGGAGATGTACTAGGGCAGTATGTAGTTCGGGGTGCTTGTGAGGAGCCAATCCATTTGCTATGCGGAAAGCAAAGGACAATTTCTAATCAAGCCTGAAACGCAATGAGGAGTTAGAGGGAATCTGCATGAGAATACTAAAGGTAGTACTTACTTTTCTAGTAGTCATTACGTTAATTGGAATGATAGGAAATCAGAATGTTACTGTTTCTCACAACAACGCGAACGATAGTTTTGAGAATTCATTGGACATACAACCAGATGTTGCATATCATCCTGCTGCGGCTATGACCATTACAAGTAATGATGATTTTCTAGCCAACGGATGGAGTGGAACTGGTATTGAATCAGATCCGTATCTTCTATCAGGAATGACATTCATTCCTACGATTTACGATTCCGGCGCAATTATAATTTCTCATACCGATGCGTATTTTCAAATTGAAGATTGCTCCTTTATTCCTGACACCCCAGATTCAGCAAGAGGAATTTATCTGACCAATGTGACAAATGGACGAATTATTGATTGTACTTTCGAAAATTCTGGAGTTTTACTTTCTTATGATTGGGATCCAGTACAATCTGAAGAGGATGCTTGTGCTAGCATCACATTTGATTACTGTACATTTCAAGGACCCCGAGGAGGAATTTCTACAAGTTATGATTTGAACACAACTGTTAGCAATTGTGATTTCATTGATATTGATGAGGCTATATACATCCATGACTCAATCGATATTTCTATTCTTGACAATACATTCACAAATACCGGAATAGTAGCAAATTGCCATGAAACGAATTGGTGGAGATTCTTTTGGGGGAATACGGTCAATGGATTGCCATACACCTTAATCTCTGGCGTTCATAATGCATTCGTGGACCTATCCGGTTATGGAGCAGTTATAGTAACTGACTGCTCTGAGCTGGTTCTTGCGAATGGCTACCTAAGTAATACTACCGTAGGTCTAACAATCATTCTTAGTGATAATATAGTAGTACGTGATTGTGATTTCGTTTCGGCCAATTTCGGGATTCTTGTTTCAAACCTCCCTGTATTAGAAGTGGATTCCTGTAGTTTCTCTAACCTGTATGTCAGTATTGATGGCCAGTGGTCTGGAGCATGTTATATTCACGACAGTATCTTCGAAAACAATGACAATCCTTTGAATCTCGTTGCTGATACAATTGTGTTTGAAAGAAATCTGATTTCTAACCAAATAGGGGGCGTTCAAATTTCTGGCAGCAATCCTGTTGTCAAAGATAATATTTTCCAAAATATTTCATTAGTTATATTTTTCAATCTTTTGTTTATAAGGCTTAAATCAACAACTATTTCTATTGCTTTAGAAAAATTGTTTTCATTTATTTCATCTTCAATGGTTTTTTCAAAAATATCCGAAATAATTTCATCCGGCATATCTTGAAATAGTAGATCAGATGGTATAGATTCTGAATCAGCAAGTTTTGATTGAGATTCCCCGCCTCGATAGCTGTTTTCG
>Ga0209976_10001541_pt1 | contig 13555 bp, 13 predicted proteins | sample SumtaG_FD_182806 | JGI IMG/M metagenome (GOLD analysis project Ga0209976, IMG submission 182806) | Deep subsurface microbial communities from Indian Ocean to uncover new lineages of life (NeLLi) - Sumatra_00157 metaG (SPAdes) (version 2) | ecosystem: Environmental > Aquatic > Marine > Oceanic >...
TTTTCAGGGTAATCTGGATGAAGGGCTGAAGGATTACGCATCCGACAGCTACGACTATGTGATCTTAAACCAGACCCTGCAGGCCACTCATAAACCCGTACTGGTGGTTAGGGAAATGCTCCGGGTGGGTAAAAAGGCAATTATCTCCTTCCCCAATTTCGGCTATTACAGACTGGTATTACAGCTCCTTTTTCTGGGGAGAATGCCTGTTACCAGGGACCTGCCATACCAGTGGTACGACACTCCCAATATTCATTTATGCACCAGACGGGATTTTATCAATCACTGCCGTAAAAACAATATTACCATATTGGAGATTATTAATATAATAAATGAACAAAGACTATGCCGCGTCTGGCCAAATTTCAGGTCAACAGAGCTTATTTTCATCCTCCAGGCCTGAAATAGAGTCCGGCCGTCAATTATCTTTCAAGATCTCCAGATCATAACGATCCTGGGCCCAGGTTTTATGCTTTCCCTCTTCATTAGCCAGCCAGCTGAAGAGCTCTTTTACTTCAGTATCGGCAGCGAGCGATTCAAGCTCTTCATACAATTTCTTAGCCTTTTCTTCGCGTTTAATTATCAGCACTAAAAAATCCCCATAATCCATATCCGGGGAGAAATCTTCCTGCACCATAAAATCAGTGAGCCGCGCTTTAACACTCTCAGAGCCGCTGAATAGAGTGGATTGATCTTTTCCCTCTTTCAGCTCTTTCAGCTTATTCTCATGCTCTTTCTCCATATCCACTATGGACAGCAGCAGCTGCCTGAATCCCATACGCTGTGTCTTACGGGCATAATTCAGGTAGATCTCCTGGGATTCCCTTTCCCTTTCCAGAGCAAAATCAATAATCTCCTTAATATCATTATCCATGATGTTTAAACTAACATATTGAAATATTTCAGTCAAAACCCGGTCGATTAAATATGGAACTTGACAGGAGGTCCGCCTGACCAGCTTCCCGCAGGAGGCCCAAAAAGCGCAAGAAAGCTTAAAAAAAAGAAGGGACGTAACCGCATGGTTAAAGCAAAAGCAATGAAATATTGACAGGAAGCGATAAAATGATTAAACTAAAAAAAGCTTAAGTATGATGTCAGTGTTATATGAATAGTAAGAAAAAGTTGAATCGGAAAAGCAAATCCACATTAAGCAAAGAAGGTAAGATAACCGCTCTCAACCTTTTAAAAAATTTCTATAACGAGTCCATTTTTAATATACTGATAAAAGAGTTCTACAATTCGGATGTTGATATCAGCTTAACAGCAATCAAAGCCTCCGCCTCTCTGGGTAATGAGTTTGCCATACCTCACCTCTACAGGATCCTGGAGCATGGTAAAAAGGAACAGAAAATAGCCGCAATACAGACCCTGGCTGAGATAAATGCACCTTCAACTATTGATAAAATGGCAAAATACTTTAATATCTTTCCAGAGCTCGATATACGCAGAGAGATCCTGAAGGCCATTAACAAAATCTCAGCGCTGCACCCAAAGGTCCGCGAGCTTAATAAATCAATCCTCCTGGACCCGAAAGAAAGCGGAAAAGAGCTTTTCCCTCAGGCACTTGAAGGGCTGGTAGAGGCGGAACAGCTTGATATTATCCAACCCTATATAGAGCGGACTTCGCCTGAAGTAAGGTTAGCAATCTTCAACCGACTGCTTCTTTCCACCACCAGAGAAGCCGGTTCCTTTATTCAATCCCTACGGGAGAGGGCGCGCGAGTTCAGACCTGAAACACTGGGCTGCTATCTATGCGCTTATGAATTAAAAACTGTGAACCCCCAGCAAAACTTCGTCCTCGATCTGCTGCAGAATACTGATCGAGATACTCCTGCCGCTTTTCTTTCTTCTCTTTCCGGCTATAATGGCAGAATACCTAACCCGACCCAGATCTACAAAATTCTATTGCGTATTCCTTATATAGATCCTCAGGCCGAAGCCCTGAATGGTGATTTGATGATAAAAATCGTAAACGAGGTAAAGGCTCAGGCGCCTCAACTTTTTAATGAGCTCATTTTCACCACAGCCACTCACCTCGAGACAATATTCAGCAAGGCAAAAAGGCAGTACCTGTCGCTAAAAGGAATAAAGGAAAAGAATGCTCTACTGACAATCCTTCTTGCCCAGACTTTGGAATTATACTCCTCACCCAACCTGCTCCTGGAGCTGCAGCAGTTCTTTAAAACGGAAAAAACTGAAAATCCGGCTCTCATGGTGCAGAAGGTAAAGGATTATCTCCATTTTGCGCCTGAAGAGGATAAGCATCGTTTTGATGCCTGCATCCCTTTATTCAATATCACCGACAGGAAAATACGGTTGCGGATTTCCTTCACCCTCTCTAAAATCAATCTGAACCGTCCCTCCCTGCTTCGCCGTTTGAACCGCCTAACCCGGGTTATAGGTACCCTGGAAATAAGGAACTCAGCGAAAAAGATACTGGAAATCCTGAATTTCAGCCGCCCGGAACGGATCCGGTTTCTTGAACAGACTTGTGTTGTAACCCTCTGCCAGCTTCAAAACCGGACAGTAATTGAACAGGCAAAGGATATTCTTGGAGCACCGCTTTCAAACCTGCCCTCCCTTAACGGTTATCTCAGAGGAGCGCGCTTTTTACCGCCGAAAATATTCATCACAGCCCTGCTGAAGCTCCTGCTAATCCCCAATCTGGATACTTACTCGAGAAGCCTGATCATTGACACTCTAAAGCATATGCCTTTAAGAAATCTCAAAGGCATTTTACCTCCTTTAGTAAAGTCACTGGGTATGGCTGAATGTGACCTGGAGCAGAAAACCCAGATTGCTGAAGTTCTGTCAAGGTATGGCGATGCCACCCTGTTACAACCGCTTTTGGCCTCAGCTGCTAACGGCGAAACCATGGTAAGAAAATTATCAATCTCTATACTTAAGAATATAGCAATTAATGAAAAGAACATTCCTCTCGATGTTTTAACCAACAGATTCTATCTCTTTTTAGAGGATGAAAATAAAGAGATCCAGGTAGAGGCTTTAGAGTCCCTGCTGGCATTGGGAGACGATTACGCTGTTCAGATCTTAAAAGATTATTTCAACTCTAAAGATAAAGAAATAATTATTAAGCAGTTGAATAACCTGGAGGCTTCCGTATCCACGGAGGTGCTCTCTCTGGTACTAGAATTGATCTATTCTGATCAAAAAGCTGTGCAGGAAACCCTGCGCAAAGTGCTGCCGGCCTTCTGTCAGGGGAATTCATCTGAAAGTATTCGCGAAAGTCTGATTCAGTCTCTGGAGAGCATGCAAACAGAAGGAGTCTCCAAAGCCCAGAGAGTGATACTGGCAGATCAATCTGACGACTTGATAAAACATGCCAAACTGGAATTCAAATTCAGAAGAGAAAATTCCCAGGTGCTCACCGTATTTTTTATTGATATCGTCAGTTATACCGAAAAAAGCTCTGAGGCGGATACCTCCACCCTGATCAAGCTTATCCAGATATTCGAAGAGATCTCTATTTCCTCGATTAACAGGTTTAAAGGGAATCTGATTAAAAAAAGCGGAGACGGCATGCTCGTTACCTTCAAACATCCACTTAACGGTGCCTTAGCCGCCATGACCATCCAGGAAAAAATAGCTGAATATAACCAATACAAGGTTGACGAACAAAAATTCAATGTCCGTATGGGACTGAATACCGGACTGGTAATCAGAAGATACCGTGACATTTTCGGTGATACGGTAAATGTTGCCTCCCGCATGGAATCTGCCGCTAATCCCGGGGATATTCTGCTCACCCAGGAGACTTATAATGAAATTAAGGACTATATACGCTGTACCAGATTAGGAGATATTCAGGTTAAAGGAAAAAAGGAAGCCATTACTGCTTATTCTGCGGAAAAGATAATGGTGGATATTGAGAAGATTCTAAAGGTAAAGGATTCCCAGCTTTTAACCACTAACCGGAAAGACAATCCACTGGAAAGATTAAAGGAATCTACCTTTACACCTGAATACAATTTTCCCGAAAGCTGCAGCCTTGAACCTGCAATAAGGGCGGGACTGGAAGATCTCTTCAATGATATGACCCGGGCTATTGAAGAAATTTCTCACGATTATCATGAAGAGTATAGCTTCAAAAAATATCTGCAGGATAAATGGAATAAACTGACTGAAATCAGGGTGGAAGCTCCAGCCGCCGGCAAATAAACCGCTGATGCTGACATCCCCCTTTGACTCTTTTTCCCAAGGATGATATATTACTCTTGGTATCTGACAATGATCTTGCTAATCATATAAAAGCGGGAAGCCATGATACTGCTAAGGGAGGCACATTGGCATCTAAAGAATTAAGGATCAATAACCGGATACAGGTCCGGGAAGTCAGGCTGATCGACGACCAGGGTAATCAAAGAGGTATAATACCTACATCGGAAGCATTGGATCTTGCAAAAGAGGTCAATATGGATCTGGTTGAAGTATCACCCAACGCCAATCCACCGGTATGCAAACTCCTGGATTACGGTAAATATAAATTTGAGCAGGAAAAACGGTTGAAAGAGTCCAGAAAAAAAAGTAAAACTGTAAAGCTCAAAGAGATACGGATGCAGCCCAAAATTGAAAATCACGATCTTCAATTTAAAACTAAACATATAAGAGAATTCCTGGAGCAGGGATTTAAAGTAAAGGTAACCATACGATTCAGAGGAAGAGAGCTAGCTCATACTGAATTGGGTAGGGATAAACTTGATAAAGTGCTGGAATTACTCGAGGATTCTTATAACATAGAAAGTCCTCCAAAAATGGAAGGAAGATTTATGTCAATGTTTCTGAGCTCGAAATCCAAAAAATGAGTAAGATCTAGTAAGAAAGAGATGTTGCAGAAGGAGAGATTGAATGCCAAAGATGAAGACCAGAAAAAGTGCAGCGAAGCGATATAAATTAACCGGGAATGGGAAGGTCCGCTATAAAAAACAGGGACTGCGCCATATTCTTACCAAGAAAAAAAGCAAACGCAAACGGAATCTTCGCCATGCAGCTATTCTGAGTGACGTTGAAACAAAGCGAATTAAAAAATTATTGCCATACGGATAAGAGTGAGGAGATATTAAATGCCCAGAGCTGTTGACGGAACACGAAGAAAAAATCGAAGAAAAAAAATACTCAAACAAGCCAAAGGTTACTGGGGGGGCAGGAGTAAACTGCTGCGAACCGCAAAAGATGCAGTTGCGAAATCGTTAACCTATGCCTACCGTGACCGTAAAAATAGAAAACGGATTTTCCGGTCACTCTGGATTGCCCGTATTTCCGCTGCCTGCCGGCTGAATGGAATTACTTATTCCCGATTCATTAACGGCCTTAAGGCAGCCGGGATCGAATTGAATCGCAAGATTCTCTCAAACATGGCTATAGAAGACCCACAAGGCTTTAATGCCCTGGTTGATAAAGCAAAATCAGCACTGGGAGTAGATAAATAATGATTCATCTGGATCAGATCCGCCTGCTGGAAAGCAAAACCATTAAAGCTATTGAGTTGATTAATGTACTCAGGGAAGAGAATAAAGCTCTGAAGAAAACAATCGATACTTCTCAGGCAAGGATGGAGGAGCTGGAAAATCTGGTGCAGGAGTTCAAGTCCGATCAAGACGAAATTGAACAATCAATACTCAGAGCCATGAAAAACCTTGAGCAGCTTGAAGATGAGATTACTGAACCGGAAACTGAAAAAAAAACAACATCGACTGCAGATAAAAAAGTTTCCCCCGAACCCGCATCAGAATCGGGGTCAATGATCTTTGAAACAGAGCCTGATGAAGAAAAAAAGCAGGAGCTGGATATCTTCTAACTTCTAGCCTATGGAGAATGAACTTTTAAACCTGGATATCCTGGGCACCTCCTTTTCGATCAAATCAAGAGATAATATCGAAGATCTCAGTGAAATCGCTGAATACTTGAGATTTAAGATCAATGAAGTAACGGAAGAGAGCCATGTATCGGACCCATTAAAGATATCTTTGCTTACTTCGTTGAACCTGGTTGATGAACTTTTTAAATTGAAACGGGTACTGCACCAGGAAAATAACAAAGAGCAGGCATCCCTTGAAACCATCGAAGCTGAAAGGATTACTAAAGCGCTGCTTAAGAGAGTAGAAGAAAGCCTCCAGGATCAAGGGCCTGCAATTGTTCACGAATGATTATTTGAAGAAGGAATAAAGTATAGAAGCTTTTTAAAAACGTATTTTAAGATCGAGCCCTGCTGTGTTCGCGAGGAGATTTTTATCTTCTTGGGTCAAACCACTTTCACGGGATTCCTAATTTCAGTTGTTGATTGCCATCCGGCAATGCCTGAAAGCATGATTAGCTGATGCGGAAACCCACTTGAACATTACGGTTCAAGAGGATGTTCTCCGGACGGCACGAGCGGGGCTTTTATAAATAATGGATAAATCCGAAAAACACAGCCTACTTTATGTAGATGACGAAAAACAGAATCTATTTCTCTTTAAGAGCCTTTTTGGCCATCTATACCGGGTATTCACTGCCACTTCCGGGAAAGAAGCTCTTTCAACCCTGGCTGAACATTCAATCCAGGTTCTTTTTGCTGATCAGCGAATGCCGGAAATGAATGGCATCCAGTTGCTGGAAAGAATAACCGGACAATATCCGGATATTATCCGCATCCTGGTAACCGGATATTCGGACATCGATGTGGCAATTGACGCTATTAACCGGGGATCAGTCTATCGTTATATAAGTAAACCCTGGAACAATGAAGAAATAACTACTACGGCAAAAAACGCCGTGGAAATTTTCGAATTAAAGAAAAAAAACATATCTCTTATAAGCTCCCTGGACACCCGGAACAAACTCCTCCGCCACAAAGTAGAAGAACTGAAATTTTTAAATCAACTGAGCCTGGAGCTGAGGGGGAAAAACAGCTTTGAAGAATTGTTGACAATCAGTATAGAGAGACTTAAAGGACAGCTGAAAGCTGAAGAAGCTTTTTATTGCCAGTCGGATAGTCAACAGCAGTACAATACCACCATCTTTCTTAAAACTCTGCCTGTTAACCAGGAAATCTTGAATTTTCTAAAAAAACAGGGACTGAAAATCGACAACAAAATCCTGACCATCAATTACCGGAAAGAGAAGCGATTATTTCTGATACCTCTTAACTTTCAAGACAGCAATTTCGGCTGCCTGGTTTTCTCTATCTCTAATCCGGAACATCATACAGATATTTCCTTTCTTGAAGCGGTGGCCGATATAGTGGGCTCAAACCTGCACAGGTATCAAACCCATAAGCAGGATTTGCTGAAGGAACAATATATGATCCTGGGTCAAATGGCAGGTACAGTAATCCATGACCTTAAGGGGCCAATGTCAACCATGCGGGGTTTTATTGATCTGCTCGGACAGGGAAATCTGAACAGCACGGAACGTCAGCAATACAGTACTATCCTGAACCGGGAAGTTGAACGGCTGAAAAAAATGATCGAAGAACTCCTTTCCTTTGCCAAAGGAGAAAGGCATCTTAATTTTGAGCCTATCCGCTTTGTAAGTTTCTTAAAGGAGATCCTGCATCTTTATGACATCTGCTTTCAAAAAGAAAAAATTACTGTACAGTTAGAGTCGTCACCTGTAAAAGAGTCCAGGAGAATAGAATCATTTACCGGCGACAGCAGTAAATTAAAAGAAGTATTTATTAACCTGCTGGATAATGCCAGACAGGCATTAAGTAAAATCAAAGGCCCCCGAAATATCTGGATAACCTTCTACCTGGTGGACAACAGAGTTACCATCCGGGTTAAAAATAACGGTCCGCAGATACCAGAACATCTACTTCTGAAACTTTTTGATCCCTTTGTTACCTATAGCAAAGAGAAGGGTACCGGTCTTGGTTTAACTATCTGTAGAAAGATAATTGAGGAACATAGGGGAAGTATCCATGCGTGGTCAGATGCTGAAGCTACAGAGTTTATTATTCAGCTTCCCTTAAGTATATCTGATTGAGTCAAAGATTGATAATCGCAGCCGCGGACCTCAACAATACCGGCAGCCAGGCGATTGGCAAGCCGTGCTGAATATGATACCCCCATTCCCCTGAGCAGCCCATAGAGGAAACCGGCGGCAAAGCTGTCACCAGCTGCAGTTGTATCCACTGCCTCCGACTTTATACCCGATTCGCTGAATATTTTACCATTCTGCCTGACCATACATCCATCACTGCCAAGCTTCATAACCATTATTTCCGCGCAACCCCCCGCTTCCTCTATAATTCGCTCATCATCTCCTTCAATTCTCGATAAAAGTGACAATTCTTCCCTGTTGCCGAATAAAATATCAATCCTGCCGGGCAGCCAATCTTTCAGTTCAGCCCGATTACGCTGTACTAAGAAGGGATCGGCAAGATCGAATACAATCCGCACACCATTCTTTCCGGCAATCTCCACAGCTTTGAATATTGCCCTTTTCTGATTCTCCGTATTCCACATAAAACCGGTAAAATAAAGAAACCTGGACTCTGCTATTGCTTTAAAATCAAGGTCTCTTTCATCTAACTCTCTGCAGGCGCCCAAACAGGTAAACATGGTACGTTCCAGGTCAGGGGTAACAATAATTACCGAGCAGCCTGAAGACTCTTCTTTGCCGGCCATTCTGGTTATTACTCCGGCGCTCTCCAAAATGGACTGGTAACGCCTGCCAAAAGCATCCTTACCTATGCCGCCGCAGTAAATCAGAGGTTCCACCTGCACAGCTTCAGCCAGCCAGGCGACACCTCTAATAGTATTGGCACAGCTCCCACCCGGAGTATTTTTGTAGTCAACCACCTGGTCCAGAATACGTTCCATTTCATCACGATTTACCAAATTCATAGTTCCGGTTCTAGTTTTAAGCCTTTCAATAAGAGCAAAATCACCGGGGGCAATAAAATCCAACAAAGGATTACCTATTCCGTAAATTGAAAACACTCTATTGCTCTCCCTTCAATTGACAGCGGTATATTAATTAATTATAGTTATCGGTACATAGACATGGCCATAACTACCAGTAAACAGCTTAGCAGATATTATGAACTCTTTAAACAGGTTGATATCTCTTTTACTAAGAATCTGATCCAGGTCCTGGGATTAATGCCCAGACACATCTACCTGAAGTGCCGCGGAGACAACTTTCCCTGTGTAATCTACTCCGCTTCCATGGTCGGAGCCAAAGTTATTGCCAACCTCAATGAATCTAACTTTAGAATCTTTAAGCAGGCCAATAACTCAGCTTCCCTGCGGTTTGCTTTTAAAATACCGGATAAACCGGAGCCCATCTCTTTCTTTGTTCCGGCAAAGATAACCGAGTTTAACCTTTATAATAAGGAAAATCCCAATACCTACTTTGCCTCCCTGACTTATTCCCAGAAACCCTCTGATGACCTTATCGAAATATTCGGCGAAATGCTGGACGCTAACGTTAATGCTAAGAAAAGAAAAGAGGAGCGTATTATCATAACGCCCGATGTTATCAGAGAAATGGCGCTGGATGTTAAAGATTGCCAGATACTTATAGATTCAGTTCCGCGTAAATGCATTTTACGTGACCTCTCCTTTTCGGGAGCGAAGATACTGTTGGCAGGGGTTGTCAAATTTATAAGCAATACACCGGCAATAATCAAGCTTTCATTCCGAAATCAGCAAAATGTATTCGATATTGCCGGTAAGACCCTCCGTTTTGAGGCTGTTGAGGGGAGGGAAGACATCGCAGCTATCGCCATACAGTTCGAAGAGAGTAAGCTGCCTCTGGGCTATAAAATGGTAATAAATGATTTTTTTAAAAACCGCCGCGCAAAAAGCAGTAATACATAAATATTTCCAAGCCTTTTTCACACAAAAAAATAATTAAAGTTTTTCAAGCATGCCGGACGATACAAAGAATAAGGCGACAACTTTCTTATTTATCCGGGAAGAGGACTGATATTACCGGCTATTCTGATTATCGGTTTAATTTAAGAGAGGTTAAGCCTTAAAGTAACAAATTTTAATAAATAAAAGGAGGGATTTAAAAAGACTTTATTGAGCGGTCCGTTGGACCCTCTTCCGGGCAGGGAAGTCCGGAATTAAATGTTTCAAGGAGGAAACAATGATTATTAACCACAACATGAGTGCAATATTTGCTCTCCGCCAGAATAGGGTCAACAACCTTAACCTGGACAAGAATATCGAAAAACTAGCCTCGGGTTTGAGGATTACCAGAGCCGGTGATGATGCTTCCGGGCTGGCCGTATCAGAGAAAATGCGCAGCCAGATACGGGGCTTAAGGCAGGCACAGAGGAATGCCGAAAACGGTATTTCCTTTATCCAGTCTACTGAAGGATACCTCCAGGAAAGCCAGGATATCATTCAACGCTTAAGAGAGCTTGCAGTTCAGTCGGCCAATGGCATCTACACTGATGAAGACCGGATGCAGATCCAGGTTGAGGTCTCCCAGCTGATTGATGAAGTCGACAGAATAGCCTCTCATGCCCAATTCAACGGCATGAATATTCTTACCGGCCGCTTCGCCCGGGAAGGCGGGGAAAATATCGTTACCGCTTCCATGTGGCTGCATATCGGGGCCAACATGGATCAAAGAGAGAGGGTTTACATCGGTACGATGACTTCCGAAAGCCTTGGTATCCGTAATGTAGGCAGCGGGGAAATTCTTTCCATATCCACACCCGACGGAGCCAACCGTTCAATCGGCCTTCTCGATGCTGCGCTTAAAACCGTTAACAAACAGCGTGCCGATCTCGGCGCCTATCAGAACCGGCTGGAATATGCCTCTCTGGGTATCTCCATTGGTGCGGAGAACCTCCAGGCTGCTGAATCACGTATCCGTGACGCAGATATGGCCGAGTATATGGTGGAGTTCACCAAAAACTCCATTCTAGTGCAGGCCGCTACAGCTATGCTGGCTCAGGCAAATCTTAAGCCTCAGACAGTGCTTCAGCTTCTGGGTTAACCTTAATGAATTGGTGAATTGGCGCTTATTATTGGCCGGATCGCTTTTATTTTTATTGATGAATTTGTATTGCATTCACCGGCTTATAGTATTAGAATAGAGTTAAGTAACAGCTCCGTTCTGTTCTTTGAAAAATAAACCCTTACTTGCTAAGTGTAAATAAAAAGAGATACCCGATCCCTTAATGGGGGATCGGGGCTATCTCTTTGCTGTACAGGGATAACGGGAACGGGGGCAGAGGAACGCGCGAGGTTCTCTGTAAACAGCCCTGTCGGCACACTAAAAAGGCAAAGGATGCCTTTTTTATTATATCAAGGAGGGTGACATGATAATTAATCACAACATGAGCGCCATGTATGCGAATCGGGTACTCAAGTTCAAGGGCAACGACATGACGGTTAACATCGAAAAGCTTTCCTCAGGAATGAGGATCAATAAAGCCGGCGATGATGCCTCTGGACTGGCCGTTTCTGAAAAGATGCGCTCACAAATCCGTGGTTTGAATCAGGCAAATAGAAATATTGAGAATGCAGTTTCATTTATACAAACCACGGAAGGCTACTTACAGGAGACTCAAGACATCCTGCACAGATTACGCGAACTTTCCGTACAGGCGGCCAACGGCATCTATACGCCGGAGGACAGGATGCAGATACAGGTTGAGGTCTCTCAATTAGTTGATGAGGTCAACAGGATTGCTTCCCATGCCCAGTTCAACGGCATGAACCTGCTTACCGGTGCTTTCGCCAACCCCGAACTTGGTGGTACGGATGCACGCCAGATGTTCTTTCAGGTAGGAGCCAATATGGATCAGAGGGAGAGAGCATTTATCGGCACCATGACTGCCGAAGCTTTGGGTTTAACCGGCGGCCAGGTAGCTGCAGGAGAGATGATTTCCATCTCTACACCTGAAGTAGCCAACCAGACAATAGGAGCTCTTGATAGCGCCCTGAGTATTGTATCTAAGCAGAGGGCGGATCTCGGTGCCTATCAGAACCGTTTTGAAATGGCGGCTAAAGGAGTCGCTGTGGCTGCTGAAAATATGCAGGCAGCCGAATCTTTAATTCGCGATACCGATATGGCCAGTGAAATGGTTGAATTTGTGAAAAACCAGATCCTGGTTCAGGCAGGTACTGCGATGTTGGCTCAGGCCAACTTGAAACCGCAATCCGTACTGCAGCTATTAAGTTAGCAAAGATAATGGATTGTGCAAAAATCCGTTCCCGGAGTAAAGAGGTCTCTGGACGTCACCTCTTTACATAGTATAATGGGGGGAGATCGCGCTCTTCCCCCTCTTTTAACAGGGAGGTTAATAGGGGAATGGAAATTCCAGGAATAATACAAACCATAGGAACCCCGGAAGGTGTTAAGAACCAGCAACGCCGGAGAACACGCGTAGTCAGGAAGACTGCCGCAACAGCAACTCAAAAACAGAATCAACCGGCAGAGATCAATCTGGATGAAGCTATTGAAGCCCTGGTAAATACCTGCTCGTTTTTCAATAAGAGGCTCAAGCTTACAGTCAACCACCGGATTGACCGGGTCATCGTAAAGGTGATTGACCGAAAAACCGATAAAGTAATAAAGGAAATACCTTCTAAGGAGATCCAAAATATGGTGGCTAGAATAAGGGAGACAATCGGCCTATTGATAGACGAACAGATATAAAGAAGATAATCAATGTCCGATTTCAGTATCCCGGGAGTCACCAGCAAATACAAAACATTTGAAATTATCGACAAGCTCATGGAGGTTGAGCGCATCCCGTTAACCCGGATGGAAGATGAGGTTGACACCTTCAAAGAGCAGAAGTCGGTCTGGCTCTCTTTAAACCGGAAAATCAGTACCTTCAGAGATAATTCCCGGGAATTATACGGTTTTCAAAATCCCTTCAACAGTAAAATCGCAGAATCTTCAGACACCAGCATTCTCACCGCAAATGCCACCCGCACCGCCCTGGAAGAGAAGAAGAAGATAATCGTAAGACAAACAGCGCAGGCTGACCGCTTCCTATCCCGTCCGCTTAATAAGGATTTTCGAGCTGAAAAAGGTCTCTATCGTTTTAAGGTTGGTGATAAAGAGGTTAAGTTTACTTTCAGCGGCGGCAGCCTTAATGAACTCGCCGCTTTAATCAATAAGCGGGGGGCTGACCTGATCAGGGCCTCAGTAGTGGCTGATTCCGACAAGAGCCGGGTAATGACAATTGAAGGTCTGAAAACGGGGCTCAAGAACCCCTTAAGCCTCCATGACCAGGCGCTTGAGTTCGGCATTACAGCCGGATTTATAAAAAAAAGCGGCCAGGCGGAGCAAGGCATTACCCTGGACAGGTATACTATTAGACCCTGGCTGCTCCCCCTTGATGAGACCATGTATACTCTTCAGGAAGGAGCATTAACCCTGCAGCCCGGAACGGAAATGAAAATACCCGTGAAACTCACCGGACCGGTTACTGAAGGCATGGTTTTAGAGCTGGAAATAAAGACTGAAATAATACCTGAAGAGGAGACAGGCCGCATTACCCCGCCCTCCGGACCGCTTATTCCCGCGGCCGGCAACATTGAATACCAGGGCATAACAATACAGAATGATCCCTCAC
>Ga0209976_10001542_pt1 | contig 13552 bp, 12 predicted proteins | sample SumtaG_FD_182806 | JGI IMG/M metagenome (GOLD analysis project Ga0209976, IMG submission 182806) | Deep subsurface microbial communities from Indian Ocean to uncover new lineages of life (NeLLi) - Sumatra_00157 metaG (SPAdes) (version 2) | ecosystem: Environmental > Aquatic > Marine > Oceanic >...
AAGCATATCCAAGACCCCGGCTGTTGTTTGGGACGACAATAGAAAAAGGGAAATAAAAATCCCTTATAGAGGAACTCGTCGTCCCTGCACAAAAACAGGTAAGCTGCAATTTGTAAAACAAGCTTATCCAACGCGTATAGATTACGAGATCTCGCCCGGCTGAACCTAGCCGGGCAAAAACAAAAACCAAAAGCCAGACAAGCAAAAAAACGCTGTCTGGCTTTTTTAATATAATTTCTAATCAACTGCCGATGAAAGTACGCACCACAACGTTGACTATTCCATAAGCTGCTCCGGCTATAACTAAACCAACTATGGCCGCAACCAGATATTGTCTCGCGATTTTCTGTCGGTCCTCGTTTCCTCCAGCAGTTCCCCACATAATTCCAGCTATAACAATAACCAATACACAAACTAAAGCAAGAATTCCGGTTGTCCAGTTAATAATATTTTGCAGAATCTCTGTGGGACTGGCTGTAGGTAAATCTGTGCCAGCTGGAAGATCAATAGCCGCAAAAACAACATTAGCGCTTCCCATTAATAACAAACATAAAAATCCTGTCCATAAAATCTTTTTACTAATTTTCATTTTCACTTAATTTCACCTCCTTTCGTTAAAATATAGTTATTAATAATTATTGAATGCCTAAAATTCCCAACAAAGCGCTAAGCAAACTCCAGGAAAGCAAAGCAATCATTAAACCAATCAAAGCATACTTAATTGTCTTTATGGCTGTCTTGATTTTCTCCTCATTGCCTCCGGAAATCATATATTGAAAACCGCCAATGACAATCATTAAAACAGCCACTACCACAGCAATTCCAGCCGCCCATTCAGCAATGCCAATAAAAAGCTCTGTAAAACTTTCTGCTGCAAGCGGATTTTGTATTCCTTCATCTCCTATGCCAGCGCCATTGCTGCTAATACAAATTAAAGGCAGGCCAGCCAAAAATAGGCCGAAAAAACTTATAAATATTTTTCTAAAATTATACATATGGTTTCAAATAATTAAGGACAAACTGGAAACACGCTCCAAGAAGCAATGACTGTATCAAAATCCACAGCAATGGTCTTTATTAAACTATCAACCAAAAGCCAGCTGCAGAAAATAATGACTATGCCAAAAATTGTATTGGTAAAAATACTTTTGGCTAATTTAACCCTTTCATCGCTGCCGGCCGAAGTTAACAGAATAACTCCAGAAGCTACAAACAGAAGAACAGCTGCTGGAACAGCTAAATTAAAACTGATGAAATTGATAAGATTACTGCCGAGATTCCAAAGATGGCAAAGATCGCAATTCGGCTGCCCTTGTCTTCCGCATGGAACAATTGGTCCTGTAATAAACCCAGCCATTGCCAGATTGGCTCCGAATAAACCGAATAAAATCAAAAGACAAATTAGAATTTTTGAATAAAAGTTCAAGTTTCGTTTTAACGTCATTGCATTAAAAGAGTTACTTGATTCGCGGCTCTGTTAACCGCTTCTCCTATAGTTGCTTTTCCTAATACTATTGATTCTATCATATCAGCAAAATACTGTTCAATAGACAAGTTATCCACTTGTCTCCATGAATGAGCGGTTAAGGACTGCTCGGCAAAAACCCCTAAATCAGGATCGTCTTTTTGCCAAGTAATTAAGTCGCGCCGAGCTGTTGGCTTTTTAGTAATCTCTAAATATTTTTGGGAGTTCTCTTTTTTAGTCAGCCAGACAATAAATTCCCACGCTTCTTGAGGACTTTGGCAATTATGAGAGACAGTCATTCCCCAATAGTTGGCGTAATTAACAATCTTGTTGGAAGTTTCAATTTGGGACATTGGAGCAATGGCAAAATTTAAATAAGGCGCCTTAGCTCTAATAGTTGGTATGTGATATGAATAATTAAACATCATTGCTGTTTTTCCTTCGTAAAAAGCATCTATGGAATAATGCATGCGGGTATTCCAAGTATAGATTGATTTCATAGGATCGGCAAAATCAGTATAAAACTGCAAAGCATACTCGCCAGGAACAAAACTTTCTTTGTCAACGCTGACTGATTGGTTAAAAACAGCTCTTTTTGCCTTCAAATCAACCATCTGCGCCCCTGATTGAAGCATTAATAACGATAAGATATCAGTTGAACGATTAATATTGCGAGCTGTTCCAAGCGCAGCGCCAGCTCTAATAATATTTCCCCGTTCATCTTTAATGGTCAACTTTTCTACATCGTCTAATAATTTTTCCCAAGTGCTGGGCGGCTGGGGAATGCCAGCTGTGTTAAAAATGTCCTTATTGTAATAAAGAGCTAAAGTGTCAATACTTAAAGGAAGAGCGGCAATATAGCCATCTGTTGTAAAATCATTATAAACCACATCCACAAAGCTGTTCTGAAATTCTTTAAGAGTAAGCAAGTCCGGAGGAACAGCGAAAATCTTATCTTCGTAACGCGGCAGCCAAGTATGATGCATCATAAAAATATCAGGTCCCCTGCCAGTAGCCATTGCTTCTAATAAATCCTTTTCGTATGTCTGATAAGTTTTTTTGTAATATCGAATTTTGACATTTGGAAATTCTTCATTAAAATCCCTAATTAAAGAGCGATAAATATCAGAATCGTCAAAAACCCCCCAAAATTCCAAGTCTGCCTCTTTAAAAGGTTCTTTACAGCCCGGAAAAACAGCCGCCAAACCAAAAATAAGCAGGGGAGCGACAAGAGTATAAAGAGTGATATTTTGAATTTTTGGCATAATTTAGAAATTCAAGGTCTGACCTTCCCCTACTTCTTAAAAACCAATCCATAATGCTGTTTATCCATTTCCAACTCCTTAACAAATCTAAAACCCTCTGTCTCTGTTATTTGCTTGGCCTCGTCTTTTGAAACAAACCATCCTTGTTTCGGGGTTAAAGGAGAACCAACAAGCCAGTCAATCAAAACCAATTGGCCGTCTTTTTTCAAAACCCTTTTGGCTTCTTTTAAAATCTCTGGCTTTTTCTGTGATTGAAATAAAATATTAGCTAATAAAGCAAGGTCAATTGATTGGTCATTTAATTTTGAATCGCCTCGCATTTCCAAATTACAATGAACTATCTCAATATTGGAAATCACCTCTAATTTTGCCTGACTCTGAACTGCTTCCAAGGCCTCTTCTACCACATCCAAAGCATAAACTGTGCCTTGAGGAATTGCTTTAGCCAAAGGAATGCTAAAATAACCGTGGCCACAGCCAAAATCAGCTACAATCATATTATCGCGAATATCCAATTGCTTTAAAATTGTTTGTGGTTCTAAGAACCCGCCAGTACCCTCAACCATAAATTTTTAACTATATGCACGCTACTGAGGCAACTTTATCCCCTCTGCCCAACTTCATAATCTTTACGCCTTGAGTGGCCCGTCCCAAAGAAGAAATATTTTTAATCTTAGTTTTGATGACCTGGCCTTTTTTAGAAATAACAATTAAATCCTCATGTTCAACCTTTAAAATCTGACTGGCTACAATGTCGCCGGTCTTGCCAGTAAGTTTAGCTGTCTTAATGCCTAACCCGCCCCTCTTTTGTATTTTATAATACCTCAAATCCGTTCTTTTGCCAAATCCATTCTCTGTTATCGCCAACACCTTTAAACCCTTTTCTGGAAGTTTCTTTTCTATAATATCCATTCTAACCAAATTATCGCCCTGTCTTAGTCTAATACCTTTTACTCCGGCTGCTGACCGAGACATTGATCTGACATCGCTTTCTTTGAAACGAATACTTTGTCCTTTAATGGTGATTAATATAATTTCGTCTTGTCCAGAAGTCAACTCGGCCCATTCCAGCTTATCTTCCTTCCTCAGCTTAATGGCAATTAAACCGCTTCGCCGCACATTAGCAAAATCCTCTATTTTTGTCCTCTTAATTATACCATTTTTAGTCGCCATAACTAAATACTTCATTGCCTGATCTTTATTCACGTTCAACACAGCTGTAATTTTCTCTTTGGCGCTTATTTGTAAAATATTAACAATTGCTTGGCCGCGGGCAGTCCGGCCGGTCTCTGGAATATCATACGCCATTGACTGGAAAACCCGGCCCTGGTTAGTAAAGAATAAAACATTATCATGCGTAGAAGCAGGCAGAAAATGCCCAACAGCGTCTTCTTCACGAGGAATAATGCCAATAATTCCTTTGCCGCCTCTCAGTTGAGCGCGATACGCTTGCGGATTTACTCTCTTGATATAACCGCCTTGAGTTAAAATAATTATACATTCTTCTTGAGGAATCAACTCTTCTTCAGTTAATTCTCCTAATGGACGGCTGTAAACTTTTGTCCGACGCTCATCAGCGTATTTCTCCTTTAATTCTTTAAGTTCTTTTTTAATCGCTGTTAAAATTTTCCTTTTGCTCTTTAATAACGCTTCCAATTCCTTAATAAGTTTTTTCTTTTCTCTTAATTCATCCTTGATTTTTTTCCGTTCTAATCCAGCCAATGTCTGTAAACGCATTTCCAAAATAGCTGTTGTCTGACGGTCGCTTAATTTGAATTTTTTAACTAAATTCTTATGAGCTGTTTCCCGATCAGCTGACTTTTTAATTGTGTCGATAACCGCATCAATATGGTCAAGCGCCTTATTTAATCCCATCAGAATATGCGCTCTTTCCTTTGCTTGTTTTAATTCAAACTGCGTCCGCTTTACAACCACTTGCTGGCGATGCTTAATATATTCCTCCAAGATGCTCTGCAAGGACAAAACATGCGGCTGGATTCCATTAACCAAGGCGATCATATTCAAATGAAAAGTCTTTTGAAGATCAGTGATCTTATAGAGCCGGTTTAAAATTTTCTGCGGATGCGCGTCGTTTTTCAAATCAATCACTATCCTTACTCCATCTTTATCTGATTCATCGCGAAGATCCTTAATGCCCTGTATTTTTTTATCCTTGACCAAATCAGCTATTTTAGCAATCAAATTCGCTTTGTTCGTTCCATAAGTCATTTCTGTAACTACAATCTGAAACCGTTCTGCTTTTTGCTCAATAATTTCGGCTTTGGCGCGGTTAATAATCGGACCCCTGCCGCTGCTGTACGCTTGAATCATTCCCTGGCGATTATAAACCTCTCCGCTAGTGGGAAAATCAGGCCCTTTAATAAATTTGAAAAGATCTTTAACTGTTGCTTTTGGATTATCAATTAAGTAAATAATAGCGTCAATTATTTCACCAAGATTATGAGGCGGGATATTAGTTGCCATTCCCACAGCAATGCCCATAACGCCATTCAAAAGCAATTGGGGCAGTTTTGCCGGCAGAACAACCGGCTCCTGCCGAGTCCCATCATAATTATCAATCCAATCAACCGTTTCTTTATCAATATCAGTCAGCATCTCCTCGGCAATTTTAGCCATTTTCGCTTCAGTATAGCGAAAAGCAGCTGCTCTATCGCCATCCATTGAGTTATGAACGAAAACTCCAGCGTCAAGAGAAAAATTATGATGCGGCTCTATAGTTAAATCATAAACATCTTCTTTTTTACGAAGAACCTTTGATGATATTATACGATGATTATATTTCTTTGATTCAGCTACAATTTCTGAAAAATTATTAAAATAATTTAAAGCATTTTCAATTCTCGGTACGCCATTATTAATCCTCTCTTTTTCATATACTTCAGGAGTAATTTTCTTATGCTTATTCAAAAGAGAATAAACAAATCCTAAAATTTTACTTTTAATTACTCTTTGTTTATAAGAAGGATTCTGCCAGTTTTTACGCAAAGAAATTTTTGCCTTTACTGCTAATTCTTTCATTAAATCTGGATTTTCTTTTACACGTCGTTTATTAGAAGCAATAATTCCTGCTACAATATTTTTCCTAAATTTTGGATCTTGCCATTGTTTAATGGATTTTTCTCTGTGAAATTTCTGAATTTTCGGATCTTGCCATAATTTTTTAGCCATTTTACTAAAATGGTCAACAGAATATTTTGCTCTGTATTCAGGATTTTTCCATAATTTTTTTGATATTTCACCTTGTTTTTTTCTTAATGCGGGATCTTTAAATCTCTCCTTCATCAATCTAGATATATACTCTCTATGTTCTGGATTTGACCAAATCTTTAAAGACATCTTTCGCGTTATTTCAGACATTCGTTCTCTGTATTTTTCATCTTGCCATCTTTTTTTAAGCTCTTTTGATTTTAACTTACTCATCAATTCTTGAAAATCTTTTCTTTTCCATAGATTCTTGAGATTCTTGCTTGAAACGCTTCTCATAAATTCTTTATATTCAAAATCTTGCCACATCTTTTTTCTAGCCCGTATCCATTTCTCTCGACACCCTAAATTATGCCACATAATTTTATTTCTTTCTGACTGACGCAAAGAATACGCAATTCTATTTTCTTTTTTTGCCCAAAATTTCTTTCTTCCTTCAGCAATCTTTTTTACATATTCAGGATCATTTTTATGACGCCAAGAAGCGATCTCTTTATGATATTGCCAATGTTCTGCCCATTGAATTCTTAAAATATTATCTGGATTATTATTTAACTTATTAAAATCTAAATGATGTCTAATTTTGCCATTACTTTTTTCATAAACTCCATTTGCCAAATTCCATTTATCAGCCAAACGATGAACAAAATCCCATGTATGTTTAAACGGCTGACGAACTGTCTTATAGCCCTTTAGATTAGCATCTTCGCCTTGATAGATTTCAGAATAAAACGGCATTAAAGAATCATTTGGCTTCAAATGTTTTGCTTTTTTATAAGAGCCGTCTCTAATCATAAAAAGATGATCTAAAGTGCATCTAATTTTTTCTCCATTATCTAATGTTAGTTCTATTATTTTTTCTTTTTTGCGAGTTAATCTAGGATTTTTGATTTCAGCGACTTCTATTTCTTTATTTTTCGAATTAAAAGAAAAAGTCCAATTTCTTTTTCCTTTTTTAGATTCTTTGATAAGTTCTTCAAAAGTAAGACCTCGCCCGTCAGTTAATCTAACTTTTGTGTCTTTTGTAAAACAACCAAAATTTCCCTGCCCGTCAATCAATGGATAACGCAGGGAAAAATCTTGAGCCATTCTAACCAAAGAATCATAAACAGCCGCGTCCCCATGCGGATGGTATTTTCCTAACACTTCGCCAATAACCGTAGCTGATTTGCGATACTTTGCCGTATGAGTCAAACCTATCCTGTGCATGGCATACAAAATACGGCGGTGGACTGGCTTAAGCCCATCGCGAACATCCGGCAAAGCCCGGGAAACAATCACGCTCATAGCATAGTCCAAATAGGACTCTTTCATCTCATCAGTTATTCTTCTTTTTTTGATTTCACCTATTTCCATATATCAATGCTTGCCAACTTAATTGCGCAACGGTAATTTAACCGGCTTGATTTTTTCTTTTTCCCTAATCTGAATATCCTGAGCTTCTTGATTGTCTGCTTCAATCTGTTTATCCAACTGCTCAGACCCATCTTCTAAATCCTCTTCAAAAAAAGCTCCAATGCTTGCCTTTAACGCCTCTTTTAAAGAAGGCATTTTTTCTTTAACTCTTTCCAATGAGCCAATTTCTTCTGTTTGCTCATCCGCAATTGATAAAGAACCTTTTAAAGATAACACCCAAAGAGAAACAATAATAAGCATGCAAACAAAAACAGACAACCAGAGTATTTGGATGCGGATATAGCGGGGTTTTTTTTGGAGTTTTTGGATGAAATTGATTAAGGACATATAATCTATAGCTTCATCACCACTACTTCCATTGTCTTATTAATCAAATCTTTCTTTTTGAAAGTCAATTTATCAACTGGCTTCTGTTTGTCCAATCCCATCTCTTTCAAAAACTCTTCTAAATTCTTTAAATCAAGCTTAAGACCAGGCACTTTATAATGCATCGGAATAACTACATACGGCTCCAGCTGCTTGATTGTTTTTACCGCTTTGCGAGCGCCAATTGTCGCAACGCCGCCAACCGGAACCATTAAAATATCCACATGGCCGATTGCCTCTAATTGTTCGTCTGTTAATTGTTCTTGACCTAAATCTCCCAGATGACAGAGCCGAATTCTGTCCACTTTCATCAAATAAATCGTATTCAATCCTCTTTCCTTACCCTGCTCAAGATCATGAAAACTCGAACAGCCGATAATGCCAACCCCTTTAACCTCGTATTCGCCAGGGCTATTGATGATAAATGGCTTGCCGCTAATTGTCTTTGCATTATTATGATCTGAATGTTCATGAGACACAGTAACAATATCAGCGCTGCCTCTTGGCGGATTCAATCCAATGTTCTTATTAAACGGGTCAGTAATAATAATTAAACGGCCGCCTTGATTTGCAATTTTAAAACAAGAATGGCCATACCAAGTTATTGTCATAGTAAAATTATTGTATCATATTCCCTGCCTATTGCCAAGCCGAAAAACTTAAGTTATACTCTGAAATATGAAGAAAGAATCTGACAAAATGAAAGAATTGCTTGCTAAGGATACACAAGTACCTCATTTGCCGCAGACAGGAGACCTGATTGAAGGCCGCATTATCAAAATCAGCAACACAGCTCTTATCTTAGAATTAGGCCCTGTGGGAACAGGTATTATTTATGGCGACGAATTACGGGAAAACAAAGAAATTATTAAAGAATTAAAAATCGGACAAACAATCTCTGCTCTGGTTATTATGCAAGAAAACGAAGACGGATATGTTGAACTTTCCCTAAAAAAAGCTAATACAGAAAAAACATGGTCTGACTTGGAAGTAAAAAAACAAACCAACAAGACAATTACTGTCAAAATTACAGAAGCAAATCGAGGAGGCTTAGTTATTAAGCTTTCCAACATAGTCGGTTTTTTGCCGGTCTCGCAATTATCAACCCAAAATTATCCTCGGGTAGAAAACGGCGATAAGGCGCAAATCCTGCAACATCTTAACCAGTTTATCGGAAAAGAAATGAAAGTAAAGATTATTGACGCGGATAAAAAGAACGATAAACTAATCGTTTCTGAAAAAGCCCTTCAGAAAAAAAAGCTCCAGGAAAACCTGAAGAATTATAAAAAAGGAGATATTATTGAAGGAACTGTCACGACTTTAGCTAATTTTGGCGCCTTTGTTAAACTTGACTCCCAGTTAGAAGGATTAATCCATATTTCTGAACTGGATTGGCAAATAATCGATCATCCAAGCCAGATTCTCAAAGAAAACGAAAAAGTTAAAGCGCAAATCATTGATATCCAAAACAACCAGATATCCCTTTCTCTTAAAGCGCTTAAAAAAGATCCTTGGAAAAACATTGCGGAAAAATACAAAAATGGCCAAATAGTTAAAGGTAAAGTTATTAAACTTAGTTCTTTGGGAGCCTTTGTTCAAGTAGACAAGAAAATTTACGGACTGGCGCATGCTTCAGAATTTTTCAGACAAAACCAACAAATGGAATACGTATTAAAAAAAGATCAATCTTACAAATTTGAAATCCTATCTCTATTGCCAACAGCGCATAAAATGTCGCTGCGATTAAAAGAATAATTAAAAATGAAACACCTATTCAAAAATTTATTACTGGCTTTTTTGATTTTCCTGATTATTGCTGGGTTTTTTACCCTGCTTAATGGCAGCGCTGAGAAACCAGAAGAAATTTCCCTGAGTCAGCTGGTTGAACAAATTAACCAAGAAAATGTCTCAACCATTATCATTAAAGGCAATACATTAGAAATTGAATTAAAAGACGGCTCAAAGGAAAAAACAAGCAAAGAAAAAGAGACATCACTGACCGAATCTTTAAAAAATTACGGCATTGATTCAGAAAAGCTTAAATTAGTCAATCTGGAAGTAAAAAGCGAAAGCGGCCTGGCTTTCTGGTTAGGAGCTGTTCTGCCTTTCCTCCTGCCTCTGCTTATCATCGGCTTTTTCCTTTGGTTTATGCTTAGAGGCGCCCAGCGAGGCCAAATGCAGGCATTCACTTTTGGCCGTTCGCGAGCGCGCATGATTGAACCTAACGACAAAAAAAATAAAGTTACTTTCGAGGATGTAGCTGGATTAAAAGAAGCCAAAGAAGAACTGCAGGAAATTGTTGAATTCCTGAAAAATCCTAAAAAATTCGTTGACCTGGGCGCTAAAATCCCTAAAGGCGTCCTGCTGGTAGGTCCTCCTGGAACCGGTAAAACTTTACTTGCCCGCGCCGTCGCAAGCGAAGCTAGTGTAGCTTTCTTCAGTGTGTCTGGTTCAGAATTTGTGGAAATGTTTGTAGGAGTCGGAAGCTCCAGAGTTAGAGATTTATTCCAGACAGCTAAGAAGCACACTCCGGCCTTAATTTTTATTGATGAGTTAGACGCGATTGGTCGTCAAAGAGGAGCCGGACTGGGCGGCGGACATGATGAACGTGAACAAACTCTTAATCAGATTCTGGTTGAAATGGACGGGTTTGACCCGAATACCGGAATCATTCTCATAAGCGCAACTAATCGCCCTGATGTTTTGGACCCAGCTCTGCTTCGACCAGGCCGCTTTGACAGAAGAATTGTTTTAGATCTGCCAGACATTGAAGGCAGAGAACAAATTCTTAAAATTCATTCCAAGAATAAACCGTTAGAACCAAAAGTTAATCTGCGGGAAATCGCCGAAAGAACGCCTGGCTTTTCTGGAGCTGACTTAGCAAACTTAGTTAATGAAGCAGCTATTTTGGCCGCTCGGCAAGATAAGAAAAAAATTGGCCAAGATGAATTGCGGGAATGCATTGAAAAAGTCCTTCTAGGTCCTGAAAGAAAAAGCCACATCCTTTCCAAAAAAGAAAAAGAGATAGCCGCCTTTCATGAAGCAGGCCATGCTTTGGTCGCTGCCTCTCTTCCGCATACTGACCCAGTCCAAAAAATTTCTATTATTGCCCGCGGCGCAGCAGCTGGATACACAATAAAACTGCCAACAGAAGAAAGATATATGCATACCCGTTCAGAATTCATTGATGAATTAGCTGTTTTTTTAGGCGGGTACGCGGCTGAAAAACTGGTCTTTAAAGAATTAACAACCGGCGCTTCCAGTGACTTGCAAAAAGCGACTGATTTGGCGCGGCGATTGATTACTAAATACGGCATGAGCGAAAAAATGGGACCAAGAACTTTTGGCGGACAGGAAGAAATGATCTTCTTAGGCAGAGAAATCGCCGCTAGAAAGGAATATTCCGAAGAAACAGCTGCTCAAATCGACAAAGAAGTAACTAAATTCGCTGACAACGCTTTTCACACAGCCCAAAAAATCCTGACTGAAAAAAGGAAAAAATTAGACCAAATCGCCAAGGTGTTGATTAAAAAAGAAACTATTGAACGAAAAGAATTTGAGAGATTGATGAAAAATAAAGCTTAGGGTATAATATTCGCGGGTGTGTAGCTCAGTGGTTAGAGCACATAGCTTATATCTATGCGGTCGGGGGTTCGACTCCCTCCACACCCACCAAAGGGCGGTTGGCGCAGCTGGTTAGCGCGCGTCGTTGACATCGACGAGGTCACTGGTTCAAATCCAGTACCGCCCACCAAACCAAAAAACTCGTTTTAACGAGTTTTTTGGTTTTAACAGCTTGCTTTTTAGCCAAAATCTTGGTATTTTATCTTTATTAGGGCCAGTAGTTCAGTGGTAGAATATCTCTTTTGCATAGAGAAGGTCGTGGGTCCGATTCCCACCTGGTCCACATGTCCCTTAAACCAAATCCATCCATTAAGTTAAAAATTGTTTACGAAGATAAAGATATTATTGTTATTGACAAACCAGCTGGCTTGACTGTCCATCCGATTAAACCAAATCAAACTGACACTTTAGCCAATGGCCTTATCGCTTATTATCCCCAAATTAAAAATGTCGGCGATGATTCCATACGGCCTGGCATTGTCCATAGATTAGACAAAGACACGTCTGGCTTAATGATAATAGCGAAAAATAATCAAGTGTTTGAATATTTTAAAAATCAATTCCAGGAAAGAAAAATAGAAAAAAAATATTTTGCTTTGGTTCACGGAAAAGTTAAAGACAAAAAAGGAACGATTACCAAAGCAATTGGTCTCTCTAAAAAAGACCATAAAAAAAGAAGTGCTTTACTGGACGCAAAAGCAAAAAGAGCGTGGACAGAGTATAAAGTTTTGAAACGATTTAAGGATTATGCTTTATTGGAAGTTTTTCCTAAAACCGGACGGACCCATCAAATTAGAATTCACTTGGCATCCATCGGACATCCGATTGTTGGAGATAAACAATATAAATTCAAAAGACAGCCCTGCCCAAAAGGACTATTCAGACAATTCCTCCATGCTTATTACTTGAAATTTCGCCTGCCTAATGGTAAGATAGCAGAGTTCAAATCAGAACTTCCAGAAGATTTAGAAAAAGTATTAGAAAATCTATGAACAAGCTTGAATTATTTAATAAAAAACAATTAAAAAAAGACCTTCCTGAAATCAAACCCGGCTATACAGTTCGGGTTTATCAAAAAATCAAGGAAGGCGATAAACAAAGAATTCAGGTCTTTGAAGGTTTGGTTATTGCCCAAAAACATGGCAAAGGCATTAATTCAACAATCACTGTCAGAAAAATCAGTTATGGCGTTGGCGTTGAAAGAATCTTTCCTGTTCACGCGCCTTTTATTGAAAAAATAGAAGTGGTTAAAAAACACAAAGTCCGGCGCGCCAAATTATACTACCTCCGCCATAAATCAGCCAAGCAGGCTCGGCTTAAAGAAATTACAGAAAAGCCGAAGAAATAAAGTCCAGGTGATGAAATTGGTAGACATGCAAGCTTGAGGGGCTTGTGCTCGCAAGGGCGTGCGGGTTCAAATCCCGCCCTGGACACCAAAAAACCGCCAAATCCTTTGGCGGTTTTTTTTATTCAAAGATGCGCGAAATTTCACTCAAACCTGCTGAATTGTTTTTGTCCCCCGCCTTCAAGCAAATTAAACACAATCGCTGCTAAGGCGGCCAATATAAACACCCATTGAATAACAAAATAAAAAGAAACAAAAACAATCAGAACAATCATCAAAGTTCTGCCAAAACTAATAGCCATTTCATGCAAAACAGTATATTCATCCACATAATGTTCCTGGTCAGCCGCTATCTCATAAGTCAAAGCATCAAACGGAGTCCGTAAAAAAATACGAGTTATACTGTGATAACTGCCAACTATAAAAATCTGAAAAGCAGTGGTAATGAAAATTTTAACTAGCCAGCCCAAGGAATAAAAAAAACTTCCCCATTTTAAAACTTTTTCTTTGGAAGTTCTTAAATCAATATACTTACCAAGTAAAAGCTGAAGAATTACTGTAACAGCAATAATCAAACTTGATACAGCTCCAACATAAAAATAGTTTCCCTTTAAAAGCTGGTAAATAAAAACTGGCCAGACAACTACCCAAACAATATTCTCTGCACCGTCAGCCATAAATGCCAGAACTATTTTTCTTCTTTTCCGCGAAAAAAACTCCTGCCAGGTTTTCCGCAAGCTCCAGCTAAATCTTTCCCGAGTCCGGGGAATGCTCAAATAAGGGATATAAGAAACAAGATAAAGGACAATAGCAATAACAAAAAGAATATCAAAACCATAATAGCTG
>Ga0209976_10001543_pt1 | contig 13551 bp, 12 predicted proteins | sample SumtaG_FD_182806 | JGI IMG/M metagenome (GOLD analysis project Ga0209976, IMG submission 182806) | Deep subsurface microbial communities from Indian Ocean to uncover new lineages of life (NeLLi) - Sumatra_00157 metaG (SPAdes) (version 2) | ecosystem: Environmental > Aquatic > Marine > Oceanic >...
GAAGGATAATTTAAATGTGTTTCAATAACTCCTTGAACTAGTAATAAAAGTGAAAAAATAATTAATAAAATTGTAATATGATTTCTTACTCGCTTGTTTGAAACAAACTTTTGAAATCTGGCAATACACATACTAATAAAATCCCGCGAAAAATAATCATTCTTATAAAAGAAGTAAAGCAAGTTTATACAATTAAAAATTATTAATGGCAAATAAATTGTAAAAAAGGTAAATGATTTTAAGAAATCTATAATAAAGTAGGAATAAAAAATAAATAACCCAGTGCCAATACCAAATGATTCCAATAAAATTGTTAACGAGGCTTTTTTTAATTTAAATGATGAGAAAAGATGGTATTGGAAAAAATATCCTAATAATGTAATCAAAAAAGCAAATAACAAGAAAATTCCACAGGATAATAAAAAATATCCAATAGTTAGCATTTTTTATTTTTCTCGAGGATAGTATTTTTGAAGCAAATTATCTATATTCATTAATATCCAATTAATCCATACTTTTTATAAATATAACTAAAAAACATTACACTCAATATAGGGCAAATAAAAGATAATGAAATTACTATTATAAAATGAATAGTATAGTCTGTATTAAAGATAACATTTTCATATCCAAGAACTAAAAAAACTCTTATTAAATCCCAATAATAATAAAATGGGTTATATATTATCAAAAAGTGGAGATTTGCCGGAAAAAATTCTTTTGGATACCTAATACAACTAAAAATAAGGAATACATTTATTAAATTAAAAAACATTGAATAACCACTTTCAATCGACATTCTAAATGATCCTATTGCTAAACCAATAGAGGCCATGAATAGAGAAGCCATTATATAGATAATCAAGACAAAAAGAATAGTTATTATTGAAACTTCTGCTATGATAAAACATAATGTAAAAATTATAATTAATGGTATTACAAAAATAACTAATTCTGACAAAATTTTACTGATTAACAAATTATAGATGTTCATAGGAGATAAGAATAAACCTGGAAGAGTTTTCCAATATTTTTCCCTTAATAAACTTTTTCCATAAGCTGGCAATAATTTCATTAAAATAACAATAAATATGCCTGATAAAATGAAAATTATATAATTATCAGCTGTCCATATTCCAAAAGATTCATTCCCTATTGCTTCAAATAATTTTCTAAAGATTAATAGAGGCACTATAAATGTTGTAAAAGGTATAATTATCGTAAATAGAAATTTTAACTTATATCTTGCTTTCAGTTTAAGATCTTTAATTAATAGTGCGTAAAGTTGATAAACGAATATTCTTAATTGCGATATCATATTTAAAACTTTTAATGAAATTAAACTTTAAAGATTTTTTAAAAAATTAATACTTATATGATCTGTTCTTTAAGAGAATAACTCTTTATTATAATTAGTTAAAGTTAATTGATTTAAAGTTTTAAATCTTTCAAAATGTACATTACAAAGAAAATTTTAATTAAATGAAGATTTGATATAAAGTAGTTGATTGAATTTAAATTTAAAAACAACTATACTATTTAAATGATTAAAGTCGATTTAATTATACCGTCTATTATAAGTTATCAAAAATATCCAAAATATAATAAATTTCATAAACTTCTAATATTTCAACAATATTCCCTTCCTTCTTGGAATGGAAATTGGTTCCCTATTTGGTATAATTTAAAAAACCTTAATAAAAAAGGAGTTAAGGTTCGATTTATCAATTATTCAAATTTCAAACGCAAAACACTATCAAACATCGTCGGATTTGACTCCAGAATTATAAATAATTTGATATTAAAATATGGTAGTGTAAGAGAAACACGAAGAAAAGGTATCGTCCCTATACTTCAACAACTAAAGAAAAAAGTAGATTATCTATTATATTTTGATAATTCAGATAGTACTGGTCATTTTCATTATGAAGTATTTTCTTATGTTGATCGATATTTTAAAAAACAATTACTTAACGATCGCACGTTATATACAAAACCTCTTTATAGAAAAAGATTATTCACCGATTTTTATGCCAGAAATTATTTTTTAAACAAAATTGAAGAAACGCCAAATGAATATGTTCTTGATTTAAAATATCAACCAAAATTAGGTTTATCATGGAATTTTGCCTTAAAAGATTATCGATATTCTACCATTTTAGATCGATTTTTATATGGCCTTACTAGAAAGAATAATTTGAAGTTTCATAAACCCGGTATAAATCGAAAAATTATTTTAGCTGCAAATTTCACTATAAAACCCTCACATGAAGTAGTTTATTTTCAACGGAATCAACTTCTAAAAATTCTCGAGAATATTTATAAGTCAAATCCTCAATTCTCTTTGGGTAAAATTCCAAAAAAGATTTATTTAAAAACTATGAGATCTTCAATGGCTATTGTTAGTCCTTATGGTTGGGGAGAAATATGTTATCGTGATTTTGAAACTTTTCTTGCAGGGGCAGCGCTGATAAAACCTAATATGGACCATATAGATACATGGCCAAACTTATACAAAAAGCATGAAACTTATATACCAATACCATGGAAAATCGAGGAATGGGAAAATATCATTCCTAACATTTTATCTGATGAACACTTACTTTTAAAAGTGGCAAGTAATGGTCAGAATTCATTTAAAAAAATTTGGAGTAAAGAAGGAAATGAAAAATTCTGTGATCATTTTATTGAGATGGTAAATCCTATTTAAAAAACGAAAATTAATTCAATAATCGAAAATTTTTAGTCAATATAAAATTTAAAGATATTAATTTATTAAACAAATTTTAAAATGCTAAGACTGAAAAATTTAAAAACTAATCTTATTCAGATTTATTCATTAATGGTAAAAGATTTTAAATTAAGTACTAGGCACAAATTAGAATTTTTTGTTGAATGTATTGCTCCATTATTGTCTTTATTTTTTCCTTATATCATTTTTAATACTCTTTTTAATATTAAAAATAACATATTTGGAGGTTATTACTCTAAGGACAATTTTATTTTGTTTTTATTACTTGGTAATTGTGTTACTGTTTTAATTTTTCTTTTATGGTATTATCAAGATCTTTTTTATGACGAAAAAACATGGAAGACTTTAAATGCAGTTATGATTGCCCCTATTAAAAAGATAAATATTCTGCTTGGGTATTTAATATCTGGGATGATTTCAAAAGGTATTCCTATGATTTTTATTATTATTTTATGTTATATACTTTATCCGATATCATTGACATTTTTACTCCTATCATTAATTATATTGTTTTGCATTTCTATAACATTTGCCAGTATGGGATTTATTATAGGAGTATTTGAAATTGTAAATGAAGATATATCAGCTTCTTTATCAGTCGGGATTAGTTTTATTTCCTTGGTTAGTTGTTTGTATTATCCTATAGAGATTTTTCCTAAAGAAATACATTTTATCATTAAATTAAATCCTTTATATTATTATTTTCATCTCTTAAGGTTAATATGGTGGGCAGGGATTAATTTTGAGGATGCCTTGAGTTATCTAACTATATATCATTTTTTAGTTTTAGCGGCTTTCACAGTAGCATTACCGTTATTTGCATCATATTTATTCATGAAGGTTTTAGACAAATATGGAGCATCAGGGTATTAAAAAATGAATGAAAAAATAATTGAAACTTTTAACTTGTCTAAAGAATATAAGTTAAAGACCGGAGGTAAAATTTTAGCTTTAAATAACATTAATCTCTCTATTAATGAGGGAGAAATATTTGGTCTATTAGGTCCCAATGGAGCAGGTAAAACTACTTTAGTGTCTATTTTATCAACATTAATACAACCTACAAGCGGTTATGCTAATGTCTATGGATTAGATATTAGAAAAAAATCTAATGTTAAAAAAATAAAACGTAGAATAGGTTTAATGTTAGGGGATGAAATGGTTTATTTTCGTATGACTGGTATTGATAATCTAAAATTTTTTACGAGAATTTACCGAATTAAAAATTCTAAAGAAAAAATTAAAGAAATTACTTCAAACCTAGGAATTTATGATAAATTAGGTGAATATGTATCCAATTATTCAAGGGGTCAAAAATTAAGACTTGCATTATCAAGAGTATTAATAATTGAACCAGATATATTATTCTTGGATGAGCCTCTTTTAGGTTTAGACCCAAAAACAACTCGGGATCTTATTAAAATTCTTTTGGGTCTTAAAAAAACTATCCTTTTAACTTCTCATCAGATGCATATTGTCCAGCAACTATGTGATAGAATTGCTTTTTTAAATAAAGGAAATGTAATCAAAATAGATACTCATGAAAATTACATAAAGCTTTTATCAGAATTTATAAGAATTAGCTTTGATCTCTATGATAAAACTAAAAGATTTGAAATTGAGAAAGAATTGGGAAGTTTGAATTATGTTAATGATATAACTAACAAAAAGAATAATTTTATCATTTCAATATCTGATTATAAATTTTATTCAGATTTATTAACTTGTTTAGGAAAATATCCTGTCCAAAAAGTAAAGGAACTTGAGCCTACCCTAGATGATGTTTTTATTAAACTCTCTTAATTTTTAATCTTTTATCCTTTTTCTAACAAATCCTTAAAAGTAATAAAATTTACATTTGAATGAGTTAAAATAAATTCTAAATGTTTTTTTAAGTTCTTCCACATATTTACTGAACTTTTTTTAAATATATATTTAGCAAAACGCCTTAATGAGAAATATATCTCTTTTATTGATCCAGATTTTAATATTCTTGCAAGATTTTTTCTGTTTTGACCTCTTGTCCAATGCGATGTGTGTAGGCATAAAATATAGGTATCTCCCTTTTCATAAACATCCTTAAATCTTATATTCCAATCATCAACAGAATTTGTTGCATTACAACTTATTCCTATTTCGAATAAATTGTCTTTGGGAAAGTTTAGTTGATTATCATATATCTCATTCGCAACATATGTTAAACCATGAACAATTCCATTTTCCTTTAAAACTTTTTTAACTCTTTCATCAAAATCTCCATAAGGATACGCAAAGCTAGTTATTTCATATTCTAATCCTGCTGATTCTAATCCCTTTTCGATATCCATTATATTATTCACGATTTCGGATTTTTGTCTTTCACTTGGAATGTTAGATAAATAGGGATGATCTCTAGTATGACCTCCGATCTCCCATTTATATTCAATTATGACATTTTTAATCTCATTCCAAGCCTTTTTATTCCAATAATAAGAGTGGTGAGTTGCCATTACATAGAAGCTAATAGGTATTTGAGGATAATTTGATACAAACCACTTTTTTAATTCATAAAAATCATATTTATCAAATATATCATCAATTCTAATTATAACATTAACAGTCACAGCCATCAGAAATTTTAATGGTTAAAATGAATCAAGATTAATTTAGCTAATAATATATGTTAAATTAAGAATCTAATTTATTATTTTCAGAAATTTTAACAGTCTCTCAGTAGAACTTCCATCTTGATATTTATTAAAAACATCATTAGTTTTTTTACGTATTAATTCATATTCTTGATTAATTACCGAAATATTCTTAATTAAATTAATCAACTCTTTACCAGTATAAACTAACGGTCCAGGAGCCATCTCTTTTAAATTATATAATAACCCGCGATTTTTTTTTTCATAAAAATCATAATCATATGTGAAAAAAATAATAGGACGATTAAGTAAGAGATAATCAGTATACACAGAAGAGTAATCGGTTATTAAAATGTCGGAAATAAATAAAAGTTCTTGAATATCAGAATCTTTGTTTACGTTTTTAATATTTGAAAAACTTCTTAATTCATTTATTTTTACTGATTTATGTGCTTTTAATAAAAAAAGCGAATTGGTACTTATTAAAAGTTTGTTTAATTCGAGTAATTCTTCTTTACTTAGAGGAAACCTAGCAACTAAATCATTATCTCTAAAAGTGGGAGCATATAATATTATTCTTTTCATATTATCAGAAATCTTAAATTTTTTTCTTATAACCTTTATTAATTTATTATTCTTAGAAAAGAATAAATCATTTCTTGGATATCCGGTCGCTAATATTTTTTCTCTAGGGAGAAGTAAATTTTTAGTTAAAATGTCAATATTTTTTTTAGATGCTGATGGTGTAATAAAATAATCACATACATCATCATTTTTAATTTTTAATCTCAGAATTTTAGCCCATTTTGAATATTCAAAAGTATCATATATGTTTATGTATTTCTTCATTAAGATTCCGTGCCAAGTATCTATAAATGTTGTTTTTTTAGAAAATCTTATTGGAATAATATCAGTTAATCCATGCGTTACAAAAATAAAGCGACATTTTCTTAGAGTCTTAATTGCTTTTAAAGAATATGCATGAATTGTTTTAATTCCCAATTTTTGCAATTTTTGCTGTAAATCCCTGGACCTTACAAAATAAACTAATTTATAATCTGTGTTCTTTTTTAAATAATAATATAAGTATTTTGTATTTCCGATAAATGCTTTTCCAGTTGATCCCCCTAAAACAATTGATTTGTTGTCAACTTTTCCTCTAAATAACTTTGAGATATTTATACTTAAAAATGAAAATAAAATAGTACTATTAATTCTTAAAACTTTCGCAAGTCTAAATATTTTAATATGAGGAATAATTTTTTTGATAATCTTCTTAACCATGATTAATTGATTCTATAAGCTTTTTAGTATATTTTTATAAATTAAAGTATATTTTCCTTATCTTTTAGGTCATTAACGTTTCCGATAATTTTACCTGGATTCCCAACCACGATTGCATTATCTGGCACATCTTTCACTACTACTGTCCCTGCCCCAATTAAAGCATGTTTTCCTATTTTTACTCCAGGTAATATAGTAGAATTAGCTCCAATTTTCGCATATTCTCCAATTATTGGACCAATTAATTTTTTTTCAATACCTTCTACTTTAGGATATTTATCATTTGTCAAGACTACATTTGGACCAATCCAGGCGTTTTTTTTTATTACACTATATTCTGGAATAAAACATTTTGAGTGAATTCGAACGTTATCTTCTATAACAACATTAAATGCAACATCAGTATGAATTCCAATACTAACATTGTTTCCTATTTTATTATTCTGTCTAATAACAACAAAATGACCGGTTTGAAAATTATCTCCAATAATGTTACCTGGATAAATTATTGTTGGTTCTCTTATAGTAGGATTTTTACCTATTTTATAGTTTAACTTCTTTTTCTTCAATTTAAAAACTTCTGAGTTTTATCTTATTTAGATTGTTTAATTCTCACATATTCCTCATAATCTCTTATATAATCATCTGCGTCATAAAAACCTGAGGTCAAAACTAAACAAACAGATCCAGAAGAGAAATTATCAAGTTCGCGCCATATCATTGGTGGTAAATATAATCCATAATAAGATCTATTTAATGTTACAGTCTTTTTATTAATTCCATCATCTAGAATTACATCGAAACTACCGGAGGCAGCTATTAAAAATTGGTGTTGAACTTTTTGGGTATGACCTCCCCTAGATTCTCCTCCTGGTACATCATAAAGATAAAAAACTCTCTTAAATGCAAAAGGAACGTGCCGATTATGCTCAATAAAAGTTAGATTTCCTCTTGGATCTAATATTCTGGGTAAATCAATTATTTTACAATCATCTAATTTACTATTATTCCACTCTAATTGATCCGACATAGCTATTTCCGTTGTTAATTTTAAAATAATTTTTATTTTATATAAGATATTAATTATTTATTATAAATGATTAAAATTTTTTAAAGTGAGTGAATTTGATACTTTTCGTTGATTTTAAAAGATCATACAATGCTATTAAACATGAAGTTAATGAAGCTCTACAAAGAGTCTTGGATAGTGGGTGGTTTATTTTCGGAGAAGAATTAAAAAACTTTGAAAAGGAATTTGCATCTTATAATGGATCAAAATATGGAATTGGTTGTGCTTCCGGTACTGATGCTCTAAACCTAGCAGTTTTAGTATGTGATATCGGAAAGGGGGACGAAGTAATTACGGTTGGACATACAATGACCTCTACAGTGGATTGTATTGTACGAAGTGGGGCAAAACCCGTGTTTGTAGATATTGATCCTGAAACATATACAATTGATCCAGATAGAATTAAAGAGAAGGTAACAGAAAACACAAAAGCAATAAATCTTGTCCATATTTATGGAAATACAGCAGATATGGACCCAATCTTAGCAATAGCAAATGATTATGATTTAAAAATAATAGAAGATGCATGTCAAGCACATGGTACAACGTATAAAGATAAAAAAGCAGGCAGTATTGGGGATATTGGATGTTTTAGTTTTTATCCGACTAAAAATCTAGGCTCCTATGGAGATGCTGGCATGCTTTTAACAAATGATGCAGAGCTAAATGAAAGACTCAGATTATATAGAAATTATGGTCAAAGGGAAAGATATTATCATGATTTTATAGGTATAAATAGCAGAATGGATGAAATCCAAGCAGCAATACTTAGAGTAAAACTCAATTATTTAGATGATTGGAATAATAAGAGAAGAAAATCTGCTCTATTATATAATGAATTATTAGCGAATAGTGAAGTTATAATTCCTATTGAAAAAAGTTATGCAAGACATATTTATCATTTATATGTAATTCGGTCTAGAAATCGAGATGAATTACAGAATTACCTCAAAAATAATAGTGTTCAAACATACATTCATTACCCAATTCCTGTTCATAAGCAACAAGCCTACTCTGAATATAACAATCAATACTCCCTACCCATAACAGAAAAAATTACTAAAGAAATTGTTTCGTTACCAATGCATCCCTTTTTAACGGAAGAAGAAATACATGAAGTATCAAATTTGATTATCAAAGGAGGATTTTAGTTTTAAATTTATAGCCTTATCAATTTAAATACTTTCTGAAACGATTTCTAATATTTTTTCTACTGAATGCTTCCATGTAAAATTCTCAGAAACATATTTATGACCTTCCTGCGCTATTTTTTCTCTAATTGTATCATTTTCCAAATAGTATTTTATAAATTCTAAGCATTCTTCTGGGGTTTTAAACCAATCCAAATGTATTCCTCTCTTGAAGATTCTTTTTAAATCAGAACAATATTCACTTAGGAGAAAAGATCCAGTTCCAAGAACATGAAATACTCTATCAGAAAATCCTGAATCTACTTGAGGAAAATTTAAAATTACTTTAGATTTCCTATATTTAGAAATGAGCTCATCAAAATATATTGATTTGTTTTCCCATTTGGGACCATGACATATAACATCGATATTATTTTTTCTTAAAAAATCAATATACATTTTGCGATTAGGTAAACCTCTTCCCACAAAAATTACATCTATTTCTTTATGTTTATTTTCTTCTCCCGGATAATATGTATTTTCATCATAAACTTCTAATACATGATAACTATTGGCACCTGCTCTCTTAAAAAGTGTTTTCATAGCCATTGTTGAAGCACTGCTCCATGTTGTTAACGATGCATAATTGACCGCATTCATTTCATGGGCAATTTTTAATGGATCCATAAAATAATAAAACGTCTTAGAATATTTGTCAAACTTCTTTATATTTTTATAATTAATACAATCAGCTTTAGCGAGAATGATTAAATCATATTGATTGTATTTTATTAAATATAACAATTGTCTATTCATTTTCCAATTTCCAAAAAAGTAATATCTCATTCTTCTGATTAATTTCGGTAAGTAGATCCTGCGTTTTATATTCATTTCAAATTTTATTCTTAACTTTATTGAATATGTGGGATGTTTAGTTCTCATATTTAAATAAGCTACACGACGATAATCGAAACAGTCTACTTGATGACCTTTTTTCTTAAATTCTTGAACAATATAATGATGAGTAGAATGAGCTTTTATGAATTTTCCTACAAATAATATCTTCATTTAAACTATATATTGTAGCATTTCTTTTATTTTATTTTTTTCATCTAATGTGTTTATTCTGATTTTTTGATGTATAATCCTCTTATTCGAATAAGCTTGGTAATAATATTATTATTAAAAATGACAAGTAGAATATTTTGATTAAATTAATTATATAATTTATTAGGAAAATTTGGAAAAAATTTAAAAAAATTAGAAATCTTTTTTTTATTAAATGGATTTAATCTCTATAAAATTCTAACTCTCATGAGATTTAAAACAACTTTAATCGTACTTAAAACTTTTACTAAAATCAATTATTTTCTTAAAAGTATTAATAAAAATATTACTAAACCAACTGTTAACTCTTTCGCTTCTTCTACTTTACGATTAATATTTAGATTTAAATTTATATTTCAAAAATATTGGTTTCTCAAGAAATCTAAAGATTTAAAATCTATTAACGAATTTTGGATCATTCGTATTGGATTTGTAAAAGAAAGAACGTATCTCCCTTTTATTACTTTAGATAATTATATCTCAAACCATCAATTTAGCTGTAATCTTAAAAAATTACCATTTGGATCAGAATCTTGTCAAATGATTTATATTAAGCACTTTTTCAATTATTTTTTGAATCAAAATTTAACTAAAGTAATAAATTCTTTTAAAAAAAAATTAATTCCAGGAGGAATTCTTAAGATTCAAATAAAATTGAATAAAAATAATGAATATTTCGAACGTCTTGAGAAAAGTCTAATACAAAATAATTTTTTTATTAAAAATGTAAATAATGCTGATCTGAAGATTAATGGAACTATAACAATAACAGCAATTAAACAAAAAGAAAAAAATATTGTTCCGATTGATATTTCAATAAAAAAAATTCAAGATATTTCATTAATTTTAAATCAAATCAAAGAGAATTTTTCTAGTAAGAGCAAAATTTGTATTATTGGATATCATTTAGGTGAAATCTATAATTATTTTAAAAAATTAGGTTTAAATATTGATGATATACAAATATTTGACTCAATAAATTCATTTTCAAATATTTCTGAAAATTATTTTGATTTTGCTATAATTGCTAATTATTTCGAGTATTTTAATAATTCAATTAATGAAGAGATTTTTGCTAGTTTAAGAAGAATACTAAAACCAAATGCAAAGTTTTTAATAATAATTCCGGATAAAAAGAAATATTTTCTAAGAGAATCTGCTCAGCTTTTTGATAAAGGCATATTTCTTAGAATTATTGATGAAAATAATTTTGTAGTTAAATGGATTAATTTAAGTTCATCATTTAAAATGATACAAATTTTACTTCAAAATCAATTCAATTTTCCATTAGAAAAAAGCAGAACAAAAGTCTTATTATTAGGTCATTACGCTCTTAGATATACATTTTTAAATAATGCTCGGTGGGATGGTCAAGCTAGAGCATTTGAAAAACTTGGGTATGATACATGTATTTTCGATTTTAAAGATCATTCTTTCCCTTATTTGTTAGAACATATTAAACTTTATAACCCGGATATTTTATGGATCGGTGGTACAACTGGATATCACTTTTTAATAAAATATGCTGATTTTTTTAAATCATCTAAAATTAAGGTTGTTTATTGGATGTGGGATATAACACCTATAAAAGATTTTGATTTCAAGAATATTATTGACTATATGTTTATAACAAGTAAAGGAGAAGTTCAAGAATATGAAAAAAGATATAATTTAGATAAAGTTTATTTTATGCCTACACCAATTGTGCCTGAAATAATTCATAGGAATAAATATATAAAAGAGATATATGATGTTGGATTTGCGGGGCTGTTATTCAATACTAAGATTTATCCTTATTATGAAGAAAGAAGAAAATTGCTCCAATTAATAAGTCAACATTTTAAAGTCAAAATTTTTAAAAATCATTATAATGATCTTCCTGAATATTATTCAAAATGTAAGATCATTTTCGGGGGCACACCGGCTTTAAAAGATTTAGAATTATATGCCTCCAATCGATTATACATTGCTCTTTCAGATGGTTGTTGCTTTATCACAAATTATTTTAAAGGATTAGAAAAACTAGCTGAAAATGAAACACATCTTTTATGGTTTAATAATCAAAAAGAATTATTAGCACTTTTAGAAAAATATTTGTTTAATAAAGCTTTACGTGAAGAGATTAAAAATAATGCTGAAAAGTTAGCTAGGTTAAAACACAATTATATATTCCGATTAACTAATATGCTTGATATAATAAATAATAAAACTGAAGAATTTTATGGATTTATTAAATGAATCAAAATAGATTAAAAATTATTTATCATTTTTTAATGTCTAAATAATTGCCTTTTCTTAGGTTTTTATTTTGGTTTAGAGCAGAAATAAATTTTTTCATCTTTATTTAAGCCATAAATTTTGATTATATCATTTCTTAAAGAACCTGCATAATCATCCACTTTTACTTTAAATCCCGCATTTTCAAGGCAGGCTTTATAATCAAGTCCATAAATTCTGACGTGATCAAACTGACCAAATACACGCTCACGGTCTTCATTTGTTATGATACTATCATCTTCATAGGTTTTTTCTAAATGCGGATCAATAGCAGACTGTATTATTGCCCATCCACCCGGTTTTAAAACTCTAAATAATTCATTCATAGCCCTTTTATCATCTATAACATGTTCTAAAACGTGGTTACATAGTATAACATCGAAATAATTATCTTTAAATGTTATCTCTGTAATATCTATTTTCAACATAACGTCAGGTTTATATAGATCAGCACTTATATAATCAAGATTGGACATGGCAGAACAGCTCTTTAAAAAACAATATTGTGGGGCGAAATGTAAAACTTTAAGATTATAATTAAAGAAAGAGGTTTTGTATTTAAGATATAACCATATTAAACGATGCCTCTCTAAAGAATAATCTTTAGGACATGCGGTATTTGGACGCTGACTGGATCCATATGTTAGAAATTTTCTATAATATTTACCACAGAAAGGACAGCAATTATTTTTACCCAAATATAATAAGAATTTTAATTTTGAGGGAAATAGAATTATATTGGAATATAACAGTGGAGGTGTGTGTTTCTTAATATTTAAAAATTTATTGAGAATTTTCATATGTTCAATTAACGATTAATTTCAAATTCTTATTTTATACAATTTAAAATAATTAATTATTTTTTGTCACATCATTAATGACAAATATCAAATAAATTAAATTTCGATTAAGATTGACATTTATTACCCAGATATTGAAAGAAATTTTTTAAGCTTATTGATTTTTTTTTATATTTTTGGTATACATCATAATTTTTGTAAATACTTCTATAAAAATCACAATATGTACAGATATAATTAAAATTATTATTTTGTTGATTTTTAATTAACTTAATATAGTCAATATTTTTAATTGAATAAATTTCCTCAAAGCTTTGAGTATTTAAATCACCAATCTTTAATGTTGCATTTATATCCCTACACGCACAGGCGTTAATTATCCCATTCACCATAACCTGATTTTTATAAAAAATTAATGAACAAGCGCCATTCTTATAAAAATCAGAAGGATCATTTATAATCATATCAATTCCTTTTACATCCTCTTGAGTTATCAATCCCCCCC
>Ga0209976_10001546_pt1 | contig 13518 bp, 15 predicted proteins | sample SumtaG_FD_182806 | JGI IMG/M metagenome (GOLD analysis project Ga0209976, IMG submission 182806) | Deep subsurface microbial communities from Indian Ocean to uncover new lineages of life (NeLLi) - Sumatra_00157 metaG (SPAdes) (version 2) | ecosystem: Environmental > Aquatic > Marine > Oceanic >...
CTTCTTTAGGTAACTTACCCTTAAAGAATTCAGCTTTTTCAGCTAAGGTATCACCCTTAATACGTTGTGATATGATACCTTTGGTGAAAGTCTCTGGTTCACAGATAATATACAGTTCTTCTCGCGCACGAGTTACCGCAGTATATAATAGTTCTCGTTGCATCATTACAGCATGACTCTGGTGGAAGCCTAGAAACACCTTACGCCATTCAGAGCCTTGTGCCTTGTGTACTGTAAGAGCATAAGCATGGAGTAAGCTATTAATCTCTGAGCTAGAACTAAGTGTTACCTCAGTCTCAGAGTCTAGTAACCTTACCACTATCTTATGAGAGGATTGATTAACTCGATCATCTGAACTAGCTACCTGCTCTAGTAAGAAGTCTACATCATCCTCAGCATAGCTTGCTCTATGTCCCTGACGTTCTTCTACTGCTTTAGGGTTATGCCCCCAGTAATCTAAGTTACGAGAGCATTGCTGATACTTAGCTCCTGTATAGGATGGATTAAGTTCGATACTTACAACCTCTGCATCTTCACGATCATACAGTACCCTATCACCTTCAGATAAGTATACCTTAATAAAGCCAGCTATAACTTCATAGGTCATAGCATCCCGCTTACGCGCAAGATGATTAGCTATATGCCTATTTAGCTCTAATGTACCACAAGCTTTATTGTAGGGTATAAGTATCATATCCTCGTTAGGATCATAGAGCTTAGTATCTATACCTTGCTTAAAGAACGCAGCTAATGTCATTATAGCGTGGTCTGGATGTAATTTCTTTTTCCATGGATGGATAGTTAGTTTACCGGGTATATGCCATGATTCATATTCTTCTATAGGTATAGGTATACCACTAAGTATTTGGTGAGCTAGCTTAATAATAGGTGATTCAAGAGCCTGTCTGTATACTTGTGTAAGCTCTATAGTAGGCAGTTCATTAAGCTTAAAGCCTAAGATAGCTGGCCCGAATACAGGTGGTAGCTGTTGTATGTCACCTATAAAGATCCATTGTACTTCATGAGATAACGCAGCTAAGAGTTGGTTATATAACTCACCTCTACCTTCTCCCATCTCTACAGGTAAACCACCTAGCATACTAGCTTCTTCTATTACTATAGTATGGATAGATGTAGGTAGTGGCCTAAACTCATTACGAGAAGGCTCAAAGCGCATGGTATTCTTAAGTTCATTAGTCTCAGGATCAAGTACCTCATAGTATACAGGAGCATACTCAAGTAGTTTATGTATTGTGATACAGTTATTCTTTAGATCCTCAGTTTGTACTTTACGAATGTTATTAACAGCGCGGCGAGTGTAAGAACATATAACTACGCCGGGAGTATTATCTCGTAGGTGCTTATGACCATCAGCCATTAGCGGAGGTATAGCTAAGTCTGTGGAGTTGAGGATAGCTTTAAGCGCACCTTGTGAACAAGTAGTTTTACCTGTACCTGCTGCACCTATAAGTACGCAAGACTTACCTGCGGCTGCCATGTTTATAAACTCTTGTTGTTTAGAGTTATAAGTAATTAGCTCACCATGCATACCTGTTACTGTGTCATTGATAGGCTTAGGCTCAGGAGCAGAGAACGCATCTAGCTCAGGTAAATCAGTTGATTCTACCTTAGGTGGAGGTGGCTTCTCTGCATTAGCTTTTACCTTAGCTAGTAAGGCAGCAAAGTCTATAGTATTCTTAGCCATTATAACTCGTCCTTTGGATTAGATTTTATTGTTGGCGCGGTAAGTGTCGTAGCTACTTTATAAGCGAGCCTAGCTTTAAGGAAGTCTAGCTTATTAGGATAGTCTATTGCCACTGGAGGTTCTGTGGGTGCATTGTTTACTATGGTAGTTAACGCTGCGGCTGTCTTAAGCTCACCCTTCTTCTGTTCACTGGTAAGCTGAGTTGAATCTATATCTAACATAGTATACCCTAGTGCTAGATTAGAGCCACCTAGGTAATCTAGATGTAATGCCGCGCCCTTCTTAAGAGTTTCAGATAGAGTAAAGAAATGTATAGAGTCTGGCTCTATATTAGCATAGCAATACTGCTGAACCTCGCGAATGAGATTCAAGGGAGTCTTAAACATCTTAGCAGAATTAAAGCAAGAGCGTATTACTTGCTGGTAAGACTCGTCCTTATCATAAGGAAACTCAGCTGCTTGTGATGCCCAACTAGCTACTATTGCTGGTAACTGGTCAGGTGGTATACCTTGCGATAGCTTCTCATCAAGTAAAGACTCTATCTTATACAAGTCTCGTTGCTGTGCATAGGTAGCTCTAGAGACATTAAAGTCTACTAGATTCTGTTGCCATGCTGCTATCCAATTATGTACCTGATCTAGCTTACCGTTATCATAGCTTACCACAAAGTTAGGCTGTTTAAAAGACGGGTGCTTTATTATAGATGTCTTTTGGTAGACTAGTATAAGTTGTGCTAGATTGTTTTGCACTAGCTTTGTGGTACGCATCTCCGATGGATTACAGGTAGCTGGTGAGTTCCACTCTACTTGTCCAGTAGCTTGTAAAAAGGCACAGAACAAGAGGTAGCTATCTACTGGTGTTAGTTTGTTACGTGTATGCTGGTAATATAGTGCATACAGTTTCTTATGAGATAGGGTAAATACAGGATGATAGTAGCCAGTACTAGCTGGTATAGAGATACCTTCTAATCCTGCTATCTTAAAACGCAAGCCACTAATGGCGCATGTTATATTAGCCATTAGTTGTCCTTAGCTTCATACGTAGCTACTTCTTCAGGAGACATAAGATCATGTAGGTATCTATGTTCTTGTGCAGCATCTATTTCAGCTACAGTACAAGCCATAGGTAGCTCTAGATACTTACTATGACATCTAGACCAGTATTCTTCTTTAGTTTCGCCACCTGTAGCAGCTACTATATCAGCTTCAGGTGCTCCTAGATCCTCTAAGATAGCTATAGCTGGCTCTATATGCTTACGTACTAGATAAGCAGGATTAAGAGCCTTGTTAGCTATCTTAGTGCGGAGAGTATTGATCTTACCTATAAGTCCATGATGAGTTAGCTTCATCTCAGGTGAGAAAGCTCGTCTACTGTCAGCAGAATACTTTGGATTATAAGGTGGTTTAGCCATATCAACTAGATAAGCCTCTAGTAATATAGTAGCTAGTGCCTCTACTTCTTCTTCAGAGAAAGCAGGGCGGTACATTGGTTTAGTTGCTGGCATTATTCTCTACCTTCTATATCTTCTAACATACTAAGACATATCATGCGTTGAGTATTGTTAAGAGAACGGTAAACATCAGCTATTTTCATTACTGGCTCTGATGCAGGTGTTATAGCAATCTCATCAGATAACCCGCCTAAATCTAAACCACCTAGGTCTAGGTTCAAGTTATCTTTAAGCTCAGGTTCAGGGAACCAACCACCTCTACATATTGGGCCTATGCCTAACTCAATGGATAGCTTGTTAGTAAGAGTTCTACCACAACAACAGCAAGTACCAGTAACTTTACCATAACTCATAGCTGTTTCTTCTGGGTCTATTATCGCTTCTGCTACTATTAGCTTTTGTGCAGCAGTAATTCTACTTTGGTGCATTATCTGCATTATTCCAGCAGGACTAATCTTACCGACATAATCCCAGTTACTATCCTTTATATAAAGGTGGCCGGGGTTAGCACTATGTTCACTTGCCATAGTAATACGTAACTCATCAATACGAAAGCAGGGCTTTTTACCTGCTTGTAGTAGTTGTTGCATAGCAATACCTAGCTTATGCTTAGGTGTATTAATATCAGGCATGTCCGTTTCCTTTTAGTTGTTTAATAATTTCTTCCTGCTCAATAGCTTTATTAAGCCAGTACTCTTGTGTCCATACACGATGTGAAGCTTCAGCATTAGCAAAGCATCTTATCATCTCACGCTCAGCTACTATAAGTTTATGTCCTGTTAAATTATCTTTCATCTTCCAAGTCCATTAGCAAACTTACGTTCTTGGTAATATAACCAAGGGCCTAAGCCCATCCACGGTTGACCAGTTCTCCAGTAAGTATAAGACGAATGCTTAATCTCATCTACTGGTAAAATTTTACCTTTGTTATCTGTATCCATGATTTATTCCTTTTATCAGTTAGCTTACTAAGGTACTTCTAACTAAAGGGCACACGAAAAAATGGCAAATTGGCCCCATCCACCATTTTGACAGAATGACACCATATGTCAACCCCTATCTTACGGGTCTATATCGGTAGTATCCTTATACCTAGCTACCTTATATAGCTCTCTTAGATACTAGCTCCCTATATCATGCTATCTAGGTGTACCTAGTTCGCCTGTCTGTAGGGAGTGTATTTAAACAATACTTATGAATAAGTACCTATATACCCTTAGATACAGTAAGTGACAGATAGATACCCTTAGATACCCACCCATTAGGTAAGTGTCATTATGTCATTATGGGTAGCTTTGCCAGAATGCCATTTTAAACTGTGCATACGAGATACGTTAATAAGTACTCTCTTTACTAAATTACAGCTACCTTAATAGTGCATACGATTGAAGTTTATATAGGGCCAGCTTGCCGTGATTAAGCTAGTTTAGTCTGTTTTACTGTTATCTAAATAAGACTAAATAAACTGTCTAAACCCTTGTATTCTCTGCCAATAGGCGTATATTTAATGACAGGACAATTCCGTCCGTAAAAAGGAAACACCATGACGACAGCAATAGATGTATCACCAGTAGTTGTAGCAGTCCCCGCTAAGGATTTAGGCGCAGAAACAGCGGGCCAGTTCTTTCCATATAATGCAGTAGCAGGAACACCAGCAGCGCCGGTTGGATTCCGTCAAGTTACAGTGAACTATAAGCAGACAGCCGCGATGAAGCTTAAGCAGGTTGAAGCGCGTCCGAATGTTTATGTCACAGTTCCGGCAGATCATATCTCTGTAGCTCAGGTTGTAGAGAATATCGAAACGCTGGCACCCTTTGTTAGCGCATACCTTAGTAGTGTTGAAGATTCTACGATCCGTGCTTATCACAAGGATGGTGGAACGCAGGTGTTCACAGAGACACTAACACTAGCTAAGATTCTGGAAACCATTGAAGAAACTGGTTCCAGTATCAACGGTGAACAGATCACAGAATGGTTCACTGATAGCTGTGCAGGTAGTCTGCTCAACGTGTTAGCTGAGAAACTAGGTGCAGAGGATGCAGCAAGTCTTACGGATGAACAACAAGCCAAGGTTAAGCAGGTCATTAACTCTTATCTGGCTCAGTTCATAAGCCTAGCATCAGGTAAAACGATGATCCAAGAGGCACAGCGCGTTAGACTAGCTAAGTGCTTAGAGATTACTGGATCAGATACTAGTCCAATGGGTATCAGGTTTATCAGTCGTTTCGCTAAGATGGCAGCAAAGGAAGTAGAAGCACTTGCTAGCTTGGGAGACTTGGAACTGTAAGCGCAAGCAGATATGGGAGCGCAGGTTAGCTACTTATAGTAGCCTGTAGCTCCCTATCCTGTATGTTAGCTAAAAATTCTCGCTTCGCTCGATTAAGGTGTCAGCAAGCTGACTATTTAACTGCTTATAAGATCAAGTACATCAATGAATCAGCAAGCTGATCCTGAAGTCTATTAACTGCGTCAATGAGTAGCAAGCTACTATCTAACTGCTCATACCCACACTTACTACATTCGTTACAAGGTAGGGGGTATGAAGCCTTTTTAGATTTGTTGAGACGCGCTATCCTAAGGAAGGTACCTATTATTCCTAAATTATTTACTACTTATCTCTTAGCACCACTTGCGGTGTCTTTTAGCTACAAGCTTATTTGTGATTACTACCTATGCAACAGTGGAGCTTATAGTATAGTAGTATATTAGGTAATGCCGCGACCAGCGATAGCGAGAAGGAGGAAACACCAGTGCAACATGTAAAAGATATAACACTGGCAGACTTAGGTTTCCAGAATGGTAAGAAGATACCAATACCTACTGCTCCTACAGAAGTGTCAGGAGTTAATGGTAAGCATGCAACCGGCACAACTACTTCTATAGAAGATCGTGCATTAGTATTACTAGGTGCTGGTATTGGAGGAGAAGCAGTAGCTAATGCATTAGGTGTAACTCCTGCTAGAATTTCTCAGCTTTTAGCAGAACAGACATTTTCTGATGCTGTATCTACTTTACGCTATGAGAACTTGCAGAAACATAACAATAGAGATGCTTCTTATGATACTATAGAGGATAAGTTGTTACATAAACTAGAGCAAAACCTTGGTTTTATCTTAAAGCCTAGAGATCTGTTACAAGCTATCGCCACTATTAATAATGCTAAACGTCGTGGTCAATCTAGTCCTGATCAAGTAATAAACCAACAGAATATTGTAAACTTAATACTACCCACAGTTATTGCAGAAAAATTTACAGTTAATATAGACAACCAAGTAACCCGTGCAGGGGAACAAGAACTCCACACATTGTCATCATCTAACCTATTAAAAACTGTAGAAGATGCTGACATAGTACGACGGAAAGCACTTTCTCATTTAGAAGCGCCACTTACTGAGGAGGACTTACAGCTAAAGGCGCTCTAATTTATAGAGGAAGTGTGAGGAAATATCATGTGTAGGAAGTACCATGTTAGGGGAGAAGATCTAACTTTAGATCAGGTGTTAGATCGCTTACAGCGTAAAATACCTGCTGCTCCTAAAGTAATATATAGCCAGCAAGAAATAATATCTGCCTCTAAAGTATTAGAGAGACTTGCGGCTAGAGTTAACCCTATTATTAAACTTAATGGAAGCTAATGAATACTGTATTAGAATCATTAGGTGGCACTGAAAACGAAGCTGTTGGATTCCAGAATGTAGGAGATAGCACTTTACCTATCGTGAACGAGATACAGCAGGTAGGTGCTTCTACTCAAGAGATACAAAAACTAGCTAAGTCAGATCTAGATTTCTTAGCAGCTTTAATAATGCCTACCATCTTTACATTCTGTTTCCCACCAGTATTTAAGTCAGTTTGGACTTGGATGTTAGGTTATGTACAGCAAGTAAGAGTATTTCCACAGCTTGCATTAGGTCTACCGCGTGCTTTTGGTAAGACTACATTGATGAAGATATTTATAATCTTCTGTATACTCTTTACTAATAAGAAATTTATACTAGTAATATCTGCCACTGCTCCTCTTGCAGAAGCTATCTTAGCAGATATAGTAGATATGTTAGAAGAGCCTAATATCAAAGCAGTATTTGGAGACTGGAAACTTGGTATAGAGAAAGATACGCAGCGAATTAAGAAGTTTGGTTTTAGAGGTAGAAACATTACCTTAGCAGCAGTAGGAGCAGAGAGTAGTTTACGTGGGCTTAATATTAAAAACACACGTCCAGATGTTATGCTCTTTGAAGATGTACAATCTAGAGAGTGTGCTGATAGTGCTGTACAATCTACTTCTTTAGAGAATTGGATAGTAGGAACAGCAATGAAAGCTAAATCTCCTACTGGCTGTATGTTTTTGTTTGTAGCTAATATGTATCCTACTAAGCACTCCATACTTCGTAAGCTTAAGAAAAATCCTACCTGGATTAAGTTTATAGCTGGCGGCATACTTGCAGATGGTACGTCTCTTTGGGAAGAGTTACAGCCAGTAAAGCAGCTTATTAAAGAATTCGAAAACGATCTGGCTATGGGAAAGCCTGAGATATTTTACGCAGAAGTTCTTAATGATGAGAATGCTAGCACTAATCACTTAATCGATTTATCTAAGCTACCAGATTCACCTTATAGCGAAGGCGATATATCTGGAGGTAACTTCATAGTAATAGATCCAGCTACAGATAAGAAAGGTTCAGATGCTGTATCTGTAGGGTACTTTGAAATACATGATGCACTACCTATATTAATGAAACTTCGTGAAGGTAGATTCTCTCCAGGAGATACGATTCACGAAGCTCTTAAATTAGCTCTTACTCATAACTGTCGTCTTATAGCTGTAGAAGCCAATGCTTACCAATATTCTTTACTCTACTGGTTTGAATTTATTTGTAAGCAATTAGGTATAATGGGTGTAGAAGCGGTACCTATATATTCAGGTGTTAAGAATAAGAACGCTCGTATACTTACTATGTTCAAAGCTTATGCAGCAGGTGAGTTCTTTGTACATGATGAATGTAAGCTAGATGTACATATGCAAATTACTCAGTTTAATCCATTAAAGACAGATAATACAGATGGTATACTTGATTTGCTTACATATGCACCGCGCGTAGTACAAGAGTTTGGTGAATATGTAGTATCAGGTAACATAGTAGAATCACAAGAATTTAATGCAATAGAAGTACCTGAATATAATAACTCATTTTAGGAGTAAGATAATGATGAATTTTAGTGTTGCACTACAAAACTTGAAAGATGGTCTTAAAGTAACTCGTATAGGTTGGAATGGTCCAGAACAATATTTAGAACTTCAGGCTCCAGATGAGCATAGTAAAATGACTTTACCATATATTTATATCAGAACTGTGCAAAAAGATTTTGTTCCATGGCTTGCTTCACAAACAGATTTACTTGCCAGTGATTGGCAGCTAGTAGACTAACACTCATTCTAAACCAGAGAGATCACAATGGCAGCCTCCGTTTCAGTAGTACTTGGTGAAAAATCTCAGAATGCATTCAGAGAGTATTACCGTTCCTTACAACTACAAGAAAATTTAACGAGAAATTCTCAGCGACAACGCTTAGAGAAAATCGATCGTATGTATATGCGAGAGTTAGATAAAACTCAGGAACAGCAAGATGCTCGTATAGCTAATGCTAGAGGAGACTCTAATAGAATTCAAAATATTACTGTACCTGTAATTAAGACTCAAGTAGAAACTGCTACTGATTATCAAGCATCTGTGTTTCTTACTGGCCATCCTATTTTTGGAGTAGTATCTGCTCCTCAGTGGATAGATCAAGCATTGCAGATGGAAACAATACTAGAAGATCAATCTATAAGAGGTGGCTGGGTAAGAGAATTAGCTATGTTCTTTCGTGATGGCTTTAAGTATAACTTCGCGCCATTAGAAGTAGATTGGTTACAGGAAGTAACATATGCTGTAGAAACTGATTTACAGAAGAGTGCATCTGAAGGTATACCTAAAGAAGTAATTTGGAGTGGTAACCGTATACGACGTCTTGATCCTTATAATACTTTTATAGATAAAAAGGTACCAGCTTCTGAAGTCTATAAGAGAGGTGAATTCGCAGGCTTCACTGAGTTTATGTCTCGTATAGAACTTAAGACTTATATTTCACGACTCACTGATAAGATAGTTGGAAATATAGTGCCTGCTTTTGAGTCTGGGTTAGGAGCTGCTACTGGTGTTCAGAACGCGGGAAGCATGAACTTTTATATTCCAGACGTTAATCCACTTATTGCTGAAACAGATAATAAACGTGGATCAACTAACTGGCTTAAGTGGGCAGGATTCTCAGATTTTAGAAAGAATATAGAATATAAAGATGCTTATGAAATCACTACTCTATATTGTCGTGTACTCCCATCTGAGTTTAATCTTAGAGTGCCTAATTCTAATACTCCCCAGATATATAAGATAGTATTAGTAAACCATGAGCATATTATCTATGCAGAGCGTCAAACTAATGCTCATAACTACTTACCTATTCTTGTAGGTCAGCCTGCAGAAGATGGTCTTTCTTATCAGACTAAGTCATTAGCTACTGATGCTGAACCTTTTCAATCTGTTACTAGTGCTTATATGAACTCTATCATGGCTTCTAGGAGACGAGCTATTAGTGATCGTGTTTTATATGATCCTTCTCGTATCACTAGCGCTCATATTAATAGTGCTAATCCTTCTGCTAAGATTCCTATTCGGCCAGCTGCTTATGGTAAAACAGTATCAGAAGCTGTATATGCTTTCCCATATCGAGAAGATCAGCAAGCATCTTCAATGCAACAGGTATCAGCATTGCTTGGACTTGCTAATAATTTAGCTGGTCAAAACCAAGCCTCTCAAGGACAGTTTGTAAAAGGTAATAAAACTTTACATGAATTCGAATCTGTAATGGCTAATGCTAATAGCAGAGATCAAGTAGTTTCTATCTTAATAGAATCTCAAGTATTTGTACCTATGAAACAAATGCTTAAAATTAACATATTGCAATTTCAAGCTGGCGTTACTATATACAATCAGGATCAGCGGTTAGATGTAACTATAGATCCTGTAGCTCTTAGAAAAGCTGTATTAGACTTCAAAATTTCTGATGGTTTGATACCTGCTTCTAAGCTTATAAATGGTGAAAGCTTTGGCGCTGCATTACAAGTAGTAGCTACATCTCCATTGATAGGACAAGCTTATAATATAGGCCCTATGTTCTCTTACTTAATGAAAACTCAAGGAGCTGCTATTTCTGACTTTGAGAAGTCTTCTGAACAAGTAGCTTTTGAACAAGCCTTAAATGAGTATAATCAGCTAGTAGCTTTGGCTATAGAGAAAGATAAAGATATAGCTGAACTAGGGCCAGCTCCTTTACCTGAACAATTCGGTTATGTACCAGCACAAAATACACCCAGACCTCCTGAAGCTAATGCTCAATCTAGCGCAGGTACCTCAGAACCATTAGCATAGGCTATTATTATGGCTCATCTTATACCCAATGATTTCTCCTCTTACGAACTTACTGAACAAGAGGAGTTAGAAGGTTCAATATTAACTATCACTCAGAAGCAAGTAATACAAAATTATTTGTCTGCTGCTGCTAGTGAAAAAATTGGGTTAGAATATGATCCAGAGAGCAAGGAAAGATTTGTTCAGCAAGAAGCATCTTTAAAAGGTCAGATTGATGCTTATCGTTTTATCTTAGCAGCATCAGATGCTGCGGAAGAATCTTTAACTACACCAGAGTCAGATAGACTTTAACCACTAGAAGGTAACTCCCATGGGCATGTTCGATATATTTACTCAAACACCAGCAGTTCCAGCAGCAGCACCAGTACCTGTAGTTCAGGGGCAACCAGTACCAGTACAAGGAGCTCCTGTAGAGCCGGGTATGATACCACCTGGTGCAGGAGTAACAGATCCTAATAATACAACTATACCACCAGTAGTTACTGAGCCAGTAGTAGCTGAGCCAATTACTCCGGAACTCCCACTAGATCAGTTTAAGACTCTATGGGATACTATACCTATTGACCCAAATGCCCCTACACCCGATGCTCCTATAGAACTTAAAGCTGAAGACATTCAGAAAGCTGTAGCTAAAGCTAACTTCACACAAGCTATAACTCCTGAACAGTTAACAGCTATAAGTGCAGGAGGAGAAGAAGCTCAGAAAGCTTTTGGTGAAGCTATGAATTTAGTAGCTCGACAGGTAATGGTACAAGCTACATTAGTTGGCAGTAAGATTACTGATAACGCTGTAGCTAAAGCATTAGAACTGGAACGTGCTAAAATTCCCCAGATGTTAAGAGATCAGGCTACTACAGCTCATCTAACTGACACCAATCCTATCTTCGATAATCCTGCAGTTAAGCCTATAATAGAACAAACTAAGGCTCAGTTATTGCTAAAAAATCCCACTGCAACACCAGAACAAATCACTCAAATGACGCAAGACTTTATTTTAGCTATGGGTGAAGCATTCGCTCCTAAAGCTCCTGATTTAGCTCCTGGTGAAACAGATTGGAGCAAGTTTGGTTAAAGTTTTTTAACTTCTTTTACTTTTAGGGAATACTATTATGTTTATACGGTTCAAATTTGAACAGAAAGATTATCGTATGTCACAGTTGTCACGAGCTGGTATTGGCTTAGTGTCTAACTTTATTGCAGATAATCGCGCAGCTGAGACGGATGAAACTCTATCTGTAGCTAATCTTAGTGGCGGTTTAATACAGCAAGGTACTACACTTACTAGTGATGTTATTTATACTCTGCCTACTGCTGCACTTATTGCAGCTGCGTTTACAGGTATGGATATAGGTGACGCGTATAGTTTTGTAGTTACTAATGCTCAAGCAGCTGCATTTGATGTTGTTATTGGTGCAGGTGCTGGTAATACTGCTATAGGTGCTAATAACAGTTTGTCTGTACCTCCTCAGTCTTCACGAGTGTTTACTTTGGTTAAGACAGCTGCTGCGACTTTTGATCTGTTCTAAATCTTGCTTTTAACTTTTAATTATTAACTTCTAATGCCTGCGGGCGGAGAATGAATTATGACTACCGGAATTTTTAATACTGGTGATTTTACAACTGATCTGGCAGCGAAATCGTTTGCCGCTATGATCACGCGTTTGATGCCTAATGGTAATGCACCATTGTTTGCACTTACCTCTATGCTTTCAGATGAAACTGCGCTGCAAGTTGAGCATGGCTTTTTCTCTAAGACAATGATCTTTCCTGAAATGCTATTGGATACAGCTGTAGCTAATGCTACTGATAATCTTTTTCATGTAGTAAGTACAGCTAATTTACTTCCGGGTATGATCATGCGTTCAGATGATACGGGTGAGAATGTTGTTATTGATGCTATTGTTGATGCTACTCATGTACAAGTAACCCGTGGTGTAGGAACAGTGACTCCTACTAATATTACGGATGATACCGATCTTTATCAAGTTGGTAATGCGTTTGAGGAAGCGTCTGATCGGCCTCTTGCTAATAACATTATTCCAGTTCGTGTAACTAACCTGACTCAGATCTTTCGTAATACTTGGAGCATCTCAGGTTCTGCACAGGCTACTCATGTTATCGCAGGTGATAGTACTGATGCTGAGTCTCGCCAAGATGCTGCTGCACTCCACGCAGCTGACATTGAGAAAGCACTTTTCTTTGGTCAGAAGTCACAAGGTACTCGTAACGGACAACCTTTCCGTACGATGGCAGGACTTGTAGCTATGATAGAGGATGCTAGTTTCTATCCGCCAATTTATGCTGGTGTAGTTAATAGCTTTACAGCTGGTGCTACTACTACTTGGACTCAGCTTCTAGGTTTCCTTGATCCAGTCTTTAACCAAGCTACCGATCCTAAAGGATCGGCTGAAAGAGTTCTCTTTGTTGGTGGTTCTGCTAAGCTTGTTATTAACGAGATTGGTCGTTTAAATGGTACCTATCACTTGGTAGATGGCCAGACTAACTTTGGCTTGCAGTTCAGTACTCTCACTAGTCCTCGTGGTAAGTTCCGTCTTATTGAGCATCCGCTCTTTAATACTAACACTAGTTGGGCTAAGATGGCTGTAGGTGTAGATTTGCCTACCTTCCGTTTAGCTTATCTTGCAGGTAGGAAGACTCAGAACATGGAGTTCAATACTTCTGGTAAGGCGGCTGCTGATAATGGTATTGATGCAGTAGGTGGTACGCTTACCACTGAGCTTACTACAGTTGTTAAGAACACGCCTGCTAATGTAGTCATTAACAATCTGACTGCCGCTGCTGTAGGTTAAACTTAGCTACTAGTCTCCCCCCTGGTTCTCCTTGTAGATGTTTGAGATTATTTCACCCTGTCTCTTATATTTGCAAGGAGGACATTT
>Ga0209976_10001547_pt1 | contig 13517 bp, 11 predicted proteins | sample SumtaG_FD_182806 | JGI IMG/M metagenome (GOLD analysis project Ga0209976, IMG submission 182806) | Deep subsurface microbial communities from Indian Ocean to uncover new lineages of life (NeLLi) - Sumatra_00157 metaG (SPAdes) (version 2) | ecosystem: Environmental > Aquatic > Marine > Oceanic >...
TCGAAGAATTTCGAGATCCCTCCGATTAATCTTATTCTGCGTCCTACACTCTGCACCCTGCACTATACACTCTGCACTGCCTTTATACTTTCTCATGCGGATCAAACAGTTTCCTGTGCTCCTCCAGTGCGAACTTGTCGGTCATCCCCGCCATATAATCGCAGATTACCCTCTTGACACTGCCGTTCTTATCGATCTTGTGATAAGTGCTCGGGGGCAGTTGCTTCGGTGTATCAAGGTAAGCGTTAAACAGGTCGGTCAGGATCCTCTGGGCCTTTTCGGCCATGCGGGTTACTCGGTAATGTTCGTAGAGGTTCTCACGCAGGAAGATTTTCAGCTCACGGTTCATCTCTTCCATTTCAGAACCGAATGCAGCCACTCTACCGGGAGCACAGGCCAGATCTTCCCTGTTATTTATATTCATGCTCTCAACTTTCTGGCCGATGTTAACAATAAGATCGCTCACCTGCATGTTAATGATCCTTCTAATACTCTCGTGCTTGAGCATAGTCGGCGATACATCCGGCATCTGAGATTTTATAGACTCGGTCACTGTTTTCCAGAGCGTTACCTCCGACAGCTCCTCCTGTTCAAGCATCCCGGAGGTGAGACCGTCATCCAGATCATGGTTGTTGTAGGCGATCTCGTCAGCCAACTCAACGATCTGTGCTTCCAGGGAAGGTTGATTCTGACCGAAGGCCGCAATATCAGGTTGATCGTAGTCGGTACTGTGTTTGGCAATGCCCTCTCTGACCTCCCATGTAAGGTTCAGACCCGGGAAGTTTGGATACCTGTCTTCAAGATAATCAACAACTCGCAGTGTCTGGAGGTTGTGTTCAAATCCTCCATCCCCTTCCATCAGGCCATCCATGACCTTTTCACCTGCGTGCCCGAAGGGCGTGTGGCCCAGATCGTGAGCAAGCGCCACTGCTTCGGCGAGGGTCTCGTTAAGGTCCAGGGCAAGCGCCGCGGACCGGCTGATCTGGGCAACTTCCAGGGAATGGGTCAGCCTGGTCCGGAAGTAATCGCCCTCGTGATAGAAAAAGACCTGCGTCTTGTATTCCATCCGTCTGAAAGCGCTGCAGTGTATTATCCTGTCCCTGTCCCTTTCAAACGCCAGCCGGTATGTGTGTTCCTCTTCCGAGTACTGCCGGCCTTGAGAGAGCAAGTTCAAGGCCCCGATTTCGGAAAGTTCCGCCTTTTCCTTTTTTTCTCTTTCGATCCTCAGCATGGACGATTACCTCTTTCGATAAATTACACCCGGGATTCACATGGATTCCCCGACAGATTCTTAGGTTAACACGCCATCGACATCAAATTCCACGACAGGATACCCGAAATGCCGAAAATTCACAGTCACGCCGACTTGTCACATCGTAGCTTTAACGAAGACGGATGGCGTGATCGAAGTTTTCCGACACGCTGCTAGCCAAACATTAAAGACCCCATAATCGGGCAATTTACCCTCGACCAACGACATTGTCGGGCAAAATGCCCTAATAGAAATGTAGGGCCAGCACCGTAACATCTTGATAAATCAGCATATTTGCTTTATTTGAGTTGGTATAATAATTGCGTAACATCACATTGAGAACTTCGTTAAAAATCTATCAAACACGATGTACGTTTACGTGCAGCCTGATTTAAAACATCTTGTGGAGACTTTTTGCGACCCTATCAAAGGTGCGTCCAAATCAATGACCGGCAGTATAGGTCATTGATTTGTGAGGAAAGCGAAAATGACATTTTTCGTTTTCCCCAAAGAAATCATGGGGCACAAAAAGCCGCGAATGGACTTTTTGCGACCCTATCAATGTAGAGGAGAAATGTTATGGCGGTGATTCTGGTTATCGACGATTCAAATCTGGCCCGGGGGGCTATCCGAAAGATCCTGGCGCCCGAGGGATACAATATAATTGAAGCATCAGATGGAGAAGAAGGCATGAGAATGATTTCTAAGGATTCAGCTGATTGCATCCTTCTGGATCTTCTCATGCCAGGAATGAGCGGGACGGAGATTCTGACCCAACTCCACACCACAGGTTTTAATACGCCGATCATAATCATCACAGCTGATATCCAGGATAGTGTGCGTGGCAAATGTCTGGAGCTTGGCGCCTTCGCTGTTATCAACAAGCCCCTGTTGTTCGAGACTCTGGCCGACACGGTCAAAAAAGCCATGTTAAATAGGGCAGAAAAAAGCAAATGACAAAACCACTCGACCCAAAGCAGACAGATGCCTTAAAGGAGCTCATGAATATTGGTGTCGGCCGAGCCGCCGGCATGCTGTACCATCTGGTCGGGTCACATGTTCAGCTCCAGGTGCCGGACATGACCATAATAAATCTCGGCGACCTGGCAAACCAGCTTGATGAATTATTAGCGGAAAAAGTGGCCGCTGTTCAGTTTCGTTTTAAAGGTTCTTTCTCAGGTGTGGCAGAGTTGATTTTCCCGGTCGAAAGCGCGAACAAACTCGTGGCAGTTATCTCTGATGAGGATTCGGGGACAACTGATCTCGATTCCGCCAAAACAGCCGCATTAACGGAAGTGGGCAACATCGTTCTTAATAGTGTTATGGGTACCTTCGCCAACATGTTAAAACAACATCTGGAATTCAGTCTGCCAATCTACAGTGAGAATGCCGTTGACTTCCTCGAGCGAGCCGGCAATGCCGGCGTTGATGAAAAAATTATTTTAGCGCAAGTCCACTTCATGATCAGGGACTTGGAGATCGTAGGAGACATCATTTTACTTTTTGAAGTTGGGTCTTTCGATGCGCTGTTATCACATATTGATGATCTCATTGATGAGTTAGAGGCCTAGGTATTTTGGACGACAACGATTCCGCGATAAATGATTTCGCCATCCTGGATCTCCTTCCTACGGGTGCAATCGTACTGGGCAACGATTATATTGTCTTTTTCTGGAATTCTCGTCTGGAGGAATGGACAGGCATTAACCGTGAATCTATTGTTGGCTCAAACATACTGAATAAGTTTCCGCCGCTTAAAGAAGACCGATTTTATCAGAGGTTGGAAGATGTACTTGGTGGCGGCCTACCGGTCATCTTTTCATCCAAACTGCATAAATATTTCATCCCCTCTCCTCTGCCTGGTGGACAAATGCGCCAGCAACAGACAACTGTTATGCCCCTCGATATATCAGAGTCTGATGGACGTTATGCACTTGTCATCATCGAGGATGTTACCGACCTGACGAAAACTATCGGGAATTTTCGAGCCATGCGTGACAAAGCCCTGGAGGAAATCGAGATTCGAAAGGAAACTGAAGAACGATTCCGTACTGCCTTCAACACTAATCCTGATCCCACAACTATAGAGCGGTTAAGCGATAATATCATTATTGACGCCAACGACAGTTTTTTCACTGTAACCGGTTTTAACAGGGAAGAGGTAATAGGCAAATCGATGGAGGATTTAAACTTTCTGGTGCAACCTTTTTCAAAAAACCAATTGCTGGACGAACTAAACAAATGTGAGGTTATCGTTAATCGAGAACTACAGATCCGGAGAAAAGACAGCACGATCAGAACAGCGTTGACATCCTTGTGTCTGCTTAACATCGCGGGAGAACCACATGCGCTGACCATCAGCAAAGACATCACCGAACTGCGGGAAACACAAAAGAAACTGCAAACTTCCCTCGGGGAGAAAGAGGTCCTCCTAAAGGAAATCCACCACAGGGTGAAGAACAACATGTTAACCATCTCAGCGTTGCTCTCTCTTCAAGCGGCAGAAGCTAAGGATGAAAGGATCACAAAAATGGTGGCCGAAAGCATGAACCGCATCCAGGCAATGGCCATGATCCACGAGACTCTATACAGCACCGAATCTCTGGCTGAGATCGAACTGGGGGAGTATCTCGCCAAACTGTGCGAAAAAATTCAATCCGCACTGGTTTTCGACAGGAAAAAGATTCTCCTTACAACAGAATCGGACGAGATAAAGCTGTCTCCTGACCAGGCCATACCTTGTGCTCTTGCGGTCAATGAGCTGGTGTCAAACTCAGTTGAGCACGCATTCCCCAGTAACCGATCGGGGACGATCACTGTAGAATCAAGCCTGCTGGAGGGTAAAAAGGTTAAGCTAACTGTCTCCGACAATGGGGTCGGGATAGCGAATAACGAGGACCTCAAAGAAAATGGCCCCTTCCTTGGACTAAAGCTGGTGAAGTCGCTAGTGGTTGAACAACTGAACGGATCCTTCGAGGTGACAAGACAGACCGGTACTATTTTCAACATCACGTTCAAGATTCCAGAGTAGAAACTCTGGAATCTTGAACCTTGAATTTTGAATTATTCCGTAACGATCTTTCTAAAATCCGCCACCTGGGCGAAGAGGGCTGACACAGAACTCAGGATCGCCAACCTGTTCTTCTGGACCGAAGCATCCTTGTCCATGACCATGACGCCGTCGAAGAAATTGTCCACCGGTTTTTTCATCCCGGCCAGGACATTGAGCATCTCAAGGTAGTCGCCTTTTTCAAGCATGACTGCCGCTTTCTTTCCCAGAGAGTCGGCCGAGTCCAGAAGCTTTTTTTCCACCGACTCACCGGTCTTTGTGCGATCTACTTTCCCTTTGAACCCTTCCGGAATGATGTTCATAACCCTCTTAAAAGAAAGCATTAGGTCCGCAAAGCCAGCCTTCTTGCTGAAGCCGGTCAAAGCTTCGAGCCGGTCTGCGGCATCAACAGGATCGGCCCAATGGTCCTCCAACACTGCCGAGACCAGATCGTGCCTGTAGCCTCGCCCTGTAAACAGGTTGTGCAGCCTCCCCTTGAAAAAACCTTCCAGAGCCAGGAGAGCATCTTTCTGGGATACATCAATTTTGTCCTTCAGCAGCTTTAACGACTCCTTCATAAGGTCAGTGAGAGATACATTCCAACCACGGTCCATAAGAATCGCAATAACAGCAAGAGCGTGCCGTCTGAGTCCGTAGGGGTCCGCTGTCCCAGTGGGGGAGATCCCGATACCGAAGCATCCACAAACTGTGTCCAGCCTGTCGGCAATGCTCACGGCCGCTCCACCCACGGTAGCAGGTGTCCTGTCGCCGGAATATCTGGGGTAATAGTGTTCCAGGATCCCATCGGCAACGGCTTTGTCTTCACCTTCAAGGAGAGCATATTCCCTGCCCATGACACCCTGCAAGTCGGCGAATTCGCCCACCATCTGAGTGACCAAGTCTCCTTTGCACAAGAACGCGACACGCTTGATCTCCTTGACGCTCTCCGGCTGGACCTTTTTGGCCAGGTAGCTTCCCAGTGATGAAAACCTTTCCATCTTCTCCCAGGATGTACCAAGCTTCTCCTGGAAAACCACATCCTTGAGTTCCTCGACCCTGGTTTTCAAGGGGATTTTTCTGTCCTCATGGAAAAAGAACATGCCGTCTTCAAGACGCGCCCTCAAAACCCTTTCGTTGCCCTTGGCCACAACGCTTTTATCTCTGGTGACGTTGTTACTGATAGTGATGAAATAGGGAAGCAACTTCTTGCGGTTGTTTGTTACTGTAAAGTAACGCTGGTGAGACCTCATGGAAGTTATGAGAACCTCCCTTGGGAGAGACAGATACCTCTCCTCGTAAGTCCCCGTAACGATCACCGGGTATTCCACAAGATAGGTTACCTCGTCCATCAGTCCTTCGTCAGGGATCGGTTTTCCACCCACCTTTTCGGCGGCTTTTTTCACACCTTCCTCAATGATGGCGCGTCGCTCGTCCTGGTCGAGAACAACTTTCGCCTTTTTGACCTGTCGGAAATAGTCCTTCACATCCTGAATCTCGAAGGGTCCAGGCGCCATAAAACGGTGCCCGTGCATCAGACGGCCCGATTTAATTCCTTCAAGGTCGAAATGTACGATATCATTACCGTAAAGGCACAGCATCCACCGTATGGGCCTTGGAAATCGAAGGGTAAGGTAGCCCCACCTTTGCATCTTCGGAAAATGCAGGGTGGTGATAATTCTGGGCATGATGCCGGGAAGGATCTTCCCTGTCGGCTCGCTCGTCTCGGATTTTACAGCGGCCACGTAATCACCCTTCGGTGTAGAGACAACCTTTAAATCCTTGACCGCTATCCCCTGCCCTCTTGCGAACCCCTCGGCGGCTTTGGTGGGCTTGCCCTCACCATCAAATGCCACTGCTTTAGCCGGTCCCATGACCTCCTTAACACTGGCCTCCTGGGCTTCGGCCACATCAGTTACGTGCAGAACGATTCGCCTTGGAGTCGCGTAAGCATGAGTCTCCCCGAAGGGAATTCTCTGGGCGCCCAGCTCCTTTTCGGCCAACTTTTTGATCTGTTCGAGGGCAGGTGGAAGGTAGCTGGCGGGAATCTCTTCGGTGCCTATCTCTAATATCAGGTCTTTACTCATGACTTTGTCCCTCCAACAAGCCCTTTCTGATCGGCTATAAGATTCTTGCCCATCAGGGGATAACCCATAGCCTCTCTCTGTGCGACGTATGCCTCGGCGCTTCCTTTGCACAGGTCCCTGACTCTGTGGATGTAACTTGTACGCTCGGTAACGCTGATGGCGCCTCGCGCGTCAAGCAGGTTAAATGTGTGGGAGCACTTCAGACAAAAATCAAGGGCAGGCAGGACCAATCCCTTTTCAAGAATTCTTTTTGACTCGGCCTCGTACATACTGAAGAGTTTAAACAGCATAGCGGTGTCTGCCTCTTCGAAGTTGTATGTGGAGTGCTCGACCTCTCCCTGGTGATGGACATCCCCATAGGTGACATTATCGGTCCAGATGAGGTTGTAGACATTATCCACACCCTGGAGGTACATGGCGATACGTTCAAGACCATAGGTCAACTCGGCGCAAACCGGATTGCACTCGACAGTGCCGGCCTGTTGAAAATAGGTGAACTGGGTTATTTCCATGCCGTCCAGCCAGACCTCCCAGCCCAAGCCCCATGCGCCAACTGTAGGATTCTCCCAGTCATCTTCGACAAATCGGATGTCGTGCTTTCCAGGGTCGATCCCCAGGGCATAAAGACTCTCCAAATAAAGGTCCTGAATGTTATCCGGAGACGGTTTGAGGATAACCTGATATTGGTAGTAGTGCTGTAGTCTGTTGGGGTTCTCCCCGTAACGGCCGTCAGTAGGCCTTCGGGAAGGCTCAACATAGGCTACATTCCACGGTTCCGGACCCAGAGCTCTGAGGAGGGTCGCGGGGTTCAGTGTACCGGCACCCACCTCCAGATCGTAGGGCTGCTGTATGAGACATCCCTTGTCAGCCCAGTATCGTTCCAGGTCCAGGACCACCTGCTGATAAGTGTTTTTCTTCATATCAGATTTTCTCCCATATAAATTTCCAAGGTTTTCCGTCCCTGGAAATTAATCCGGCAAGCTTCGCTTGCTTTAAATGCATTTCCGGGATTTAGCATATCCAAGCTTCTGTTTTTCGAAGCCTGAATATAAACAGGGAAACCGGTTTGATGTCAAGGTCTAGGAGTCTGCCGGAGGACCCTCACAGACTCCTAGCAAAATTTTTTCGAATGATGTTATTCAACACACATGAAAAAGCATCCAAACTCAAGAGTTACGATTCAGAACCAGTGTCTGGTTTTGAATGTAAAGTGCTGAGGCAAAGAGTAGGCATAAGGTAGACAATATGACGAACGCGATTTTCCACCCGTTGTCCATCGTCCATTTCCTGCCATTTTGCAACCTGAAACCCTTGTCCGCCATAGCTGATCGAAGGGCGTTAGCGACGGCGAATGGAACCTGAGTGCAGCGAACAAATGATTGGAAAAAGAATTTTGACATGGTGGCTGAACAGATGTAGTCTTAGTAAGAATAGTATTACTCTTACCAAACGTGTCCACTAACGGAGGTCCCTATGCGCATAACATCAAAAGGGCAAGTAACCATCCCCATTGAAATCAGGAACAAGATGGGTCTTCAGCCGAATACGGAAGTCGATTTCCTAATAAAGGGGAATTCAGTTCATCTGGTAAAGGTCAAACCCAGTGGGCAATCACGCGGACAAAAACTGGTTGCGCAAATGCGCGGCAGGACAACCGTAAAAATGACTACTGATGAGATCATGGCTTTGACCCGGGAAAAGGAATGAACATTCCAGAGGTGCTGGTCGACAGCAATGTTTTACTCGATGTCCTGAGTGTGGATGAGGAGTGGTTTACCTGGTCTGCGGAGAAGATCTCCGATTGCGCCGAGGAAGGCATACTGTGTATCAATCCCATCATCTATTCTGAGATATCTATCGGTTTTAACAAAATAGAGGAGTTGGAAGCAGCTCTTCCAGAAGATTATTTAAGGTATCTGCAAATCCCCTATGAAGCTGCCTTTCTGGCCGGCAAGTGTTTCCTGAAGTATCGTCGTGCGGGCGGGACCAAACAAGCGCCACTTCCTGATTTTTTCATTGGCGCCCACGCGGCGATAGAAGGGATGACTCTACTGACCAGGGATGCCGCTCGCTATCGCACCTATTTCCCGGGATTAGCTCTCATTCATCCAAAAACCTAACATTCAATTACGACAAAAAAACCCAAAAACGAAACAGGTAATACTGTACTTACTGAATCCGGAAAGACAAATGCAACTAGTGCGGCTGCAAAACAGAATGCAATAGCAGCTCCACTCAAAAAGGATCCGATACATTGGCGATAATATTTTCTTTTTTCATCTTTATTCATGTGGGCCCATTCTTTAGTTCTGCTTTTTATTGATCCTGAACAACTTGGACACATATATACTTCTTCTGGGCCTATTAGATCTTTATCCCAAGCGGGGCCTGGGCTAAATTCAATTATTTTCTTGCAGTATGCACAGTTACTAATTGTAAAGGCCACATGTGCTCCATTTCTTTACGCTTTTTCATAGGTTAAAGGAGACACCAACGGGGTCAAGGGGTGAATTGTGGTATACCCATACCCACAGCAAGTGAATCATACCAGCCATTCGTATCTTGGCAAAGGGCTTGCTAGGTCTTCTTTACCAGAAACGGAAACGAATACGGTGATTTTGAAACAAGAGACAGGATCATCTCCGAGGCATTCAAGCTTTACGCATACACGCAACCAGAGATAGCAACTCACCTGGAGTTGGACCGAACTACCAACAGTAAAATCGTCAGCTCAAACCAACTGAATAATGGAACCGGATGCTCGACAGGCAGGATTCCGGATCACGACGTTTATTTCACCCTCCCCTCAATCCTCTCCCCTCAAGGGAGGGGAAGAGTGAAGAACTGGACTAATTGTGAGGTCGTGTCCGGAATAACGAACTGTTAATTTGTTCTCAGTCTTTCTCGGTGTCCTCATTTTTCTCTGTGGTAAAAATTACCGCTTTTACAGGAACCGGTTTTCCCCAAGATTAAAGTCTTTTTCTCTGTGAACTCTGTGGCTCTGTGGTAAAAAAACATCGACTCTGAAGTAACAGTGCTCTAACCCAGAATTAACGTTTCCCTCAGCGCCCCGGATGCCGCCTGTCCTGAGCAAACGACAGTGCGTCGAAGGGCGGCCTCTGCATTTAAATCATCTTTCAATCATTTTCAGGGCCTTTGATTCGTACCCCAGGTGATGGGCTGAAAAGGGATGCAGTACATCAAAGACGCGCATCGCATCCTCCTCCTTTACGGACAGTCTGGATACAGCCAAGAGGCTACGCTCCGCTAAATATCGAAGCACCGCAAGGTCCCCCCCGGAAAGGATCCCCTTGTATTCGCCGGCTGAACATTGCGGGTGAAGAATCCCCCCGCCTTTCGCATCCAGATGGGCTTCGCCAGTCACCTCTTCGTTGCATCTGATACAATTCCTGAGTTCGGGCATAATTCCCATTTCCCGGAGAAGCTTGACTTCAAACAGCAGCAGCACCCCGAAAGGAGCCGCCCCGGAATCCAGACGACGCAGGCAGTAAATGACAAGCTCATAGGTCCCCGTCGACGGGTCATCTTCCTGAATACAGTGAGCCACAGTCTGCCCCAAGTAGGATGCAGCGCAAAGTCGTCCGTAATCGGCCCTGATACCGAGAAAAGGTTCTATCATCTCGATAGAACCGATCCGCTTCAGTTTTCCTTCTTTCCGGGGAACATTGACTGTGAGGCGGGTTTGAACGAACAGGTCGAGCGGAGCCGCCCTTCCCTTTTTCAGGTTCCTTGCCGAGGTTGCCGCTGCCTTAAGCAGGCCAATGTCCGGGGTGAGGAAAGTGAGGATCCTGTCTTCTTCTCCCACATCCGTTACCGCAAGGACGATGGCCTCGGTGGAAATGGTCTGCCGCATTAAGACGAGTTCCAGACTCCTAACAGCGTGTCGGCCAATCAACGATCACGCCGCTGGCATGACTGCAAGTTTTTCGAAATGCTCTTGTTTAGGTTTATTCTTGAAAGCATCAGCAATTAACAGGTGAATTACGGTTTGTGAATTGCCAATTATGCCACATATTTCTCTGTTAAAACTAAATGACATTTCCAAAAAAATAAATTTAGGAACCTGAATGGATAGTCCGATAGGTTCCTAAATTAGGAGCATGGTCGCCATACCCAGATAGACGAGGATCCCAAGGCTGTCGACGGTGCTGGTGACAAAGGGGCCGGTGGCTATGGCCGGATCAACCTTCAACAGATGGAGGACGATAGGCATAAAAGTGCCGATGGCCGCTGCCATGAGCATTGATATGAACATGCTGACCCCGGCTACGAATCCAAGGTACGTAATGTCACCAAACTGGATATAGGCAAGAATCATGAGGAGACTACCATATAACAGGCCCAGGATCAGAGCTATGGACAGCTCTTTAATAATGACTTTGCGCAGCTGTTTAACTGCGATCTTACCCGTCGCGAGTCCTCTGACGACGATAGCCATGGAAGTGATCCCGATGTTGCCTCCCATGGCGATGATGATGGGAAGGAAAAAGGCAACAGCAACTATTTTTTCAAGGGTGGCGTTGAACATATTGAGAAACTGTATCCCGATATAACCTCCCACGAAAGCCGCCAGAAGCCAGGGCATCCTCATGCGGGCGCTACGCAGCACAGACCTGGTGTGGTACTCGTCCCCGGTACCAACCATTTTCATGATGTCCTCGGTGGCCTCATGTCTGATGACGTCGATAACGTCGTCAACCGTTACGATTCCCAGCATCTTGTTCTCATCGTCTGTCACCGGAACAGCCAGGAAATCGTATTTTTCCACCAGCCTGGCAACATCCTCCTGGTCGGTCTCCACATTGACACTCACAACCTCGTGGGCCATGACACTCATAACAGTTGTGGACGGCGGCACCAGAAGAAGTTGCCTCAAGGAACAGACCCCCACAAGGTGATTTCTGGAATCCACCACATAGATATAAAAAACCATTTCCGTGGCGTCTTCTCCCCTTTTCTGGAGTTCGCTAATGGCATCGGAAACCGTTACGTCCTCTTGAAGAGCAAAATAATTGGTGTTCATGATCCTGCCGGCGCTGTCTTCCGGATACTGCAGATGCTCTTCAATACTCTCGGCAGCCGACTCCGAAAGATGAGCCAGGATCTCTTCCCTCACTTCTTTCTGGATATCCTCAAGGATGCTGACCTTGTCGTCCGGGTCCATACCCTGAAGAATTTCAGCCGCCTTTTCCCGTTCGATCCTGGTGATGATGCGGACACCAGTAGGTGTATCCACCTGGCTGAGTATTTCAGATGCCATCTCAGTGTCGGCGATGAGACCAAAGATCTTGTGTTGTTCACCTTCGTTGAGATATTGAAACAGATACGCCACATCCGCTGCGTGGAGCTTTTCCAGAATATTTCTTACATTCTGGTAGGCGCCCCGCCTGGTGAGCTTCCTTATACTTTCCAGGAGAGTATCGACTTTACTTGTAAACATAACTGATTTCCTTTGAATTCCATCAGTTTGACGTTTGTAGTTTGAGGTTTGACGTTACGGTCTTGTTCGTGTGCGTTTTTCTTATATTGAACATCAAACTTGATAGGGTCGCAAAAAGTCCATTCGTGGGATTTGCTCCCCGGAAAGCGAAAATGTCATTTTCGCTTTCCTTACAAATCAATGACTTACATTGCCCGCCATTGATTTGGGCGCCCCACACGGGACGCATTGATGACTTTTTACGAAGTCATCAAACTTCAAACATCAAACTTCAAACCTTTTTATTCATACCCCATTTGCCTTAATAACCCCTCGCGATCCGTCCACCCCTTTTTCACCTTGACCCAGAGGTCCAGGTAGACTTTTCTCCCGAGTTGGCTTTCCATTTCGTGTCTGGCCGCGGTACCGACTTTCTGGAGCATACTCCCTTTTTTCCCTATCACCATGCCCTTCTGGGATTCCTTTTCGACGAAAACGGTCGCACCCACCTCGATCAAGCCGTCTTCCCTTGTCGCCAGTTCCTCAACAATAACGGCAGTGGAATAGGGTATCTCTTCCTTGGTCAGGATAAAAAGCTTCTCTCTCACAATCTCTGCAAGACGAAAACCCAACGGTTGATCGGTTACCATATCCTCCGGGAAGTATGGAACTCCCTCCGGCAGCAGGAACGAGATTTTTTCTATAAGCTGGTCCGTCCCCGCCCCGGTAAGGGCGCTGACAACGAAAGTGTCGGTGAAATCGTATATTCCCTCCAGGAGTTCAATCCGTTCAGCTACCTCTCCGGCTCCAACCAGATCCGCCTTATTGACAACAAGCAGGGCAGGCACCCGAGCATCGGTCGGCAGCATTGAAAGCGTTAATCGGTCCTCCCGGCCGTGAGCCCTTGTAACATCCGCCATATAAATTATTATATCGACATCAGCGGCCACCTTCGCGATGACCTGCTGCATGTATCGGTTGATCGCTCGATCCGTTTCGTGCATTCCGGGTGTATCCAGAAACACGATCTGTGAGCCGGGGCGGTGAAGAACACCCAGAATACGGTTCCTGGTCGTCTGTGGTTTTGAAGAGATGATAGCCAGTTTTTCACCACATAACCTGTTGAGCAGGGTCGATTTCCCGACGTTCGGTCGCCCGAGAATCCCCACGAACCCTGACCTGAATCCGCTCACACATCCTCCTTGAACTGTTCAAGGGCTATTATTGCAGCAGCTTCCTCGGCGCGTTTTTTACTCCTGCCAGTACCTGACCCAAGGTAACGATCCTTGTGATAGACCTTTGCGGAAAATCTCATTTCACCTGTTGCCAAATCGTTTTCCACCACCTCATACATTGGAATCTCACCGTTGAATCTCGCCTGAATAAGCTCCTGAAGGGAGGATTTGGAACCCTTTAACTGCTGACCGGGCTCCGGTACCTCTTTGAAAACAGTTTTCACCAATTCATTGGCATTGTCCCAGCCACCGTCAAGGTACACAGCGCCAATAAGCGCCTCAAGAGCGTCCGCTGCCACCGTTCTCCGCGCCACCCTGGGGGCAGACTCAATACTTGGCCCAACCTGGACTATCTCCATGAGCCCGGCCTCTCCGGCCACATCAGCCAAGTGTTCTCTCCTGACCATTTCAGCTCTCAGGAAGCTAAGATCCCCTTCCTCCGCAAGAGGATACAGCT
>Ga0209976_10001548_pt1 | contig 13509 bp, 1 predicted proteins | sample SumtaG_FD_182806 | JGI IMG/M metagenome (GOLD analysis project Ga0209976, IMG submission 182806) | Deep subsurface microbial communities from Indian Ocean to uncover new lineages of life (NeLLi) - Sumatra_00157 metaG (SPAdes) (version 2) | ecosystem: Environmental > Aquatic > Marine > Oceanic >...
CAATAATTTTCAAGCTGAACTGAAAACTTCTTTTTTGCAGTTGGTTTGGTGATTTCTCTTTATTCACGGTATCTTATTCGCTGTTCATTGTTAGTTATTAGTTAATTATGAGCCAGGAGGCTTTGACTGGGTTGGAGACAGGGTAATTGAGGTGAAGAGTGAAGCGTTTGTTAATGACATCTTTGGTAATCCAGTATTTAGTAGCTGGTGAGTAGTCGCCTTCAAAAGTGACGATGACTTGGCTGGTATCTTTAAGACTGTTGGCGGTGGTAGAGGTAGCTTTTTCTCCAGATGGGACTATGATTGTGCCTGAGGCAGAGGAAGATAGGCTCAAGTCTTTAAAGTAGGCAGATCCAGAGGCAGTGATGGCTGCTACAGGGTTGTCGTAAGCAGATTTGACGACTAGGGCTGAGGAGCTGGCAAGTTTGAGTTCAAGATTGGTGTGATTGGCGGCCAAGAGAGGAGCAAAGCCGTTGATGAGGGTAGGTTGGGTGGTGTCAATAAATCTTAAATTGGTGGTTTGGACTTGGTTGAGTTTAGCCAGACCAGTAACAGTCAAATCTCCAGTAATAATGACTTGACCAGTATCATCCAAGGTCATAAGGCCTGCCAGAAGATTGAGTTGGCCTGTTGGTTGGATAAAGAGAGTATCAGTAGTAGTACCTAAGGTATTGGAAGTAAAGGTAAGTTCATGACCAACTGAGAAGCCTGTGGTGAAATTAGCTGCATTGATAGTAGCAAAGGAGGTGACAGTGAGATTGTCTGTGGTTAAGATCTGGTCATTGGCTATTGAAGTAGTATCAATAACAGCATCAGTTTGATTAAGCTCTGCTAGATAAGAGGAAGCAGTGGCGTCTATGTCATGCGAATCTACGAATTCACGAATAAACGAATTAAGGGAACTTGAATCAGAATAATTAAGCCAATCTTCCAATCCATCTAGTCTAGAAGTAATAGAGGATGTATCTGATAAAGTAGGTTCAGGAAGGGGACTAGAGTCAGCTAAGATTTGGTCAATGTAGGACTCAAGAGAAGTGTCTAAGCTGCTGGCTTTATCTTCTAGTAAAGCCAGGCGAGAGGATTGGGAAGCATCTTGATCTTCAAGATGAGTGATAGTAGGACTTTGGATATTATCTGCATAAAGAGTGTTTGCCTCAACATCATTGAGTCGAGACAAGCCAGTAACGCTTAAGTCACCACTTACAGTTGAATCTCCAGTGACTTCCAAGTTACCTTGAACAATTAAAGAACCAAAACCTGAATCTGAAGCATCTGGAGAAGACAAGTCAATAGTAAGGTTGTTGTCTGACAAGGGAGAGATAAGGTCGGTTTTAACCTGATCAATTTGGGCTATAGGAGAGATAAGACTAGCATCTTCACCTTCAAGGGTAATTGTATTGGCTACTAGTTCTTGAGTTTGAATGATTCCGGCTTTAAGGTTACCAACCATGGCAGAAGCAAAGGCAGTAACAGGCTTGATTAGTTTATCAGTATCAGTGTTTTTAACAGCATAGTAAGCATCACCATACTTTTCAATAATAAAGTTACCTAAGACTTCTGGAGCAAGCAGAGGAGTGTTTTGTGGTTGAGTAATAAAGGTCATGACTGTAGTGGTATCTTCACCGTTTTCTGGTGTATCCCAGTTGGCAAAGGCACGACCAATAGAAATATCTCCAATACTGGCTTTGTAACCTAATCCAGCAGTAAAAGGAGAAGCTGTAATGTAGTCACCGTTTCTAATAGAGGGAGATTTGGGATCTATCTTTATTGGAATACGACCTGATAAACCAAGAAGTCTTCTGTCTGGAGTTTCTAAACCTAACTCCTGACCAGCACGAGTAGAGATGGAACCAATTAAACCTTTATCATCTCCTCCAGTAGCTTTTCTTAAGATAGGTACTCCAAAGGAATCAACTTCACCAGTACTAGCTACTACATCTCCTGCTTCAATACTCTCATCATCGACTGTATACCACTCAGCTAAGTCTGCTCCAAATACAATAGCATCTAACCTCATTTGTTGAACTTCTCCTGAATAGTTGTATAACCGAACAGTATCTGAATCAGTTTGTTCTATTTTAAAACCATTACTCCATTCAGCTTGGATGTTGTAGAGAGTTGGGAAGTAACCAGGGTTTGAGGAAGCTAGAATCACCCTATATTGAAGGTATTCATTGGGAATAGAAGTAATGGTAGAACCTGCTGGATTATTAAGCAGTCTCTCAGCTTCAAAGTTGTCGAAGTAGATGATGTAGTTGGTTGAAGGAGCAGTGATTCTTAAGTTTCTGACTTCATCTCGTTCGTGATAAGGAATATGGCTAATATCCCAATATGCTTTTTGCCAGACGCTTCCGGAATCGATTTTTAATAAGGCTTCATGTTCATTGGAACTTGTTTCTCCAAAACTAAGCTTAACAGTGTTGCCTGATTGGGTAGCATAAACCCAGGCAGTAATGAAGTCGTAGTTAGAAAGGTCAGTAGAGGCGATGCGGGCTTCGGCGTAGGTGTTAGCATTAGTATCAACAGTTAGTTTTGTTAGGTTACCAACAGTACTTTCATCTTCATCTTCATAAAAGTTAACATCCCTGGTAATGTCGCCATCGGCAACAGTTAAAGTAGATTCACTGGCAGTCCAATTAGTGTGAGTATTGGCATTATCAAGAACAACTGTATTGGCACTGGGTGTAGCTGGTCTCCATTCATCCCAAGTTCCATCAGTACTATTGTTTGAAGCTCCTGACCTGGTTTGGACTTGGACTGTGCTATATTCACCTTCATCTGCTCTCCAATTCACCCGAGTATATTCTGTGGCATTGGGAGTGGGGATTTCGTCTGAGATAAAGACAGCGTAGTTGTATGGGTTAGATGAGGTAGTATTGGCAGTAGGGGAACTTGCTCCAGCCAGAGTGCTAGTATATTCAATTGCGATTCTGCCTACACCTCCAGTTCCACCGTCATAAGTAGTATCTCCAAAAGCGCCACCATAAGCTGCGGTTCTATAATAACCAGTGGGATCAGTACCACCGGTGTTAACTGTATTGCCTATAAGTTTTATTGATCCACCAGCACCACCGCCTGAGCCAGAACAATTACTACCACATCCACTAGAAGCCCCAGCTCCACCATCGTTACTTATGATACCGTTGACTGTAATGCTGTTGGCGGCAATAAAGATGATGCCACCTCCGTCGCCACCGTCTGCTCCGTTAAGACCATAGTCATAACCAGCTTCGCCACCACCGGAACCAAACATGAGCCTGGTTAAATCAGCATCACCGTAGGTACCTCCACCTCCACCTCCACCACCTGCACCATAGGTGACGTCGTAGCCGCCATCTCCACCGTCACCAGAAGAATTGATACCACCATCAACACCGTTGTTGGCAAGAGTGGTATAGGATTTACCTTTAGTACCAAAACTACCATAGCCAGCACCTGCGCCTCCGCCTGGAAGAGATTGTTGATCACCAGTAGAATCATAGCCATAACCTCCACCGCCTCCACCACCACCCAAATCGGTAGTGCCATCACCGCCAGGAGTGGATTCACTGTAGTCACCTCGACCTCCTCCTGCACCACCACCGCCACAAAGACCATCGGAACCATCCAGACTCCAGTGACCGCCATCGCCACCACCATCTTCATCGCAGAAAGATTCACCACCATCACCATAGCTGCCAGCTCCTCCTCTGTAACCTTTAAAGTCGGCATATAGGGTTCCGTTAATAGCTACTGCACCTTTGGCTCTAAAAAACATGACGCCATTTTTACTGCCATTCCAGTCAGCAGGATAAAAGGTATATCCAGTTTGGACAGTGACATTATTGTAGTTGGGAACTCTTTGGAGCATGACTCTTTGAGTACCATTGGCAGTGCCCAAGTTAGTATCATCTTTAGAGTTGTCGCCATAGTATTTGGTTTTGGCAGTGGTAAAGTAAATAAATTCTCCGACAACTCTTTCTACCCTTAAGGTTTCGTAGTTACCAACATTGAGAAAAGCAGTGCTAGCACCTTCAAGATTGATAAGTAAGACTTCATCTCCTACTGTAATACAGCTAGTAGATACACCCCTGTCAACTGTTGCCATTCTAGAAGTTAATGCAGTGACATTGTAATTGACTGCATCGCCTCCTTCAGAGCAATTCCTGTTAGCAATTAAATCAATAGCATTAGTATCAGTGTTGGCACTAACAGTAATATCTCCGTCAGCTCCAGTTCCTGGAGAAAAGTCAGCATTTATGAGAAAACTGGTTTCTTGTTTTTTGATCCTAGCGCTCTTGTAGTCGTCAAGGTCAATTTCATTGATAATTAACCTAATGGTGTTGTCAAAAGTATCAATATCATTCTGGTTAGCTAACCTGTCGTTGAGTATTTGGGCAGAGCCATCGTTGTAGTTGATCCTGACTTCAGACAAGGTAGGGGAGTTGAAGATATTAGTAGAGGTTAAAATGGCTCGGTATTGAAGATAGTCATTGGCCGTAGAAGGAATAGCTGATCCAGCAGCGGTTTCCAAAAGGTCTTTTTCAGCTTTAATGCTATCTACATAAAGGGTGGTGTTGGTAGACCTAATGGTGATTCTAAAGATATCAACGTTATTGCAGCCATCTGCTCCAGTGCAGTCACCAGAAGTTAAATCAGTAATGTCCCAATAAACCTTTTGCCAGGTGTTGGCTGTCTCAATAGTGGCAGATTGAGTAGCTTCATTGCCTGCATTTTCACCAAAGCCTAGTTCTACTAGTTCACCGGCACTAGTGGCATAAAGCCAAGCAGAGATGTAATCATAACCAGTTAAGTCAATTGAGCCTCCAGCTTGAGGAATTGAAGCTTCAGCATAGCCGTCAGAAGAACCAATTGATCCAAATTTTGCAGTATTGGCTACTGTTGATTCGTCTTCGTCTTCATAGTAATCAACGTTTCTAGTGATATTGCCGTCTACAGTGGTGCTTAGGTTGGTTTCTGACCAGTTGTCTTCACTGGTCTCATCGTCCATGTCACGTAAGAGAGTATAGTTAGTGGAAACAGTAGATGGTTTCCAATCTTCCCAAGTACCGTTGGTAGAGTCTGAAGTAGCTCCACTTCTTGTTTGAAGTTCAATCATGCCGTTGGTATCAAGATCCTGAGTCCATTCAATGTTTCCATAAGAATCAGCATTGTTAGTGGAGATTTCTTTACTAATCCAGATTTCGTAGGGGTTGTATTCTGAAGTGTTGGTATCAAAGGTATGGGCAGGAGAAGTAGAACCGCTCATGCCAGTTTCGTAGAAAAGAGCAACCCTACCATCACCACCATCACCGCCATCATAAGCAGAAGCAGTAGCACCGACTCCATAATCGGCAGTGACTCGGCTACTGCCAAGAGTAAGAGTGTCACCAACTAGTTTGACTGAGCCGCCAGCACCACCACCTGAGCCTGAGCTATTTGATCCACCACTATTTCCACCATCACCACCGTCACTGCTGATATAGCCAGTGGAACTGACGGTAGTGCTATTGGCAGCAATATAGACAATGCCGCCGCCGTGACCGCCAGTAGCGCCATTGACAGAGTAACCATAGCCAGCTTGGCCAGCAGCAGAACCAAACATGAGCCTAGTTAAATCAGCATCACCGTAGGTTCCTCCACCGCCACCGCCACCTCCTGCACCATAGGTGACGTCGTAACCACCTCGACCGCCAGCACCACTACTACTGGTGCCACCAGCAGTTCCAGCTACGGTGCCACCGCCACTCCAAACCTTTCCTCCAAGACCAGCAGTTCCATAACCTCCACCTCCACTTCCACCTGGAAGAGACTGGCCTTCACCAGTAGAATCATAACCTCGTCCACCACCACCACCACCTCCACCTAAACTAGCAGTACCACTGCCTCCAACTGTGTATTGGCTAGTATCACCCCGGCCACCTCCAGCTCCACCACCTCCACAGAGACCGTTCCAGGCTGGTGTAGTCCAGTGACCACCATCTCCACCACCGTCATTATCACAGAAAGACTCACCTCCATCAGCATAAGAGCCACCTCCACTACCTCCTCTGTAACCTAGGGCGTTAGCATGGATTTTGCCAGTACCATTAACAGAGACTGCTCCTGTGGCTCTGAAAAACATAACTCCATTCTTGCTGCCATCCCAAGTAGATGGATAAAAGTTAGTGCCAGTGTTGACAGTTACATTTGTATAGTTGGGGACTCGCTGAAGCATGACTCTTTGAGTGCCATTGGCAGTACCTAGGTTTGAATCATCGCTTGCTCCATCGCCGTAGTATTTAGTTTTGTTGGTTCTAAAGGTTACTTCACTTCCAGATACACTTTGAACCCTTAAAGTTTCCCAGTTACCAACATTGTCGTAATAACTGCTAGTACCTTCAAGGTTAATGAGTAAGACTTCTTCATCAGGGTCAATGCAACCATTATCAACACCGTCATTTAAAGTAGCAGTGTTATTGGTTAAGGCAGTGACATTGTAGTTAACAGCATCGCCGCCATCAGGACAATTTCTGCCATCGATTACATCATCAGTATTAATATCTACTCCAGTGGTGATAATGATAGCGCCATCGTTCCCAGTTCCAGTGGTGAAAATGTCGTAATCTAGTTTTTCAGGATCGATTGGTCGACTAGATTGGTCTCTGATAATTTCATTGGGGTCTCGTATTCGGTCAGCATCAATGGTTTGAGTACCATTGGCGTTAGTTAAGTTGACTCTGATTTCAGATAAGGTAGGGGCATTTATGGTGTTTACAGTGGAAAGAATGGTTCTATATTGAATATATTCATTGGCAGTGGAAGCAATGGCGTCTCCATTATCGGAGTGGTATCTTTCAGCTTTAATGCTATCAAACCATAGCTCAACATCTGTATTTAGTGTCCATCTGATTCTATCGACCTCATCTTTGTCGTCATTGGGAATGCTTCTAATATCCCAGTAATATTTTTGCCAAGAATCAACGATATCTGCACTGACTGAAGCTACTTGTTCAAAGCTATCATTTTCACCAAAACTAAACTGAGCAATATCACCTAGTTTTGAACTCCTAAACCAGAAGGTGATGTAAGTGTAGTTTGTTAAGTCTGCTAGGCTGATAATATCTTGGGTATACCCATTGGCACTTGCTGTGGCGATTTTAGTTAAGTTGGCTGAATTATTCTCATCTTCATCTTCAAAATAATCAATGTTTCTAGCTACGTCTCCTTCAGAGACAGTCATATAAGTAGTACTCCAGTCAGTATGATCATCACCGTTATTTATCGTGGCTGAAACAGTGGCTGTTTTCCACTCTTCCCAAGTTCCATCAGTGCTGTCAGCAGTAGCTCCACTTCTTGTTTGCATTTGGATTTCAGTTCCAGAAGGCAAGTCTTCTGTCCAAGAGATGTTATTGAAAGCTGTTGTTTCTGGAGTGTGGACTTCTTCAGATATATAGACAGCATAATCGTTGTAAACCAATGTTGATGTTTCGTAGGAAGGAGATGAAGTGCCTGTGATTGAAGAGGCATATTCAACTGCAATCCTGCCATCACCACCATTACCACCATCATAAGCAGAAGCAGTAGCACCGAGTCCATAATCGGCAGTAACTCGGCTGCTGCCAAGAGTAAGAGTGTCTCCAACTAGTTTGACTGAGCCGCCAGCTCCACCACCTGAACCTGAGCTATTTGATCCACCACTATCTCCACCATTGCCGCCGTCACTACTGATGTAACCAGTACCACTGACAGTAGTGCTATTGGCGGCAATATAGACAATGCCGCCGCCGTGACCGCCAGTAGCGCCATTGACAGAGTAACCATAGCCAGCTTGGCCAGCAGCAGAACCAAACATGAGCCTAGTTAAATCAGCATCACCGTAGGTTCCTCCACCGCCACCGCCACCTCCTGCACCATAGGTGACGTCGTAACCACCTCGACCGCCAGCACCACTACTACTGGTGCCACCAGCAGTTCCAGCTACGGTGCCACCGCCACTCCAAACCTTTCCTCCAAGACCAGCAGTTCCATAACCTCCACCTCCACTTCCACCTGGAAGAGACTGGCCTTCACCAGTAGAATCATAACCTCGTCCACCACCACCACCACCTCCACCTAAACTAGCAGTACCACTGCCTCCAACTGTGTATTGGCTAGTATCACCCCGGCCACCTCCAGCTCCACCACCTCCACAGAGACCGTTCCAGGCTGGTGTAGTCCAGTGACCACCATCTCCACCACCGTCATTATCACAGAAAGACTCACCTCCATCAGCATAAGAGCCACCTCCACTACCTCCTCTGTAACCTAGGGCGTTAGCATGGATTTTGCCAGTACCATTAACAGAGACTGCTCCTGTGGCTCTGAAAAACATAACTCCATTCTTGCTGCCATCCCAAGTAGATGGATAAAAGTTAGTGCCAGTGTTGACAGTTACATTTGTATAGTTGGGGACTCGCTGAAGCATGACTCTTTGAGTGCCATTGGCAGTACCGAGGTTTGAATTACATGTTCCTCCGGTTCCATCTCCAAAACACTTAAGTTTATTAGATTCAAAGGTAACTGTGGTTCCATTAACACTTTGAACTCTTAAAGTTTCCCAATTACCGACGTTTCCATAGGTTGTAGAAGTGCCTTCAAGGTTGATAAGTAGAACTTCATCATTAGCAGCAAGGCAATTGGCATTAGGAGGGCTAGTGAGTTCTACTTGGTTTTCTTCTGGAAAGGAAGATGCGGAGTAGTTAACAGCATCACCACCATCAGGACAATTTCTACCAGCGATTACATCATCAGTATTAATATCTACTCCGGTAGTGATGATGATAGCTCCATCGTTTCCAGTTCCAAAACTACTTTGGTCTAGTTGGAGAGAAACGCTGGTTGTTTTCTTTTCTTTAGTAAACTCAGGATTGTACTCATTATCAAGGTCATGGTCTATGAGTTTTGCAAGCCTGTCGGTAATACTTTTCCAGAGGTTTGTGATGGAATCATAAAACCAGCCAGTAAGGGAAATATCAGTAGTAGTTTGGTTGTGTGCAATTTCAATGTAGGCTTGGTTAGCAAGAGCGGCTGAGCTTGTTGAATATTTAGTCATGTCCATGGCAATACGGTGGTAGGTGAGACCAGTATCATTGAAGTCTGAGTAGACAAAGAGGTGATTGTCTTCAGTGTCATAGTAAATATTGCCTTCATCAGTTCTTGTGGTGGTGGATTGGGGAACAATTGTTAAATCTCCACCTTCTATGTAAACGTCTCCAGCCAGATAGGCTGCATAGTCTGCGGCAGCTGGATCAACATAGTAAGAGTCATCGGCAATATCAGCATAACGCTGAGCATATGTGTAACCATTGTTTGCAATCCTGAATCTCGTAACGCCTGAAGAAGAGGCAGAGAAAATGTCAGCAGATTCAGTGGCGCTACCCTGATTAACAGTAAGAGCAGCATAGCCATCTGATGTAGTTTCAATTTTGATACCAGGATTTGTGGCAGTTATGGTATCGGCTGAACCTACAAAGGTAATATCACCGGTGTTACTAACCTCGAGGTAGTTGGTAGTACCACCGTCACCTAGGAGAGAAGAGCCATTGACTGTTAGATTGTTGATAATATCTACTCCACCATTGGCATCAACATTGCCTGTGATAGTAACTTGACCAGAGCCTGAGATAGATAGGTCTGGATTAGTGCCAGCATTTCCAATAATTATGGATTCTGTGTTGTTGGCAGTTGAAACTTGAAAGTAGGTGGTGGTACTTTCCATGATCCTAAAACCAGTAGAAGAGTCATCTTTGATAGAGAAAGTAATATCATCACCACCATCACCAATAGTGGTATTTGCTCCAAAGTTGATGTTTCCACCATCAACAGTTAAGTTACCATCTAGTTGAACATTGCCTGTATTAGCAAAGACTTGGAAAACTCCGGAAGCAGTGGAATTGCCACCAATTAACATATCAACTGTTTCATTTATGGGGAAGATGGTGCCAGCACTTTCATTTAGAGTCCAGTTACCTCCACCTCCACCTCCAGCATCATCAACACCACACTGGACAACTCCTGAACCATCGGTTTCCAAAGCACAACTGGCAAAGCCAGTTAGAGTAATAGAAGAACCATTTAAAGTAATAGCATCAGCACCATCACCTAACTCCACAATTCCATTAGCATCCAAAGTGCCTGCAAGAGTAAGCTCTCCAGTAGTAGCATTAACGTGAAGTTGGGCTGAGGCTGTGGAAGTACCACCAATAGTAAAATCAGCTATAGCAGCATAGGCTCCAGCAGGGTGATAGACATTTAAAGTGTTTTCCCAGAGAGCTGTGGGATCAACCAGGGTATTTGAAAGATAGAAAGAACCATCTACTTCTAGAATGTCTTGAACATACAAATCACCTGATCCTGTAGCATAACCGGCTAGGGTATCTGAACCAACGACTAAATGAGCTGTGGGAGTAGTATCACCTATGCCTAAGTAGCCTGAATTGAGAATTGTAAAAACTTCAGAAAGGCCTGCATCACCACCAGTTGAGGTTTGAATACCCAAAGTTTCTCCATTTAACAGATTGATTTTGGGGTCAGTTGTACCTCTAAAGCTTAATACCCCTGAAAGGGAAGCAGAACCAGCAATATCAAGGTCTGAAGTGGGAGTAGTAGTATTAATACCCACATAGTTGTTTAAAGTGTCAAGAGAAAGTAAATCGGTTTCAAAGTTTAGCGCACCTTGAGTAGTATCAATTAAATCAATGTTAGTGATTTGATCATTTAAAACCAGGTCACCTCCACCCAAGGTTAGTGTTAGGTCACCTGTAACATTGAAGGTAGTGGCAGCAGCGTCAAAGTCAATGCTGGTGTCTCCAACTGAAAGACCACCATTAATGTCAAGGTTGGCTGCAGAAAAAATAGTTAGAGTGCCTGAAGTAAAGGTGTCTGAAGTATCTGATCTTAAGAATTGAAGAGAATCGAGACCATCAAGAGTATCAGCATCACTACCTCCAGTTTCAGTTAAATCAACATAGGAACTAGCAGTACCGTCATAGAAGAAGAGATCAGTGCCATCAGAGTAGATTCTTCCAGTAGTTCCTGTGGGAATAGAAACAACTGAATCAAGAGTAAGATAGTCAATTGAAGAGATAGCATCATTGATTAAAACATCACCAACAGAACTAGTGATAGTACCATCGATCTCAATTGAGTCATCGGCAGCGTTTCCAAGATAAACAGTACCATTCTCTGCATAAAAGGCAGAGTCAACTGTCACTTGGTCTTTAAGGTGAATAGAACCTTCTGAATCAGAATTGGTAATCTCAATATTACTTCCTGTATGTTTGATTTGAGCATAATCAGTTCCATCTGGACCATAAATGCGTAGATTCTCATTACTAGTTGGCTTTAGATAGTCTCCACCGTCTGTCCAGTAGTTACCTCCTGAACCAGTATTGTTGTAGGCTTCATTGATACCGCCAATAATGGAAGTAGCTCCTCCAGGGAGAGTAGTGTTACCTGAATCTGAAAGGGGAATGGCTGAGGTAAGGTTGTCATCTGTGAGGCCGGCGCCGAGGTTGAGGTTGCCAGTGATAGAGGTGGGTTGGTCTATAAGTACTGGGATGGTGGCGTTGGGATCAATTACAAGTAAGTTTTCGCCAGAGTTACCGGTGACCAGGAATTGACTTTGATCACCAAGGGCGTTGATAACCAGACTGGCGTCGGTGACCTGGTCAGTAAGATTGATAATGATGTTATCTGAAGCCGTATTGATGGTGGAGCCAGCCTCATAAGCTTCCTGAAGCGAGGTGAGCAGAATAGTAGAGCTAGATTGGTCTAGATTGATCCATTTTGAACCATCGTAGTATTTGAGAGTGTTGGTTGTTGAGTCAAAGTAAATATCACCAGCTGAAGCAGTAGGGGGAGCGGTTTGAGGAATCATGGAGATGATTCCATCAAGGCTAATGTCCCCTCCAATATTGGCATCACCTTGGCTTAAGTTTAAATCACCTTGATCATCAATACTGACGAGTTGACCTTCATCTGAACCAATAGTGATTTGACCGGAAAGAAAACGACCAATGTCCGGCCATTCTCCTTGAGTAGTAGTGGTAGTAGCAGTAGGAGAGGGACGGGGAATAATGAGAGTACCTGGGCCAGCAGCTTGGCCTTCTTCTTCAGGTAGGGGTTGGAGATTTCTTAAGCGATTGAAAAGAATGCCACCACCGAAAAGAAGGAGAAGAATAACAATAGCTCCAATATATGTCCAAGGTTGTTTGTAAAAAGGAGTATCTTGACTAAGCCTGGAAACCTTTTTACTTCCTGGACCCATTGGGAGAGAAGCTGATTCAATGGGAACAGCTGTATCAAGAAGAGAGGGAGTGGTTAAGCCTGAATCTTGAGGGGGAGGAGTGAGTGGTGAGGTGGCAATTGGAGGTGATGGTTGAGTAGCTGTGGCTGATTTGGCAGCAAAAAGGTCTTGAGGTTGACCAGGTTTTGAAAGTTGAGGTGAGATAGGAGGTGGAGGAATAATGGCAGGAGCTTGTTTTGGAGAAGTGGGAATAAGGGGTAGGCCTGCCGGTTGGCCAGGTAAACCAGAGGGGAGACCTAGGATGGGAGAGGGGGGAGGGAGGAGAGAAGAACTTTCTTTTTTAAGTTCTTTACCAACTCGGATGTCTTGAGGGGTAAAAATGCGATGACCAGATTGGTTTCTTTTGAATTTGGTTTTGTTTTGTTTTTCCCAGCGACGAAGGGTTTGAATAGAAACACCAATTTTTTTGGCTGCTTGGCCAATGGTGTAGGTTTTATCTGAATCGATTTTGGCAGGAAGAGGAGCATATTTAGTGTTTTTTAAGTTTTCCAGGTCTTTGAGGTGAAAAAGGCGCTGGTTTTGTTTGTTTCTGATTGGGGTAATTTTGCCAGCACTTTCCCAACGTCTGAGGGTTTGGATAGACACTTTGAGGTGTTTGGCTGCTTGACCAATGGAGAAAAGTTTGGCAGATGGAGATTGATGAGCAGAATTTAATATTTTGGGAGTGACGGTGTTTTTGGGCATTGGCAGTATTTTTGCAACACCTATTCATTAGTCTGGTGTGTATAGGTGTTTTGGATAGGTTTGAGAGCATAGTGGCATAGGTGTGAAAACGTGTCAATAAGCAAAGTTTGGCCGAGAGCGTCAGCCAATTTTGAAGTTTTGAGTAAATATTATTAGGATATAGTTTGATAGATTAGCGAAGAGCTAACAATTAACAGTTATTAAGAGAGAGTGCTAAACAGCTAACAGTTAACAGCTAACAGGGAACAGGTAACAGGGAACAGGTAACAGGGAATAGGTAACAGGGAATAGGTAACAGGGAATAGGTAACAGGGAATAGGTAACAACTAATAGCTAATAGGTAATAGGGAAGAGCTAACAGGGAACAGCTAAGAGGGAAAAGCTAATAGGGAAGAGGGAAGAGGGAATAGCGAAAAGCTAATAATTAACAGGTAATAAGATAATAAGAAATTATTTGGTAATGGAAAAGCTAATTTGATCTTCGTTTGAGGGTTTTTAAGCTAGCTGTAAGCATTTTG
>Ga0209976_10001549_pt1 | contig 13506 bp, 17 predicted proteins | sample SumtaG_FD_182806 | JGI IMG/M metagenome (GOLD analysis project Ga0209976, IMG submission 182806) | Deep subsurface microbial communities from Indian Ocean to uncover new lineages of life (NeLLi) - Sumatra_00157 metaG (SPAdes) (version 2) | ecosystem: Environmental > Aquatic > Marine > Oceanic >...
TAGTTTCTTATCGTAGTCCTTCATCGTTGTCCTGACTCCCGTAAATATTCTCTCGTTTCGGCGACATTCATTGTTCTGTGAATGACACCACTTGGTATCTCAAGCACGGGCAGACCGAACCCACGTGCAAATTCTATCTCCCTGGCTACCCCCGCTGGGATTCTACCGTCCGGTAGAGCGCGAAAAAACAGTATGTCACACTTCTCGACAAGGGGCTGGAACACAGTATCCATGACGCTGTCGCCACTGTTCTGTGCCACGATAACCGCGTGGGATACTTCCGCATCGAACGGGAGTACGTGAGAGTCCAGCTCAGCGATCAGCTCAATGTCACGGCACTCTTGCATTGATCCATAGATCGTTTGGCAACGTGCGTAATATGCTAGGTTCATTTCTTTCTCCGTTGTTGGTAACGGTGTTCTAGGTAGAGGGCTAGACCGAACAGGGCAATACCCCCTAGGTAGGCCCCCACAATTATATAGGGTGCGAATGTCATTGGAATCTCTCGTCTGTGAAATATTTGTGGTGGATGTACATGGCCAGCACGGAGCCGAGTGCGCCCCCCGTACCGACTGCGAAAACCATTAAGCTCATGCGTACGGCCAAGCCGAGTAAGGATTCTGATTGCACTGCGTTCCATGCGACCAGACTGAATATAGCCATGTCACAGGTGGAGAGAACGTATGATGTGGGAACCGCTAACTTGTAGTTCATAAAATTAACGTTGCGTTGCTGGAACGCCTTCGCAAACACGCTAAAGAAATACACGATGCCTGCGGTCAGCTCCATCATTTCTTTTCACCAAACTCCAGGGTCATATCCAGGCAGTTCAGCCGGGGCGTAGACCATTTTGTTCCCCACCCGAGGCTTGTCTTTAACGAAGACACGTGGAGGTCTTGCTTAAATTTCGCCGCTACGCTACTCCAGTTAATTCCCTTGCTGCGTAACAGCCACGAGCAGAAGTCACCCTTGGCAACTCTCACCATACTATCGTCCTGCGATAACTGGTATATGATTCTGTCGGCCCTCGGCGGGCTGATGATCTGTGGCACGTAGCCGCGTTGCCCTGTCTTGGCGAGCTTGTCAACGATCAGTCCTTTGTCCTGATGCTGTTGCATGTAGGCGGCGATCAACTCAGAGGGCGTAGACCCGATCATCGATGACGTTGAACGGGCACGGAGAAGGTGGACATTCTTTAGGAGGTAATGCCCGAGCGCCTTCACGTCTATGTCAACCAGCCCTATCTTTTTGGCGAGGGCGGCACCGACGATTAAGGCGGTCATCATGGAGAACCAGAACCGCTCTTGCGGCTTCATCTGGCCTTGGGCGCTTAGTGACTCGAACATCTTCCCAACCATGCCCCTAATTTCTTTGTGGTGTTCAGCGAGGTACTTCGCGTACTTCTGCCCCGCGTGGCCATAGTTTTGATTCAGCGTCTCAAACAGCATTGAGATTTCTGCCCGGCTCTTGGGAGAGTCGAACGGGTGGACGGTGATCTCGTACGTCCTTGCAACACCTGCGTCAGAACCGGCTGAGTAGGTGCCCATTAAGTCAAATATCGATTCGTTGCTCGCGGCAATAACCATTGTCTCCCATGTGTTGACATCCCGCATGGTAGCGGAGCTGTCCAGCCGCGACTTCTCCTTGCCTTGAGCTACTTGGAAGGCAAGGTGGCAGAATTCTTCCATGGTCTTCTCGCCGCGCAGCTCGTCCCAATAGGCGGGGAGGTTATTCAAGAACCCCAGCTTGCGTGCTACAGAGAGCCGCGTGTCTTCGATGGAGTTCATCCCATGTGTTGGGCTGCCCCACACCGCCTGTGCGCACTTGAGAGCCGACGTTTTGCCCACGCCTGACTCAGTAGACACGAGGGACAGGATGCTTCCCTGAACCCCTGTGAACGTTAGGAGGGGCGCTGCGAAGGCGCTGGCGACTATCGCGGTGAACGCTGGGTTGTTCTGCTCCGCGAGGAACGCCGATACTCTACTCCATGGGGCCTCGGTGCCTGCGATTTCGTACATGCGACCGACCGCCAGGAATTCCTTCGCGATGCGGACACCCATCTTTTGGGTACCGTCACCCATGTAGGTGGTGGTGCCAGCGGAGAAACCTTCGATCGCACCGTCAGCATTTTTCACCCAGCCAAGCTGTTCCGTAACGGACGCTATGTCCCGTTCCTTCTGTAGTTTCTCTAGCCATGTGCCCATAAAATCTTTGAACGGCATTAGCTCGCTGCCCCGCAGTGGAGCGCCGAAGCTTGCCATCGTTTCCCGTAGTTTGTTGTCGTTACCTAAGTGTCCGGTGGGCAGGATGATCTCTATATCCTTGGCCCCTTGCATCCTCACCTTAAAGTGAAGCTCAAAAAATTTCGTTAGTACCGACTCCGTTGCGTTGACACTTTCGAACACACGTCTCAAGGCTGGCACCCATGCGTACAGCATTGTATCAGGATCGAGCATCTTGCGATCCATACCCTTACCATCAGGGTTGATCCGCCAGCTAGTCAGGGCGATGCCGCTCGGCGTCTTTACTGTTACCTCGACGCCTAAGACTATCGGTGTCTTGATCTTCCCATTGTGTGGACACGCTGCGCATATATCTGGTCGGTAAGCACCGAGCGTCCTACACAACGAGGGGCCTGCATTATTCTCCCGGCGTTGAGCAAACTTTTCATCTGTGCTAACCGCGTCATAGTCGGCGTGTCCCTTGGATAAGTCATGCACCCATAGTTCGCCATCTGTGCAATGCTTGAGCAGTTGGAGCGCAGCCGTCCACTCAGGCTCGGTACAATCGCTGCCTTTGGTGACGGCCCAATGTTTCGCAACTCCGCATTGTTCAGTGATTTGCGCAAAGAAGGATTCGACTGGAGCATAGTTAGCGACACCTGATCCAGCAAATTCTTGAGTGTTCCCGAGTAAACCTTTTGCATACGCTGGAACACTTCCGAGGCCGTCATTGGCGTCCCCCACCGTTCCGGCTTGGGCAGGTAACACGCCGCCCAAGGCGACTTCAAGTGTGGCGGGATCGTACAATCGTCCCCGGTCATAAAGGAAGTAGACGGGTTTGGGGGCGGCAGCATCCTTGTAATTTTTCGTCCCTGGCGGACGTAGCACTCGGCACCCGTCCGCTGTACATACGGAGTCAATGGGAAGTTTATGTCCAAGAGCAAGCCCCTTTAATTTGTCAGCCATCGGCTGCCATCGTGCGTATGGCACACTCTCAGTGAATGCCCAATACGCGTGGATTCCGTTGCCAGAGTGTACGAGGATTGACGGCGCGGGCATCCCCGTACTTTTTGAAAACTCACGCAGAGCGGCGACTACTTGCGTGGGGTCTGACAGCCCGTCCTTAAAGTCTATGTCAAACCAAACCGCTTTCAACTGGTCTATGTTCTCGCGAACGCGCAGGACTTTCTTGCCTTTGGCGTTTGGGTGGAAGCCTTGCTTGAATGTTGCGAGAGCAAAATATATGTCGTCGGTGGTACCGGCGAGCTTCTTGATAGTGGCTAGGGCAGCCGCCTGGGACTTACAAACTGAATGGCGGAAGTTGGCACCTTTCTTGCCAATCACCATCGTGCCTTCTGGCACTACAGCCTTTAGAAATCCCGATAACTTCATTCCGTCGCCTTTAAAATAGCAACGGGGGGCCAAGAGTAACCCCCCGTCGCCACCGCTTAGTCGAGGATTGAGCTAAGCATGTCGTTGAAGTCGTCTTCCGTGGCCGGGGCAGCGGGGTCCAGAGGAACCTCTACGATGGCTGCAGCGGGGACGGGAACGGCTTCGACAACGGGTGGGGGAACAACGTCCGGAGCAGCTTCTACCACTTGTGCTGCGTCCTGTTCCACCGTAGCGGCCCGTGCTGGTGCGGGAGCAATGTCTTCTACTGGTACAGAGAACAGTTCCTCCTCGACGGGCTGCAGTTTGGGGGTAGACGGAGAGGGAGCCTTGGCGGTGGCGTCGGCAGCAGGCTGCGCAGTACCGGCTGATACTTGACCAGCGCCGCTGGTAGTTCCCTCTCCATCATCGACTGGAGAATTCTCAAGAGACTCGTTGAGGATGCGACGTGTTTCCTCACCGTCCCGCAGTTCCATCGCTACGCCGACCTCAGCTTCTGTCAGGAAGCGAAGGCCCTTGAACGTAAGCTTCGGGTATGCAACATCCGTATCGAAACCGATCTTAGTAATCAGCACGTACGGCGGTACACCCTTCGGCTCAAGAACTTTGGTGACATAGTCCTTAAGGGGGTTCAGTGTTGCTGGCGGAATGCGCAGTAGCAACACATCAATGTCAGACTTCTTCCGCGTACCAGCTTCGAATTCCTCAAGCTGGTGTTTGAAAGAGACGGCACACCGACGAACGTCAGAACATGCCCGTGTCTTCGCGCCACTCTCGGAGATTTTCGATCCCCACACGTTGTTGGGGCAGTTCACGCAGAGCGCATTGACAGGTGCCAACACACCAGCATCAGGCTGAGTGCCATTTGCAGACCAGCAAGCCGGGGGGCTTTGGTCGCCTTCGGTGTACTTGGCCCCGTAGAAAACTTTCGACGGCACCGGGTTGGACTTGAGCATCACAACCTCAAGAGACTGAATGGCTTCTTGCTGCTCGTTCAGGTAGACCTGTTCCTCTCCACCTTTGCGAACGCGCCACGTTCGGCCTCTGTAAGAAATAACGGGGAAGCTACTTGTGACTCCGCCCGCGAACTCGTCAAACGCCTCAGGCGTAACGATGTTCTGTAAGTGCGCGGGCAATCCCGCAACTGGTTTTGCAACTTCTGTACCCATTAGCTTTTTCCTCTGCGGACACCGACCGACTTCAGTTCAGTGTAATTAACACCCGGCACGACTGTGCCCTTATCTGCGAGTTCGCGAACAATCTTCTTGTTGGCACGAACGTCCATAGCTTCTAGGTTCTCAGCCGAACTGAGTGCAAACCTTAGAAATTCGCTGCGATCCTTTACGGTCGCGGTTGAGACGGTCTTGATGTACACGACACCCGACTCGCCTGAAATAGATTTGCCCCCTGATGCTTGGAGGTCTTTCATTAACTGACCCTCAAGCTTGGTCATGGCGTCGTTGACACGCTTCATAGACCTTTTAAATTCCGCGTCGGCGGCTTTCTTGTAGTCGCGCAGCCTGACGAAACTCTTGACACGGTCTTGCGGGGTTGCGGGCGGAGCGACAGCTTTTGATGTGGTCATAACTTTAACCTTAGTTGGGTTCCTACGTGACTGATGATTTCTGATCTCGGTTTGGATGACCGAGTCATTTCATCCTTGATGACTTCCTTGGCTGGCTGGCCAAGCGTTTTGTCGTTACGTGTCATTAACGTAGCGAGGCCAATCCTGGCCGTCATAATTCGGGAGAGCTTCGCATCATGCAACGAACACATGTACCGAATGAATGAGTCGAGTTCAGCACGTTCGACTGTGATGATAACCTCTGCGTTTTTCTTTACGCCGCGAGACATGATCTCCGAGGCTTCGAGGCTCTTTGCAAAGTCGCAAACAAGCTCACTGTTGCCGTGGTTAACTTGCTCTTGCAGGGCTGAAATGATCCGGCGAAGTCGCCAGCAGTTGAGCCATTTTTGGAAGGGGTTCATGTAGCAATGCAGTTGCTTTGCACGATTTCTCTTGGTCATTAGTTCGCCTTAGTTGTCGTCAAACATGTCGAGAAGGGCACCCTGGATACTTGCTTTCTGTCTCAACCGTGAGTAAATCTTACTCTCGATTGGGGAGCCAGTCAAATGAATAATAAGAGATTTTCTGGTCTGGCCGGGACGTTGGATTCTAGCACAAGCTTGCTCGTACGTCTCTAGCGAGGTCGTCGGCGTGAACCATATAATAGTGTTCGCTGCGGTGAGGGTCAGCCCATGAGCCATGCATTTGGGGTGAGCCACAATCATCGACTTCTCAGTGTTGTTCTGAAACGAGCTAAAGATCATGTCCCGGTCTTTCTTCGACGTATCACCTGTGACAAGCACGGCTTTGATCTTCTTTTTCAGCATACACTTGTGAAGCTCGTAGGCAGCGTGTTTGAAGTCGGCAAACACGATCACTTTACCTGCAGCTTGGTCGTAAAGGTCGATGACCTCTTTCACTCGGGCGCGGTTGTCGAGGGAGACGATGCCCCGGTCGGTCGTGTACACCCAGCCACACGCCACCTGCATAAGCTTCATAAACAGGACGCCCTCGTTAGCGGCTGTCACCTGCCCCTCTTTAAAGAGTACCCGCAGCTTCGACACCAGTTGATCGTAGACCTTCTTGATCCCCTTCGACTGTGGAATAGCTGTGGTGACGTAGCTAACGTCTGGCAGTTCGAGGCAGTCGTCGCGCTTGTACCTCACCGCCGGTTGAAGCATGGAGTAAACGTGGTCGTTCGCGTCGGGCTTGGCTATCCAACGGAACTGTGTAATCTGTGTCATGGTGCGGCGCTGGAATTCCTTCTTCCATGCGGGCGCTCTCTGTGGGGTCAGCAGCTTGGCTATCCCCCATGCATCTACAGGAGTGTTCGGAGTCGGCGAGCCAGTCATACCCCATGCGTAGGGAGCGGGCTTAACGATTGTCTCCATGTCACGCCAGCGATCAGTTTTCTTATTGCGGTAACAGCCGATCTCGTCAACGATTACCACGTCGAACTTCATGGCCTTGAGTTCTTTCAGGACAACGCCAACACCATCGTGATTGATCACATATATGTCAGCAGGTTTCTTAAGCTGCTCGATGCGGCGTTCCCGCGTGCCGTGAACTACCTGCACGGTCAGGTGGCCAAAGTACTGGAAGATTTCTCTGTCCCACACTTGTGACAGTGTTGATAACGGTGCAGCCACCAGCACTTTTTTAATCACATGCTTTTGGAACATGTGGTCACAAGCGAACAAGGCGGCGCGGGTCTTGCCCGTCCCCATTTCCGAGAGGACGTAGGCACGAGGGTTCATCGTAAGAAGTGCGGCAGTCGTCTTCTGCGTGGTGAAGGGAACCGGGTCAGTGGGCCATGCGTACTGGCTCAAGATAGGTGCCGGGACTATGTACCCCAGGTTGCGTGCGAGCCGCGTTACGTCAGTCGTGTGAGGCAGCGCCATGAGCGACACCTTCTTGACCATGACCTCACGGGCCTCGGGGATTAGGGCGTATAGCTGTTCGTTGTGTGGGAGGTAGAACTCCCGCGCAGCGCTGTTGAGGATGGCTCTTGTAGAGGCAGCAGTCATATGCCTAGCAGTAACCACCCTTCGAGGGCTTCCATTCCTGAGAACGTATCAAGCTTCTCCATGATCTGGTCGGTTGCTTTGTCTTTATATGATTTGTAATGCGCAGCCTCACCAACTATAAATACTATACCCCCCGCTTTCTCGATTGCTTCTTTTATTAGTTCTTGCCGGGGCGTCAGGTGTTTCCCAGGCCGCTTCGTTTCAACGGCCAAGAACCTGCCCTTGTGACTACCGTAGAAGTCCAGCCCCGCCGCGCCGTACCCCGACTGCACAGGCATGAAATAGTAAGCGCCGTACTTTAGCAGCAGCTTCTTGACACGTTCCTTGACATAGGACTCTTTTATAGATCGTGGATCATTACGCATCGCGCTCTGAACTCCTGCAAGTCGTCGTCATCAAGTGGGTCGGGCCTCGTTTCGTGTAGGAGCAGCGTTGCGAAGTTACCATTGTAAAATTCTACGCGCACCATTTCCAGCATCTTTGCGAATATGTATTCTCTGTGAACCTTCTTTATGGATGAACTGACACCCCTCGGCAGTACGTCAATGTCACTGTTGATGCCCTTACCCCGGTGAACCATGAGCCGGTCGCCGCTGAATATCAGCATGGAGCCGGTCATGGAGTGGAGGTTGTGGGCAGTACTCATTGCGACCTGTCTACCCAATGGGGACATGTCTCTACAGGGCACCACCCGCATAACCCCGATTTCTGTGCCGGGAAATTCGTCTCGTTGATCGCGGTCACGATAGCATTGACCCTTGGTAGAAATTCCATCCAGACGGATTTGAGGTCGTCTTTCTCGATGGTATCTTTGCTTAGCTCCGAATCTTTTAGCCATACGTACACCAGTGTGAAGTGGTTAATCTCAGGCATGTACCGTGACAGTATCGCAGCCGCCAGCCTGAGTTGATCCCATCGCTCTTTCTTCTTGCCAGTTTTCCAGTCCACTATAATAGCTGTGTCACCGCGAACGATTAGCAAGTCAACGATGGCACGTACCCATACATCCTTGGCGAAGAAGTCTCGCGGCTCGAATTTCTTATTCAGTGCGAGTTTCATTTCGCCGTGCTTAGCCCCCTCTGCGTCAGCGAACCGGGCCGCAATCTTTTCATAGGGCCTGACTCCGATAGGGAGAGGGATGCCATCTATAACACGGTTGCGCATTACTTCGTGGACGTACTTCCCGTCCCGAGCAGCGCTACTGTCAGCGTCTTTAAAATCCTTCTCACGCTTAAGGTGCCAGAACTTTTTGGCGCATACCTCGAACATGTCAATCACGGAGAATGACCATGCAAACGGTTTATTCTTCATCGTTTTCCCACTCCATTAACCTGTGCGCGACATAGTGCAGCGCACCGACCGACCAGACCTTCGACTCACACTCAGTTGTGAACCATTGAAGTTGACGCACACCATCCTCGTCTCTGTACGCACGTAGTACATACAGTTCTTCGTCTTCCCCTCGATCTGAATCGACCAAAGACTGAATTATATTCTCAGCGACGGTCGGCGGCTGAAACTGAACAATCTTGTCATCCATGACTGTCATCCCCTATCGACATGAACTTGCCGAACTCGTAGGCCATAGCTTCGTACCAGTGCCAGTAGCCATTCTGCAAGTCGTAGTCCCAGCCCTGCCTGACTTTTTCCTCGGCGTCCTGTGGCGGGGGCTTATAATAAAGAGACTCCTGAGTGTCCGGGTCGCAGGTACGCTCCATCCAGCCAAGCTTGAAAAGTAAGTCTTCACATTTGTTCGGTACTGTGACTGGCGGCATTGATATTTCAAGCCGCATTTCGCTCGGCTGGTTGCCAGCGATCCATTTGACCTCGGGTGCTGTAGGGAAGTTGTTAAGCATCAGCGTTCACCGCTACGATCTCAACATACGATCCTGCAAACCCATGGGAAACGGCGAGGGCAAACTCACACGCTGGGAGAAGGTCTACGAAATCACCGATGAACTCACTATCTTGGCGCACGATGTACGCGCCTTCGTCGGGCATCCACTCAACTGTTATGCTCATTACTTTGCGTCTCCATATGTCGGGCCGTGGTTGGCCTCTGCATCAATTGGTAAGTCCGGTGCGAAGCCGGGGGGAATTCTCATAAGCTTTAGAATCTCTTGCTCATATCCTGCGATCTGTGGAGTTGGCAGAACATACACTAATTCATCGTGGGCTTGAAGCGCTGGTCGTACCCCAAGCTCTTTCTTAATGGCAAGCATCTGCTCCATGACAATTATCCGTCCGAGTGCTTGACAAATGTTTTCTATTATCGTACCGCCCCACAAGGTTCGACCCTGGCCACCGAAGTCGTACGTCCAGCCTTTATACTTCTTCGAGTCAACGTACCGTAGGTTGTGGTACACCAGCGCCATGCCATTGGGCAGGAGGATTTTGTTATGCTCCGCCATGCAGGGGCCAAGCTGCAACTTGCCACCGTGCGCGATGATCTCGATGGCCGTGCCGCATTGGTTCCAGTTGCCTGTGATCTCTCTATATGTATTACGGTAGATGTTCACGTAATCATAAGCCTGTTCGTTGGTCAGCCTAACGTCATCCTTCCGCAACGTCGCTTGCAACTTCTTCCACCCCATGCCATAGCCGAGGCCGAGGATACACGTCTTGGCAATGAACCGTTCTTTCTCGTCAGCCTTGGTGATCGCTCGGTGAAATATCTTGGAGCCGAACTCGCAGTAGGGGTCGCGCCCCGTGCGGAAAGCAGACAGCAAGGACAAGCAATTTGACAGCCATGCGTTGATGCGTACCTCAATCTGTGAGAGGTCAGCAGCCAGCACGCTGTGTCCCTTGGGGGCCTTGACCGCATACCGCAGTTGTCTCCTATGGCCAAGCTTGGGCTTGATGCGGGTGAAGTTCTGGCAATTGATCTTCTCCGTGCCGCCGTACCGCCCGGTGTGAGCAGCGTAGAACCGCAGCGGTACCCTGAACATGGGGTGATCCTTCGCGATGCCCATGAGCCTTAGCGCACGCGTCTCAGCCAGGGTGGACTTGACACCTGTTCGTGCAGCCAAGATAGGGGCTATCAGGGGGTCGTCCTCGTACTCATCTTCTAAATCTTTCCAACCAGGGTCGGTCTTTGCAAAAGCGAAAGCAGGCTTGTTAGTTGTGGGAGATACTTTGATTGGGGGGATCACTCCGTACCCCTCAAGTATCTGAGCAAGCTTCGGGTTAGACATTAAATCTTTTTTGTCAATACCTGTTGGCAACGATGATAACAACTCGGCCTTTTTGTTGACGGTGTCCTCATACACGCCTTGCAGTGTTTCGAAGTCCAGTTGGAATTGCGGCTCCAAATACATTCGCAAAGTCATGTCGATGATTTCTAGTTCTTGCTTTGGCAGTTGTTTGACAAGGTGTTGGAATAAAGCGTACTCCCCGTCGCAGTCGTCCGCGCAGTATCGGGCGTACTTTCCCAGCTCCGTAGGGGATAAAGAGGCAAGACGACGCCCTTTCATATTCCCCACGTATGTACCTTTTTGCACTCCAAGGTCGCAATGCTTCAAGCAGCTTGCCAAACCAACTGACCTTAGGTACGGCTTTAATAATGCCTGCGCCATGCCAAGCGTATCTAAGAGCATCGGTGGTATGATCCCGAACCGGATAGCTAGAATCAGCCCATCGAAGGCTGTATGGTGACACACCATTGCATTTCCACGGAGATTCCAAGCCCGGAACAGTTGGTCGTATTCTTCTAGCGTACGGAAACTGAAAACTTTTGAAGGTTCCGCATTTAACTTTAGGCCGACCATCATTATCTCGAATCGGTCGTCGCATATGTAATCCTCTGTGAGCATCTTCGACAACTCAAAGTCTTTGTCGTAGTACGTCTCGAAGTCGAGCGTAATCAAATCCATGGAAACTCCCGCCCGATAGCGCCTATGATAACGGCCTGTCTAGCCATACATTCTGACCCCTGCATCAACTCGCTTCGTAACAGGTATCCAGAGGTCATTAGAGGACACCATCGTGCCGGGGTCGAAGTGAGGTTTGTCGGGGTTGGTAACACGTATGCTGTTAGTGAGCATGAAATGAGTACCCCCATCTGCGCCCTTGACATACCAGTGACCAGCAATACAGTAAGCGTGTTGGATACGGAAGGATTGTTTATTGCCATACCGCAGCATGACGTATTGCCGCCCGAACAGCATTAGGATTTTTCTAACTAGACCCATGTGGCCTCTCTTGTAAGTGGGCGATAATAACACACTCGGAGATCACACCGCAAGACAAAAAAAGCCCCCGCCGAAGCGAGGGCCAAAGTTACACAGCCTGTGTAACTAATTCAGACTAGGATAGTATTTGTCTTTCTCATTGGGTATGAGTGACATGGTGCTGAGTGCTTCTGTTAATTCGTCCATGCCCTCCACCGCATGGAATTCTTTTAGGTCATCTTCGTCCCACACACGCGGCAGGGAAGTACGCATTTTCCTGTGGCGCAACGTGGCCTTTGACTCTGAGTCCATGAACGGTAGAAGTTCGGGCCACACCGCGTACAGCGTACTGGTCGTGTTGCATATCCCTTTGCACTGTGAGTCGTTCTTCCATACAGTTCGACCGTAGCGATTTGTCCCCGGAGCTTTTTCCCGCTGCACAGCGAGCAGGGCATTTAACTGTCGCAGCAGTTGAAACGAAAGCCGCTGATACCTGAATGCTTCGATGATCCACAATCGCAGTTCATCCCTCAGTGCGTCGGGCAGATCGGTTTCTTTTACGTTTATAACCGGCTTGCCTTTGGCGCATTTGTATCCAAGCTTCGCATGGTTTGGCACATACTCGGGGTACTTCCCACCGAAGTGCATGGTGAAAGTCCACTCCTGCCATTGAGAAGCCGAGCAGATTACGTCACTCCGTCGTCTCTCCAACAGTTTCAACGCATTCCATTCTTCATCGTCCCACCCCCACCGATAAATATCTGCGCGATCGATTGTCTGAGGGTGCATCAAGTGCCAATATACTTCAAACTTCCCTTGCATTTCGCGTGGGAATGAATTTCTGAACTGGAGAGTAAAAGACATTATGCTTCCTCCACTTCGTAGTCCACCCACGCTGTGCATACATGTGGGGGGAGCAGCGTACTGGCTGCTAGGGTTTGAATGATCCCATCGCTTTGAGCGGCGGTGGGCATGGGTACGACACGTCTCTTGTTGAGGAGCATCGGGTTTAGCGCCTGACTAGGGGATAACTTGAAGTCAACGAACGTGTGTAGCTCTGGCCAATACATTTCCACAAGCAACGGGTGGCACGCCTTCTGTATGAATGTCCACACAGCTTTCTCGTACTCGCTCAACTCCGAATGAATCTCCATAGCTTTGTGCCACCAGTTGTAGACCTCACTGTAATGAGGACTGACGCTTGGCAACGTAAACGCCTCGGCGTTCATCGGGACAGGCACCGGGTTGTCAAAGCGCATCCAGAACGCCTTGCCCGTTACACCATCCAGTTCTATGATGCAGGAGGTTCCCGTACTTACACAGTGTGTAAGATTATTCCACGCGAACCTAACGTCATCAGTCAGCACCGTATCCTGCATTTCTGTGGGGAACAGCGAGAGCAGCACTTCCTCTTGATCGCAGGGGAAAGGGTAGATTTGCCGTTGACGCCACAACAGCTCCTTAGCAAGTGCGAACATGCGTGAGGAAGGATCACCAACCATGCCACCCTTGCCGACAGGCCCGCGATGATAACGGCGGCTCACTCGTCAAGCTCAACGTAGATTGTCTCCCCGAATGGGCCTTCGTGCTTCTCACTTGTCGAACACCAGATCACTGGATAGCCCGGATCATCGGGGAAGGTTCCCATCATGTCTGTGAAGTACACCAGACAGGCAGGGACGATCCCTTCTTCGGCCAAAAGATCGAAAGGCGGGACAAAAGATGTGCCACCGCCACCGCCTAATGGGGGTGGGTCATCGGCCAGCGAGTCACCTGAGTAAAGCTCAAGTCGGCTGTTCACACGTGCGTCACAGCCTATCAGAGTAACCGCCTCTGGCTGGCAGTCGGAGAGAATGGCGTCACACTCACTCAACCCCTGTGCCATTTCATCTTGAGACATGCTCCCTGAGGTATCGACTACGAACACGATGTGGCCCGAAGCAAACCCGGTATAGCTCGGCATCACAATGCCTTGGGTAATGAGTCGCCGCCTGTGGGGCTTTGACCAAGTAGTGGAGTCACGCCCAGCGCAGCGTGTGAGGCTGCTACGTAGCTTCTCAGTCCACGGCACCTTGGGGTTCAATAGTTCCTCGACGAACCGCTTAAGGTCAGCGGGGAGCTTACCCTGTGATTTG
>Ga0209976_10001550_pt1 | contig 13506 bp, 14 predicted proteins | sample SumtaG_FD_182806 | JGI IMG/M metagenome (GOLD analysis project Ga0209976, IMG submission 182806) | Deep subsurface microbial communities from Indian Ocean to uncover new lineages of life (NeLLi) - Sumatra_00157 metaG (SPAdes) (version 2) | ecosystem: Environmental > Aquatic > Marine > Oceanic >...
AAAGCGTGGCCCAGGCACGCTTTGCGCGGGTAGGGCCAAGATCGGGACCCCCGTGTTTCTTACTCCCGCCCACCAGAGTCGGCGCGATATCGGATGCCCAAGCCTTCCAACGCATTGCCAGACGCCATCCACGTTCGGCCATAAGGTCGGCAAGGCACTCACCGACGGTCGGCGGCTTATTCTTTAGCGGCACCGGCCACGAGAACGACGAAGCAAACTTGTTACGGAGCGCCACGAGCACTATCCGCGGACGAAGCTGCGGGACGCCAAACTCGCACGCATTCACTATTCGCCAATCGGCCTTGTATCCGAGCTTCCGCAGATCGCTTTCTATTTTCACGCGATAGCTTTCGAATACCGGATCTAGAAGACCGCGGACATTCTCAAGCATTACCGCGCGAGGACGAATCTCATCGACAAGACGGATCGCTTCCGGAAAGAGGTTGCGTTCGTCGTCATGTCCCAGCTGCTTACCCGCCTTCGAGAATGGCGGGCATGGAACGCCACCGGCAAGGAGATCGACTCCTTTGTATTGCCTGCCGGAAAAGGAGCGGAGGTCACCCTCTATGACGTTCCAGTCCGGGCGGTTGGCGCGTAGTGTCGCGCACGCAGCGGGCTCAAGCTCTATCAGCGCAGAATTGTCGAAGCCCGCGAGCTCGAGGCCAAGCGCTTGGCCTCCGGCGCCAGCGCAAATTTCGACACAACTGAAACTAGGGACTGACGTCGGTTGAAGCTTGGACACAGAGAATAGGTCGTGCACATTTTGGCGCGACTGCCCTTTCGCGGGCCGCTTAGAGGCTGGTTTTTTGGCGGTCGACGCTTTGGGCATACATCCCCCAGTAATGCACTTAGCTTAGCGGAACATATTGCATACACCTACACTGTATGTTCCGATTCGGTAAGAATGTGCGAGCATCAATCCACCCAACCAGTAACGGCGGTGTTGGTGGCCAGTAGCCAACGTATCGGTCCCGCGCGGGGATGGACATCTGTCATCCGAGACGGGTAGAGACACATTCCACATTGGCCCGTAGCAGGACTGATGTTGATACAAACCACTTACGTGTACGGTGTAGGCGAAAAATTTCCAGCCGCTGTTCGGTCACTCTGACGTAGGCGAACACCTGATCGTCGTGTGCCAGGTCGTCGAGTTCTGACTGACGCCACTATGGATGGTAGCGCTACCAGGTAGCATAGCTGGTACCATAGAGAGCGGCGTCCATTGCATATTGGAGGGGACCGATGCTGTGTTCGTGCCCTCCGCCAAAACTCGGTCGCGTGCAACTAAAACTCGGAATTTCTGGGTTGTTAGGCTTGCAGGCGCGCGGGAGCATAAATGCGGCTCAGCTAATGCCCGCTTTACCCCCGAAAGCGGACATGCGGTGGAGAGCGCTGAACGTCCACTAAGCGCCATCGGCGAGAGCTAGCAGTAGTTACTTGTACTCTTCAACCGGCTCTCGCGTCCGAAACGCGAGACCACATCCTTTCTCAACGGACATCTTATCTAGCGCTTCGAATTCGCCACGCAAGCGGCCCAGCTCGGCAACCGTTGGGGCGTCCACAAGGCAACTGTTTCCAAATGGGTTGCCGGATGGGTACGCAGGCAACTGATCTCGGCCCGGAAACAGATCGGGCGCCGCAAGCAACTGGCGAATGCGTAACTTCAGAACGGAACTTGATCGGACTCAGAGAATGTCCGCTTTTGAGGTAAGAGCGGACATTGCTGACGAGCGCCCAGATGTCTGCTTTTGACCCAAAGCGGACATCACCAATGCTCACTCGGCTATGGGCCGCTGGCTCCAGAAACGACATTGCCGCCAGCCTGTGCATTGGCCTACACTCCGCCTCAGCCTGCCTGGAAGTTTGCGAACAAGCGCCACATTCTAACTTAGGGACTGGTACCGCTTGGAGCGGCAGGCAGGGACCGATGTAAGTCCGAGATCTCGAATGACTTGGAACACTGCGCGCGCACAGCACCCCTGTCATCATCTGGATTCCAAGGTCACCAATTTGTTGCGAGCGGAGCGAAGCATGTTCAGCAACGCGGGACCACAAAACCGACATTCGCGTAAGGGGCGGACAGATCCGCTATTAAGGCGATTTGTTTTATTGTGCTGCTTGCCGGTGCTGATCGCGGCGTGTGAACGACCGGTCGAAGGCGAAGCTGATGAGGCGCAATATCCTCCCGCCCCTGTGACAATCTACAAGCTTGTCGAGCAAGACTTTACGCGCGACGCGCGCCTCACGGGTTCCGTTGGTCTTTATCGCCAGGAGGAAGTCGGATTCGAAGTTGGCGGACGCATGCTCTTGGTCCTTGATCTCGGCAAGGAGGTTGAAGGGCCAGCCAACAACGAAGCAGGCCAACGCGTTCGCCAGGGTGAGGTCATTGCAAAAATCGATAACACCCGATATCGCCTCCAAGTTCAGGCACTCGAAGCCCGCCTGCGCGCGTTGCGCTCGGACCTGAAGGCGCAACGGATCGACGTCGATCAAGTCGCCGAAGCTAATCTCAAGGCGGCGCAGGCGAGACTGCGCATATCCGCCAGCGATATCGTTGTGGCTGAGCGCCAGGTTGCCGAAGCGGAGGCGGAAGTCACCCGAACCCATCTCGATTACAACCGACAACAAGACCTTGAACGTCGGGCCAGTTCCGCGTTTCGTGAAAAGACGCTCGATGATGCGAAGGCCGCCTACGACGCGGCCGTTGCACGCAAACAGCAGCGTGAGGCGCTAATCGACGCGCGGCAGCGCGCCCGCGACGCACAGTCGGCAGTTGTCACGGTGGCCGAGGCAACGATCGTGTTCAAGAAGGCGAAGGTCGAATCGACGCTGGCAAGTATTGCGGAACTGGAGCAGGAACTAACGCGCGCGCGCGAGGACTTGGACGATACGGTTCTGTATGCCCCGTTTTCTGGGCGCGTAACGAAAATTCACGCTTCCCAAGGCGCCGTCGTCGAGGCGGGCAAGCCCATCGTCACGTTGACACTAATGGACCCCGTTGAGATCCGCGTCGCGGTTTCCGCCAACACAGAGCGACGCATTCGAACCGGCGATCGCGCTTGGGTTTTTCCAAGAGATCCCGCCGATCCGGAGAGAGAGGCAACGAAGATCAATGCACTCGTCTTTGAAAAGGGTTCCGTTGCCGATCCCGATACGCGTACCTTCCGCATCGATCTCATTGCGCGCAACCGGCGTCGGCTAGTTCACCACGTCGACCCCGAGACAGAGGGGCTTCCTGTCGTTACCGATTTTCTCCCTGTGGCCCGTCGCTTCGAAGGTGAATCCGGCCCATTGTTTGTCCCCACACAAAGTATCTACCGCGAAGAGGGGAAGACTTACGTTTTGCGTTTGCCGGGGATCAGCTTTCATGATGGACCCCACCGCAATGCAATCGGCAGACACATGCCACAAAAGATCGAGGTTGAACTCGGTGACAACTATTTCACGGTGATCAAATGGAATTTCCGCAGTCTGGTGGCGTCGAGTGATCTGCGCGAAGGCGATTTCCTGGTCATTGGTCCGATAAAAGAGCACCTTGATGGTCTGGCCATCGACCGGCCCCAATGGCTGCTCCGACCCGGCGATCTCGTGCCGGTGCGATTTGTCTTAAACACAACGCCAAAGGGCTTTTATGTGCCCATCAACGCGATCACTAAGATCGACGGCAGTCTCATTGTATATCTTGTCGTGGACGGCAAGGCCGAGCCGGTTCCAGTGACCGTGCACGAGACTTACGGCGAATTCCGACGCGTGGCCGGCGATCGTCTCAATATTGGATCGGCGGTAATTGTTGGCGGCACTCATCTCGTATCAAAGGGACAACCCGTCTCAGTGGTCGGACAATTGACCAACTTGAGCGACGGCGCGCCGACCCAATGAACCTCCCGCGTTTTTCCATCACGCATCAACCCATTGTTCTGTCGTTCGCGCTGGTGGCGACGGTCATCGGTATCTTCAATCTATCGACGATGTCGCGGCGAGAAGATCCCGAAATTACCATCCGTGATGCGCTCGTTTTGACCAGATGGCCAGGCGCGTCGGCCGAACGCGTCGCAGAGCTCATCACTGATCCGCTTGAATCGGCGATTTCAGAAGTCGCTGAAATTGACACGATTGAATCCAAATCCATGACCGGCATCTCCATTATCGAGGTCGCATTGGATGACGCGACAACGAACACCGATCAGATATGGGATGACGTGCGCGCGAAGGTGCGTGCGGTCGAAGGAACGTTGCCGCGCAGTGCAGGCCGACCGTTCGTCAATTCGGATTTCGGCGATGTGTTCGAGATTCTTCTTGCCCTTTATCAAACGCCCGTCCCAGGCAGTTCCAATATTGATAATCCCTATTCACCACGCCAGCTGGAAATCTTCGCGGAGCGTATTGAGGACGAGCTTGAACTCATCCCATCGGTTGGAAAGGTTGCCTTTTGGGGCGCTAGGCCAGAGCGTATCTTCGTCGAAGTCGACAGTTCGGATCTCGCAAAGCTTAAGCTTACAGCGACCGATCTCCGCCGCACGTTTGAAGCGCGCAACATCGTAGCCCCCGGGGGCGAGCTGGATACTGAGCGCGCGCGCTATTCCGTTACACCAACGGGAGAGTTTTCGTCGATCGCACAAATCAACGAGCTCATCGTGTCGCGCCGGGATGGCGTGATCCCGGTTCGGCTCGGGGATCTGCCGATCAAGGTTGATCGGCGTTACGAGGAACCACCCAAAAGTCTTACCCGGTTTAGTTCCCTCGATCTCCAGCATCAGCCGTGCATCGTCGTTGCTGTGTCCATGAAGAGCGGGCGTAACGTTGCCGAGATGAGCAAAGCTGTCGACGAGACACTCGCGCGGCTGAAAAATGGCGTCCTTCCGGCTGACCTCAAACTAACCCGCGTCAACGACGTGCCGCGTCAGGTCTCAAGCAGGATCTCGGATTTCCAAATCAACTTGCTGCAGGGCGTCAGCATCGTTTTGTTGGTCGCCCTGCTTATAATGGGCTGGCGCCCGGCGTTGATCATGGCCGCTGCGGTGCCTCTGTCTATGCTCACCGCAATCGCTGTTGTCCGCCCACTCGGTATTGAGCTTGAACAATTCGCGATTGCTTCACTCATCATTGCGCTTGGGCTCGTTGTCGATAACGCTGTTGTCATTTCGGATAACGTTGTGCGTCTCATCAAAGATGGTCACTCGAAGTTCGACGCCTGTGTCAACGGTGCTCAGGACCTAGCAGTTCCAATGCTTGCTGCGACAGTGACGACGATGTGCGCATTCCTGCCAATGCTTACCATTGTCGGCAATGTTGGCGAATACATTAGCAGTCTGCCGGTCGTCGTTACGGCGACATTGGCGGCAAGCTACCTCTTGGCTATGACGGTAACGCCCATCACAAGTATGTGGCTGCTCAAAGGCCCAGTGGCTGCGGCGCGGAGTGCGCGCGATGAAACAGATCAAAAACAGGATAGGCCTTCGACAATTGGCCGCGTCTATGAACGCATAATTGCATGGGCGATTCGGCATAGAGGAATCGTCCTCACCCTTACCACAATCGTTTTTCTTGCGAGCCTCGGCATCATTCCGATTATCGGCAACCAGTTCTTTCCGTCCGGCAGTCGCGACCAATTCTTTGTGAAAGTTTGGCTGCCTGAAGGCTCACCAATCGCGGCGACCGCGAACGTTGCCGAAAAAGTCGAGAAAACTATTGTCGATTTGGGAAAAATCGAACGCGCCGGCGAAGAAACGAATCGGCTCGCCCATCTCGTCACGTTTATCGGCACCGGCGGTCCGCGCATTATGCTGACCCAACAACCGGAGTACGATTATCCTTACTACGCGCTCCTCCTCGTGAACACGACGGATGCCGCCTTCACAGATGCCTACGCTGAAGAACTGCGCGCGCGGCTCGCGTCGTTTTCAGGGGAAGCGCGCATTACTGTGGAGAAATTCGTGCTCGGCCCCCCCGTCAAGGATCCCATCGCTTTCCGGTTGAGTGGGCCGGACAAAGATAAATTACGCGCGGCGGCACGCGAGATGATCACACGCCTTAAGCAAACACCGGGCGCGCGGCAAGTTTACAGCAATTGGGGATCGAATGCCTATCAGGTCGACATCGTAATCGACAACGATGCGGTCAATCTCGCCGGTGTCACCCATACCGATGTCGCACTCACTACTCAAGCGATGCTGTCCGGCGCGCCCCTGACTCGGTTTCGTGAGGGCGACCATCTCGTTCCCATTGTACTGCGTACAACACGCGAAAAGCGAGAGGACTTAAGCGATCTTGCAGGGATTTACGTGACCGGAACCGCTGGCCAAGTCCCTTTGGAAGCTGTTGCGCGTCTTTCGCCAAGCTGGCAACCCTCCGTGATTGCGCGCCGCGACCGCATACCAACGGTGACGGTCGCAGCCCGTCCCAAGCCCGGCGTGCTTGCTAACGACGTTGCCGCTGAAGTCAAACCGGCATTTGAAGCGATGACGGCCAAGCTCGGACCGCAGTACCGGCTCGAACAAGGCGGCGATCAGGAAGAGACAATGAAAGCGTTGACCCAAGTCGTTCGTGCCGTCGGTATCACCATCGTCCTCATCCTGCTCGTGCTCATCGTCCAGTACAATCAATTCCTGAAGCCCTTGATCATCCTCCTCACAATTCCGTTGGCGCTGCCCGGCGTGTTGATCGGGTTACTTGTCACTGGCTGGGCCATGGGCTTCATGGCAAATCTGGGCCTTCTAGCGCTTGCTGGCATTGTCATCAACAATGCCATCGTCCTTATCGATTTTATCGAGAAAAGGGTCGCGGGCGGTGCCGGGCTACACAAAGCCGTTGTCGAGGCAGGCCGTCTGCGCATGCGACCCATTTTCCTGACGACGATTACGACGATCGGTGGTCTGTTGCCGTTGTCTTTATTCGGAGGGCCGCTTTGGGCGCCGATGACGAACGGTATGATCTTCGGACTAATATTTGCCACGCTGCTGACACTGATCGTTGTGCCGGTGCTTTACGTGACGTTCGCCGAGAGATTCGGAATGCGCGTTGTTTGATTGGTCCTGACTGACCTGCTGCCCTGAAACGCGTCCAGCCTGATCGAGTGGCCTGCCTCTAAGGCCACACCAGTTTTTCAGTTTGGGATCCGGTGCAATCTCGTGCCCGGCCTTCAATGTCCGCTTTTGGCACTTAGCGTACATGGAACCCGCCTCGGAGAATGTCCGCTCTTGGGGGTAAAGCGGACACTTGCAAACACTAGACGCAGCGCTCGACTGACCCGTCGCTGCCATCCGATACGTATGTGTGCTTGTGCCGCACGAGGTCTCGATTGTCTTGGGAACGCCAACCGAATTGACTAAAAAAGGCACTGGCTAGGCTCGAAACCGTTTACGCCATGATTTTGCGTATCATCTTACCCTCGATTGCAAGCCGCCCTTGAAAGGCGCGGATGGTTCCAATTGAGCGCTCAACATCGAACCATCCGAAACTTTGTAGACCGGCTAACTCACCGAGAATGGCACGCAACTTGTCACTGCTTGTTCGTGGTTCTGTAGGATTCCTGAGCCTTGGCCAAATTTTGCTTGGTGTCTTTCAGAAAGCCGGTCTTGGAGCTCTCGCTGCTGAAGCAGTAAGTTTTGCCGTCTTCCGACTTCCAGGTGACTACGCAAGGTGTCTGAACGGATAGGCCAAGAGCAAGCCCCATTGCACATTGCCCGCCAAACTCACCATCCGCGGCTTGTGCTGTGAATGAAACTGCGGCAGCCGCAAGCAAAAATGCTGTTGCCGTCGACTGTCGGGAAAGCAAACTCCAGTTTGTACCACAAGGCTTGTCTGTTTATGCCTGCGCCATGAAGGGCCAGGCTCAGATCGCCGATCCGAAGAAGAGGATCCTGCGTCAGGGTGAATTCGTTGCGCGCTATCGCTGCGAGAAAGCTGGGATGTTCGCGAAGACATAAGGCGACGGCTTAGCGGGGATTCTTTTATCCCTTTCACCTCAGCCGCGCTTCACACGGCGGCCGACGAATTGAATGAACTCACCTCAGGCGCGATGAAAGGTGATCTTACACCTTCCCATCGCGGCAGACACGACGGCTTTTTTAACGGGGCCCTGTCCTTTTCTTGCGCAGCGGATTGTTCGGTCGACTCCTTGCTCTTCTCGTCACCAGCCATAGCCGGGGTAAGAACGAGAGCCAGAGCGCCTAAGAGTGGGAAGAGCTCTTTCATTTCAATACCCCACATTATGTGGCCAGGCGGCCTCCTTCTTGATTTCTGGACCATTAGATGACACCTCTCGCAGGTCCTTGATGTAGGTCAAGTGGCGGCTTCGACGTGTCACTCTGCCCTACCGGGACGGCTAGGGTGTCCTTCACTTGGTCGAGGGTAAATGATCGGCGGTTCGAGCCCCATGGCCGAATCCGAGAGCCTGTGGCACCGAGGCGTGCCCGCGACCGGCAAGAACACCGCGGCCATCAGTGTCGGCTCCTGGCACTTCTCGGAGCAATTTGCACCATTGGCGTCAGGTCTTTATATCAGCGAAAATGGGCAAGGAGCCCTTAAACGGTTCTTTGTGTCGGCCACTAATAGCTGGGTCAGTTGGTCAGTCTTAGCGGCCGCGCTATAGCGGCTATATGTCGGCTGGCGTAATTGCGCCGAAACGGCAATACAGTCCGCTTCTGATGGTAGCCGCCAAGGCCCACGATAAGGTCGCTTGGCGGCGCCCGCGCGTAATGATCGGCTAGACGAGAAAAGCGGGGCAACGATGTGTGGTTTTGTCTGCCTTTGGAAGATCGATGACCCGGCACTCGCGGGCCGCATGGTCGAAAAAATCGCCCATCGCGGGCCAGACGAAGTGCGTGTCAGCCGTGCGCCGAATGTGCCCGCTGTGATGGCCCACTGCCGACTGTCGATCATCGGCCCTGCGGATGGAAGCCAACCGATCTACAGCGCCGAGAATTTGCTCGTGGCTAACGGCGAAATCTACAACTACGCAGACCTGCGCGCTATTCTCGGCGAGAGTGCGTTTGAGACCTTGAGCGATAGCGAGACCATTCTCCATCTCTTTCGCTCGGACCGATTGCGCTGGATCACCAAACTGGACGGCATGTTTGCCTTTGTCCTTGCGACGCCGGACCGAATTATCGCTGCGCGCGATCCGCTCGGCATTAAGCCGCTCTATATGGCCCGCATCGGTGATGGCTTGGCCTTTGCGTCCGAGTTGAAAGCGTTCGACGGTCTTGGCTTGAGCAACGTCGAGGCCATCGATCCTGGCTCTATGTTCGACAGCATCGATGGTTTTCGCGAATGGTATCGCATTCCTCAAGGCGCAGCCGAGATGGAGCCGGGGGAGAATCCCGAGCCGATCTGGCGTGAGCTGCGCCTGGTCCTAGAGGCGGCAGTACGCAAATGGATGGTGGCCGACGTCGAGGTTGGTTCGTTCCTTTCGGGAGGATTGGATTCCTCAATCATAGCGGCGCTCGCCGCGCGCGCCATTGACCGGCCTCTGAAGACATTTTCGATCGGCACCGCCGGGAGCCCTGATCTCGCCGCCGCCCGCGCCGTTGCAAAGCATATCGGTTCAGATCACCACGAGCTAGTGTTCACGGCCGATGACCTGGTCAAGGTCCTGCCGCATGTTATCTACCAACTCGAAAGTGCCGACGTCGATCTTGTACGCAGCGCCCTGCCGACCCATTTCGCGACAACGCTCGCGCGCCGTCACGTGAAGGCGGTGCTGACGGGTGAAGGGGCTGACGAACTGTTCGCTGGCTATACTTACCACCATGCTTATGCCCACAAGCCGCGTGCATTGGCCGACGAGCTTACGCGGTCGCTCGGTGCCATGCACAACATCAACCTGCAGCGCGTGGACAGAATAACCATGGGCCAAGGGCTGGAAGCGCGCACGCCGTTTCTCGACCGCGACCTCATCGACTTCGCGCAATCGATTCCGGCTTCTTTAAAAATGAAGATTACCGGCGAGACACCGCACGAGACAACCGAGAAATGGATCTTGCGCAAGGCCTGCGAGGATCTATTGCCCGCCAACCTGGTGTGGCGCAAGAAGGCACAGTTCGACGAGGGTAGCGGAACCATCGACGTGCTCAATCAAGCGCTGTCGCAACTTCTTGGCGTTGCGCACCCCATCGACCGCGAGACCGAAGGCAGGCTTTATGAGCGTCTGCTTCGCGAACAGTACCAAGATCCAGATCTCATCTTGGAAAACGCCGGCATGTGGACTGGCAATCGCATCGCGGCTTAGTTGCCATTGATGCTTCCGCGCGCGGCGGCACGTCTTGCTCTTCAGCATGGGATAATCGCTACGCCGCGAGCACCAAATACCGGGTTCAGGCTTGAGATAGCTGCTCTACGGGTGTTTGTCATTTTCCTCGGCGCCGTCTTGAATCAGCCCCTGGTCACCCTGGGTGTTGTCGCCCTGGTGATGAATGTGGACGTGGTTCGAAGGATTTTGATTTTCCGGCGCCCCCCTGCAGCATGAAGAGCCGCGGGGCCTGGGTTTGGAGTCTTGGGCCGAAGCCCGCAAGTGGCATCGCCGGTTCGAGCTTCGTGGCCTTGGCTGTCCTCGATGAGAGTGATCACCAAGAGCCGATCCCATGAGACCCCCGTCAGCAGTGGACCTTGCGTTCGTTGTCATGAGTTCACTTGGGCCGACGCGCGATTGTGAGGCGCGGCATCAGCATGTCGAGTTGGTGACCGCCAAGAGTATGACGACGGGAAAGCAATTTATCGCGGCCACGATCCGTCATGGCCGCCGTTAACTTATGGGGAGCGCGCCCTTGCCTTAGACGCCCAATTTTCCGGTCGTCTCGTGCCGCACCGTCGCCCGACTCGTTACGAGTGCCGGTCGCTTTTGCACAAAACCTCCGTGATGAAGTTAATTCGCGCAATACTGCAGCAATGTATCCTTCTTTGCACGTGGAGTTGGGCAACTTGTTCTCTCGCCCACTTAAACTCCGCATCGGATGAACTCGGGCCAAGGTGGCCGGCATGGAGGGAATGATGGAACTCTCGATGGCGCTGAACGCGCTCGCTGCGCTTCTGTCATTCGGCTTCATCAATGCAATTGTGTTTGGCGTGATATCAGGCACAGCCAAAGTCCGAGGACAATTCGGGTTCGATACCAGTTCCTAACGATTCTCCATCAAGACGTCGGGTCGCTGCGGGACTGCGTTGGTGAAAGAAAGTGGCCGCTGAAGCAGGCAAAAAGTAACCGAGGGCGAGAATGCGACGAGAAATGATGTTTGAAGAGGGCTCGGCGTTGCAGTCGAGCGCCGCTCGCAGCCTTATCGGGGGTCAGATTCTCTTCATAGGCGCGCATACGGTGTTGGCAACACTGGCCCTGCAAATCACCAAGCAGAAATGGACTATGACCGTGAGGCCGAGATCGGGGCGTCAGCTGATGCGGCAAGGTCGGCGGAGGAGCGCTGACCAAAGGGACGGCTCTGCGACAGTATCGAGAAATTGGGGGGACGGTGGATGATCCATGCGCGCAATAAACGTTTGCACCGGATGCACTCGTTCATTCTCGTTACCGGAGCTACCAGCGTCGCGGTGGCAATCCTCATTGTGGTGGGTTGGTACACCGAAACAACAAGCTTGGTGCGGGTACTACCGACATCCGCGCCGATGCAGTTTGATTCAACTGTGGCGTTCTTCCTTTGCGGCTTGGGATTGTTGTCGCGCTTAGATGAGCGCACTTATCTGGCTGCAAGCTGCAGCGTAGCGGTTTGCTTGATTGCGCTGCTCACGCTCGGCCAATACATATTTGCTGTCAATCCGATCCTCGGACAGCTCATGATGGAAGCTAGAATTGCGGTCAAGTCGACCTACTTTGGCCAAATGACCGCCAACACGGCGTTATTGTTTCTTTCTTTCGGACTTGCGCTTGGGTTCTTAAACCGGACCATAAGAAGGCAGGACCGGATCAACGAACAGCACAAGATAGAGGAATCGCTGCTGAGGGATGCCTGCGATGATGCGCAGACCACCAGTTTCCTTCTGAGAGGAGTCAAAGCACAACTCAAGAAGCAAACGGAGAAGCTTGATAGGGCGTTGCGGCATGCGGCAGCAGCAAATGTCGCCAAATCCCAGTTTCTAGCCAATATGAGCCATGAGATTCGGACACCCTTGAACGGAATTATGGGAATGTCTGAATTGCTCATGCGTACGGATCTTGATGCTAAGCAGCACCAGAAGGTCAGTACCATCCTTCAGAGCGGCCGTGGTCTTCTGACAATTATCAATGACATTTTGGATTTCTCGAAAATTGAATCCGGACGTTACGAATTCAATCTGAAGCCCTTTGACTTGCACCAGTGCATTGAAGACGTTGCGTCAATATTGCGGCCATCAGCAATGCAGAAAAAGACAAAGCTGCATGTAAAAATCAGCTCGCTTGTGCCCCGTATGTACATCGGTGACGGTGGACGTATCAGGCAGCTCCTTACAAACATCATGGGCAATGCCGTTAAGTTCACAGACGGAGGAGACGTCACAGTTACCGTCTCTGGCCGGGTCGAAGACAACATTGCGCAGTTAGAGATTGACGTGACGGACTCAGGAATCGGTATCCCGCCGGAAAAAATTGATGCGATTTTTGATAAGTTCAATCAGGTCGACGCTACATCGACGAAGCGCCACGAAGGCACCGGCCTTGGACTTGCCATCAGCAAGCAGCTCGTTGAAAAGATGAACGGAGATATCAGCGTATCGAGTACGTTGGGCGAAGGCTCAACGTTCTCGATTCGTCTTCCGCTTCCCGTCAGTAGTGACGTTATCGCCGGCCGCGCTATTACGGAACAAAACCCCGAGATTGCGCATAAGCCCGGCTCAGCTTCGCAAGAGGCCACGCAATGCAGAATTCTCGTTGTGGAGGATAGCTTGGTGAATCAAGAGATCGTAAAAGAATTTCTTGAATCCGTCGATTGTCAAATCGCTATAGCCACGAACGGACAGGAGGCCATCAACTTTACCGAGAGTGAAGAATACGATCTCATTTTGATGGATTGCCAAATGCCGATTGTTGATGGTTTTGAAGCCACACGCCGGATTAGGGAGCGCGAAAAGGAAAAACGGTGTGGCAGAACACCGATTATTGCGTTGACAGCAAATGCCTACGAAAGTGATCGGGAAAAATGCCTTGGCGTAGGAATGGATGATTTTCTCAGCAAGCCATTTGCCCTGGCTGATTTCGAGAAGACAGTCACGAAATGGCTGAATAACTAACTTCTTTGCTCCTGACCCTGCCCCATATAGCGGCCCCTATTTCTAAATTGGGATCGGATCTCGGCGGCTCCACGCCGGTTCCGGGCCAGCAGACGGTTCACGATTTTCACGATCAACGCACCTAAGGCCGCCGGGAGCCAAGAAAGCATCAGCAGATTGATGCCGACGCCCGAGAACGTCGCGCCGGGCCCGCTTGAGGTGCAGGTACCTTTCAAGTTCGTCACGCGCTGAACCGCCAGTCGAATTCCGGACCGTTAGAGCGGGGCGCAGGGGCTTATACGCCCCGCGAGAGCT